>Ga0070761_10000618_pt1 | contig 22669 bp, 21 predicted proteins | sample HubBroMetageREF1_FD_66724 | JGI IMG/M metagenome (GOLD analysis project Ga0070761, IMG submission 66724) | Reference soil microbial communities from the Hubbard Brook experimental Forest, New Hampshire, USA - Hubbard Brook CCASE Soil... | ecosystem: Environmental > Terrestrial > Soil >... | reverse complement strand
CGGTGGCCGTCCAGAGGAACGGTTGCGCCTGGCGGTTGGAATTCTTGACGTAGTGATCGATTTTCTCGACCAAGTCTTTCACGCTGCGAAAGGTTCCCCGGCGAATGGCTTGTTGCGTAATGCGGTTGCACCAGATTTCCACCTGATTGAGCCAGGAGGTATAGGTCGGAGTGAAGTGCACATGGAATCGTGGTCGTGCGGCGAACCAGCGCCTCACTCGCAGATGCTTGTGCGGGGCGTAATTATCCACGATGTGACAGGCCCGAGTATGATATCGAAACCGGGCAGGGCTCTACTCCGGTTTGTCGGGCTTGGGTGCGGAGTTTTGCGCGTTGGTGTCTGAGTTTGCTGGTTTCTCCGCGACGACCGCGTAGGCTAGCATTTTCTGATCGCCGTCGGCGACTCTCAGGTACATGCGGTCCTTTTTGATCTTGAAGACGATTTCTTTACCGACCGGCAAAACGATGGGGTGCTTGGTGTCTGTCGGACGGATGTGATATTCCATGTCGTCGGTAACCACCTCGTATTGCGGGCAAAGCTTTTCATCGGAATTGACGTGGGTGATACCCGCGGAAGCCCACACCGTGCCCAGGCCCGTGACGCCTTTTTCTTTGGCTCCGCACGGAACCGCTTCCATTCTCTCGAGCATGGCCCTTTCGGGGTCTTTTTTCTTATTGCCGCCGGCGCTGAGCGGAATCGCGGCCAGCAGTATGATTGTTAGAAGAAGTGCAGTCTTAGCGGTCTTAGCGGTCTTAGCGTTCATGGTTCCTCCTAAATGGGATTCGCCACCCAACACCGACCCGCGGGTGATTTGATAGCGGGCTGAGGCGAGCGCGGCGCGCGGCCGCGCAGCAACAAAAACTTGCTCGCGAAACGGGAAGGCCGGTTGCGCTCGGCCTTCCCTCCTCGCGGCGTCGTTGCGTACTGCTTACTGCTTCGGTTTGGCGGGATCCGGCACCGGAGTCTTCACGGCCGGCGCAATGTTGCTGGTGGTGCTGAACTGCTGCGCCGACTTGACGAAGCTCTGCGGATTCGCCACGAGTTCCTGCTTCACATCAGGATGAGAGGATAGATACTGCTGAAGTTCAGGATGGTTTTCCATGTATTCCTGATTCTTCACCAGGGAAGGATCCTCGGAGAGGCGTTGCGATATTTCCGAATGGCCACCGAGGAATTCACCGAAGCTGGCGGCCTGACGATGGCTGACAGCGTCGCGACTCATTCCATCTTCGCGGTTCTCGTAACGGTTATAGCGAGCTTCCTGCTGCATGAAAGCGTTCGGATTTGATTTGATCTGCTCGCGAAGTTCGGGATGGTCCTGCAGATAAGTCTGCAGCGCGGGATGACTCTTGATGAATTCCTGGTTATCTACCAGCGAAGGATCCTTGCGAAGCTGCTCGGCAGTTTCGCGGTGGCTATCCAGAAACTGATTAAAGCGCGCCAGTTCCTGGCGGTTGATGTCGCGATCGCGATTGTCCTCACTGCGATCGTAACGATCCTCCTGATGCATGAAGGCATTCGGATCTTGCTTTAGCTGTGCGCTAAGTTCCGGATGCTCCCGCAGATAACTCTGCAGCGCGGGATGGTTCTGGACGAATTCCTGGTTATCGACCAGCGATGGGTCTTTGCGAAGTTGTTCGGCGGTTTCGCGGTGCGTGTCCAGGAATTGATTGAAGCGCGCCAGCTCCTGGCGTTTGATGTCGCGATCGCGATCATCGTCACGGTGCTCGTAACGAGCTTCCTGGCGCATGAAGGCGTTCGGATCAGCCTTGATCTGCTGGCGAACAGCCGGATGATCCTGCAAATAAGTTTGCAGGGCGGGATGATGCTGCAAAAAATCCTCGTTATTTACCAGCGAGGGATCTTTGCGAACCTGGTCGGCGGTTTCGGGATGGCTGTCCAGGAACTGATTGAAGTTCGCGAGTTCCTGGCGGGTAGCGTCGTCGCCTTGAAGAACTGGAGTATTCTGAGCAGACGCGGATTGCGCGTTAACGGGCGCGCCGAAGCACAAAAAACCGGTCAGAGCTGACACTGTGAGCCAAGTCTTCAAGTGAAAATGTGACTGTTTCATGCTACTGCCCTCCTGCGGTGAATGTGTCACCCGCAGTGAGAGGTGCAACCGCTATGCCAAACGGGCTGTAAAAAAACGAAAGTGAATATGATTCAAGGAGTTGGGTCGAACGCCGTGAGGCTGCACGGCGTGAAGACAACGGATGACTCAAGGGAAATTCGACATGCTGCGAGGAAAATCGCTGTACAGGGATGACCTTAAGAGAAGTCGTTGCAGGAGGGATTCGTTCGGCTGGAATGCCACGCGCGCGGGAGTCAAAACCGGTCGGGGAAAATCAGTCCGTCGAGATGCAAGCCCGCTGGGGGTTCGTGGCGCAGCAGCGACGGCGCACTGAAGTGCGCGCTGCGGTGCGATTCACAAATTCAAGAACGACGTCAAATTCAAAACCAAGATCAACGGCTGCCCGGTTCGATGAACCTGAACCGTCCGCTACAGATTCAAAAACGTGGAGGCAAAAACCCCACCCTTCAAGAAGCGAAGGGTGGGGCACCCGATCGCGGTGATTGGGCGATGAGTTGGCTCACAGGAATGCGCTCTTTCGCGGCGTTGCGTGGCGCGGCTCACGCCTTTTTTGCGCCGGAAAGCAGGTCCTCGACTAGCGCGGTCCATTCAGCTTCGAGCGTGGGACGTTGAAAGTTGCGGCCCGCGCGGTGGTACCAATAGTCGGCGTTGGAGGCGGAACCTTCTTTGCGGTGCAGGTAGGCGTGGACGGCCATGCCGTCGGTCGTTTCCAGCTCGTCAACTAATGCGTGGGCTTGGGTCCAATCGCCTTTGGCATCCCACCAGAGCGCGGCTAGCGGGGCGGGTAGCGCTTTGCGCGGCGCTTCATCCGCGAGCGACGCTTTGAATTCTTCGGCGTTCATTGGTCCTCCTATCTTCCCGCAGGTTCGGGCGGTTGCGCCGTGCGTGCGGGGCTTGGCGGCACGCGCTGGCGAAACAGTGCCTCAATAATACTCTCGAAAGTTTTCACGACCTGTATTGATTCGGCGGGCGCGGTCGGCGCGCGGGCGAAGGTGAACGCAGGATTTAAGGTTGTCAATTCTTCGCGCCGTGGCGAAGACAATTTGTTTACGAAGTTATGACCGCGGAAAAACAAGCAAGACCCTGCAAGCGTTGTAGCCTCCCCCCGCGCATCCAGAAATCACTGAAATCTGACAGATGCGCATCGTCATGGTTCGGCCAGCATGCCCGGCCAGCCGAATTCTTAACGGTCTAACCGAGTCCAACTAAGGAGATGAAGGCTATGAGAAATTCCGCAAGAGCAGTGCGAGCGTTTCTAGCCGGCAGCGTGCTGGCGATGCTTCCAGTGTGCACACTGGCGCAACATTACACGCAGGAAAATTTGGTGTCTGACATTGCGCAGCCCGACAATGCTGACGGAACGAAGGTGACCATTGACCCGAACCTGAAAAATGCCTGGGGCCTGGCGCGCGGCGCGGCCAGTCCCTGGTGGGTGAACAACGAGGGGACCGGCACTTCCACTTTGTACAACGGCGCAGGCGCGATTACGCCGCTGGTCGTAACTGTTCCCAACGCTGCGGGAGTAAAGGGAGCGTCGAGCCCGACGGGAATTATTTTCAACGGCACGAGCGATTTTGATTTGGCTGCGGGCAATCCGGCGGCGTTCATTTTCGCGACGAAGAACGGCACGATTTCGGGTTGGGGACCACCGGCGACGCCGATCACAAACGGACTGTCCACGGCGATCAATGAAGTGGACGAATCGAAGAACGGCGCGGTGTTCATGGGGCTCACGTGGGTGGAAATGGAAGGCAACCATTTCTTGCTTGCGGCGAATTTCAGCCAGAACCGCATCGAGGTGTTCGACAAAAACTTCAAGCGCGTGACGATTTCCGAGGAAGCGTTTAATGACGAGCGCATCCCGCGCGATTTTGCTCCTTACAACGTGCAGGCCGTGGGCGCGACGGTGGTGGTGGCGTATGTGAAGCAGAATGCGACCAAGACTGCCGCAGATGACAGCTGCGGCGAGCAGTGCGGCTTTGTGGACGTCTTCACGGCGAGCGGCAGACTGGTGCTGCGACTGGAAGACGGCCCGTGGCTGCAGGCTCCTTGGGGCGTGGCACTGGCTCCGCAAGATTTCGGATTTTTTAGCCACGATTTGCTGATCGGCAACCGATTTGGCGGAACGATTGCGGCATTTGACGCCGTCACTGGAAAGTTTTTGGGCAACCTGCTGGATGCTTCCGGCGCTCCGATCGCGATCAGCGGATTGTGGGGGCTGGAATTCGATAATCGCGGCAGCAACGAAGCGGGAAGCACGGCCAGTCCTTCGGCGGGTCCGGCGCTATTTTTCGCGGCGGGCATCAATGGTTATGCGGATGGATTGTTCGGGACGTTGACGCCGGTGACGGCGGAATTGGACGCAGAAGATCACGAGTAGCCCTCCCTCCCCCAAAAACGCCTCGGCTCCTGAGAGCCGGGGCGTTCCCCCTTTTTCTTGCGGACGATTTCTATCTTACTGCACGCGATTGGCGGCGGAATCAAGCGGCGATTCATGCATGCTGAGGATATACCAGTGATTTTCGAATTTGCGGCAGAGCATCATGCCGCGGCCTGTGGTGTAAACGTCTGCGGATTCGATGGTGTAGTCGTAGAGGCTCCAAACGACATTGCCGACGGCGCGTTGATCTTTCATGGTCATGGAAAGATGGACGCGCGCGGTGGCGCCAAAATACATTTGCTGAAAATGGTTGGTGGCTTGGTCGCGTCCGCGCAGTTCTCCGGCGGGAGAGCTGAGGACGAACTCGGGATCGAAGCAGGTGGCGAGCTTCGCGGCGTCGGCATTGTTGAACGCTTCCGAGCAGGCGTGCATGGCTTGTTCCATTTCCGCGATGACGGAAACTTCTGACGAGCTGGGCGCGGCGAAGCCGAGGCGCGCGACGCTGCGTTGGAGGTCTATGGTTACGCCGAGCTGTTCGAGGAGATCGACGCCGAGGACTCCATCGAGTGGGGCACCGCAGGCTTTGGCAAGAGCGCTGAGGTCAATCGCGGGGAGCGTGACGTTGCGGAGGATGTGGCTGCCTAGCTCTAGCTCGGCAATGGAAACTACGCGAGCGCTGAGCGCGGTGGTCTGATTCCAGGATTGCACGCGAACTTCTTTGGAATGGCCGGAGGTGAAGGATTTTTCGTTGAGCATGGTCGTGGCGGCGGTGTCGATGAGGAAGCGTTTGTCGGCGTTGTTTACCTGGAGGATTACGACGGGGAGGCGATCGCAGCGTTGCAGGGGGATTTCGGTGGTGCTGGCGCTGGCGTTTGGCTTTGCGATTGGTGGGGTCTGCGCGCTGACGCGTGGCGGATGCGTGGCGAACGAGAGCGAGAGCAGCAGGCTCGTGAAAGCGGTGGGGAGCAAACCGGGAGCGATTCGCATCACTTCCTCGATGGCACGGATACTGTGACCTGGTCAATGCGGTGCAGAATTGCGGCTTTGGCCGAACGGAAAGCGGATTGATCGCAGAACAAGCGCGAGCTCCAATTGCCGCCCATCGCTAGAGCTTGAATCTCGAAGGCGAGTTGGTGGACGTCCACATCTTTGCGGATTTCGCCGGCGCCCTGCGCGTCGCGGGCAGCGCGTTCCAGATTGCCCAGCCATTTCTTCATCAGGCCTACGACGCGATCGCGGACTGGGCCGGGGCGATCGTCAAATTCGAGCGAGGCGGCGGAGAAAAAGCAGCCGCCCGGGAAGGTTCTCTGTTCACCATACGAAAGCCAATTTTCGCAGAGGGCGCGCAGGAGATGGAGGCCGCGGAGTTGCGCGGCGGGGCGAACGACTTTGTCGACGAAGATATCGCGGGCTTCGTCCACGACGGCGCATTGCAGATCTTCTTTGGAGCCGAAGTGGGCGAAGAGGCCGCTCTTGCTGATGCGCAGAGTGGAGGCAAGCTTGCCGATGGTGAGGCCTTCGAGACCTGCGAGGGAGGCGATGTTGACGGCTTGGCGGAGGATGGCGCTGCGGGTTTTGAGGCCGCGGGGGCGGCGCCTTGGCTGCTTGGTCGCGGCGGCAGCGAGGTTTCGTGGAGGCGCAGAACGTTGTGGGCGTGTGTTCATTTCGACCGCCAGATAATAGCACGATCGTTCGTTCTATTACAATGGGTATTTGGCGCGAAATCACCGTGCGGGCGTTGGCTCTTCGTGGAGCCTAATACGGTTGGGAATAGGTGAAAATTGTCTGCCGCCCTACAGCGTTTGACCGGTAGGCGGTTCAACCCCAATAAATTAGTTTCGTGGCGCACGCGGCCTGGGTTGCGGTCGACAAAGCCAAGGCGCGGGATTCATCACGGTAGAGAAAAATGAGACGGGCCATGGGTCAGCTTTGGCGGTCTTGGCGTTTGCGGTGGTTGCTCATGCGGACAGAATCGAGTTCGGGGGCTCCGACTACGCTGCCGGCGCGGGAGTGGACTTGCGGTTGCAAGCGCCATCCACAGAGGCGCTGCACAGATCGATTCTTTTTGTAGAACCGCGCAGTATTGGATACCGCGCGGACGGTGTTTTCCTGGAGTCGGGCGATGCCGAGCGATTGACTGATTATGCTATTTACTCGCGATTTGGGGATTCGGAGGAAGCTGTCGAAGGCCGCGTTGAATCTGATTCCATCCGGAGCAGGTTGGACGGCAACTGGGGCCATCGCTATGGCGGTCCTGGCGAGTACTTTAGGATCGAGCCTCCGGATCCGTTCCGGCGCTCGCTTGGGGTGCAAGAGGTTCCCGAGCCTGGAATGCTGCCGCTGATGGGCGCGGGACTTGCGGCGCTGGCGCTGTGGAAACGGCGCAGGATCACGTCCGAGCGACGATTCGTACGGCTATTCTGAAGGATACGAGGGCGGCAATATCGAAGTCGGGGGTGGCAGACTTTTTTCAGGATTGCGGATTAGAATTTATCTCATAAACGCGCGGCTTCTGGGGCAGATGCCCTTCTCCTTGCCCGGCCTGACGGAGGGGCTGAGGAGCCCATGTGAGGACTACAAAAGCGGTAGTTCAGCGGCTAAAGCCGCGTGGACCGTGTGCGGGCTAGGTCGTGGCTAAAGCCACGACCTACAAAGATTCCCGAGTTCTCACGGACCCTGCGCAGACCCGCCCCTGCGATCTCGCGTGGCGATTTCAGTCGTGGCCGAAGAGCAGCGGCGCGCCTAGTTTGGCTGTGTAATTGGGGCGATAGCGCTCGGTGTTGTACAGGGTGGCGACATCTACTTTGCGCGCGCCGGCGGAAGATGCGGGCAGGGGCGCGGAAGCGTAGCAGCCGTTTTGCACGCCGACCATGCGTCCGGTGACGCCGTCGCGGATCAGGTCGAGCGCGATATTGGCGTAGGTGATGGCGACGATCTGGTCGATGGCGTCGGGCTCGCCGCTGCGCAGGTCGTAGGTTAGATCGCTCTCGATGGTTTCTTCTCCGGTTCTTCGCTGCAGCTCATCGGCCAGCGCGTGACCAATGTCCACTTTTTTTCTATGGCCGTAGGCGTCGGCTTCGCCGTACTCGTCCACGACGCGGTTGGTCCAGGTGGCTCCTTCCGAGACGATCACCAGGGAATAATGGCTGGAATTGTTGCGCTTGTCTTCTACCAGGAGCTTGCAGACGCTATCGAGCTCAAAGGGAACTTCGGGAATTAAGCAGCGCGCCGACGTGATGTATGAAGTGTAGAGCGCGGTGAAGCCGGCATCGCGGCCGAAAATGCGGAAGACGCCGATGCGTTCGTGAGAGCCGAGGGTGGTGCGCTGGCGATTGATGGCGTCTTTGGCGCGGGTGATGGCGGTGGAAAATCCGATGCAGTATTCGGTGCCGTGGACATCGTTGTCCATGGTTTTGGGGATGCCGATGACGGGAAAACCTTTGCTGGAGAGGACGGAGGCGAAGCTGAGCGTGTCGTCGCCGCCGATGGCGATGAGGCAGTCGATGCCTAGGCGCTGGAGATTTTCGATGACGATGGGACTGAAGTCATAGAATTTGCCGTCGAAAGTGAGTTTCTTCAATTGCTCGGGGGAGATGTGCGCGGGGACTTTGTTGGTGGCAACTTTGCGGGGATTGGTGCGGGAAGTGTGCAGCCAGGTGCCGCCGCTGCGGTCAATGGTGCGGGTATTTTCGCGGGTGAGCTGGCGGTCGAGGCGGTCGTCGCCGGTGTCGGCGTGATTCATGTTGGTGAGACCTTTCCAGCCTTTGCGAATGCCGGTGACGGTGTGACCCATTTCGGTGGCGCGGTAAACGACGGATTTGATTACGGAGTTGAGGCCCGGGACGTCGCCGCCGCCGGTTAGTATGCCGATATTCTTGCCTTGAGCCATCGAATCATTGCTCCTTGGGACGCCGGCGGTGGCCGTGAACTCGGTTGGGTCGCACTGCGTCAGCGGATATAGAGACCGGGCGCCGGATGATTTCGTAGTGCCACGACTACGATTTAAATTATCTGTGCAATTCTACTAGTACACTAAAAACGCGAAAAGATGAATGGGGAAAGGGAAGGAAATGCTCGGAGGCGATCCGATGAGTCAAGCACGGTATCGAATTCTGCGGCGGGTGATTCGGTGGGTAATGATTGTTGGGGCGATCATCATTGGCGGCGCGATCGTGGACAGTTACCGGTTGCATTTACATTCCTCGCATTTTGTTGTGCCCAAGTAGGCGGCGCCGGTGACGGGGCCGCCGAATCAGGAAAAATGGCAATTCACAAAGGTGGGGCCGATTAGCGCGGCGCTAGCTTTGGGCGATGACGGCGTGGTGTACGCTGCGAGTGAAGATGGGTTTCTATATGCGGTGGATGCGGCTGCGAATTCGCAGTGGAAATTCAGCGCGGGTCCGATGCGGGCGGCGACCGTGCTTGGCGCCGACGGCACGATCTACGTCACGAATGAAGATCAGTTCATCTTCGCCGTAAATCACAATGGCACGCCGCAATGGGTGGCGGGAGGCGGTCCTTACGCGGATAAGGGGATGGGCTCGATCGCCGCAGCGATTGACCAGACCTATCTATACACACCTTGGCGCGGGCTGCTGCGGGCGGTGCGATTGACGTACGGAACTTTCAATTGGCCCGCGGGATATGGGTTTCAGGGAGGCGGGTCGGTGGCGAAGCTGGCGAACGGGCTGGCCGTATATGCCGATCCCGGAAGACTGACTGCGGTGGATTCGAGCGGGCGAATTCAGTGGCGATATCCGGTGATGAACCCTCCTCTGACTACGGACATGATTACGAAAAACGGCGGACACGTGCCGGTGGGAAATTTCTGGCTGGATTCGGCGATGGCGGTGGGAGATGAAAGCACGCTGTATTTCTGCGCCGTTGATTCGCGTTTGATTGCGCTCACCGCGGACGGACAATTCCTGTGGGAATTCAAAACGAAGAACCATTCCGTGAATCACGCTTCGCCGGTGATCGCGGCAGACCAAACGATTTATTTTGCGAGCGGACATGGCACGATGTACGCGCTGTATCCCAACGGCAAACTGCGATGGGCATTTGATGCGGCGGGCGGACCTTTTGCGGCAACGCCGGTGCTCGCGGAAGACGGAAGGACTTACGCGGCGAGCGACGGCGGCTTGTACGCCATGTCTTCCGAAGGGAAATTGATGGCGCAGGCGATCGTCAGCGGAGGCGCGGCGTCTTCGCCGACGCTCGGGACTGACGGAACGATTTATGTTGCGGGGCACGGCGGGACCATCGTGGCTTTTTCGGGAGGGCACGGTGGCTTGCAAAACAGCGCCCGGCCGAAATTTCAGGCCGGACCCGCCAACAGCGGACGCGGGCGCTAAATTCGGGCTGCAGCTGATAAACGGATTGCGGAAATAGATACGAGGCGTTGGTCGCGGCGCGGCTAGAACTTGATGACGATTCCGGCCTGGGCGCGGAGATTGTTCTGGGTGCTGTTGCCGATTACGACGGGATTGCCGAAGCTGGTGTGAACGTAATCAACCTCGACGGGGCGGAAGGCGATGTGTTCGCGGAAAGGGACGTCGAAACCACCGCCGAGGACCCAGTCGAAGGCGTTGTTGTTCGGCAATCTGCTGAGGTTGATACATTCGCCCTGGACGGTGCAGCTGTTGTAGATATTCGCGTAGATATTGTTGTGAGCTCCGCCGAACATGAACTCCGCAAAAGGCAGGACGCGCTTGAAGTGGAAGCGCAGGACCGGGCCAACGGTGTAGGTGAACAAATTGCCGTGAACGGATAGAGCGCAATTGGACTGGCTATTGCAGCCCTGGGTATTCGCGGGCACGGTAACGAGCTGCGCGTAGCTGCCGTAGTCCGTAAACTCGGCTTTGAGGCCGACGTGTTTGAAGAAGAAATAGGTAAGGGACGCGCCGCCACCGTTAAAAGAGGAGCCGGGGACGAAGCTGTCTTGCGGAGTGTGGAGATAGGAATAATCCACCGCGACTTGCAGTTTCGTCGTGTCTTGGGCGAAGGCCGTGGAAGCGAAAAACGTGGCCAGCGCGAACAAAAGCAATTTCTTCATTTCGAGGGCTCCCGAAAGTCCCGTCAAGGGACGGCTGCGGCGCGGCAACGGTTACACGGGATAAAGGCTTACGGATGCCGTGGCGGCGCGCTGTTATTTTAACAGGAGTTCGATTGGTGAGGCCGGGCAACGCGCAAAAGAAATGAAGATGGCGAGAGAGCGGCGCCAGTTCGCGTTTGCCAAGAGACAACGTGAAGTGTGGCGCGCCCGGGCGGATTCGAACCGTCGACCTTGTGCTTCGGAGGCACACGCTCTATCCATCTGAGCTACGGGCGCAATCGGAATAGCAATTGAGTGGAATGATTGTATTACTTTCTGTTGGTGAGTCGCAATGAGTTGGAGAGCGATAAGGGTGAAGGCGAAAATAGAAAAGGGAAAATTGAGACGGGTTCGGCGATGCAGAGTCCGCTTCACCACGGCCTGATAAACTTCAGATCGACGTAGAGCGTGTGAATTGGGTCATCCTGAGCCATGAACTCCAATTCCGCTCTTCCGTCCCGGTCATATCCCATGAGCATTATGGGTCTGCCAATCCTCGCTGATATCGCGCGTTTCTCTTCCTCGGGAAGATCGTTGAGGAATCCCGGCGGCAACGCCTTCAGTACCACTTTGTCGCCCGGTTTCGGCTTCGTCACACGTTTATTCCGGCCGACGGTCACAGTGTCACGAAGAGTATCTTCCGAAATAATTACGGTCAAGAACCGCTTGCATGAGCCCGGGGGACGCCGGCAGGAGGTATCGAAATTGGAAGAGTGGGCACGGCATGCCGTGCCCCTACGAGGTATTAGAGAGCGAGGCGCGGCGGGAGGTTGGCGCTAATTGTGGCCTCCGCCTAGTTCGCGGACTATGGCGCCTACGAAGGATTTGGCGTCGCCGAAGAGCATTAGGGTTTTGTCGAGGTAGTACAGCGGATTATCGATGCCGGCGAAGCCTGGGCTCATGCTGCGTTTGATGACCATTACGGTGCGGGCTTTATCCACGTCGAGGATGGGCATGCCGTAGATTGGACTGGAGGCGTCGTTGCGTGCGGCGGGGTTGGTGACGTCGTTCGCGCCGATCACCAGGGCTACGTCGGCTTGCGGGAATTCGTCGTTCACTTCGTCCATGTCCAGAAGTTTGTCGTAGGGGATATCGGCTTCGGCTAACAGGACGTTCATGTGTCCGGGCATGCGGCCGGCGACGGGATGGATGGCGAATTTTACATCCACGCCGCGTTTGCTGAGGGCGTCGTAAAGTTCGCGGACTTTGTGCTGGGCTTGTGCGACGGCCATGCCGTAGCCGGGGACGATGATGACTTTGCTCGCGGCGGCGAGGATGGCGGCGGCTTCTTCGGGAGTGGCGCTGCGCACGGGACGAGCTTGTTGCGCAGCTGAGCTGGCGACTTGTTCCTGGCCAAAGGCCCCGAAGAGGACGTTGGTGAAGGAGCGATTCATCGCTTTGGACATATTTACGGAGAGGATGAAGCCGGAGGCGCCGTCCAGCGCGCCGGCGATGATGAGCAGCTTGCTATCGAGGACGAAACCCATGGCTGCGGCGGAAAGTCCGGCGTAGGAATTCAGCAGCGAGATGACGGTGGGCATATCCGCGCCGCCGATGGGAATGATCATGAGCACGCCGAAGATCAGAGGAATGATTAGCATCAGCGGGAACAGATGGACGTGGCTGGGATCGTGGACGAGATAGGCGGCGATGCCGATGGCGACGGCGAGGAGCAAGAGATTGACGAGGTTCTGACCTTTATATGTGATGGGGCGCTGCGGGAGGATTTCTTGCAATTTCCCCGCGGCCATGAGGCTGCCGGTGAAAGTTAGCGCGCCGAGAATCACTTCCATGGAAAGCACGGCCATCATGAAGGGCGGGACGGCAGGAGCGCGCAGATAAAATTCCGCGGTGCCAACGAGAGTGACGCAGAAGGCGCCGAAGGCGTGGCTGAGCGCGGTACGTTGCGGGACGGCGGTCATGTGGACCATGCCGAGGGGCACGCCAATGATGGAGCCGAGGACGAGGGCGATGGCGATCCATTTGTATTCAATGATGTTGTGATTGAGGAGCGTGCCGCCGATGGCGAGGAGCATGCCGAGTTCGCCGGCGCGGACGCCGCGGCGGGCGGTGGCGGGCGTGCGCATCCACACCAGGGCGAGGATGAAGAGCGCCGTGGCGATCAGGTAGATGATTTCGATGAAGGTGTCTGTTCCGAGCCAGGGGATCATTATTTTTTGGGGCCGCTGGTCTTGAACATTTTGAGCATGCGATCGGTGATGAGGAAACCGCCGACGACGTTGCTGGTGGCCGCGACGATGGCGAGCGCGCCGAGAATGGTGGAGAGGGTGCTGCGATGTTCGCCGGTGAGGATGATGGCGCCGACGACGGCGATGGCGTCGAGGGCATTGGTGAGGGACATGAGCGGGGTGTGCAGCAGCGGAGTGATCTGGCGAATGACTTCAAAACCTATGAAAGCAGCGAGCATGAAAACGTAGAGGCTGGTGAGCAGGTCCATCTTCATGATTATGTTTTCTCCTGAGAGGCGGTGACCAGGGGCGGCAGTTTGTAAAATTCGCGCAGGCGCGAATTTACGATTTCGCCGTCGGTGGTGAGCAAAGTGTCTTTGATGATTTCGTCGGTGACATCGAGACGCAGCTTGCCGTCTTTTACGATGTGCAGAAGGAAGGCGGAAACGTTGCGGGCGTACATCTGGCTGGCGTGATAGGGAACGGTGCTGGCGAGATTGTACCAGCCGATGATGGTGACGCCGTGCGCGACGATTTTTTCACCGGGTTGAGTGAGCTCACAATTGCCGCCGCGCTCGGAGGCGAGATCAACGATTACTGAACCTGGCGACATGCTTTTGACCATGTCCGCGGTGACGAGCAGCGGCGATTTTTTCCCGGGGACTACGGCGGCGGCGATGACCACGTCGCTTTCGGCGACTACTTTGCCGAGGAGCTCGCGCTGGCGGCGGTAGAAGTCTTCATCTTGGGCACGGGCGTAGCCGCGGGCGTCCTCCGCATCTTTGGCTTCGATGGGTAACTCGACGAAACGGCCGCCAAGGCTTTGGACTTGTTCTTTGGCTGCAGGGCGCATGTCGTAGGCTGAAGCTACCGCGCCGAGACGACGGGCGGTGGCGACGGCTTGCAATCCGGCGACGCCTGCGCCGATTACGAAAACGCGGGCTGGTGTGATCGTTCCGGCGGCGGTGGTAAGCATGGGGAAAATTCTGGGCAAGGTGTCCGCGGCGATGACTAAAGCTTTGTATCCGCAGATCGTGCCCATGGAAGAGAGCACGTCCATGCTTTGGGCGCGAGTGGTGCGGGGCATGAGCTCGACGGAAAACGAGGTTACGCTGCGAGCTGCGATTTGCTGAATTGTGTTTAGGCCACCGAGAGGACGGAGAAATCCTACGAGGACTTGATCTTTGTGGAGGAGCGGGAGGTCGGCGTCGCCGGTTTTGTCGTTCGAGCCGCAGCAGAGGACCTGCGTGACGATGTCGGCGGAGCGAAATACTTCAGCGCGATCGGGGATGATTTTTGCACCTTTGGCGATGTAGGTGGCGTCGGGATAGCCGGCTTCGATGCCGGCCTTGGCTTCGACGATTACTTCCAGGCCGGCTTTCGCCAGAGTGGGGACTACGCTCGGTACGAGAGCTACGCGGCGTTCACCTGGATAGCTTTCGCGTGGGACGCCGACGATCATGAAATTTCCTCCGGGAATATGTGGATCGAGATGCTGTCGCAGGAAAAGCTTGCAGCGAAGGGAGCTGGAGAAAATCCCCTGGCTGCAGGCGCTGCGGCACGCTTTTGTGAAACTGGAAATGATACACCAGGCGGGAGGGAGTTGGGGCGGGTTCGTTGCGGCGTGATTGGGCTAGCTGCAAATTCAAAAGCACATTCAACGACGCCTGCCTAAAAAAGCAGGCGGCCGCTACAAAGTCAAAGGCTGGAGCCGGGAATATTTTTTGGCACTGGGCATTAACTATCGCGCGGGTGAATGGCAGCGCCGATCTTCTCACTTGGCACCGCCGCAGTTGCTTTATAATCCGCTACGATTGAGGAGAATGCCTGTGACTGATCGCTTTCGTGGGCTGTCCGGTTCGCGGAGTGATTTACGCCGGGGTTTTGCGCTGCTCTTGCTGGCTTGCGCGGTTTTGTTTTGCACTTATCGTGCGCGCGGGCAGGCTCGCGATCCTTTGAGTACGCTTTCTCCTGCGGCGCATCGGACTGTTTCGCAATTGAGCGCGCTGAACTCTATTCCGGCGGGTGATTGGAAATTTCATGTGGGAGATGTGGCGCACGGCGAGGCGCCGGAGCTGGACGATTCTGGTTGGCAGACCGTTCAGGGGAAATCGCATGCGCCGACGGAGGCGGTGTGGTACCGGCGGTGGATTGAGGTGGCGAAGACGCTGAATGGTTACGATTTGAGCGGGGCGCGGATCTGGTTCCAGTTCGAGGCTTATGCGAATGGTCCGATGCCGGAAATTATTTATTTTAATGGGCGGCGCGTGGCGACGGGGGACGACCTGGAGCCGATTGTGTTGTTTGACCATGCGCAGCCGGGGGATCGTGTGCTGGTGGCGGTGAAACTGCTGCACACTGTGGACCAGAAAACCTTTGCACGGGCGGACGTTTCCATCGAGTTCAGTACGACGCGGCCGAATCCCAACGATTTCCTGCAGGAAGTACTTTCCGCAAACGCGTTGCTGCCATCGCTCGGGCCTTCTGCGACGGCGGTTCGTCAGGGAATCGAGGCAGCGAGCGCGGCGGTGGACTTGCAGGCGCTGGAGCAGGCGCAGCAGTCGGCTTTCGATGCGTCGCTGGTGCGCGCGCAGGCGGAGCTGGAAAAAATCAAAGGCGACTTGCAGCAGACCTCCATTCGACTGACGGGAAATTCGCATATTGATGCGGCGTGGCTGTGGCCTTGGACGGAAACGGTGCAGGTGGTACACAACACTTTTTCGACGGCGTTGCAGTTGATGGATGAATATCCGCAATACTCGTTTACGCAGTCTGCGGCGGCTTACAGCGAATGGATGTGCCAGAAATATCCAGCGATTTGCGAGGAAATTCAGGAGCGCGCGAAGGAGGGGCGCTGGGAGCTGGTGGGCGGGATGTGGGTGGAACCGGATTTGAATATGCCGGGCGGCGAATCGCTCGTGCGGCAGCTGCTGATCGGCAAGCGATATTTCCACGACAAATTCGGGGTGGACGTGCGCATCGGGTGGAATCCGGATTCATTCGGCTACAACTGGCAACTGCCGCAGATCTACAAGAAATCCGGCGTGGATTATTTCGTTACGCAGAAGATGGCGTGGAATGACAGCAATCCCCTGCCGTTTAAGCTTTTCTGGTGGGAATCGCCGGACGGCAGCAAGGTGCTGGCATATTTTCCGCATGACTATGCGCGGGGGATCGAGCCGGAGCCGCTGGCGGAGGACGTGGCGCGGGCGCGGCAACTGGATCCGGGGTTGCCGGAGATGATGCATTTATTTGGCGTGGGCGATCACGGCGGGGGGCCGACGCGGGCAATGCTGGATGCGGGAGTGCGTTGGACTGATCCCAAGGTGGTGTATCCGAAAACGTTTTTTGGAAACGCGCAGGGATTTTTTTCGGATGTGGAAGGGAAACTCGATACGGCGCATTCGCCGGTGTGGAATTACAGGACGATCGCCGGCGGCTCGACGCAACTGCCCGCACCGCCGGCGGGGATGGTGAGCCTGCCGACTTGGAACGATGAATTATATTTTGAATATCATCGTGGCGTTTTCACTTCGCAGGCGGCGCACAAGAGGAATATGCGCGAGAGTGAAGAATGGATGCTGGACGCGGAGAAATATTCGTCGCTGGCGTGGCTTTCCGGAGTGCCGTATCCCGCTAACGCTTTGAACGAAGCATGGAAGAAGGCTTTGTTCAATCAATTCCACGATTTGGCTGCGGGATCGGGGATTGCGGTGATTTATCAGGAGGCGCAGCAGGATTACGACATGGTGCGATTTACGACTGGGGAGGTTTCGTCGGCTGCGCTGGCGGAGATTGCGGCACGAGTGGATACGCGTTCGCCTGTGGACGCGAGGCCGGTGCTGATATTCAATCCGCTGGCTTGGGAGCGGAAGGACATTGTGGAGTTTTCGGTGCAGATGCCGGAGAGCGTGAAGGATGGCGTTTCGGTGCTGGAGGCGGAAGATCATGTGCTGCCGATGCAGGTGATTTCGTCGGACGCGGCGACGAACAGGGTGCGGCTGCTGGTTGAGCCCCGGGCGGTTCCGGCTCTCGGCTATGCGTTGGTGCGCGTTGTGCCGGGACGGCGGGATGCTGCGGGAGATCTATCGGCGCACGATTTGACGCTGGAAAATTCGCTGCTGCGGGTGGTGGTGGATCCGAAGAACGGCTGCATTACGAGCCTGTACGACAAACGAGCGCGCTTTGAAACCATTGCAACCGGTGCAATGGGCGCGACGGGCGGCTGCGGGAACGAATTAATCGCGTTTGAGGATCAGCCGAAGGATTACGATGCATGGAATATTGACGCGAATTTTGAGAAGTCTTTTACGCGGCTGGACATGGTGGATTCCGTGCAGTTGGTGGAGCAGGGGCCGCTGCGCGCGACGATTCGCGTGACGCGGACGTGGCAACATTCGAAATTCGTGCAGGACATCTCGCTTTACGCGGGACTGGATCGCGTGGACGTGGTGAATGATTTCGACTGGCACGAGACGCACGTGCTGCTGAAGGCTGCTTTTCCGCTGGTGGCATCGAGCGAACATGCGACGTACGAGATTCCGTATGGGTCAATCGAGCGGCCGACGACGCGCAATAATTCGTGGGAAGCGGCGAAATTCGAGGTTCCGGCGCTGCGTTGGGCGGATTTGGGCGACGCGGGGCATGGGTTCAGCCTGATTAATGATTCGAAGTATGGCTACGATGCGAAGGGCAACGTGCTGCGGATTTCGCTGCTGCGTTCGCCGACATGGCCCGATGCGGATGCGGATCGCGGGCCGCAGCATTTTGCGTATGCGCTTTATCCGCATGCGGGCGATTGGAAGCAGGCGCTGACGGTGCGGCGCGGATACGAATTCAACGCGCGGTTGAGAGCTTTGCCGGTGAGTTCGCACACGGGAGCGTGGGGCGCTGAGCATTCTTTCGTGGGAGTGGAGCAGGACAACGTGGTGTTGACGGCGATGAAGAAGACGGAGGATGGCGACGCGTTGCTTTTCCGGTTTTATGAGTGGGCGGGGAAGAATTCGGAGGTGCAGTTGAGTGTTCCGGCGGGGGCGGCGTCTGCGACCTTGACGAATTTGATGGAGCAGGCGGAAGGGGCGCCGCTGACCGTTTCGGGCGACGGAAAAGTCAGCGTTGCGGTTCATCCGTACGAGATCGTTTCGGTGCGGGTGGAGTATCCACGCGGAGGTTCGGGCACGGCAGCCGCGCCACAAATGGCGCACTGAAGTGCGCGGCTACCCTTCGATCCCGCACTGCGGAATCTCAGGGTGAATCGCCTTGTAGGGCGATTCCCGAACAGTGAGCTAGCCACGGGCGAGGTTTTTTATTTGTTTGGCTAGCTTTTCGACTTGCTCGGCTTTGCCTACCATCGCCAGAGAGAGCACGTTGACGGAATCGGTTTTCTCGACTTCATCCTTGAGTTCGGTGGCGAGAGTGTAGAGTTTTTCGACGTCGTCGTGGATTTGATCTTTATTCTGTTTCAGCATCTGTTTGGGGTCGGGTTTGGTGGCGCCGTCGCCGAGCGGATCGTTGTGGCCGTCGTACGTCGGCGGGATGCCTGCAGGGAGCTTGGGGGCGGCATTCTGCGCGAAGGCGGCACGGACGGCCGGCAGCGCTAGTGGCGCAGCGAACGCCCAGGATAATAGTTGGGTGATGAAATTACGCTTTTTCGGGTCCATAATGCGTGCTCCCGTTCGCGGAATGTGCTTGCGGCTGCGGCTGGCCGTAAGGCATAGCGCGGCTGGCCGGGTGGTATAATTCCGCTCCCTCTATCTTATGACTGATTCGTTCTCACGGTGGATGGAAATTGCTGGGAAGACCGGCTTGCGCCTGGCCGTCATCCTGGTGTTTGCGATCCTGCTGACGCGGATGCTGAAGGCGGTGACGGCGCGGCTGGTGCATCTGGCCAAATCGTCGTCGCGCGCTGGTCAGATGCGCGAGCAGCAAACGCGCACGCTGGCAGGGCTGCTTTACAGCATTGGTGCGGCGATTATTGCGCTGATCGCGGTCCTGATGGGGTTTGAGGTGCTGGGGTTCGATATCGCTCCGGCGATGGCCACGGCGGGAGTGGCGAGCATCGCGATTGCGTTTGGCGCGCAGAGCTTGTTGAAGGATTTCATCAACGGATTTTTCATCGTGTTCGAGGATCAATACGTGGTGGGAGATTTGATTCAGGTGAATGGCGAGACGGGGCGGGTGGAGCACCTGACTCTGCGGCGGACGGTGATACGAAATCCGGCGGGAGCGATGGTGACGGTGCCGAACAGCCTGGTGGGGCAGGTGGCGAATCTGAGCCGCGATTGGTCGCAGGCGTTTGTGGACGTGACGGTGCCGGCGGCGGAGATGGTGGGACGGGCGCTGGCGACGCTGGAGAGAATCGCGGGAGATTTTCGGAATGACGCGGATTGGTCCGCGGCGTTGATTGATGGGCCGCGCGTGCTGGGGATTGAGGCGCTGTCTTTAGATGGCACGGTGATTCGCCTGCAGGTGCGCACGATCTTGAATCGTAAGGACGATGTGGCGCGCGAACTGCGGCGCCGGATCAAGCTGGGATTCGAGCAAGCGAAGATTCCGCTGAGCCATACACATCAAGTGATGCTGCAGGGCGAAGTGCTGCAGAACGAAGGGTAGGGCCGGACTCGTAGTGCCGCGCGCGTAGCTTCAACTGAACAACTTCAATCGAAGGGCTGCAATCAAATTGATGCAATCGGATTGCTTCGACCGACAACGGAGGAGGATGCGATGGGAGAAGTGACGCACGAGCAGGTGAATCTGATGTTGCGGCTGTATGACATACGGCGCGAGCCGCGTTTGCGTGAGGCGCGGGATTGGTACATTCGGAATTTCAAGCCGACGTCGCTGGAAGACGTGTCGAATCTAGCGGCGCCGAATTCGCAGGAAAGCGCGTTCATGCGCATGGTGCTGAGTTACTGGGACATGGTGGCGAATATCGTGAACCGCGGGCTGATTGATGAGGAATTTTTCTTCGAGAGCACGGGCGAGCAGTGGATCGTATGGGAACGGGTGAAGCCGATCGTGGCGGGATGGCGCGCGATGTTCAAGAACCCTACAGCTTTTGCACGGCTCGAGGAGCATGTGAGGCGGCTGGAGGCTTGGCGCGAGAAGAATTCGCCGGGCAGCACGGAGGCGATGCGCGCGATGATGGCGGCGATCGCGACCCGCGAAACAAATTCCTGAGAGAAGCGACGTTGCATCGATGCAGGGGGTCATTGCCGCGGACGAACAAGCGCGGATGACGCCCCCGGCCCGCGCGCAGAAAATTGCTATGAGGCGCGAGGGAGTTATGGTAATTTCCTGCCCGACCCCCGCGATTGGTGTTTTCCCCGAGGATTTCAATGCACCGGGAAGTTCTCACCTGAGACGCAAAACCAGGAGAATGCCCGGGGAGGTAACAGAAAGATGAACGTCCGCCATCCGTTTACGTGTTTGACTGCGCTGCTGATCTGCGTGCTGCTGGCGATTCCTGCGGATGTGATGGCGGCAGCCCAAGGAGCGCAGGCCCAGCACGCGGGCAAGCTTACAGCGGTGCTGCCGGTGGTGAACGTGATTCGCGGGCCGCAGCAGACCCCTGCATCAACCGCCGAAGCGATTTATTGGGGCGATGTGATTAACACCGGGCATCTGGCGCGGGCGCGCGTGGCGCTGGATGACGGCTCGGTTTTGAGCGTGGGATCGGATTCGAATCTGACGGTGACGAAGCATGACGCAACACAGCAACAGACGGAACTCGATCTGAATTACGGGCGGGTGCGCGCGAACGCCGTGAAACAGGTGAAGCCCAACTCCAGCTTTCAAATTCGCACGCCGACGGGAGTGGCGGGCGTGGTGGGAACCGATTTCGCGCTAGATTCGGAAGGGGACACGACGCGCATCGTGGTGTACGAGGGTAGAGTAAATTTCTGCGCTTACAAATCGAAGAAGAAAGAGGAAGAGGACGGCGCGCAGGGAGGCGCTCAGGCCGGGGCCCCTGGTGCGGGCAGTGAGGATCAGCAGAATGAAAAGAACCACCGGATGCTGGGGCCGTGCGTGATCGTGGGCGCGGGGCAGACGTCGAGCGTGCAATTTAATGCGGCGCCGACGCCGCCGGTGCCGGCGACGCCTGTGACGGTGACGGAAATGAGCAGCACCACGAGCATCAGCGGAGGAGCTGGCGGAGCCGTTGGCGGACTGGGAGTGGCGGGCGTGACGGCGGTGGGAGTGGGCGCGGCGGTGGCGGTGACGGTGGCGGCCGTGGTGATTCGATCGGCGAGCAAGACGCAGACTTGTTCGTCGCCGGCGGCCGCGGCGCACGTCGTGCCTACGGAGAATTGCACGGCGATTAATAATGCGGCTGTTGGGAAAATGCCGGGGCAGCGGCCGTGATGATTGCGTGATTTTTCGGTTGGGGCTAGAGGCTGCAGGTCCCCCAAGGGTAAAAAAGGGCCGGGCACGGCGTGGCGTGCCTGTACAGATTCGAAGGCAACTGCGTAGTACGACCTCAGAAGCAAACTCAAATACGCCCGTCGCGCACAGCGGGATCTCCGGATGAATCGCCCCCGCTCTGCGGGGGCGATTCACAAGTTCGAATCACACCTATTCATAGGCTTCGCTGGGATTGCTGCGCGGAATTTTGCTGCGCGGATAGCATGGAGGAGGGATGGCTGAGGCCCAGGATGAGGAGTAGTGGTTCGCTTGAACCTTGTTCATCCCAATAGATTTTGGCAGCGAGCGGGTGGCACGGAATGAGATAGTCACAAACAGATGAATGTTACTAACACGGGCACGATTGTATATAATCCGGCTCACCATGCCAAACCAAGAAACGCTGTTCGAGGTGGCCAAGCGGGTGGCCACGATTACCCTGAATCGTCCCGACAAACTGAACGCCTGGACCGCAGTGATGGAGCAAGAGGTGCGCGCGGCGATGGCGGAGGCGGAGCGCGACGAAAATGTCCGCGCGATCGTGCTGACCGGCGCGGGCAGAGGATTTTGCGCGGGCGCGGACCTGTCTCTGCTGAGCACGGTGGCGACGAAAGGGCTCGATGCGGCGCAGCGGGCGCAGGCCGTGCAGGCTGGCCCGGCTTCCGGCTCTGGTTCGGGTTCTGGCGAAGGTGGCGGGGCGCGGGCGGATTTTCAGAAGAAATATTCATACTTCCCGGCGATGAGCAAGCCGGTGATTGGGGCGATCAACGGTCCGGCGGTGGGATTGGGACTGGTGATCGCGCTGTATTGCGATTTGCGTTTTGCTTCGGATGCGGCGCGATTCAGCACGGCGTTTGCGCGGCGCGGATTGATTGCCGAGTATGGAATGGCGTGGATGTTGCCCCGGCTGGTGGGACATGCGAACGCGCTGGATTTGCTTTTCTCGGCTCGATTGATTGATGCCGCCGAAGCGTTTCGCATTGGCCTGGCGAATCAGGTGTATCCGCAAGACGTGTTTCAGGAGAAAGTGCGGGACTACGCGACGGAGCTGGCTGCGAACGTGAGCCCGCGGTCACTGCGCGTGATCAAGCGGCAAGTGTATGACGCGATGTTCCAGACGCTGGGGGAAGCGTTCGAAATCGCTGAGCGGGAAATGCTGGCGAGTTTGCGATGCGAAGATTTCAAAGAGGGCGTGGCGCATTTTGTGGAGAAGCGCGCGCCGGTTTTCACCGGAAAATAGCCGAGACCTATGAACTTTGAGCCCAGCGCGAGGACCAAGGAGCTGCAGCAGCGGTTACAGAAGTTCATGGACGCGCACGTGTATCCGAACGAGCAGCGATTCGAGGAGGAAACGGCGCGTGAGCCGTGGAAGCCGACGCGGATCGTGGAAGAGCTGAAGGTAAAGGCACGCAGCGAGGGACTGTGGAATTTATTTTTGCCGGAGGATCCTGGTGGGGCGGGGTTGTGCAACCTGGAGTACGCGCCGCTGTGCGAAATCATGGGGCGCAGCC
>Ga0070761_10000615_pt1 | contig 22729 bp, 15 predicted proteins | sample HubBroMetageREF1_FD_66724 | JGI IMG/M metagenome (GOLD analysis project Ga0070761, IMG submission 66724) | Reference soil microbial communities from the Hubbard Brook experimental Forest, New Hampshire, USA - Hubbard Brook CCASE Soil... | ecosystem: Environmental > Terrestrial > Soil >... | reverse complement strand
CACGTCAACGGCGGCCGCGTGCTGAAAGCGCTCGATCTGCCCGATTTTGCGCACTACGCGCTGGAGGTCCCCGGCCCAGGCGAAGTAGTCGCGGAAGCCCCGCGCAAACTCGGCGAATATTTGCGCGACATCATCAAACAGAATTCGGCGAATTTCCGCCTGTTCTGTCCCGACGAAACCAATTCAAATCGCCTGAACGCCGTTTTTGAAGCAACGAATCGCTGCACCATGGAGCAAACAGTGTCGATTGACGACCACCTCGCTCCCGACGGACGCGTGATGGAAGTTCTCAGCGAACACCTATGCGAAGGCTGGCTAGAAGGCTATCTGCTCACCGGCCGCCACGGGATGTGGTCTTCCTACGAGGCGTTCGCGCAAGTAGTGGATTCGATGGTCACGCAGCACGCTAAATGGCTCGAGCAATGCATCGATTTTCCCTGGCGCAGGCCGCTCGCATCGCTCAACGTCTTCATCACCGGCCACGCCTGGCGAAACGATCACAACGGTTTCAGCCACCAGGCGCCCGGATTTGTGGACAACGCGCTGCAGCGCCGCAGCGAAGTGATTCGCGTTTACTATCCGCCCGACGCCAACTGCCTGCTCAACGTTTTCGATCACTGCCTGCGCAGCAAGAATTACGTCAACGTCGTCACCTGCGGCAAGCAGCCGGAACTGCAATGGCTCACATTCGACGAAGCGCTCGCGCATTGTTCGCAAGGCGCTTCCATCTGGAAATTCGCAACGAACGACGGCGGCACACAGCCAGACATCGTGCTTGCGTGCGCCGGCGATGTGCCCACCATCGAAGCCTGCGCCACATCCTGGCTGCTGCAAAAACACGTGCCGGGCATAAAAGTGCGGGTAGTGAACGTCGTGGATCTCAACGCGCTGATGAGCCCCGACGACCATCCGCACGGCATGGACAATATTTCATTCGAGGCGCTTTTCACACGCGACGTGGATGTGGTCTTTGCGTTCCACGGCTACCGCTGGCTGATTCACAGCATGGTGCACGGCCGTGCGAACGAAGGCCGTTTCCACGTGCGCGGATTCAACGATCGAGGGACCACGACAACTCCGTTCGATATGGTGGTGCTGAATAAAATGAGCCGTTTCCATCTGGCCATTGATGCGCTCAAGCATGTGCCGCGGCTGCGTTCGCAGGCTTCCGACGCCATTGACATGTTCAACCGGAAATTGTATGAGCACCATGCGTACATCCGCGAACATTTCCAGGACATGCCGGAAATCCGCAATTGGCATTGGACGAAAGATTTCAGCGAGCCGAGCGCTCCTCCGCCGCTGGCGAAAGACCAGCCGCGCGGGCAGTCATTCAGCGACGCATAAGCGCGGGCTTTCTACTGCGCACCGCTTTTCTTGGGGTAGCGGCCCAGCAGCCAGCTCCAGCGAATTAACAGCAGGTCGCAGAACATCATCACGCTGTCGCGCAGCACGTGAACTTTCGTGGCCGGGTCATGCGCCCAGCGCACCGGTACTTCCGCGATGCGCAAGCCGTGGCTCTTGGCGAGATACAGAATTTCCGGATCGAAGCCGAAGCGTTCGATGCGCTGCTCTTCGAAAATAATGCGCGAAGGTTCGCGGCGGAAGATTTTGAATCCGCACTGCGTATCATGAAACGGCAGGCCGGTAATCACGCGCATCAATCCGTTGAAGACGATTCCGGCCAGCTCGCGATGGCGCGCCTGGTGAATCGAAATCAGCGAGCGATCCAGCGCGCGCGAGCCGATCGCTATGTCATATCCGGCGGCGATCGCGGCCAGAAGCTTTTCGATTTCCTGGATCGGCGAAGATAAGTCCGCATCGGTGAACAACGCCAGGCGGCCGCGCGCTTCCAGCATGCCGTGCCGCACGCTGTAACCTTTCCCGCGATTTTCCCGGTTCGAAACCAACCGCACGCAGGGCATCTCCCGCGCCCATTCCTCGGCAATTCGCGCGGTGCCGTCCTTCGATCCGTCATCCACAATCAGAATTTCCAGTTGATCCAAGCCGATCTCGGGAGCAACGGCTGGCGGCACACGGCGGCCGGCAAAATATTCGCGAATGCGCAAAAGTGTGCGCGCGAGCCGGCCCTCTTCGTTGTAAGCGGGAATGATGATGGAAAGTTCGGGCGCGGAGACCGGGGCGTTCATCGCACCGCGGGTCCCTGGGCTGGATTCGGAATACTCTCCGGCCAGCCGTGGCGGCCCAACAGCGGCACGAAGCGGCACGTCAGCAGCGATTCCTGCGCCAGCCCGCCCGCGCGCTTCACGATTCGCAACATACTTTGCCGCTCGGAATCGCCCACGGGAATTACCAGCCGGCCACCTTCCGCAAGCTGTTCGATCAGCGGCGGCGGAATTGACGGAGCAGCCGCCGAAACAAGAATTGCGTCATACGGCGCGCTGGCAGGCCAGCCGAGCGACCCATCGCCTTCTTCGACGCGCACATTCGCGTAGCCCAAGCGCTCCAAACGCTCGCGAGCTGCGCTAGCAAGCGACGCCCGCAATTCCACGACGACCACATCTCGCGCCAGCAGTGACAGCACCGCGGCTTGATACCCGCAACCGCCGCCAATTTCCAGCACGCGCTCGCCGCCGCTGAGTTGCACAGCGTCGCTCATCGCCGCAACGATGAACGGCTGCGAGATTGTTTGTCCGCCGCCGATCGGCAGCGCTTCATCGGAATATGCCGAAGCTTGCGCCGCGAGCGGCACGAATTCGTGGCGCGGCACCGCAGCCATCGCGTCCAGCACCCGCGCGGAGATGATGCCGCGCGAGCGAATCTGCCGCGCCACCATTTCATTGCGTGCAGCCGCGAAATCCGGCATCGCGCCCGAGGAGGAAATGCCTGCGGCGGTCATCGGCGCGAGATCCCGGTGACATTGCCGTGCATGGTGGGTCGCGTCACACCACTCGCGCCACCATGCGCCGCATTCTTCCAGCCAGCGCTGCGCAAAAGAATGTTCACACTTGAAAAGTTATCATAGCAGGCAGCAGCCCTGCTACCGCTGCGCCGCGCCATCCGCGAATCGCGCCACCGAATTGCATCTGCCGCCCACGTTCGATACGATTCTTAGATTCGCATGTCCGGCCAGAAACGATGGTGAGCCTGCGGCGAACAATAGGAGAATTCCATGAAGCTACGAACAGCCGTGATCGCCGGCCTGTTATGTGCGGCGGGACCGGCGCTGGCGCAAACACCCGCGTCCAGCACTCCACCAACACTGGCGCCGCACGCCACACCGGGACAGGCGGCTCCCGCAAACCCTGCAGCGCAGGCGGTGCCGGCGGCGCCAGCCGAAAAAATAGACCCCGCAAAAGATGCTGCCATCCGCCATTTGATGGACATTACCGAAAGCTCGAAGATGGGCGAAAACATCGCAAATTACATAACCGGGCAGGTGCACAACGGCGCAGGCCGCGCGATTCCGGCGGACCAATTGCCGAAATTCATGGACACGTTCTCGCAAAAATTCAACGCCGGCGTTCCATCCACCGCCGTCAACGACGCTATCGTTGCCATCTACGCCAAGCACTTTTCCATGGACGACATTCAGCTATTGACCAAGTTCTACGAATCGCCCGTCGGCCAGCGCATCGTGAAGGAAATGCCGGATGTGGACCAGCAGATGCGCGTCGCCGGCCAGCAGATTGAATCCACCGCGGCCATTGCCGCTCTGCGCAGCATGACCGACGAGTATCCGCAATTGAAGCAGATGCTGCCGCAGGATAGCTCGGCACCCGCACCAGCAAGTGGGCCGGCGCCGGCCCCAGCAACGCCCGCTCCGGGATCTAAGGCCCCGTCGTCGCCGCCGCCTTCCACTCTGAAACCGGCCGCGCCTCAACAGTAGGAAAAGCAGTAGCACCACGTGCAAAGGAGTTGCGATGTCCATGCCAGAGCCAACTGCATCCATCGGGAGGAGGCTGGTCGTCGCGAGCCTCCTCGTTTTACTGGTGCTGGGAACGGCGGGAAGTTTTGCGCTGGATGCCGCGCCGCAGCAATCCTCAGCAATCACAGTTTCCGCTGCCATCAGCCTGAAAGATGCGCTGGACGAGCTCGGCCCGATTTTCCAAGCGCAGCAGCAGCGCAAGAACGGCGGCAACGGCACGGCCGTCAGCTACAACTATGGCGGCTCCGGAACGCTCGCGCGGCAGATCGAACAGGGCGCTCCGGTGGACGTATTTTTTTCCGCAGCCGAAAAACAAATGGACGAACTGGCAGCGCAGGGCTTGATTGTCGCGGATACGCGCCGCGATCTCGTCGGCAACGCGCTCGTATTGATCGCGCCGGCACAGGCATCCCCCGTAGTGCACAGTTTTCAGGATCTCAGCAACGCGGCGGTGAAAACGATCGCACTGGGTGAGACCGCCACAGTGCCGGCGGGAATGTACGCGCGGCAGACGCTTGAGCACCTGGGCCTGTTCGCCGCGATCGAAAAGAAAGTTGTGTACGCAAAAGATGTGCGGGCCGTGCTCACCTATGTGGAAACGGGCAACGCGGATGCAGGCTTGGTCTATCAAACCGACGCGAACACCTCGAGGAAAGTGCGCGTGATCGCGGTCGCTCCCGCGGATTCTCACGATCCGATTCTGTATCCCGCTGCGGCGCTGCGCGACGCAAAAGACAAGGCCGCGGCACGCGCATTCGTGGAATTCCTGCAAGGACCTGACGCGCGCGCTGTCTTCCAGAAGTACGGCTTTACCTCCGCGGAAAAATCAGCCGTAAAGAACTGATCCAGCTACAATCCTCTCGCGATGGATTGGTCTCCTCTGTTGATCTCGCTGGCCACCAGCCTGGCGGCCACAGCCGTCACGCTGGTGGCAGGATTGGCTGCGGCTGCCTGGCGCCAGAATCGTGCTGGCGCCGTCGCGGCGTTCGTTGACGGAATTTTTATTCTCCCGCTCGTTCTGCCTCCCACGGTTGTGGGATTTCTGCTGCTGCTGCTTTTTGGACGCAACGGCCCGCTCGGCAAGTTACTCCTGCAATTCGGCGCGACCGTAGTATTTTCCTGGCCTGCCACGGTGATCGCCGCCACCGTCGTGGCGTTTCCCCTGATGTACATCACCGCGCGCGCCGCCCTGGAACAAGTGGATCCGCACCAGCTGCAAGCCGCGCGCACGCTGGGCGCGTCCGAAGTGCGCATTTTTCGCGAAGTGGCGCTGCCGCTGGCGTGGCCCGGAGTGCTCGCCGGCACGATTCTTTCATTCGCGCGCGCCCTGGGTGAATTTGGCGCTACTCTGATGCTCGCCGGAAATATCCCGGGCAAAACCGAAACAATTCCCATCGCGATTTATTTCGCCGTCGAAGCAAACGAAATCCAGCGTGCCATGGCCTGGTGCGCCGTGGACGTGAGCATCTCCATCGTCCTGCTCGGCGGGCTTTACTACTGGACGTACGCGCAACGTTTGCGCCGCGAACGTTGGGGGCAACACTGACGTGACTCTCGAAGTCCAAATCGAAAAGAAGCTCGCGGATTTCACGCTGGACGTCGCGTTCCGCGCCACAGAAACGCCGCTGAGCATTCTGGGCGCATCGGGCGCGGGCAAATCCATGTTGTTGCGCTGCATCGCTGGCCTGGAAAAACCGGGCCGCGGACGCATCACCCTGAACGACCGGATACTTTTCGATTCGGCGCAGCGCGTGGGGATTCCCGCGCGCGAGCGGCGCATCGGCATGCTGTTTCAACATTACGCGCTGTTTCCGCATCGCACCGTCGCGCAAAATATCGCTTTCGGTCTGCACGATTTGCCGCACGACGAGCAATCCACGCGCACTGCTGCGCTAGTTTCGCGCACGCACCTTGCGGGACTCGAGCAGCGTTACCCGCGCGAATTATCCGGCGGCGAACAGCAACGTACAGCGCTGGCGCGCGCCCTGGCGATTCAGCCGGAAGCGCTGCTCCTCGATGAGCCGCTCTCAGCACTCGATACGCACCTGCGCGGACAGGTCGAAGCGCAACTCCAGGAAACTTTCGCGAGCTTCCGCCGCCCAGCGCTGCTGGTGACGCACAATATGGAAGAAGCCTACCGTCTGGGCGAACAATTGCTCGTGCTGGCATGCGGGCGCGTCGCAGCGTTCGGCCCGAAGGAAGAAATTTTCCGCCGCCCGCCAAGTTCCGAAGTCGCACGCCTCACAGGCTGCAAAAATATTTCGCGCGCGCAAGCAAATCCAGACGGCACGCTGCAAGCGCTCGACTGGAATTGCCAGTTGCGCCTCGCGCACCCACCCGTCGCAGCACCGAAGTCCATCGGAATCCGCGCCCACCACATCGATTTTCTGGAAAATGCCAGCGAAGAAGCGGGAGAACCAAACATCTTCCCCTGCTGGATTGTGCGCACATCAGAAACGCCGTTCCGCATCACGCTGTTTCTAAGCCTGGATCCCGCGCGCGCCGCAGCAGGCGGAGCCGACCTCCAAGCAGAAATGTTCAAAGAAAAGTGGGAACGCTTTTGCGATCGGCCGCAACCGTGGCGCGTGCGCCTCGCGCCGGAATCGCTCTTCGCCATGCCGGACTGAATTAAATCCTCAGTGGAAGTGCTTCACGAACTTGATGTCCAGGCCGTAGGTGCCGTTGATGTCGCGCAGGAACACAACCGAGAGGTCGCGCTTCACGTGGTATTCCACTTGAATCAACTGCTCCTGGTCAGACGCCGCATTGGAAGAATAAGTAACCGTAAGATCCCGCGTGATCTGCTGCTCAATCGTAACCCGCGCGGAAGCGTTCGATTCCGTAGCCGTCCCCGCCAGAAACGGATCAATCCGGAAATGGCTGATGCCGAAAAGATGCTCGATGCGCCCGCCCACGCCGCTGGAAACCGCTTCGGAAAGCAGGGCAGTGGCCCCGTAGTTCGATCCCGCCGCCGTCGAGCGCAACGCACTCTCCTGCCCGGTGCTGCCCAGCGCGAGCAAAGCGATTATGTCCGTATCCGGCAGCGGCGGGTCAGAACGATAGCTCAGCGAAAGCTTGCTCGCGCGCCCCGAAAAATTGATGGTCACCAGGTACTGGCTGATCGTGGAGGTCGCCTCAATGTTCAGTTCCGGATCCAGCTGAAACGGGTTGGCGAAATTGATGTCCCCGCGCGTCAGCGTGAAAGTATTTCCGCGGAACGACATCTCGCCGCCCAGCAAGTGAATGTGCCCAAGCAAAATGGGCCGATCCCACGTCCCGCGCAAATGCAGATCGCTATCAATTTCCACCTGCGCGCCGGTCCATTCGATGCGCGCCCCCGGGCTGGTATGCGCCGCCACATCAAACGTAAGATTTCGCATGAACTCCGAAGACGCAGCGCCTGCAGCAGAAGTATCCGGCGACGCGCCAAAGAACGAAGTAATGTCCGCCCCCGGCGCAAAGAGCAATCGTTTCAGTTCCACGTTTCCGCTCAGCACCGCGCGCTCGGTGGTCCCCACCAACTGCAGCGTGCCGCCCGTCAGCCAGCTCATTCCCGCCGGATAACGTATGCGCACCTGCGGGGTCCGCGCATAGATTTCGTAGCGCACCGGGCCTTCTTCCCCGTAAGTGACGCTGCCGTTCAAAGTCAGCTGCCCGCCGCCGGAATCCGCGGTGACATTTTCAAAAAGCAAGCGGCTGCGATCGAAAACCAGATCGCCATTCAAGTGGCTCAGTCCCACCGGAAAATCGGAGTAGTTCGCGGAAGCATCGCGTACGCTCGTTCGCCCGGTGATGCGCGGCTTGGACATGGTGCCCTCGATCGCCACATTGACGTTGGCCTCCCCCGTCGCGTGCAGCTCCGGCATCATTCCTTTCAGCAGGGCCAGGTTCACCGCGCCCGTGACGCTCACGTGCACCGGCCGTTCGCGGTCAAACCGCGCCAAACCGCTGATCTGAAAATTTGAATCCGGTCCGCGCAAATGCGCCTGCGCGATGCGAATTTCGTTCCGGTGATACGTGAATTGCAACGGGCCATCGTTCTGCAACGAAATAAAAAGGTAGTTCAACGAGATCTGCGAAATGTCCGCGTTCACCTCGATCGAGTCCGGTTTGCGCAGCGCGCCGGCCAGCGTGAAATTTCCGTCCACCACGCTGTGGCCCGTCAGGTTTTTCAAATGCAAGCCGGCCGTAAACAGCGGATCCAGATCGAATTGAACCGCGGAAAGCTTTCCGGAAATATCCTCGTCCCCTGAAAATCCCACGGAAAGCTGCCCGCGCAATTGTCCGTGCGAGCCTTCCGAATTCAGCGCCACGTGAACGCTGTGCCCGTCGGAATCCAGCTGCCCGTGGAAATCGCCTTCCTCGTCCGTGCCGATTTTCAAACCGAGCACGTGAAATTCGCCCTTTCCTTCGGGCCCGCGCACCGGCCCGCTGCCGTGCAGAGCGAAATCGAGCCGTCCTGCCAGCGGCAGCGCCGTATTTTGCAACGCCTGAATTTTGTCCAGCTGTATCCCCGCGCCGGTCAGGTTGAACTCGATACTTTCTTCCTGCGGATGATAGAAAATATCTCCCGCGACGCGCCCGGTATCGCGCCGCAATTCTGCGTGCGAGAGCCTCACCTCGTCGCGGGCAAAATGCAATACGCCGCCCAGCCGGTCGAAATGCAGCCCTTTAGTTTGAATATTCTCCAGAGTGAAATTGCCATCCAGCACCGGCAGGGCGCTGGTCCCGCTGCCGTGCAACATGGCGGAAATCGCGGCGGTGGAGGGATAGCTCGTACCCAGCATAGACTGCACGTCGTCGCTGGGCGCGTGCTCCGTTTGCACTGCGAGTGACCACGCGCTTTGCGGAACAAAACTCCAATCGCCATCCAGCTGCATGGACAGATCCAGGTTGAACGAAGCCTGCCCTCGCCGCACCACGGCCTTGCTCAGCTTGAAATCATCCAACGAATAATCCAGGTCACCGTAAATCTCATCCCATTGGTAGGTATCGTAACGCGCGTTCGCCGCGCGAATGTGCCCGGAAAAAGTAGGCCCGGCAATAGGGCCCAGGATGCGGCCGCGAAACTTGACGCCGCCGGCGATGCGTGTGGGAACCGCATCCACGCCGCGCAGGCGGTTGATGAAATCGTCCCACTCCACCAGGTTGCGCGCTTCCAATTTCAATTCCAGCGCGGTATCGAGGCCGCTCAGCGCGCCGCTGAATTCGATTTGCGTGTTCGGCGTAGTGATTTCGCTGTCGGTGAGCGCGCACATCTCGGAATCTTCCGAGTAGTCGAACAATATCCGCGCCGTCACAGGAATCCTTCCCGGAGTCAGCATCACCGGCGGCGACCAGCGCGATTCTCCCTTGGTACGGAAATGTTTGAAGTTCGCGGTCCAGGTATTGTACGAATCCACGTCAATCCCGGCGTCCCAATGCAGCGGCGTGATCGGGAAACCCACGTTATTAACCGCGGCGATTGCTTCCGCCAGGTTGGCGTGATGGAAATGCGTTTGCGTGCGGAAGGCCAGAGTGGGCAAATCCATTTCCAGGCGGCCATCCAGTGAGCCTTCCAGCGCGCGAATACCCAGATTTTCCACCACCAACTTTTCTTTCGCGATCGTGTAGTTTCCCGTAGCTTCCATGTTAGTCGCATGGAACCACTCGTAGGGTAATTTCACCTCATGTCCGTCAAAGTGGCCGCTGCCGGTCCAATCGCCCGAAGCGTAGCGAGCCTCGCCGGAAAAATCCGCGATCAGGTCTGGCGTCAGCGGCTCGCGAAAAATTTTCCGTACGTCTTCCAGCGACACGCGCCCGCGATAATGGAGATTCCAGTCCGCGCGTGCGAAGCTGGGCCGCTCGGCGCGCAGATCCAGCTCCGAGTGCAGGGATTTCACAACCAGTTCGTCCAGGTCAAACGAATCGCGGTGCAGTACGAATTTCGTCGAGAGATCGAAGCGCAAGGGTACGTCGCGCTTGAAATCCAATTCCACCTGGTTCCAGCTGAGGTTTCCAGCATAGGCCGCATTGCCATCGGCCGGCATCACGTATTGCAATACGAATGCGAGACTCTGCCCCTTCAACTCCAGGGGCACGCGCCGGTCGTTGATGATGGCGCCGCCGTTGCGCAGTTCCACACGCCCGATGCGCAAATTGAAAAGGGTTTCCTGCCAGGGACCTTCTTCCCGCTGAGATTTCGGCGCAGGAACATTGCTGTGGCCGTCTTTTTCGTAGCGCACGAATAGTTCGGGGCGGTCCACAACCAGTTCGTCAATCTTAAATTCCCGCCGGAAGAACGAGAGCATCGTGATGCCGATTTCCACGCGGTCCGCGTGAAACAGCGGAGGCTCGCTGGAAGTTTCCAGCCCGTGCAGCGTCAGGCTGTCAAGTTCCGCGTGCACGCGCAGCGCATGCATGTGAAACGCGCCTAGTTCCACACGTGCGCCGGTCCGCGCTTCCAACTCGTGCACCAGGAAATCGCGCGCCCAGCGCTGCGCGATTCCAAATTCGAAAATACAAAACACAACCGCGGCTATCGCGCCGATCAATAGCGCTACGGCTGCCAGCCCATGTGGCCAGCGCAGCTTCATGAGCCGCTCCCCGGCGACACAATGTCAATCTTCAGCCGATCGCGCGATTCGCTCAGCCATTTCGCGGCGCGATCGCTGATGGCTCGCTGGATCAGCACTTCGCGTATGGTGTCGTCCACGTCGTCCAGCGGCGGCACCGGCTCGTTGCGCGCTTTCAATTGCGGCGAGAATTCGTCGCGGTAGTACGTCTCCACTTGCTCATCGCTCACCTGCGCTTCCGGCCGGAAACGATAGTCGATGAACCGCGAAAGATATAATTGTCGGGCCACCATGCGGCGCACCGCCGCTTCCGTCAATCCAGCGCTGGCGCAGCGTTTCTGAAAATCTTCCGGCGATGGGAACTGCTTTACGAATTCCGCATAGGCGCGAGCCACGTCCGCGGCTGGGGGTTGCCCGTACTTCGTCGCGGTCGCCTCTGTGCGGATCAGCCATTGATCGCTGAGCTCGCGGATCAATTCCGCGCGCGGTTTCGATTTTCCATCTACCAGCAGCTGGAACGCGCCGAGCTCGTGTACTTCGCTTTCGGTGATGATATCGTCCTCGATGCGCGCCGCCACGCCATCCACTTGCTGCGTGCCAGAGGATCCCGACGAGCCCGCGACGCTTGATTCCGGCGGCAATTCCGAATAGGCCCCGGTCTGCGCGCCGGCGCGATTTGCCGTCAATCCCAGCAGCCACGCCAACAAGCCGGAGATGAAGATTGCGCGTCGCATCAGAACACCGGCCCGATGTTAAATGAAAATCCAAAATGAGAGACGTGAAAGTTCGTCGTTGGCGGCACCGTCGGAGGTACGGGCGTTACCGAATATTCTGCGGGATTCAGCAAGTAGCCGAAATCCACGCGCACCGGGCCGATGGGAGTCGCATAGCGCACACCAAATCCAATCGTGTGCGAAAAATAATTCAGCTCCGTCGGCGAAGCCGATTTCCACGCCAAATTAATATGATCCACGTCGCTGTACACGTTGCCGCCGTCGTAAAACAACGTGCCTCCCAGCTTGTTGCCGATGAACGGGAGCTTCATCGGAAAACGCAATTCCTGGTTGAATATCAATAGCGCCAGTCCCCCGATGGGGAAACCCGTGCAGGGATCGCGCGGGCCCGCTTCGTTGAAGCTGAAGCCTCGCAGCGACTGCGCGCCGCCGGCAAAAAATCGTTCGGGCAACGGAATGATCTCTCCCGTCGTGGTCACGTCGGCGCAATTCGTGGGAGCGTTCCCGGTGGTTGTGCCGGTCGGTACTTCCACACCGAAGCGCGTCGAACGCGCGAACACAAAGGCGCGGCCAAACGGATGATAGGAAGAATTCTGCACGAAGACGCGGAAAAAGCTGGCACTGGAACCGAGTGTTTTTGCGGCATAGCTCACATCGGCGGTGTTGAATGTCCCGGATTTCGGGTCGGCAGGATTATCCCGGCGGTCGCGCGCGTAGGTGACGCCCACTCCGGACACCAGCGTGGGTTGGCTGTACAGCGGAATCTGGTCTTCGGAAATCGTGCCGTTCAGGTTGGTGGCGACCACGCGCCTGAAAAAATACCGGTACAGCAGCGAACTCGATGGCGTAAGCTTCTCGGAGATTTGGAACTGCGCTTCGTAACGGATCGACGTGAAGGTCGCCACATCCAGCGTCTTATCCGCAAATACGGTCAGCGCCGCGCTCAGATACTTCTTCGCCAGAAAATTGTCCGCCGTGTAAGACGCCAAAGCGCGGTACTGCAGCGTGCTGGCGCGCACCTTGAAGGTCAGCGTCTGCGCCCGCCCGAACATATTCGCCCGCGAAATCTCGAAAATGCCGCGAGGGCTTGCCGCGATCGACGTACTATTCGGATTGCACGGAGGCGAATTGGGCGGCGGTGCGCTCGGGCAAGGGTTGCCGATCTTCAGAACCTCGAAACCGAATCCGTAGCCGATGGTGTAGCGCCCGCCTTCCCGCACATCCACCACCATCACCTTTTGCGGGTCGCTCCCGTTCGGATTTTGCGGCGCGATCTGCACCCGCGTGAAAACTCCCAGATTGTAAAGTTGCCGCTGCGTTTCCACCACGTCGCCTTCGCGCAGCGGGCCATTCGGCTGAATCACCACTTGGCGCGCGATAATTCCAGGCCGTGTGAATTGATAGCCGGTGATCAGGACTTTCGACACCTCAATGCGTGTGCCCTCGGTGATCTTATACGTCAGCCGCACTCGGTACCGAGCGCTGCCCGGCACAGACGTGTCGTCAAATCGCGCTTCCGGATATCCGTCGTTGTAATACATCGCCAGAATATTGTTGCGGTCGCTCGCCACCGCTGCCGCGGAATAGGGCTGGCCCGGCGAAGATCCCACCACGTTGAGCACCGCATCCTTGCTCATGGCGTGAACCCCATCGACCTGCAAGGCCTCCACCAACGTCTGCGGCCCTTCCACGATTTGGAACGAAACGAAGAGGTTGCCTTTCTTACCTTGGTAATTCGTGTCCACGCTGGAAACAACCTTCACATCCAGAAAACCGTTGGAAAGATACAGCCCGCGAATCGAATCCGTATCGTCGCGCACCAAGGTCTGGCTGAATCGCCCGCTAGAAGCAAACGATGCAGGCTGCAGCGACAACCGTCCCTCCAGCAATGCCTTGCTGAAATATTCGTTGCCGTGAAAAGAAACGCCCACCAGCCGCGAACGGTCGCCGCGGGAAACCTCGTAGCTGATCAGCCGCACGCCCGCTTTGGGATCGTCGTGAGAACTTACCTGGACGTCCGCATCGAAATATCCCTGGCGCTGAAAATAATCCCGTATGTTGCGGCGGCCTTCCTGCAATAGATCCTCGTCTACCGCGCCTTCCGCATAAATCGGCAGCAGCTGGCGCAGTTTGCCCTGGCTGATGTGCGCGCCGCCCACCGCCACGCTGACGCGCGGGCCGGTGGTGACCTGGAAGTTCAACGCGACCAGATTGGATTTCGCATCATAATTTCCCGGGGTGATCAAGATGCCGGCACCCAGGTACCCTTGATTGACCAGATATTTTTTCAATCGCTGCGATGCGCGCGTCACCCGCGCCGATGTAAACGGTTTCTGCAGCTTCATCTTCGAGCGGCTGATAAGCTCCGCATCCGGGTAAGGCGTCTGGTTCTTCACCACAAAACTGCCCACCACCGCGCGCGGACCCGGCTGCACGGTTATCACCACGTCCATTTGGCGCGTCGCCTCGTGCGGCACCAGATTCCATTTCACGTCAGCCTCATAGAGTCCTTCGCTGCTCAGCGTATCCTTCAACCTGTCAATAGCCTCGCGCACCGAGCTCTCGCGGAAAGGTTCTCCCAGCGTCAGTCGCATCGAGGCCAGCGCGGCCGCTTCCGTCGGCGGCTCCTTCAGACCCTCCACCCGGACATCGTTATTGTAGAAATTCCGCCGCACCACGAACTCCACGCGCACACCTTCCGCCGCGGGCGTGGCCGTCACGCGAATGTCCGCGAAATCGCCGGTGCGATAAAGCACACGCAGGCTTTCGCGTTCCGTGCCAAAGTCGAAAGGCTTGCCGATTTCCAGCGGGAGAGGGGTGGCCGGACCCGGCACCGGCTTTCCGGTGTCGTCTACGATGCGAATTTCAGCGACGTTCTGCCCTTCGATCTGCGCTTCCTGCGCGCGCACCGATGTACCGGCAAGGACGCTGCAGAGCAGCGCGCCGAAAATCAAAATCGTTCCCCAAGTCCCGGTGCGGTAAAAGGCACAGGCTTGCGGGCGGAGGCGATTCCACGGGATTCTCATTCGCCTTGGAGGTAAGAGCAGAGGTTAGCACAGCCGCGTTGCCTGCCGGACGCGAAAAGGCGCTATGATGTTGAGTTGAGAACAGTTCCTCCGCCCCAATAGACTACAAGAATGAACAGCGAACAGCGCGAAAAATACTCACGTCAGATACTCTTCGCCGGGATCGGTGCCGAAGGGCAGGAGAAGCTGCTGGGCGCAAGCGCGGTCCTGGCCGGCTGCGGCGCGCTCGGAACCGTGGTGGCCAACCTGCTGGTGCGCGCAGGAGTGGGCCGCTTGCGCATTATTGATCGCGATTTCGTCGAACCGTCAAACCTGCAGCGTCAGACGCTCTTTGAGGACGCCGACGCGCGTGAAGCATTGCCAAAAGCGGTAGCAGCCGAACGCCGTCTGCGCGCCATCAATTCCGACGCGCGCGTCGAAGGTATCGTCGCCGACCTCACCGCGGAAAATTGCGCGGAACTTCTCGGCGGATTTCAACTGATTCTCGATGGCACGGACAATTTCCAAACGCGTTTGCTGCTGAACGACGCCGCGATCTCGCTCAACGTCCCCTGGATTTACGCCGCCGCCGTCGGAAGCTACGGCGTCACCATGACGATTCGTCCTGGTGAAACCGCCTGCCTCGCTTGCCTGCTGGAAGGTGATGAAAACGCCGCAGCGCTCGGCGCGGAAGCCACCTGCGATACCGCGGGCGTGCTGAATGCAGCAGTCGGTGTGATCGCTTCGGTCGAAGCCGCCGAAGCCACGAAAATTCTTGCCGGCAAGCCCGACGCTTTGCACGGACGTCTCGTCTCCACCGACGTCTGGAGCGGACGCTTCCAATCCATCCGCGTCACCCGCCAGTCCGATTGCCGCGCGTGCGTCCGCCGTGAATTCATTTATCTCGAGGGAGAAGCGCAACCTCACATCACTATGTGCGGCCGCGATTCCGTGCAAATTCACGAGCGCGGCAGACGCCTCGATCTCGACGAGCTGGGCCGCCGCATTACCAAAGCCTCCGCCGACAACGTCCATCACAACGAATTCCTGCTGCGCTTTCGCGTTTCCTCATACGAAATGACAGTCTTCGCCGACGGCCGCGCCATCGTCAAAGGCACAAAAGATCCCGCAATCGCGCGCTCCCTCTACGCACGCTATGTTGGCGCCTAAACCACCCAGTCATTGTTTGGATTGCAAACGAATGAATCAGCCGACAAATCGTCGCAGCGCGGACTGCCGCATCGCCGCCCGGTCCATATTCTCCCGGGTGTTCATCAAAGTAAGCAAAGTGCTCAAAATGCGCGCCTTCAGCTCATCAGACATCGGGAATCCGCTGGTCGCCACGTGCACCAGCGCCTCGCCTCTGCCCGAAATCTTGGTAATGAATTCCATCTGACGTTCGTGATTGGTGTTACCGAGGGCCGTCTCGCGCCGCATCTCCGCGCACTCATTTTCAATGAACAACGTGAAGTGCATGATGCACAGATGCTCCGCCGCTAACCCTGCGGGCACGTTGACCTTACAGCCTTTGGCACTGCAATTTTCAGCCACAGACACACCTGTTCACAACCGTATTGTTTTGTAACATCTTGAGGTGCCGAATTCCAGCGCGCCTAAACGCGGTGCGCTTAATCAGATAGCAGGCGGCTCAATACCAGTTACTGTAAAGCAAATGGTGCCGCCGGCAGCAATTGCGCCTCGAATCCCGGTTCCAAAATGGGCCGCTATCCCGACTCAATATCTTGCATTCCAGCCAACGCATTCTGTTGCGATACGCCCAAGCCCATGTTACACACGAACGCGACGCATTTTTCGCGGGACAGGGGCGTTACCGCATGCCGCATCTTGCGCCACACGACATAATGCACATGTTCATCGCCCTGGCTGTGTTGTTGGGCGCGGCCAAACTCGCCGGCGAGCTGATGCAAAAGCTCGACCAGCCCTCGGTGCTGGGCGAGATCATGGCCGGAATTCTGCTGGGTCCCACGCTCCTGGGCCATTTCAGACCGGATCTTTACGCATTTATTTTCCCCGCCACCGGTAATCTTCCCATCGCCCTGGAGACTGTTACGACCCTCGGCGTAGTATTTTTCCTGCTCATCGCCGGACTCGAAATTGATCTGCGCAGCATCTTCCGCCAAGGCAAAAGCGCTCTGCTAGTAAGTTTCTTCGGCGTAATCATTCCCTTCGCATTCGGCTTTGGCGCCGCAGAATTATTTCCTCGCTTCCTTGGCGCCGCCCCCAACGCGGACCGTTTGATCTTCGCGCTGTTCGTCGGCACCGCCCTTTCCATCTCCGCGCTGCCCGTCATCGCCAAAATCCTGATGGACCTCAATCTGCTCCGCAGCGAAATGGGCACCGTGGTGATGTCATCGGCGATGTTCGACGACCTCGTCGGCTGGATCCTCTTCTCCATGATCCTGGGCATGATGAATGGCGGTGGCACGTCCATGGCCGGTGTGAAGCGCACCATCATCCTGGTCATCGCCTTCGTCGTCCTCGCGCTCACCGTGGTTCGCTGGCTGATTGATAAGCTCTTGCCCCATATCCAAGCGCACACCAGTTGGCCCGGCGGCGTTCTCGGCTTCATCTTCACGCTCACCCTGGCCGCGGCTGCCTTTGCCGAATACGCCGGTATTCACGCGGTTTTCGGCGCGTTCATCATCGGCATTGCGGTGGGCGAATCCACGCACTTGCGGAGACGCACCTCCGAGCTCATCCACGGCATCGTCACCAACGTTTTCGCTCCATTCTTCTTTGCCAGCATCGGCCTGCGCACTAATTTCGTCGCAAATTTCAATCTTCCCATCACGGCCACCGTCATCGGCGTAGCCTGCGTCGGAAAACTGCTCGGTGCCGGAATGGGTGCGCGCCTCGGCGGCATGGACCGCCGCACCTCCTGGGGTGTGGGCCTGGCCATGAACGCGCGTGGCGCGATGGAAATGATTCTGGGCCTGCTCGCGTTGCAGCTTGGGTTGATTCGCGAAACCATGTTCGTCGCCCTCGTGATCATGGCCCTCTTCACTTCGCTGGTTTCCGCGCCCGCCATCAAATTCCTCATTCGCCGCCGCCGCACCGTCACCCTGAAGGAAACCGTCACCGCAAAACTTTTCTTCCCTACGCTCAAATCGCAATCCCAGGAGCAAGTCCTGCAGGAAATGTGCATCGCCGCCGCCAACGCCGCCAGCAATTCTCCGGAACGATTCCTGCGCCTGGTCCAGGAACGCGAGCGCGTAACTCCCAGCGGCTGGGAAAATGGTCTCGCCGTTCCGCACGCGCGCGTCAATGGGTTGCTGGAGCCTTTGGTGGTGGTGGGCAGGGTCGCCCAAGGAGTAGACTTCGACGCGCGCGATGGAAAACTAGCCAAGCTGATTATTTTGATTCTTACCGGAGACAATCAGTCTCAACACGATCTGCTGTTCGACGCTGGCGAATTGTTCAGCCGCAAGGAAGCCATCGAGCAAGCCCTGCACGCCGAAACTTTCGTAGAACTGATGGCCGCCCTCAACGCGCCGGTGCATTGATCGCTGGTTAGGCTTTGTAGGTCGTGGCTTCAGAGCCCGTTTGAGAACTGCCGCTCTGCGTCAGGGCGAGGCTTCACCGTTCGCCGAAAAACAGAACGACGTGTCATCCCGAACGAAGTCCCGCGCTTTTTCTTTCCCGCCGCATTTTGGCGGGCGCGGGCCGCAGAGAGGGATCTGCTTTCCCCGTGACCTTGCCGCTTCTGACGGTCCAGAACTTTGGAATGCGTGTCACGAATCAAGAATCTTTGTAGGTCGTGGCTTCGGCCACGACACAAATCTCGCACAGGCGACACGGCTTCAGCCGCAGAAGTACCAATTTTTGGTCTAGGCGCCGAGGCAGAACGTCTGGGAACTGTTGCGAAGATATCCTGAGCGCCGACACCACAACCTACGGTTTCTGCGAGGCTGCTGGCGTCGCGTCGGCCGCTGCCTCCGGCGCGTGTTCCCCCGCGTGATACGTAGTCCACGGCCCGGCGTTCATGTCTTCAAGCACCGGCGCCTGCCACCTGTATTCCGGATGCTCATCGAGAAACGGCTGCGATTTGAAATCCGTGCCGCAGGGATGCCCGATGCGCGCGACAAAGCTCATCGTCTCCGCCATGTGCGTATCCATCACTTTGCCTTCCACCGCGCCAAACGGATTGTACGGCTTGGCCGCAAAACCGGGATCGCCCGGAGTGGCCGCGTCGCCGTGGCCACAAAGCGTGCGCCGGTTCGCGCCGGTTTGCTTGGTGTAACTGTCATAATGGTCGGCCAAAAATCCTTCGGCCAGGGTCGTATCAATCTTCCCCATGTTCGCGGCCATTAGCTGGTCCCAGCGGATGTGCCGCGCGTTTGCCGAAGCCTCCAGATTCGTCGGATCAAAAGTGGTCTCATCCTTCAACACATCCGGATCGCTCGCGAAATTCGAGCCTACAAAATATCCATCCTTGGTGCGCCACACCTTGCTGTGCTTCAACCCCAATTCAAATCGCGCGATCTCATTCGTTTTGCGGTCCGCCAGCAGCCAGTCGTTCGCGTAGCCGCCGTTGTTTCCATCCAGCATGATTTTCACGTATTCATCAATCGAACCCGCGTACTGCATCGCCTTGCGCGCGCGCACGAATTCCGCTTTGCCGCTGGGATCCCAGCCGTGGAAATCCGTGATGGTGGTCTCGGTTACCATCAATCCGCCCGAGTTCACGCCGAAATCATCGTCGCTGACGATCACCCCCGGATAACCGTCCATCACCATGGCGTAACCCGTTTGCGGCACGATGTCGAAAATAATTTTCCAGCGCACCCCTTCCAGGTAGCTGGTCCAGTTGTTGTGCGCCATCACGATCCGGTGATCTTTCGTGTAGCTTCCAGTAGCGACAAACGCGCTACAGTGCCCTTCGTGCGTGGCTGACGCAGCGGACGGTTTGTTGTGCCCGCTGGTCTGTCTGTCGAGCCAAGGCACGTAGTAATCGCCCAATTCCATGAACGCGTTCAGCGCCACGATATCGTAGAGATCCAGCTTCACCTGTCGTGCCCGCAACCCTTCCACGATTCCCTGCAGCTCCGCCTGATATTCCGGATCGATCTTCGGCCAAAGCATTTCACGCGCCGCCCGCCGGAAAAAATCCCAGTCGCGATTGCTGTTGTGCGTCATCTCCAGGCTAGCCGCCGCAAACCCATCCGCAATCTCCGTCGCCAGTAAAAATCCATGCTGATACCCAATATCGTGCGGCGCCCCCTCCAAATGCACGTAAATCCATCCTCCCCGCTCAAACCGGAAAGCCTTAGCCAGGATCGGATTATCCGCCCCGCGCTGCGCCGGCGCCGTTGTTAAAGGCGATGACGCCGCAGAGGTCGCGAGCGTTGGTGCTGCCGGAACCGCTGATCCTGCAGCACGCGCGGCAAGTGCCGGATGCGCCGCATGAACCTCGCCCAGCGCTAAAAATTGCGCGCCAAGCAAAGCGAATCCCGCGCCGATCATCACCACAACCAACAAAGCAAACGGCAAACGGTTCCTCGAAACATTCATCGGAGAGTCTCTCCTAAGCCAGGCCGGACTTCGACGCAGCGCAACCGCAGCCATGGTAAGAGCCACGCCTGCGCCTGTCAACGCGCGCTGCCTCTCACAAACGGTCTTTGAGGAGTAGTGCCACGTCGCGGCGTCCGTGAAGAATGGAAACGATTTGCAGAGGCTTTGTGGTGGGGCGATAAACGATCAGATAAGAGTAAACTGGGAAAAACTTCACGTCCTCGTTCGTCAAATCTTTGCGGTGGTCATCGGCCGCGAAGCTGGCGAATGGTGCGATTGATCGCTTTGCGGCCGGAGCCGATACCGGGATTGCCGATACCGCGATATTTTTCAAAGGGGCTTTCGGCGCGTAGGGGCTTCACGCGAAATTCAGAGCCATCCTGTTCGAACAGCAATTTATCGCCGGGCCGCACGCCCAGCGCGCGCCTCACTTCGTGTGGCACGGTGATCTGCCCCTTGCTGGTGATGCGTGCCTTCTTTTTTAGAGCTGATTTTAACATTCCTTCCTTAACACGATCCTCCTTACTTTTAACAAGTCTGGCAGTCGTCGAGCGTTCCCCGGCAATGCGCTGAATCAAAAAATAGGCAGCATGCCCGACCCTTCGCGATTTCGCTTTCGTACAGCTAGTAATAGTTCTGTACCATTTCTGTCCCATTGAGCAGCTGGTCCACGCATCTCCTCAGTATTAATTTCGTACAGAGAGAAAAAAATGAAACCGTACACCAAGTCGCGCCGCGATCACCGGCGCCCCGCGGCGCGCACCCACGACGCCCGCCGTCGGGCACTCAAATCGCTCACTCTCCGCTTCCTCCGCGGCAACAACACGACGTCGCCACGAGCTTTTGCTCATCACTTGTCACTCATCACTCGTCACTGTTCTTGATTGGTTGCGCCGCGATCAAAAACGTCCGCAACTCCTAGAAAACAAACAATGGCGACCCCTTTGAATCGGCTCAAGAATCGAGCATTTCGCGTCCCCCAAATCACCAATCACGAGCCACAAATTACGAGTTTCCGCCCCAACATTAACCTCATTGACACCGTGCCTTACCTTCGTATAATCATGTGCTTAGCTTGGCGATACCCCAGCAATCCCAGGCCGTTCCAGCGTTGTCACGTTTTGGCGTTCTGCATCGTCGTAGGCCCCGGAGGAATGTGCGCAGTGATCTGGCTTCACAACGCGGCGTCGCAAGCGGTGTGTTCCGCGCTCACCTGGACGTCGTCCGCCGCGGGAAATCCGCTCTCCGACTACTGGCGCCGCAACACCGATGCCCAGCTCAATCCGTTTCGCGGCCTCTACCAGCTGAACACCTTCGATTTCGCGATCATGCTGCCGTACTTTTTCGTGATGAGCATCCTCGCGATGTACGGCATTCACCGCTATGCACTGGTTTACAACTATTACAAGAATCGCAAGCGCGTCGCCGGTCCGCCTCCGCAGATCACGCAATGGCCGCGCGTCACCGTGCAGCTTCCGATTTACAACGAACGCTACGTCATCGAGCGTCTGGTGGAAGCGATTGCCGCATTTGATTATCCGCGCGAGCTGCTCGATATTCAGGTGCTCGATGATTCCACCGACGAAACACAGGAAGTCGCGCGCAACTGCGTCGAGCGTTACCAGGGCCTCGGCCTGCCCATCAGCTATATCCATCGCGACAATCGCGAAGGATTTAAGGCCGGTGCTCTGCAGGAGGGATTGACGACCGCGCTGGGAGAATTTGTCGCGGTCTTTGACGCGGATTTTATTCCGCCGGCGGATTTTTTGCGGCGCACCGTGCCGTATTTTGCCGATACCAAGCTGGCCATGGCGCAAACGCGCTGGAGCTACATCAACCGCAATTATTCCGCGCTCACCGAAGTGGAAGCGATCCTGCTCGACGGACATTTTGTCATCGAACATTCCTCGCGGTTCCGCACCGGCCTGTTTTTCAATTTCAATGGCACCGCGGGCATCTGGCGGCGCGCCGCGATTGAAGATGCCGGCGGCTGGCAGCACGACACGCTCACCGAAGACACCGATCTTTCTTATCGCGCGCAGTTGCGCGGCTGGCACTTCGTTTATTTGCCGGAGATTGAATGTCCTTCAGAGTTGCCGGTGGAAATGAACGCGTTCAAATCGCAGCAAGCGCGCTGGGCCAAGGGCTTGATGCAGACGGCCCGGAAAATTCTGCCGCGCGTGATGCGCGCGAACGTTCCGGGCAGCGTGAAAGCCGAAGCCTTCTTCCATCTCACCGCAAATATCAGCTACCCGCTGATGGTTTTCATGTCCATCATTTTGCTGCCGGCGATGATTGTACGGTTCTACCAGGGATGGTTTCAGGTGCTGGTGATTGACCTGCCGCTGTTTCTTGCGTCCACCTGCTCCATTTCATCTTTCTATCTGGCTGCCGAACGCGCGCTGTATCCGAAAACCTGGAAGCGCACATTTTTGTATCTGCCGTTCGTGATGGCCGTGGGGATTGGCCTATCCGTGCGCAACGCCCTGGCGGTGATCGAAGCGATCGTCGGCGTGAAATCGGAGTTCGTGCGCACGCCGAAATACAGCGTGCAAGCGGGCGCGCACGGCGATGGCGTGTGGGCCAAGAAAAAATACCACAAGAGCGCCGGGTGGATGCCCTTCGCGGAAGTTCTGCTGGGATTGTATTTTGCCGCAGCCGTGGTTTACGCGCTGCAAAATGAAAATTACGCCACCGTGCCGTTCCTGCTGCTTTTCGTGTGGGGCTACCTCTACACCGGCCTGATGTCGCTAGCCCAAACCTACCTCGAACGCCTCCGCTTCGGCGTCGAATCCGGCGAAGTCCGCCCCGCCTCCACCGGCGCGCCAGGATTTTAGTGCCGCGAAAATAAAAACGGCGGGTCCGTTTTGCGGGCCCGCCGTCTCTTTCTGCTTCCTGTCTGCAACTTTCTAAATCAAAACCTTGCTTTGTCTCCGGACGCAGCCGCGTTTTGCAACGCCGCGCTGCTCACCGATTTGGGGCCGGTATTACACCTGCGCTTGCAGGATTTCTCCT
>Ga0070761_10000614_pt1 | contig 22744 bp, 20 predicted proteins | sample HubBroMetageREF1_FD_66724 | JGI IMG/M metagenome (GOLD analysis project Ga0070761, IMG submission 66724) | Reference soil microbial communities from the Hubbard Brook experimental Forest, New Hampshire, USA - Hubbard Brook CCASE Soil... | ecosystem: Environmental > Terrestrial > Soil >... | reverse complement strand
ACGTCGCACCGGACGAAGTGAAGCGTCGCGCCGCGGAGCTCAAGTCCGGGTTCACGACGGTCCAGTACTGCTTCGGCGCCGGCGAGGCGGGGTACCGGTACTACGACCTCGTCGGGCGCGACCCCGCGTAGCGGGGCGCGCTAGGGGTCGTCCTCCGACTCCCAGTCGGTCCGGGCGGCCTCGCGCGCCGCTTCGCCCCGGTCGAACTCCGCGACATCGACGGTGACCCGCGCGTCCGGGACCGACGGTTCGGCCAGGACAAACCGAGCCACCCCGTCGTCCCCGAACCGGGCGTCGAGCGTTCCGTCGGTGAGCAGCGAGGCGACCCAGTCGGCGAGCGCGTCCGGCGGAGGCGTGGAGCCCCACACGGTCGAGATCCCCGCGAGGTCGATCGGTCCTTGCCGGCGGACGACCTCGACCACGGTCGCACGCCCCTCCGCCAATTGCTGGAGCACGCTCTCCTCGTCGGCGAACGAACGCGTCGGCACGCGGCGACGCGTTCTCCCAGCGACGAGCGACACGACGAGAGCGGCCCCCGCGATCCCCACCAAGGGCAGGATCGGGAGGACGGACGACCACGCACTCGTGGGCGCGGGAACGGTCAGGGTCGGGACCAGCGCCTGACCGGCGAGGTCGGTCACGGTCACCGTTCCGCCCTCTCCCGCGGGGACGGTGTAGTTCACCCACACCGCGGTCGAACCGCGGGGCTCCGCGAACGCGGTGGAGAGCGTCACGGACCCGCGACCATTGAAGGTCGCGGTCGTCACGACCGCGGCTCCGAGAGCGGGATTGCCGAACCGGTCGCTCACCTGCCAGAGCGTGTCGTTCGCCGATCCTCCCCCTCGAACGGACTCGGGATCGGAGAGTCGGAGCTGCGAGAGGTCGGCGCCGACCAGGACGGGTACGGAGTCGTTCGTGGCAGCGAATCCGTTCGCGAGCGCGAGTTCGACCCGGACCGGGCCCGCTGTTAGTACGGTGACGTTCACAGCGAGCGCGCCGTTGACCCACGCGGCGGTCGGGACGTGGAACCACCCGGGAAGGGTGCCGGTGAGCGGTCCGAGTCCGGAAGCGTTCACCCACCCTCCGGCCGCGCCCTCGGTGCCGGGGAGCGCGAGTTCGATCTCCGCCTCGGACGCGAACGAGTCGACGGGGATCCCGACCGCATCGAGGGCCCGCCATTCGATGTTGAACGAGGTCCCCGCGATCACGCTCGCCGGTGGGGGCGGCCCGGCCGGGGCGACGGACGTCGCAGCGCCGGCGTCCACCGAGAACGTGATCGATGCACTGACCGCGGTACCCAACCGGTCGACCGCGGTGACGGTGAGCGTCGCGTACCCCACCGCGGTCGCCTCGAAGACGGCGGACACCGTTCCGTCCGTACCGGCGGAACCCGTGGCCACGGGAACGGATGCGCCGGAAAGGTTCCACCAGAGGTGAGCGGGCAACGCCCCGCCGGCGAGGATGGCGTGCACCTGGATCGGGCTCCCCGCCGAGATCGACAGGGCGGTCGGAACGAAGGCGACGCTCGGCGACACATCGACGGTCACGTAGGCGCTGGCGGACCGATTCGTCCCCGTCGCGTCGATGATCCAACCGTGCACGGTGTAATCGCCCGCACTCGGGAACGTGGGTCGGAACGCCCACGCGGGTCCGGGCGAAACTTGACAGGAGATCGGGCCGGTCCCCGTCGCGAGGCACGCGCGCTCGTACGGCGCCGTTCCGGTGCCGGCAGCGGCGGTGAGTTCGATCGGGAGCGGAACCCCCGCGTACCCGACCGGAGTGCCAGGAAGGACGACGACCGACGGCGCCGGATTGACCGTCACCTCCGGGAATACCCAGCTCGCGGAGGAAGCCCCGTTCGTCACCGCCACGGCCGGTTGGGCCACCCCGGTCGCGGGGTACGCCACGTACCCCGTGCACGCCAGCGCGACAACACCCCCCGGCTCGGACGCCACGACACACGGAGCGGGCGAGGGCGCGACCCCGAGACCGGGGAAGATCGTCGCCGAGTAGGGGTATCCCGGCGCGCCCGAGGCGTCTACGGTCACGGCAAGTGACTGTCCCGCATCGACGACCGTGCGATTCACGGACGCACTCGCGATCGCGGTCGAGCGTGCGACCAACTGTTCGCTCGCGGCGGGAGTCTCGAGAAGGGCGGCATCCACCCAGAGCTCCGCCACCACCGACAGGTTTCCGATCCCGGCGTCCGGCGCTGCGGTGACGTCGACCGTCGACCCGTTCGTCGGGCCGACGAACGACCATCCGACACCGCTGAGGGCCCACGTGAAGTCGGGCGTCGCCGCCGTGGGGGTTCCCGCCCCGGTCATCGGTGTCGCATCCAGCTCATCGACCGCGCTCGTACTGAACGTCGCCGGCGAGCTGTCCGGACCGAGTTGCACGCTCGCGAGGTCGGAGTACACGTCGACCGCGAACGTCGTTCCGTTCTGCTCCACCGAGTGCACGTAGCCGGGCGGCGGTGTACCCAGGGGGACCACGTCCACCGATTCGTACGGGCCGGTGGTGGTGACACACGTACCCGCGCCCCCGCCGCCGGGGAACCGGCAGCTCGTGTTCTGGGCCCCATCGATCGAGAGGGCGAACGTTCCGGCCCCGTCGGGTGTGACGGTCCCGTTGAGCGCGGAGCAGACCGTCGAGAGGACCACCCCGTCGGTCAGATTGGTCATGATCTGCGCGTCGTACGAGAATCGGATCGGGACCGACGAGCCGGCGTTCGCACCGTTCCACTCGACCGTTCCCGAATAGTTGTGCGGCAGGACGGTGCCGCCGCACGGAGACGTCACGGAGTCCGCAAGATGTGCCGGACCGGGGGAGGTTGGGGTCGAACCCGGGACGGGGAACGAAAGGAGGAGCCATGCCGCAACGATCACCGACCCGAACGCGATGGCGGTCGTGCGGTACCTGGGCATGACGGACCCCCGGTCTCCGTCCCGCCCCTCGGCCCACGGGCGGGGGCCACGGGACCGGATTCTTCGTCCTTAATCGTATCGAAAGCGGTTTCGCGCCCGTTCCGACTGAACGATGCTCGGCCGCCGGCGTCTTAGCCCACGGCGCTTCGCCGGCGACGTGCCGCGGCCGACCGTGACCTGGATCACGCCCCCGAGCCTCTGCTCCCTCCCCGCCGAGCGAGCGCAGCTCGAGTACTCCTCCCGGTCGATCGTCTTCGCGGACGACGGGACGCGCCTCCTGCGAGCCTGGGGCCCCGCCGAACATCCGTGGGTACTCGGCGTCGAGGCCTCGGGCGGTCGCTGGAGGGTGGAGGCATGGGGACCCGGCCCGGCCGAAGCGCGACGCGCGGCCCGGGAACTGTTCTCCCTCGACCACGAGATCGAGCAGTTCTACGCTCAGGTGCGGCGCGAGCCCGTGCTTCGAGGCACCGAGCGCCGATTCCGCGGTCTGCGGATCCCGCGCGACGCGAGCGTGTACGAAGCGCTCCTGCACGCGATCATCGGCCAGCAGCTCTCGGTGGCCGCCGCGAACACGATCCAGCGTCGGCTGTTCGAGAAGGCAGGCTCTTCGCTCGAGGTCGACGGGGTGGAGGTGCCGTGCGTCCCCCGACCGACGAGCGTAGCCGCCCTTTCCCCCGAGGAGCTCCGCGGCGTCGGGATGAGCCGCGTGAAGGCGAGCTCGCTCCGGTCGCTGGCCCGTTGGGCCTCGACGGACGCCCCCACCTCCACCGCGCTCGCGTCGGCGCCCCTCGAGACCGCCGTCGAGACTCTCGACGCGCTCCCCGGCGTGGGCCGATGGACGGCGGAGAACGCCCTCCTCCGCGGCGCCGGTCGTACCGACGTCTTTGTCGCCGGCGACCTCGGGATCCGCGTCGCCCTCGACCAGTACGGGGTCGCGCGGCGCTCGGCCCCCGAGAGCAAGGTCCGCGCGTGGGCGGACCGTCACTACCCCGGCTGGGGCAGTTACGCGACGCTGTACCTCTGGCGGAAGCTCACGACAGACCCCGCCGGGACGCCGACCGGTTGACGCGGTCGGCCGCGCGGCCGGCGAGCGGGGCGCGCGCGATCGTCCGGTGCAGCGGCCCCTGCGGGGTGAGCTGGCTTTCCTTGACCACCACTTCGGTCACCCGCACCACGCGCGGGATGGGCGGGCGCTCCGAGCCGCCGAGCAACCGCTGCGCGCGGTCCCGATCGCGGGGCGATCGGACCCGGAAGAGCGTGACGTGGGGCACGAACTCCTCGGGCTCTTCCGGAATTCCCTCCGGACCCAGTGCTTCGGAGACGACGCGCGCCAAGCGCACGACCTCCTCTCGGCCGCTCGTGGCACCGACCCATACGACGCGAGGATGGACGGCGTCCGGGAACGCGCCGACCCCGTCGAGCGAAAACTCGAACGGGTCGAGCGGCGCGACCGCCGTACAGATCGCGGTCGAGATCCGCTCGTTCCACGACTCCGGCATTTCGCCGAGGAACCGGAGCGTCAGGTGCTCCGGCGCCTCCTCGCGGGTGGGCCGCGCGGCGTCGAGCGGCGCGCCCACCTCGATCGCCACGAACGTCCGCACGGACCGGGGACACCGCGGTGCCCACTTACGACTTCGGCTCCCCGGGCACGGGGAGGGTCCACACCTGAGCTCGGCCTCGTCCGACGCGTTCTCGCGCGAGCACGGTCCGGACGCGTCGGGCGCGCGGCGCGTCGCTCACGAGAAAGAGCACGTAGGCGTCGCGCGCCGCTGCCTTGGTGACGCCGTGGCGGATCCGCTCGGCCCGGGAGGCCCCCGACACTTCCGCCTCGACGAAGACGTCCCGCCCGCCGAAGAACCGCCAGGCCCACCCGGTCCGGAGCCGGTCGACCGCGCCGGCGATCTCGTTCGGCGAGTTCGCTCCGGCGCGCACCGGCAGTTGCCGGAAGATCGCGTCCGGCAGCGTCGTGTCGAAGCGTCCCTGCCGAACGATCTCGAGGCGGTAGCCTCGGCGGGCGAAGATCCGGAACGCTCGGAGCAGCAGGCGGCGGTGTTCCGGCGTCTCCCGGCGGGCGAGCGTCGGCGCGCTGAGCCCGAGCCAGCGGGCCCCCGCCCCGGTCAAGACGCAGTACCCGTCCCGGATCTCCGCCCATCCCTGGTGCACGGCCGTCCCCCAACGGTCGGCCAGCGTCGCGCCATCGACCGGCGGTCCCGGGAGGTGGGCGGCGCTCGCGAGCAGGTCGGGTACGCGGAGGGCGCGTCGTTCTTCCTCGGCGGCGAGCAGGGCGAGGAGCAGGCGCTCGGTCGCCGCGTCATCCCCGGCCGGTGCGCTCTCGTTCGTTGCGGACGGAGCGAAGTCGGATCGGGTGCGCTCGACCGCGGCGCTCCACCCTCGCTCTTCTCCGCTCCCGTCGTCCGGGGACCCCGTAACGCTCCGCAACGAGCCGCTCTCGGGCTCGAGCTCGATCCCGCGGCCGGGTGGCAGCGCCGGGAGGAGCTGCTGCGCGGCTGCCGCCTCGAGGCCCAACCAGGCACCCGCTTCCGTCGCGGTGGCCGGTGGAACTCGAAAGGCAACAAAGTGGGTCGACGCCCCGGCGGCGGCGGCGCGCACCTCGGGCGCGAGCCGGTCCGGATACTGCGTAGCGACGACGGCTCGCACCCCGAACTTCCGGCTCTCGGTCAGCACCTCGGCGACCAGGCGTGGGGAGAACCCCTGCACTTCGTCGAGGACCAGGAGGACGGGTCGTTCGGCGGTGGCCACCCCGTCCCGGCCCGCGAGGCCGAGGAAGACGCGAGCGAGAACGAGGGTTCCCGCGAGGCCGGCGGCCTCCGGTCCGAGCCGGGCCACCGGGATGCGGATGAGGAGCGTTCGCCCGGCCGCGAGCAGCTCCTCCACCGGGATCCCACCGTCCGGGGGCGCGAGGAGTTCCGACAACCCCGGCACGAGCGCGATCTTCGAGAGCCGCGTGGCCGCCGACCAGAGGAAGTCGGGGTTCCGCCGCACCACCGGTTCGAGCTCCTCCAGGAACCGGACGAGCTCGGGCCGTCGCGAGGCGAGCCGCGCCGCGTCGCGCCGGTCCGGGCTCGTGAGGAGGTCGAACAGGTCGAGCAGCGAGCCACCGGTCTCCTGGACGAGCCGGACGAACGTGTCGAAGATCCGCTCCAGCCGGAACCCCCAGTAGACGTCCGTCCCGTCCGCGGTGAGGCGCTTCACGGACGCGACGAAGAGACCGGCCGCCCGGTCGTCCCCGTCCCGGCCGGTCAAGGCCGCGATCCCCGGGACCGGACGTTCGCCGGCGTCGATCGCGACCACCCGTTCCCGGGCGTTCGGGTCCAGCCGGCGCATCACGCCCGGTACGAGGTCGCCGTGGAGGTCGATCGCCACCACGGGTCGACCGTCGGCGATCGCCTCCGCGGCCCGGTGCGCGAGGTACGTGGTCTTCCCCGCCCCCGATGCCCCGAACACCACGGCGTGACCGGACGGAGGGCGAGGGCCCGGGTCGAGACCGAACCAGCGAACCTCGGCGGTCGCCGACGCCGCGTCCGGGGAGAGGAGCGCCCACGCCACCTCCGGGACTCCGGTCGAGACACGGAGGTTCCAGCCGTGGTGCCCGCCCGGTCCCGCGCGTCGGCCCATCGCGGGCCGTCCGGTCACCACCATCCAGTCGTACGCGAGCGCCGCCCCGACGGAATCGAACCGGTCGAGCAGCTCAGCCCGGTCGGGAGCCGCATACCGGAACCGGCGCAGGACGCCGAGCGACCCGCTCGGGACTTTCACCCAGAGGGTTTGCAGGCCGAGCCACCCGCCGGGACCGAGCAACGACCCGATCGACGGTGCGACGAGCGGCACCGGGTCGGGGGACCAACCCGCCTGCACCGGGGTGGGGACGACAAAACCGATCCGGTCGACGCACCGCCCGGCGGGGTAGAGCGGACCGGGTACGGGCCGGACCTCGAGAGGCCCGTATTCGCCGGAGCGCGTTCGCGCGAGGTCGTGGGCGACCCGGGCGGGCCGCACGAGGGCCCACGGCGCCACCTCGGTCGCGGTCGTCTCGAAAATGGCGTCCGCGGGCCGCGGCGCGAGGGCGAGCGCGTGGGCGAGGGCGTGGTAGAACGATCGGCGCGCCCGGAACGTGGCGCCGCACCGGACCGCGACGACATCAGTATCCCACGTCACGAGACGCCTCCGCGCGGCCGCTGGCGTGCAGCCGGTCGACCTCGGCGAGGAGGGCGGGGAGACCGTTGATCCGGGCGAACGTCCGCAAGGTCTCGGTGCGGACGAGGTGCGCGACGGGGCCGTACGATTCCCAGAGCCGGACCCTCCAGAGGAGCCGGCCGTCGGGGTAGAGGTACAGGCGCGCCCAGGGGCGGTACGGTCCGGCGAGCGGGAGCCGAAGCTCACCGATGCAGCGGACGGTCGAGTTCGTTCGGCGAGGAACGAGTTGGGACGGCGTTCGGAGGGCGGAGTTCGCCACCAAGTTTTCCACAGATCCTCCCGTCTCCCGCGAGCCTCGGGGGGCGGGCGTGGTCGGTCGAGCGGTCGCCGCCTCCGTACGGCCCGTCCCGCGGTCGGACCACCGCAGGAGCTCGGGAGGCGGGGGTCCAGCCGAGAGGCCGGGAAGTCGCGAGCGCGCGGCGTCACCCGGGGAACGGAGCGGACGACCCGGCGAATCCGACCGGGCGTACGCTCAGAGGGGGGCGCTCGGGAAGGATCCGATGTCCTTCGCGACGACGCCGCGCGCTAGTCGGTTCGGCCGATACGTTCGCGTACCGCCGAGGGCTCGGAGAGCCGGAAGGGCGGAGTCGCGGGGTTCGGTCGGGCGAGTCGGGTCAGGTGCACGTCGGAGGCCATCGGGGACTTCGGTCCGATCGGGGGTCGGAGGAAGTGCGCGGACGGTTCGGACGACAGGGCACCTCGCATGGTGACGGCCCGTGCCTCTCGCCCCCCACATCCACTCGGTGGCCCACGAACGGTGAAGGGTGTCCAGTTCCGGGGAGTTCGGAGGCTCGATCGACGCGGCGCCGGCGTCCTTTCCGCAGTAAGGTTGAAAAGGCCGCCCCTCGACCGTTTCCCCGCCCACGATGGCTCGACCTTCTCCAGCGTCCGCGGACGACGGTACGACGCACGACCTCGCCCAGTGGGCGGACCGGTCGCACTGGTTCGTGCTGCCCCTGACGGGAGTCGTGTCGTTCGGGGTCGGACTTTCCCTGGTCTTCGGCCTTCGGATCCCGTTCGCCGGTTACGCACCGCTCCTGCTCGTCGTCCTCGGGGTCGGCGCGATCGCGAGCGCGGTGGCCGGCGTGGCGACCCGGCGAGTGTTCGTCTCTCCCGCTCCCGAAATGCCGGCGCGCGTGATCTCCGAGTCCTGGGTCATTTGCCCCTCCTGCTCGGCGCGGAGCTCCGCGTCCGCCCCCCACGCGGAACCACCGCCGGTCCGGGACGCGCCGCCACTCTCCTGGCTCCTCCCGGCCCACGCGAAGGACTCGGGACCGGTCAGCGTCGGCGACTCGCTCTGGGCCTCCTGGCTCCCGAGCTCCGGAACGATGCCGGTCGAGCTCGTCGGCCCCGTCGCCGAGACGGCGTACGTCCCGCATCGCGAGGGGACGCCGCAGCTCTACGAGGAAGGCGAGCCGGTCATCCTCGACCTGCCCACCGCCGGCGGGATCGCCGGTGCGGTCGGCACCGCGGTCACGCTCGAGAACGCCCTCGAGAACGGGATCCACCCGCGGGGCGTCTCCGAGCTCGAAGCGATCGTCGCCGAGGTCGAGGAAACGCTCCCGACGCCGGGGCCTTTTGACGCCGGCGAGGGGATCAGCGTCACCGACCTCACGATGGACGACGTGGTGCTCTGGGAGGCGTTGAACCCGACCCCACCGCATCTGCGGACGGGCGCAGAGCGCGCCCCCGCGGGACCGGCCGAGCGCCGGGCGACCGTCGGAGATGTGTACGGCGGAGTTCGCTGCGTGGACTGCCGCGGCGCGGTCGTCGAGTCCGGCGGCTCGCTCCGCTGTTTCCTGTGCCGGCGCCGCCTGTGCGGCGACTGCATGGAGAAAGCGCTCCGAACCACCGAGGGCGGCTGCTGTTCCTACTGTGCCGCGCTCCAGGGGTACGTCGTCCTGCAGCGCTCGACGCGACCGCGGGCCAACAGCTCCGTAGCCTGAGCGCGACCCGGTCCGAGATGTACGCCGGGACCATGCCCCGAGCATGAACCCGAGTACGAGCGGGTCCGTCAGCGAGGAGCGTCAATTCTGTCGGTTCCAGACGGGCGGCTCGCCGGAGGACGGCTACTTCGAGCTGCCGACCGATGGGCTGTGCCTCTCCTCGTTCGTGCTGCTCTCGCCGAAGCATCACCCCGAACGGGTGCTCGTCGGGAAGATCAACCCGAAGGCGCCGTGGAAGCGGATCGGAGCGCTCGACGCGCGAAGAGTACGGTTGAACACCGGCGGATGGATGATCCCGGCATGCCAGCTGATGTTCTTCGAGTCCCCGGAACAGGCGGCCCACCGCGTGATCGCGGAGCAGCTCGGGATCGGACCGGTGGCGCTCGGTCCTCCGGTCGTGTTCTCGGAGACCTACCGATCGCCCCGCCACCCCGAGCGATCGACGCACTGGGACCTCGAATTCCTGTTCCGTGCGGTGGTCGACCTCGAGGCGGCGCCGAAGAACGCCGCGTGGACCGAGCTCGAATTCGTGGACCCGGCGCGAACGCCGCGCAGCGCGTTCACGCGCTCGCACGACGAGGTGCTGGAGAACGCCGGGTTCCGGATCGGTTGAACTTCGAAGAAGGAACCCCCACGATGGTTGTTGGAAGGGCCCCTCGCACGCCAGGAGACGGTGCTCTCCTCTTGCGGCGATCTGAAGGGACCCTTCCGGGGGTGGTTGCAGTACGAACTACGCCGAGCACCCTATTTCAACGACCGCCGGGAGGTCGCGGAACGCCCCGCCGACGGGTGTTTCAGAGGACCTAGCGGGCGCGCGGGTGCTCGGTGTCGGGCACGACGATCCGCGGGAGTTCGCCCTGGATCGCCGGGGTGCGCCGTGCGTTCGCGCTGGCGCGGGACGCGGCGTTCGCGCGCGGGAGCAGCCATCGCTCGCCCCAGGCACGAAGCTCGCGCGCGGCGGGCGCCAGGCCGAGGCCCATCTCGGTGAGGGAATAGACCACGGAGAACGGGCGCGTGCTGACGACCGTCCGCTGGACGACGCCCTGCGACTCGAGGAATTTCAAGGTCGCGCTCAGCGTCTTCGCGTTGAGCCGGGTGTTGGACTTCAGGATCTCGCTGAACCGCTGCGGTCCGTCGAGGAGGCGGTGGACGATCGCGAGCCGCCACTCGGTGCCGATGACGCCGACCGCCGCGAGGACCGGGCAGAGCGCCCGCCCGTCCGCGGTCTCGCAGTCGTCGGAGGCCGAGGCCGGGGGATTTGCGGGGTGGGCCGTACGGGACGTCGACATGGTCGCGCCTCGAGTTAGCTAGGTCGCGGAGGCTTTTATAGTTACGGTATGAAAGTTGATGAACTTCAGTAATCTCGGTGGGATTCCGGAGCCGGTGGAGCCGTCGGCGCGACGCGCACCGGGGGCCGGAACGTCGTGTACCTTTTCTCTCTCGCCGACCGTCCGAGCGCGTGGCCCCGCGTCGGCGAGAGACCGAGCTCTCCCTCGAGCGGCCGCTCACGCCGGAAGGCCCGGCGGGCGGCGTCGTTCGTCTCACCGTGCGGTTCGAGCCGGAAAGTTCCGGCGCGGGTCCGTCCGCGCGGGAGCTCGCGGTGGCGCTCGATGCGCTCAAGGCCGACATGGACGCCCTGGTCGGACTGCCGCTCGCCGCCGCCCCCGCGGCACGCCCCGACCGCGTGCTGCTCGAGCTCATCGATACCTACCGACCCCGTCAGCGCGAGCTTGTCGACCTCCTGCTGGACGAGGGGGAGATCTCGAAGACCGAACACGCCCGGCTGGCCGAGTACGTCGACGGGATCACCGGCTCCGCGCGCGCCCCGGCGGCCCGCGCCCCCGCGCCGACGTTCGACCAGCCGATCTCCGCCGTTCCGATCGCGGCCGCGGGTCCGAGCGGGCCCCTACTTCCCGAGCGTCGTTCCGAGGCGTCGCGACCGGTGGACGAGCTGATCCAGCTCTACCAGATCGCCTCGCTGAAGCAGGCCGGCGCCGTGCGCGCGCGTCGGCAGATCTCGTTCGAAGAGTACATGGCGCTGAAGCGCCACTTCGAGAAGACGCCCGCCGCGCCCGAGAAGCGTACCTAGGTCGAGCCCGGCCGCGGGTACGCCGCGATCGCGAGGCAGCCCACATCGGTGATCCCCGCTTTCATCCGCACCGCGCGCGCCCGCCCCGGCGCCACCTTCGCGTCCGGGTCGGTGGGGGCTCCGACGACCGCGCCGGGAGGGAACGGTGGAGGGCCCCCGACCGGAGGGACCGAGAGATCGCCGCCGGTCCGGAAGAGCCCGATGCTCATCTCGCGCCGCTTGAGGAGCTGCTGCGCGCGGCTGAGGAACGTCGCGAGACCCGGGCCCTCGTCGACCCCTTCGGGAAGCCCGAGCGTCGTCATCGCGAAGCAGGCGATCCCGCGGGTCCGGCTGTCGGTGGAGAGCGGCTCGCCGCGATAGATCTCGTCGGAGCGTGCGACGAACTTCTCCGCCGCTACTTCCGGCCGATCCTTCAGGCTGAGGAAGGCGAGACGCGAGGTCCACCCCTTGTCGAACACGGCGTCCGACGCGGCCCGGAGCGCGTCCCCGGGGTTCGCGACCACCACGGGCCGGGGGACCCGGGAGGAGAGCGGCGCGCTCGAGTCCGGTGCGAGCGCGTGGACCGCGGTCACCGGCAGCGCGGACGTGAGCCCGAGTCGATCGAGGACGGTCCGCGTCTCGGTCCGCTCGTCGGGTGAGACCGGGCGCATCGGTCCGCCGCCGAGCACGGCCGCTCCGTCCCCTCGGTCGACCACGAGCGTCACGACATCGGCCCGGGGGGCCGCAGCGGCCAGTCGGCCCCCTACGGCGCCGGTCCCCAGCACACGGGCGAGCAGCCCGACCTCACGACCGGTGGCGCCGAGATCCCACGCCCGCTGGAGCAGGCGAGAGAACTCCTCCGGAGCCATTCCCGGCGGCGGCTCGGCGAGCGCGCGCAGCGCGCCCGGGGAGACGAGCACGAGGAGGAGATCCTGTTCGCTCAGGTCGGCCGCGAGCTCCTTCGAAGCGTGGGCGACCGTCGAGGCCACCGGAGTGCCCGGCCAGCCGACGGGAATCCCGACGCTCCGGAACGGCACCTCGGGGGGAATGGTGTTCGGGCTCGCGAGGAATCCCTGAGTGAGCCGGTCCCCCACCGCGTGCAGGGCTCCGAGCGCCATCGAGTCCGAGGCGTTCCCGAACGCGAGGAACGCGACTTCGCGGTAGCGAGCCTCCGGGACGAACCGGTTCCCGATCCGGAGGGTTCCGGCCTCCCGGCGGATCGCGATCCGGACCGCATGGTAGGCATCCGCTGCCGTCACGGCGGAGCGGAAGGCGAGGGAGTGGACCGGGTCCGGACCCTTCGGGTCCGGTTCGCCCTGGGGGAACGGGTCCCACGGGAACTGTCCGATCACGGAGCGCCCGAGCGGGGGCCCCGTTCAATACCGTAGCGGACGGGGTCCCGCCAACTCATCCGAGCTGAAGGCGCTCGACCGGGGCGGGGCGCCGCGCGTCGAGGAAGCGGCCCGGCGCGAAGAGGTTCGGGTCGAGGTCCGTCGGTTCGCCGAGCACCGAGCGAGCGACCCGGAGGCTCGTCGCCGGGGCGAGCATGAACCCGTGTCCGCCGAAACCGTTCGCGTGGAAGAACCCCTTTTGCCGGGGATCCTCGCCGATGATCGGGAATCCGTCCGGCGTGTCGTCGTAGAAGCCGGACCACGCGCGAAGGACGCCGAGCGAGCCGAGACGGGGAACGAGCCGCACGAGAGCGCGCGACATCTCGGTGAGGAACCGAGCGGTACTGGGCATGCCCTGCGCCACTCCGACCCCGTCACGGAGGGTGAGACCGCCCACCAACTCCCCGCGCATCGTTTGGCTGAAGTACAGACCGTCGGAGACTCGCGCGACCATCGGGTCGAGGAACGGCTTCATCGGTTCCGTCGCGAGGATCTCGTGCCGGGTCGGCGTGTTCGGGGCCGTGAGCCCCGCCCGCCGGGAGAACTCCGCCGACCAGCCACCGGCCGCGTTCACGACCGCGGGCGCTTCGACCCGGCCGGCGGAGGTGAGGATCGCGCGAACTCGACCGTCGGGCGCCTCGACCCCCTGCGCCTCCACACCGAGCGCGACCTCCACGCCGAGCGACCGGGCCGCCTCGTACACGCCCCAGACGGCCGGGAACGGGTAGAGCGTTCCGTCCGAGCCGAGATAGGTGCCGCCGATGACCGCGCCGGGGGCGAGCCCCGGGATGTGCCGCGCGACCTCCTCCGGAGTGAGTACCCGGGACGGAAGCCCCTCCGACGTCACGAGCGCGTGGACCTGGCGCAGGTGGGCGAGCTCCGTTTCGTTCTCCGCGAGGAAGACGTAGCCGCCCTGACGGAACCACGGGTTGTAGCCGAACTCGCGGCCGAACCGACGGTACGCCGCGACCGACTCGCGCGCGAGTCGGACGGTCGCCGGCGTTTCCCACTGCTGACGGACCCCGCCCCCGTTGCGACCGGACGCGCCGCTCGAGAGGAACCCTCGGTCGATGACGAGGATCGGCCCCGCTCCGGCGCGAGCGAGATGGACCGAGGTGTACAGGCCCACGATCCCGGCGCCCACGACCACGACGCGGTACGAACTGCGCGCGAGCGTCGTCATCGGGCCTCCGGGGGGCGGTCGGCCGTCGCAAGCGCCGCGAACGCGGCGAGCGGCGTCGGGACGACGGGCGGTCGTTGGGTGATGTACCCGACGTCGCTCGGGGGCCGCGTTTCGAGCATCGAGAGTACGAGCAGCGTGTCCGGGAGACAGTAGCGCCCCTGGCAGAGCCCCGTCCCGACGCCGGTGTATCGCTTGATCACTTCGATGCCACGGTACCCGCGTTCGGACGCTTCTTCGACTTCCTTCAGCAGGACGTCCTCGCACGGGCACGCGACCCACTTGCCCGCGCGCGGCTCGCGCCACAGCTCGCGATAGTATCCCTCGAGCTCGGACGGTCCGTCGGCGAGGACGCGCGCGAGCGCCGTCCCGTCGCTCGCCGGTCGACCCGCGATAGCGTCGGCGACGCGGACTCCGCTCTCGGCGCTGCTCGGCCCGAGGAATCCCCCCGCCGAGCCGACCGCGTAGACGCCGGGCACGGTCGTCGCGCCCGCGTCGGTGAGGGCGGGATAGTACGCGCCGGTTCCGCCGCGCCACTGCATCCGCGCTCCGACCTGGAAGAACAGCTGAGGGGTCGGGAGTCGACGGTGCGCGAGGACCACTCCGTCGCAATCGAGCGAGAACCGGGTGCCTCCACCGCGGGAGCGCAGGTCGATCGAGCGCACGTGGGAGCGTCCGTTCGCGCGCAGCAGGAGCGTGCGCGGGTACAACGGGATCTGCTCCTCCGACGCGCGGCGAACGAGCGACGGTTGGATCGGTCCGGGGGCGACGACCGCCTCGATCCGATCGGGCAGAGCGGCCAGCACCGCATCGGCGCGCGCGTCGCCGCCGACGAGCACTCCGCGTCGGAACGGAGGTTGTCCGGAGGGGTCCCGCATCCCGAGCGCACCGTCGGCGGTCATCACCCCCGGGTGGTCGTTCCCGCCGAAGAGGAGCGACGCGTCGTACGCACCGGTCGCTACGATCACCTGACGGGCCGGGACTTGGAAGCCGCGGTTCGGTTCTCCGAACCCGAGGAGCGTGAAACCGTCCGGACCCGGAGCCGGGAGGAAGGTGACGGTCGTACGCGGCACGAGGTCCGCGCCCGGAACGGGAGCGGTTTCCAACGACCGGTCGATCACGAGCGGTCGGATCCCCGCCTCGGCGAGCCGGGCGGCCGCCGCTCGCCCGCTCGTTCCCGCTCCGACGATCACGACCTCGACCGGCGCTCGGATCTCGGGAGCCTGCGGAGGAACCGCAGCGTTCGCATCCGGTGGCTGCCCATATCCCGCGAGTCGTCGGATCACCCGGTGGTACGCCCGGGTCGCCCACGCGGGGCGACGGAACCCGTGCAGGGTATCGAGCCCGCCCGGGAAGAGGAAATCGAAGACACCGTAGACATCGAACCGAGGGGAGGGCCAGGAGTTCTCGGTCGTGACGACGTCGGAATCGGCCGGCAGGTAGCGGCAGGCGCGAACGTTCGGTCGGCCGTTCACCCGTACGAGGCACCCGGTGCAGTACCCTTCGGCGCAGACGGGCGCTCGCGGTCGATGGTACCGGATCGACCGCTGGAGTTGCGGCAGTTCGCCGCGGGTCAGCGCCCCGAGCAGCGTCTCGCCCGGACGCGCCGAGCGGGGGGCTCCGTCGAAGAGGAAGCGTCGCTCCGGAGCGTCCGCCATGGAGAGAACGGGCGGTCAGTTTCGTCCGGCCTATTTAGAGTGGCACTCCCGGGACGCCCGGAATGTACGGTCCATAGGCCCCCGTACTCGACTCCGAAGCGCGGTTGCTATATAGACAATCCAAACTCCGGCGCCCTACCTACATGCGAAGCACCGGCGGGTTCCACGGACGAAGGATCCAGAAGACCGGCGGGTCCACGTTCATCATCTCGCTGCCCAAGAACTGGGTGACCTCCCGCGGGCTCGGCGCCGGGGACACGCTGTTCTTCACTCCGAGGGCCGACGGCTCCCTCACGGTGTTCGCCGAGTCCGGCGACCACGTGGAGATGGAGCGGCGCATCGTCGAGGTGTCCAACGACACCGAGGTGGAGCACCTCCTGCGTCGCCTGATCGCCGAGTACATCGCCGGATACCCGCTCCTCGAGATCCGAACCACGGGCCGGATGAACGCCCGGACCCGGGAAGTGATCCGCAGCTTCGCGCAGCGAATGATCGGCCCCGAGATCCTCGAAGAGACCGCCGAGTCGGTGATCCTCCAGGACGTCGTCGGCCAGAACCCGCTCCCCATCCCGTCGGTCATCCGGCGGATGCACCAGATGGTCCGCGCGATGCAGTCGGACGCGATGGCCGCCTTCCGCGCCCGCGACGTCGCGATCGCCAAGGATGTCATCGAGCGCGACTGGGAGGTCGACCGTCTCCACTGGTTCCTCGAAAAGCAGGTGACGAGCGCGCTCCGCGATGCTCGGATCCTCGTGACCCTCGACCTCACCCTGCCGGAATGCTCCACGTACCTCCTCGCGTCGCGCGTCCTCGAACGGATCGCCGACCACGCGGTCCGGATCGGGGAGTCGGTCACGATCCTCGGGAAGGAGCGGACGCCCGCACGACTCTCCGCCGAGCTCGACCGGATGGCGGCCTCCGCCGCGTCGGCGCTCTCCGACGCGCTCGACAGCCTCGACTCGCGCGACATCGAGAAGGCGAACGCCGTGATCGATTCGGCGAAGCGGATCACCCGCGAGCGCGACCACGTCCTCCACGAGCTCACGAGCAAGCGCGGCCGGCTCGCCGTCGGTCTCGCCTACGTGCTCGAAAGCCTCGAGCGGAGCGCGTTCTACGCGAGTGACCTCGCGGAGATCGCGATCAACCGCGCGGTGGAATCCCCCGCTCGGCTCGACGAGACTTCGGCGACCCCCGAGGGAAAGGTCGCCGCCGAGTCCACGTCCCACGCCTAACGGCGCGGCACCTCGGGAAGACCGAGCGCGGCCGAGATCAATCCCTCGATATCGGCCGCGGTCGGCACTCGGGGGTTCGCGAGGATCGCGGGGGAGCGCATCGTCCGCGCGACGATCGTCGCGCGCATCGATTCGACCCGGTCGACCGGAACTCCCGCTGCGCGCAGCGTCGCCGGGACCCGGGCGACCTCCTGAAGTCGGCGGAGTCGCAGCGCGAGCGGGACCCGACCGGTGTCGTCCGGCGGAGTGACCGCCGCGGAGAGCGACTCCAGTCGATCGCGGGCGGAGGGGTGGTCGAACTCCACCACGAGCGGTAGGAGGATCGCGAGCAGTCGGCCGTAGGGAAGCCCCGTGGGCTCCACCAGCGCACGCGCGAGCGCGTGGCCCACGCCCCGCTGCGCGTTCGACGCGGCCAGTCCGGCGGCCGTCGCCGCGAAGTGCAGGGCCGCCTTCGCGTCCGGGTCGTCACTCCAGCGGACCGCGTGGCCGAGCCGGCGAACGACGGTCGTGGCCGCGTCGATCGCGAGGGCGTCGGAGAACGGGTTCGACCACGCGGAGAGGAGCGCCTCGATCGCCTGGGCGGCGGTTTCGAATCCACCGTCCGCGATCCGATCGACCGAGAGTCCCGCGGCGAGGCTCCCGTCGACGAGGGCCCATTCCGGAACGATCGCGCGGTGCGCGATCTCGATCGGGGTGCCATCCGCCGCGACGAGGTCCGTCGTCCAGCTCGCTTCCGCCCCGCTCCCGCTCGTGGTCGGCAGGGCCGCCAGCCGTACGGTCGGGAGGTCCGGTAGCTCGACGACGGGGGTGATCTCCTCGACCGCTCCGCCGGGCCGTTGCGAAGCGAGGCGCGCGGCCTTCGCGCCGTCGATCGTCCGCCCGCCCCCCACGACGACGAGCCAGTCCGGACCGTACGCGGTGATCCGATCGCGGAGCCGAACGACCTGGTCGATATGGTCGGGGCGGTCGAGGTCGGTGACGGTTTCGACGTGCGCGTCCGACTTCGCGAGTTCTTCCGTCACGCGACGCTCGCCGGACCGGCGCGCCACCTCGGGGTCGACCACGAGCAACGCTCGGCGGGCGCCGAGACCGCTCAACTGCTCGATCGCGCCGGTACCCCACGCGATCCGGGGGGCGGTGAAGAATCCGGTCATCGCCGCGGGGAGTTCGTCCCCCGTCTAGGCCGGTGGCCCTTCCCGGCACCGGCGGCAGGCGCCGGTGGCCGAGAAGGCGATCCCGTCGACGCTCCAGCCGTCCGGGTGATGGCCGGCGATCTCGGTCAGCGTGTGCCGGTCGAGTTCGTTGAGCTCGATCCCCTGGATCCGCCCGCAGTTCCGACAGACGATGTGAGCATGGGGGTCCTCCCCCAGATCGACCCGGACCACGCGTTCCACGGGCGCGACGTCGGCGACCTTCTTCGGTCGCGGTAGTCGCTTCGGTGACGCGCGCGCGCGCCGGGATTTCGGCATCCGCCGAGCGACCGCGCTTTCGTATTTAGGCGGTCGGGCGAACCGTCGTGGGGTACTCGCGCCCGGGGTTCGCGCGAACGCGGTTTTCGAGAACCTATCGTGCGAACGCGCGGCGTCGACGTGCGGTCGTCGAACGGCGGCGCCATCCACCATTCGCCGTACCGTTCCGACTTCATCGTTCGCGACGGTCACGAAAGGGTCTTGGGGACGGCCGCGCCGTCGGGAGCGATGGCCACGCCGCCGCTTCCCCCGCTGCCGCCACCGCACACGCGCATCGGTGTCGGCGGGGTACTCCTCCGAGGCGGCCGCGTCCTGGTGAATCGCGCGGTGTACCGCGACCGGTTCACCATCCCGAGCGGCTACGTGGAGGCCGGCGAGACCCTCGCGCGCGCCTGTTCCCGGGAGTTCGAGGAAGAGACCGGGGTGACGGTCCGCGTGGGCCGTCTGATCCTGACCCGGCACAAGGTGATCTCCAGGGAGGAGAGCGATGTCTACTTCGCGTTCGTGCTGGAGCACGTGGCGGGCGAGCCGATCGCCCGGCCCCCCGAGATCGCCGAGGTGCGGGAGGTACCGGTCGGGGAGGCGGAAGGCGCGCCCTGGATCTCCGGACTCTCCCGTCTCGCGATCCGGCTCGCGGCACGTTCCCTCCCGACGTGGCCCCAATCTTCCTGGAACGGCGGCCCGACACCGGGCCTCGCGACCGAGGCCTTCCACGCGGACGACGCGTCGGAGGGAGCGCGGTGACGTCGATCGACCTGACCATCTGGGCGCCGATCATCGCCACGTGGATCCTCGTGGTCGGCACGCTCGGGTTCGCGTACTGGCAGCTGCGACAGGCCAGTCGCCTCCACTCCGCGTCGACCCTGCTCGACCTGCGCGAGCGGTTCTACAGCGACCGGATGCGCCAGGCCCGCCGCGAGCTCGCCGGCTGGATGCTCAAGTCCGACCGCGGCCCCGAGGTCGACAACTGGGAGGTCGGGATCTTCCTCGAGATGATCGGGTTCCTCACTCGCACCGGGGTCCTCGAGAAGCGGATGGTCTGGAGCGCGTTCGGCACGTGGATCACCGCCTACTGGACGCTCATGAAGCAACCCGTCGACCTCGTCAGCCAGTGGCGGTCGGAGAGCCGGGACCCGACCATCTTCCGGGAATACGAGTGGCTGGCCGAGCAGATGTTCGCGCTCGACCGCAAGCTCGTGGGGGCCCGGGGCCCGACGAGAACGCCGCTCGAAGACGCGCGGGAGGTCCTCGAAAGTGAGACGCACCTCGATAGCGCGTCCAGCCGCCCGCGGTGAGCGGCGGAGGGGACGCACGTCTACGCGTTCGGTCCCGCCGTGCCCGGAACCGGCAATCGGCCGAAGGGGAGGATGAACTGAACGAACGGCGGACGTCCGCTCGGCCGTTCATTCGACAACGAGAGTTCGCACCGGGGGTCCGGTCGGCTCCCCGCCGGAGCGCTGGGGAGGACGTGGCGGTCGATGGAATGTCGACGCATCCAACGTCGCCAGGTGCTCTCGCTGACGCGGAGCCCCCAGCGATCTTCCACGAACGCGCGAAGACGCGCACCGCTCCAGTGGTCGGCGTCCACGCCGACCGTCCGGGGGCCCCGACGCACGAGGTCCGCGATCTCGACGGACCGGTCCTTCGGGATGATCGCCGGCCGGCCGCTCCGCGGGGTCGCGCTCAGTCCGTCCGGTCCCCGCGCCTGCGCGGCCCGGCTCCAGAGGCAGACGGCGGCTCGGCTGACGTCGAACCGGCGCGCGACCTCCGCCTGCGGGACCCCCGTCGCGAGCAGTTCCACCGCCGCGCGGCGCCGAGCTTCGAGCGCTTCCGGGTTCCGCCGGGCCCGGGCGTCCCGGGTCGGGACCGGCGAGGAGGCGAGGGTCGCTCGCGCCGCGGACATGATCGTCCCTTGATAGGGGGCGCGAGATAGTTATCGATTATTGGAACAGGGAGATACCGTTCTAGGGCGCGAGTCGGAGTCGCCCCTCTCCATCGGAGTTCTTCGGCGAGAAATCGGCGGAAAACAGCACTTAAAGTATATTATTAGTGGACCGAATCGGACCCGTCGTGACCCAGGTCTGGTCGACCTCGGTGGACGCGGCGACGATCCCGGCGGCGAAGCTGGTCGGGTTGCCCCTCCGTTCGTCCCTCGGGACCCTGGGGCGAAAGTGGTCCCTGGTCGTCCTGCGGGACATCGCATTTCTCCCGATGCCGACGTTCGGCGATCTCCTCCAGCGGAACCCCGGGATGACGCCGCGCGTGCTGTCCCTGAGGATCCAGGGCCTCCTGAGGGACGGCACGGTGGAACGGGTCGCGGACGGACAGGACCGTCGCAAGGTCCGCTACCGGTTGACGGCGCAGGGGATCGACGTCGTTCCCGTGCTCGTAGCGCTGATCAACTACGCCATGCAGCAACAGACCCGGCAAGCGTCCGCCGAGCCGAAGCCACGGGCGGTGGTCCGGGCGCGGATGGAGCGCGTGCCCGACACCCGGCTCGACCACTCGACGTACGTCCCACCGGCCCGGTGGGCGTGACCCGTTCGGTACCGGTTCAGAGGCGGCGGCCCGCGCGAAGGATCCGACGACCGTCGACGCGCACGTCCGCTCCTTCGAGTAACGCGTACTCGCGGAACGTCCCGCGCGTCCGGCCCCCGTAATCCTCGTTGTGACCGAGATAGAGCGTGACCACTCCGGACTGGTGGTCCTCGACCATCGGGAAATCGTGGAGCTTCGGGTTGAGCCCGATCTCGAGCAGCGCGGGCCGGCTCTTCTCGGGTCCACCCCGCGCGAACCGCCGCTCGAACGCGACCCGTCCCGCTCCGACCGCGAAATCGGTCAGGCGCCCACCGCGGAACGTCCATCGTACATCTTGCACGAGACCGCGACCGTCCCGGGACGGACGGTTCGCGATGAGCGAGCCATCCGCCGTCGACTCTTCGACCGCGACCGCGACCCATCCGGCGGGCAGGACGGTGTACGTGCGCCCCTGGGCGCGGTCGTACGCGTCGACCGTGCCGTCCTCGATCACCGGAGCCCGTCCGTAGAGTCCGAGTTCGAGTTCGGTGCCGTTCGGGTGAGTGACCGTGAGCTTGTGACCATCCTGGAAAGCTCGGGCGAACGGCGTTGCCTCGCGACGGAGGAGCTGTGGGTCGACGAGGTGGCCGGCCAAGCTTTCGCGCCGCCATGCTTCGAAGTCGACCCCGAACTGTTCGGCGGCCCCTTTCGTGACCGGGGCGCCCAGGACGCAGACGGACGGGACCGCATGCTGCTGGAGGAGACGACGTCGTTCCGCGATCCCCCGGTCGTGCGCGCGGCGCTTGGCGGCGGGGAGCCGGTCGAGGAGGCTCAGGTCTTCCGGGCCGGGCAGGAGCACGTAGCCGTCCGCGGCTGCGATCGCGGCGAGTTCGGAACGGACGCTGGCGGCCGGGCCGTGAGGGTGCGCCTTCTCCTGCGCTTCGAGGAACGCCTGCTCCGAGACGAAGAACGTCGTCGGCCGGAGCCCGAGACGGACCGCGGCCGTGGTCAGCAGCTCGGCGAACGGAAGCGTGTGGGTCCACGCCTCAATGATCACGTTCTGGCCGCGCTTCAGGCGGAGCGAGCGCCGAAGGATACCCGAGGCCACCCGGGACCACGCACTACGGTCGTCGGGCACGTCGCTGACGAGCGGGGCGCGTCGTATTTCACCCTTTGGAAGACCACCGGTCCTCGAGAGGGGCGGACGCGACCGGGGCCGAGAAACCACAGGACACATTTTCCTATACTACCAGTGTGTAATGTTGAAAGGTACATATAGAGGTGCCTCGGGGTCGGACCTCGATTTACCGCCGACCGGACCGCCAACAACTCGTCGTCCTCCGTATACTTTGCGTGTCGATTTCTAGGGTTTATACGGAGCACTCGGCTGGGTAACTTTCAGTCGGTCCGCCGACAAACGGGATTGAAAGTCATGAAGGCGTCAAGTGAATGGGCGAAGCGAAGAATCTGGCTCGGGGCTGTGATCGGTGTCGTGGGCGTGCTCCTGGTGAGCATGGTCCTCTCGACGGCCGTGGCGAGTTCGCCGGCGGTACCGCTCGGCACCAGTACCTCCCCGACGGGGTCGACCGTGGCCGCGGCCCCGACCACTGCGGCCGCTCCCTCCTCGAGTTCGAATACGCCCGCGCAAACCGCCGAAGAGCACTTGTTCTATGAAAGTCCCAAAACGAGCGGAGGTCCTCATCCGGGCGTTCTCGACGCCTACGAGATCGCGCCGTCGGGGATGACCACCGAAGACCCCGCCGTCGCCTACGACACCGTCAGTTACGAACCGATCCTCAACGTCTACCAGACGCTCATCGCCTACAACGGCTCGAGCACCTCGAACTTCGTGCCCGAACTCTCGACCTGCGTTCCGGGCGCTCCCTCGAACGACCTTTCGAGCGCGTCCGTCTCCTGCCAGGACGTCTACGGACAGAGCCTCATCGTGGACAACGCCCAGGGCCTCCCTGAGTACTGGACGTTCCCGATCGCCAACGCGAGCTTCTACGACCCGGCGACCGCGGCGCACTGGCAGGTCTACCCGTCGGACGTGATGTTCTCGCTCGCGCGGACGATGAGCTTCGCCGACCTTCCCGGCCCCGGTGTCCTGAACGGCTGGATCCAGACCCAGTCCCTCATGC
>Ga0070761_10000612_pt1 | contig 22745 bp, 19 predicted proteins | sample HubBroMetageREF1_FD_66724 | JGI IMG/M metagenome (GOLD analysis project Ga0070761, IMG submission 66724) | Reference soil microbial communities from the Hubbard Brook experimental Forest, New Hampshire, USA - Hubbard Brook CCASE Soil... | ecosystem: Environmental > Terrestrial > Soil >... | reverse complement strand
ATCATCGGCCGCAACTTCCTGGTGAAGATCAACGCCAACATCGGCAATTCCGCGGTGACTTCCTCGACGGCCGAGGAAGTCGACAAGCTGGTGTGGGCGATCCGCTGGGGCGCTGACACCGTCATGGACCTGTCCACCGGGCGCAACATCCACACCATCCGCGAGTGGATCCTGCGCAACTCGCCGGTGCCCATCGGCACGGTGCCGATCTATCAAGCACTGGAAAAAGTGGGTGGCGTGGCCGAGGCGCTCACTTGGGAAGTCTTCCGTGACACCCTGATCGAGCAGGCCGAGCAGGGCGTGGACTACTTCACCATCCACGCCGGTGTGCGGCTCGCGTACGTGCCGCTCACGGTGGCGCGCGTCACCGGTATCGTGTCGCGCGGCGGCTCGATCATCGCCAAGTGGTGCCTGGCGCATCACCGCGAGAGTTTTCTGTATGAGCACTTCGAAGAGATCTGCGAAATCTGCCGCGCTTACGACGTCAGCTTCTCGCTCGGTGACGGGCTGCGGCCGGGCAGCATCGCCGATGCCAACGATGCGGCGCAGTTCGCCGAACTGGAAACCCTGGGCGAGCTGACGCAGGTCGCCTGGCGGCACGATTGTCAGGTCATGATCGAGGGCCCGGGTCACGTGCCCATGCATAAGATCAAGGAGAACATGGACAAGCAGCTGGCCGTGTGCGGCGAGGCGCCGTTCTACACGCTCGGACCGCTGACGACCGACATCGCGCCCGGTTACGACCACATTACCTCGGCGATCGGCGCGGCGATGATCGGCTGGTTCGGCACCGCCATGCTGTGCTACGTCACGCCCAAGGAACACCTGGGGCTGCCGGACCGCAACGACGTCAAGACCGGGGTGATCACCTACAAGATCGCCGCGCATGCGGCCGACCTTGCCAAGGGGCATCCCGGCGCGCGCGCGCGCGATGACGCGCTGTCGCGCGCGCGTTTCGATTTCCGCTGGCAGGACCAGTTCAATCTGTCACTCGACCCGGACACCGCCTGCGCGTTCCACGATGCGACGCTGCCCAAGGAAGGCCACAAGGTGGCGCATTTCTGCTCGATGTGCGGTCCGAAGTTCTGTTCCATGCGCATCTCGCACGAAGTGCGTGCCGAGGCGCGCAGTCAGGGCATGGCGGAGATGGCCGCGAAGTTCCGCGCCGGCGGCAGCGAGCTGTACGTGCCCGCCGCGCCCGCCGCGGGTGCACCGCAGGACACCTAAGCCGTGCAGGTGACCGTCATCGGTGCCGGTGTCGCAGGCCTGGCGGCGGCGGTCGAGCTCGCCGAGCGCGGTGCGCGCGTCGAAGTACTCGAGCGCGCGCCGCAGCTGAGCGCGGCCGGCTGCTCGTGGTTCGCTGGCGGCATGCTGGCGCCGTGGTGCGAGCGTGAAAACTCGGTGCCGCTGGTGGCGCAGCTGGGTGCCGAGAGCCTGCAGTGGTGGCGCGCGCGCTGGCCGCAGACACGCGTGCAGGGTACTTTGGTGGTGGCGCACGCCCGCGATCAGGGCGAGCTCAAGCAGTTTGCACGGCGCACCGCGCACTACGCCACGCTCGATGCGGCGGGGATCGCCGCGCTCGAGCCCGAACTCGCCGGGCGCTTTGCGCACGCACTGTATTTCGCCGCGGAGGGCCACCTCGACCCGCGTGCCGCGCTCGCCGGGCTAGCGGCGCGCCTGCAGGAACTTGGCGTGCGGGTGCGCTGCGGCGTCGCGGCCGATCCGCGCACGCTGCGCGGCGCGGTGCTCGACTGCAGCGGCTACGCCGCGCGCGCCCAGCTGCCGCAGCTGCGTGGCGTCAAGGGCGAGATGCTGCTGCTGCGCGCCCCCGAGGTGCGGCTGTCGCGGCCGGTGCGACTGCTGCATCCGCGCGTGCCGGTCTACGTGGTGCCGCGCGGCGCGGGCATCTACATGGTGGGCGCCACCATGGTCGAGAGTGACGATGCCACGCAGGTGACCGCACGCGGGCTGCTCGAGCTGTTGTCCGCCGCCTACGCGCTGCATCCGGCGTTCGGCGAGGCGCAGCTGGTCGAGACCGGCAGCGCGGTGCGCGCCGCCTTCCCCGACAATCTGCCACGCCTGCTGCGCAGCGGCGACACCTGGTACCTCAATGGTCTCTTCAGACACGGCTTCCTGCTGGCGCCCGCGCTCGCCTGGCGTGCGGCCGAGGTGCTGCTGCACGGCCGGCATTTTCCGGAGGTGATGGATGAGGATTCTCGTCAACGGCGACTTGCATGAGAGCACCGGCGCGGGCCTCGCCGCGCTGCTGCAGCAGCTGGGTTACGGTGAGTCCATCGTGACCACGGCGCTGAACGGCGAGTTTGTCGCCGTCGCGGCGCGCGCCACGACGCCGCTGCGCGATGGCGATCGGGTGGAAGTGCTGGCACCCATGCAGGGCGGCTGATGCTGCAACTCTACGCGGCGGAACTGCACTCGCGGCTGCTGCTCGGCAGCGCGCGCTATCCCTCGCCGGCGGTACTGAGCGCAGCAGTACGCGCCGCCCGCTGCGAGATCGTGACGGTCTCGCTGCGGCGCGAATCCGCCGGCGAGCGCGCCGGTCAGGGATTCTGGTCGCTGATCCGCGAACTCGGCGTGCGCGTGCTGCCCAACACGGCCGGCTGTCACAGCGTCAAGGAAGCGGTGACCACGGCGCACATGGCGCGCGAGGTGTTCGGCACTGCCTGGATCAAACTGGAGGTCATCGGCGAGGACGATACCCTGCAGCCGGACGTATTCGCCCTGACCGATGCGGCGCGGGTGCTTGCGGCCGAGGGGTTCGAGGTATTTCCCTACACCACCGAGGATCTGGTCGTGGCCGAGCGGCTGCTCGCGGCCGGCTGCCGGGTGCTCATGCCCTGGGGGGCGCCGATCGGCTCGGGGCGTGGCCTCAACAATCTGTTCGGTCTGAAGGCGCTGCGCGCACATTTTCCCGACGTGCCGCTCATCATCGACGCCGGCATGGGCGTGCCCTCGCACGCCGCCCAGGCGCTCGAGCTGGGCTTCGATGCGGTGCTCGTCAACACCGCGATCGCCGAGGCACGCGATCCGGTGCAGATGGCGGCCGCGTTTGCGCAGGCACTGGAAGCCGGATACGCCGCGCGCGCGGCCGGACCGATCGAGCCGCGCGACTTCGCCGCGCCCTCCACCCCGCTCATCGGCACGGCCTTTCGCGGATGAGGCTGGCGCGCGTCTATCCAGTCGTCGACAGCGCCCACTGGGTCGGGCGCCTGCTGCCGCTCGGGGTACGCCTGGTGCAGCTGCGCATCAAGGACCAGAGCGAGAGCCAGCTGCGCACGCAGATCCGCGCGGCGCGCGAGTTGTGCGCTGGCGCCAGCGCCCAGCTGATCGTCAACGATCATTGGCGCCTGGCGCTCGAGCAGGGCTGCGATTTCGTGCACCTCGGGCAGGAGGATCTCGATGCGGCGGATCTTCCCGCCCTGCGCCGCGCCGGGGTGCGGGTCGGGATCAGCACGCACGCCGAGCACGAGTTGGAGCGCGCCCTTGCGCTCGACCCCGACTACGTGGCGCTCGGCCCGATTTACCCGACCCTGCTCAAGGTCATGCCCTGGCAGCCGCAGGGCCTGGCGCGCCTGCGCAGCTGGAAGCACCGCATCGGCACGCTGCCGCTGGTGGCCATCGGCGGACTCACGCTCGAGCGGCTGCCGGGAGTGTTCGCCGCCGGAGCAGATGTGGCCGCCGTGGTCACCGACATCGTGTGCGCGCCGCGGCCTGAAGAGCGCACCCAAGCGTGGCTGCGTGCCGCGGAGGCGGTATGAACGCCAGCACCGCTGACCGCTATGCGCGTCAGATCGTGCTGCCCGAGGTCGGCGCTGCCGGGCAGGCGCGGCTCGCGGCGGCGCGTGTGCTGGTCGTGGGGGCGGGGGGTCTCGGCTGCGCCGTGCTGCAGTACCTCACCGCCGCCGGGGTCGGCACACTCACCGTGGTCGACCACGATCGGGTGGAGGAATCCAACCTGCACCGCCAGCCGCTGTATCGCATGAGTGATCTCGGTCAACTCAAGGCGAGCGCGGCCTGTGCGACACTCACGCAGCTCAATCCGCACGTGCGCCTGCAGGCCGTCACGCAGCGCCTCAGCGCTGCCAATGCGGCCGCGCTCGTGAGCGCGGCCCAGCTGGTGCTCGATGCCGCGGACAGTTTCGCGGTCACCTACATGCTGAGCGATGCCTGTCAGCAGAGCGGCGTGCCACTGGTGAGCGCCTCGGTGCTCGGCCTCGCCGGCTACGTCGGTGTGTTCTGCGGCGGCGCGCCGAGCTACCGTGCGGTATTTCCCGACATGCCAGGCGCGGCCGGCTCGTGCGCTGAGTCCGGTGTGCTCGGCAGCGCCGTGGGCGTGCTCGGCACACTGCAGGCGCATCTGGCGCTGGCGCTGCTGCTCGACTGGCAGCCCGCGGTGCGCGGCCGGCTGCTGTCGCTGGATCTGCGCACGCTGCGCTTCGGTGGCTTCTCCTTCACCGCTGCCGCCGAGCCGCAGAGCGGCCAGCTCACCTTTATCTCGCCCGCTGAAGTGGTGGCCAATGATGTGGTGATCGACCTGCGCAGCGCGCAGGAGGCGCCGCGCTCGCCGTTCGCACAGGCAGTGCGCCTCGATGTTGAGACGCTCGAGCGCGGCGGCGCAACGCTGCCCCAAGGTGCGCGTGTGGTGCTGTGCTGTCGCAGCGGCGTGCGCGCCTGGCGCGCGGCGCGCGCCCTCGAGCGCTGCGGCCACCGCGACCTCGCCCTCATCGCCCTGGGCGAGTGACAGAGGTCCTCGTCATCGCCGGGATCGACCCGAGCGGCGGCGCGGGTCTTGCGCGCGATATCGACACACTCACGCGGCTCGGCGTGCGCGCATGCTGCGCGGTGACTGCGGTGACCGCGCAGAGCGATCGCGAGTTCCGCGCGCACTGGCTGCTGCCAGCGGAGTGGGTGGCCAGTCAGATCGAGGCGGCGCTGGCCAACACTCCCGCGGCCGTCAAGATCGGCATGCTGGGCTCGGCCGCGATCGTCGCGAGCGTGGCACGGGTGTTGTCGGCGGCGGCGAGGCAGCTGCCACTGGTGCTTGATCCGGTGCTGCGCTCGAGTTCCGGCGGCGAACTGCTCGATACCGCCGGGCGCGGGCTGCTGCTGCGCGAACTGCTGCCGCACGCCCGACTGCTCACGCCCAACATTCCCGAGGCGGCCGTGTTGCTGGGTGCGCCCTGTGCCGTGACCGCCGCGCAGTTACTCGAACAGGCGCACGCACTGCTGGCTCTCGGTGCACAAGCGGTGCTGCTCAAAGGCGGCCACGCACACGGCGCGCAGGCCACTGACCTGCTGCTGCTGCGCGATGCCGCACCACTGTATCTCAACGCCCCACGACTGCCGGGCACGCGGCGCGGCACCGGCTGCGCACTCGCGAGTGCGATTGCCGCGCAGCTGGCGTGCGGGGCGGATCTGCCTGCGGCCTGTGCGCGCGCGAAGGAATACATCAGCGAGCGCTGGCGCGCTGACAGCGTGAGCGCACCGCGGAATTAACTCGCGCGCTGTCGGTCGCCGCCGACACCGCGGCCGACACTTCCGTCCGCCGGCACGTCAACCAACTGTAAGTTCGTTCGCTATACGGTCAACGCCGCAGCAGCGGCCGAGGCGAACTAACAGAGGGATTTGATATGCAGCGCATTATGTTGCGACGCGCCGTGTACAGCGCACTGTTTGCCAGTCTCACCGCCGGTCTCACGGCTTGTGGCGGTGGTGGTGGCAGTGGCGGCGGCTCGAGCATGGACAGCTCCACACCGCCGAGCTCGATGGCGAAGATGCCGGTTCTCATCAGCGATGCGTCCTCGGACGACTGGGCCTGCGTGGGCGTGAAAGTCCTCAGCATCGCCCTGGTGCCTGCCGCCGGCGGTGCGCCCATCACGGTCTGGACCGCGCCGACGCCTGCACCTTATGTCAACCTCGAACAGCTCGACCAGCTGGGCGAGATCCTTGGCAATGTCAGCGTGCCGGCCGGTTCCTACAACGGCGCCGTTTTGACGCTCAGCGCCAACCCTGGCGATGTGCTGCTCACGGTCGCGGCCAATCCGGAGAGCGGCTTTCCGCTGCCGGCGGGCACGCAGGTGCCGACCGATCAGATTCAGATCCAGGGCGCTAGCGGTGCCACGGGCAGTCAGACGGTGAATGTCAATATCAACTTCGACGCACCGCTCGCGCTCAGCAGCAGCGCCAGCAACGTTGCGCTGGATCTGGAGTTCAACCTCGCGCACCCGGCGTTCATCATCGGGCACACACCGCCGGCGGCTGACGGCAACACCATCTGGGCGGTGAACTTCAACGGACCGGTGCGCCGCCTGGGAGTGCACGACCTCGCGCGCCTGGTGCTGCGGCACACGTACGGCACGGTATCGGGCGTGAGTGCCGCCGCGCTGATGATCTATAAAGACTTCCCGGTACTGCCGGCGACCAACCCGGAGACCGCGGTGGAGAGCTCCGAGCAGCTGAGCATCGACTGCGACAGCGTCAACGGCACGATCGTCTATGATCTCGATGCCGGTTCGCGCACCGTGGTCACGAGCTTCAGCGATGAGGGCTCGCTCAACGGCAAGTACGTGCGGGTCGCGGCGCGCTACCAGCAGGACGGTTCACTGGTGGCGGTGCGCGTATGGGCCAGCAGCGACTTCACCAAGGTGTGGCTGACCCCCGAAGGCCACGTGCTCAACGTCAACGCGGCGAGCGGCATCATCACCGTCACCAACGAGAACGGCATCGGCGTGCCGGTGAGCGTCAATTCGAGCACGGCGTTTTACTTCCGCACGCCGCAGAACGCGCAGGCGGATGCCACGCCGATCGGCAGCGGCACCGGCTTCCTCACCAGCCAGAACCTGGTGCGCGGCTTCAAGGTGCACGTGAGCTCGGGCAATCCGCTCGGCGTCCCGCTGATCGCCTCGAGCATCGACATCGAGACGGCGAACTTCGGCGGCGACATTTCTGCGGCGACCGACCAGGGATTTACCTACACCTCGCAGTACCTGCTGCAGAACGACAACTATTCGCTGACGCTGCCCTACATCGCCGCCGGCGCCGCCAACGGTTCTGACGACAGTGGCAACGCGATCGAGGGCTTCAAGTGGTGGTTCTTCACCTTCCCGACGCAGGTGGACTACGGCAGCAGCGCCATCGGCGACTTCATCGCCACGACGGCTGGTGCGGTCGACTTCGGCGGCTCGGTGGGCACGCTGTCGGCCTGGGGCGAGAGCCGCGCCATCTGGGGCGATGGTACGGCTGATAACTCCACTGGCTGGTATCTGCGCGAGTCGGTGCTGCTGCCGACGCCGGTGCCGCTCGCCACGGTGGACGCTGGCTACACCGCGAACAGCTTCAGCATGACGGTGGTCGGCGGCGGGCAGCCGGTGAATGTGAACGTCAGCACCACGCAGGGCTCGGCGACGCTGGTGTACCAGATCACGCGCAGCAACGGCATCGTCACCATCACGCCGATCGACATCACCACGGCGGACGGGCAGGGGGCGCTCGCGGCCGGCCTCACCAGCGGGGCAGTCGTGAAGGTGTACGGCGTGCCGAACGCGCCGGTGGCACCTGCGACCAATGGGGCGCTGCAGGCCTACGTGCTCGCCTTCTACACCGGCACGATGCCGAACATGTAAGCGGAAGTATCGGGCGAGGCCAGGACGCCTCGCTCGAGAAAGGGGGGCGTCGCGGATGAGCCGCGGCGCCCTCCAACTTTTTGGCGCTCCGGTATCATGCGCGCCATGCCACAGACAGCCACCGGTCCGGATACCCTCAAGAGCATCGCGCGGCGCGCCATGCAGCAGTACGGGCTCGACCCCGATCTGCCGGCCGCCGCGAGCGCACAGCTGCAAACCATCACGCACGCCGCCAGCACGCAGGCAGCGGCAGTGCGCGATCTGCGCGCGCTGTTGTGGTGCTCGATCGACAATGACGATTCGCTCGACCTCGATCAGCTGTCGGTTGCACAGCCACTCGCAGGCGGCGCCGTCAAGATCCTGATAGCGATCGCCGACGTCGACGGTATCGTCGCCGTGGGCTCGCCGCTCGATGCGCATGCGCAGACCAATACCACCTCCGTGTACACCGCCGCGCAGATCTTCCCGATGCTGCCGGAGCGGCTGTCGACCGATCTCACCAGCCTGGCGGAGAACCAGGAGCGGCTGAGCGTCGTCATTGACCTGACGATCGATGCGGCCGGCGCCTTAGGCGCCACAGAGCTCTACCGGGCGCACGTCGTGAACCGCGCCAAACTTGCCTACAACGGCGTCGCCGCCTGGCTCGATGGCAAAGCGCCGATGCCGGCGCGTGTGGCTGCGGTCGCCGGCATGGAACAGCAGCTGCGCATCCAGGATCGGGTGGCGCAGCAGCTGAAGCGTGTGCACCAGGCGCAGGGAGCGCTGTCGCTGACGACGCTCGAGGCGCAGGCGGTGTTCGAGGGCGGCGCGCTGATCGACCTGAAGCCGGATGAGAACAACCGCGCCAAGGAACTGATCGAGTACTTCATGATTGCCGCCAACGGCGCGGCGGCGCGCTTCCTCGAGGCGCAGGGCTACTCCTCGCTGCGGCGCGTGCTGCGCAAGCCCGAGCGCTGGGACCGTATCGTGGCGCTGGCCGCCGGCCTCGGCGAGCGCCTGCCGGCCGAGCCCGATGCGCCCTCACTCAGCGCGTTCCTGGTGAAGCGCCAGCAGGCCGCGCCCGCGCTGTTTCCCGACCTGTCGCTGGCGGTGGTGAAGCTGCTGGGCGCGGGCGAATACGTGCTGAAGCGACCCGGTCAGCCAGCCGAAGGCCACTTCGGGCTGGCGCTGGATGATTACACGCACTCCACCGCGCCGAACCGCCGCTATCCCGACATCATCGTGCAGCGCCTGTTGAAGGCCGCCTTCATCAAGGCCGCTGCACCGTACGCGGATGAGGCGCTGCGCACACTGGCGGCGCACTGTACCGAGCAGGAAGGCAACGCCAATAAGGTCGAACGGCTGGTGAGCAAATCCGCTGCGGCGCTGCTGCTGCAGTCGCGCGTGGGACAGGAGTTCGATGCACTGGTGACGGGGGCCTCCGACAAGGGCACGTTTGTGCGCATCGCACAGCCGCTGGCGGAGGGCAAGCTGGTGCAGGGCGCCGCCGGGCTCGACGTGGGTGACCGGGTGCGCGTGCGGCTCGCGCACACCGACGTGCAGCGCGGCTTCATCGATTTTGCGCGCGCCGCCGCCAGCCCCGCCTCCTAACGCGCACCGGGGTCGCCGCCGCGAGGAATTGCCGGGCGGCGCCCGCTCCAGCGCACCAGCGCCAGGGCTGCGAGCGCCAGCAGGTAGAAGAGCCCGAGCAACAGCAGAGCGTTGCGCAGCGCCGTGGCGAGCCCGAGCGCGCCGATGTCGGCGAACGGATAGGGATAGCGGCCGCTGCGCAGACCGCCAAGCACCGTGAACACCATGTAGGCGAGCGGATACGCCAGCCACCAGAGCGCCGCGCTCCAGGGTGCGCGCTGCTTGGGCGCAAAGCCGAGCCACCACGACAGGTAGGCGGCGGGCACCACGTCGTGCAGCAGCACGTCGGCGAGCTTCTGCAGGCCGGCCGGCGCCCAAGTGGAACGCAGCAGCAGCGAATAGATCAGCCCGACCACGCCGATGTAGACCGCGCTGGCCGCGAGTATCCCCGCGCGCGCCCGCAGCCAGCGGGCGGCGCGCAGCTGCGCGCTGCTGACGATGGCAACCCAAAGATTGGTGAGCACGGTGAAGTAGCTGAGCGCCTGCCACACGCCGCTCAGCCAGCTGAAGCCGCCGGCCACGGCGAGCTGTGCCGAGAGCCACAGCTGCAACAGCACGCCGAGCCAGCTCAACAGCACCAACAGCAACAGCAGGGCGCGGCCCAAAGGTTCGGTACGCTGCATGGCGCTCACGAGGTTCGCGCCGCACCGGCGGCTCTTGCTATTGTAGACACATGGCTACGCGGCACGCTCGGGGCTGCCGCCCGTCACTCCAACAACGGCAACCAACAGGGGAGCACTATGCCGCTGTCCAAGCGCGTGGGCGCCGAGTTTCTCGGCACGTTCTGGCTGGTACTGGGTGGCTGCGGCAGCGCGGTGCTCTCAGCGGCCTTTCCGCACGTCGGCATCGGTCTTTTGGGGGTGGCACTCGCCTTCGGCCTGACCGTGCTCACCATGGCCTTCGCTATCGGCCACATCTCCGGCTGCCATCTGAATCCCGCAGTCACCTTCGGGCTGGTGGTGGGCGGGCGCTTCCGTGCCGCGGACCTGCCGGCGTACGTGATCGCGCAGCTGCTCGGGGCCACCGTGGCGGCAGCCGTGCTGTACCTGATCGCCAGCGGCAAGGCGGGGTTCGAACTGGGCAATGGCCTCGCCAACAACGGCTATGGCGAGCACTCCCCGGGCGGCTACTCGCTCGAAGCAGCCTTCATTACCGAAACGGTCATGACGTTCATGTTTCTGACGGTCATTCTCGGGGCGACCGATGCGCGTGCGCCGAGCGGCTTCGCGCCGATCGCCATCGGCCTGTGTCTGACGCTGATCCATCTCATCAGCCTGCCGGTCACCAATACCTCGGTGAACCCGGCACGCGCCACCGGTCCTGCGCTCATCGTCGGCGGCTGGGCAGTTGCGCAGCTGTGGTTGTTCTGGCTGGCGCCGCTGCTCGGCGCGGGACTGGCTGGCATCGCGTATCGCTGGCTGGGCGGCCCGGGCCAGAGGCGCTGAGGCGGCCCGTGTATACTATACCCCCCAGCCTATCGGGCTCCTGTGGAGAGCAACTTAGCCGTGGCACACACAGTTCAGGACAAGACGCGGCTGCTGCAGCGCGTGCGGCGGCTGCGCGGGCAGGTCGACGCCATCGAGCGCGCGCTGCAGAATGAGTCCGATTGCGCCCGCGTGATGCAGCTCACCGTGTCGGCGCGCGGCGCGGCCAACAGTCTGATGGCGGAGCTGCTCGAGGACCACATCCGCCTGCACGTCTCCGACCCGGCGCACGATCGTGACCGCGGGCGGGCGCGTGGCGCCAAGCACCTGATCGACGTGGTGCACGCCTACCTGCGCTAGCAGGTCAGCTCTTCAGGGAGCAGGGGCGCGCGCTGCGGCCAACCGCGGGGCCGCGTGCTGCCAGTCGCCGCCGAGCGCCCGCACCAGCAGTACGGTGGCGCTGGCGCGGCGGATGTCGATGTCGGCCGCGGCGAGGCGTGCGGCGAGCGCCGCGTTCTCGGTGGAAACGACTTCGAGGTAGGTGACGATACCGCCCTTGTAGCGCAGGTTGGCCTGATCGAGCGCGCCCTGGGTGGCGCTCACCGCGGCGGCCTCACTCACCGTCTCGCGCTGCAGCTGGCGCAGCGCCACCAGGTTGTCCTCGACGTCCTGGAAGGCCGTGAGCACGGTGCTGCGGTAGTCGGCCACCTGTTCATCATAGGTGGCGTGCGCCTGCGCCGACTGCGCCGCGTGCAGGCCGCCGTCAAACACCGTGAGCAGGGCTTGCGGTCCGATCGACCAGAAGCGCGCCGGCGCACCGATCAGCGTGGCGGTGGAGCTGCTGTAAAAGCCGGCGGCGCCCGACAGACTCAGCACCGGGAAGTAAGCGGCGCGCGCCACACCGATCGAGGCGTTGGCGGCTGCGACGCGCCGCTCGGCGGCGGCCACGTCCGGACGCCGCTCGATCAGCTGCGAAGGCAGACCCGGGATCACCGCCGGCAGCTCGGGCAGCTTGTCGCCGCTGCGCGCGGCGAGCGAGAACTCGCTCGGCTCACGCCCCACCAGCACCGCGATGGCGTGCTCGGTCTGTGCGCGCCGCAGCCGCGTGTCCTCCGCCTGGGTGCGCGCGGACTCGAGCTGCGCCTGGGCCTGCTGCACGTCGGCAATGGCAGCCGCGCCGCCGTGATAGAGATTCTGCTCGAGATCGAGCGCGCGGGCGTAATCCGCCACCGTGTGGTCGAGCAGCTGCTGCTCGACGTCGAGGCCGCGCAGGGTGAAGTAGTCGGTGGCGAGCTCCGCGTGCTGCGCCAGATCGAGCGCGGCGAGATCGCCGGCGCTCGCCTGTTCGCTGGCGCGGGCGTTGGCCACGGTGTTGCGGATGCGCCCGAACAGGTCGAGCTCGTACGACAGATCCCCGCCGAGGGTGAACTGGTTGCCGGTGCGCGGTGCGCCAGGGGTGTATGTGGGCTCGAACACCGAGGTCTGGCCACGGGTCGCATCCGCGTTGGCGGTAATGGTCGGGAACCACTGCGAACGCGCAATGCGAGTCTGCGCGCGTGCCTCCTGCAGGCGCGCATAGGCCGCCTTCAGGTTCTGGTTGGCATCCGTCACCTGGTCCTCGAGCCCATCGAGCTCGGAGTCCTGAAACATGGTCCACCAGCGCCCGCGCGGACTGGCATCGGCGGGCGTGGCGAGCTGCCAGTCGCCGGCTTCCTTATAGGACTCCGGCGGCGCCGGCATGGTGGGACGCTCGTAGTGGGGCGCGAGCGAGCAGCCGGTGAGAATCGCGAACAGTGCCGCCAGGGCGGCCCGGCGTGGCATCAGGAATGTCCCGTGGCGGGGGCTGCGTTCGGCTGCTGCGGCGGCGCCACGCGCATCTGCATGCCGTCGATGGTGGAGTCGGGCGGGTTCAGCACCAGCGTATCGCCGCTCGTGATCCCTGAGATCACCTCGATCTCGGTGCCGAAATCGCGTCCTTCGGTAATGTTCTTCAGCACGACGCGCCCCTGTCCGTCGAGGGTGGCGACCTGCAGCCCCTGCGTGCGGAACAGCAGCGTGTTGACCGGGATGCGCAGCGCGCTGTTCGCCCCGAGCAGTTCGAAGTGCACCTGGGCGTACGAGCCGGGCAGCAGCTCCCCGCTCGTGTTGTCGATCTGCAGCTCCACCTGCAGGGTACGGGAAGTCGCATCCAGAGCGCGGGCGGTATTGGCCACCGTGCCGATGTAGCGCTTGCCGGGATGGTCGGCGAACTCCATGCCCGCCTGCAGGCCGACGTGGATGCCGGCCGCATAGGGCTGCGGCACCGACACGTAAATGCGCAGCCGGTGGGTGTCGGCGACGCGGAACAGAGCGCTGCCCGGGGTCTCGCCGGCATTGATGAGCGCACCGATGTCGGTGTTGCGCTGAGTGACGACTCCGTCAAAGGGTGCCAGTACGCGCTTGAAAGACTCGAGCTCATTCAGGCGCGCCAGGTTGGCTGCCGAAGACTGCTGCGCGGCCTGTTTGGCGGCGGCATCGCCGGCACGCTCGTCGGCGTCCTGCTGCGAGACCGACTGGGTCGAGAGCAGCCCCTTCCAGCGCTCGTTGGTGGTGCGCGCGAGCTCGTAGTTCGCCTGCGCAGTCGCCAGGTCCGCCTGTGCCTGGCGCTGCTGCTGATCGACTTCGGGCGTCTCGATGACCGCCAGCAGCTGACCTTTCTTCACATTGGTGCCGATGTCGGTGTACCAGGTGCGCAGGTAGCCGTTGGTGCGTGCGTAGATGGGCGCCTCGTAGAAGGCGGTCACACTGCCGGGCAGCACCAGCTTGGTCGTGGCCGGCCCCTCCTTGGCATGCACCACAGTGACCGTCGGCACCGCGGCGCTTTGCGCCAGCTTCTCCAGCGCGTTGCGTGCGCTCAGGCGACTCAGGATGCCCCACACCGCCAACAGCAGCACCACCACTGCGACGATGAGCAGGGTGCGCCGCGTGTGCGGGCCAGCGGGTCTGTAGACCGCCTCAGGCGTGGGATCCGACATCGGAACTCCGGCGTCCATGAATGATGGTGAACACGGTCGGGACGAAAAACAGCGTGGCCACGGTCGCGAATATCAGGCCACCGATCACAGCACGGCCGAGCGGCGCATTCTGCTCGCCGCCCTCGCCGAGGCCAAGCGCCATGGGCACCATGCCGATGATCATGGCGAGTGCGGTCATCAGCACCGGGCGGAAGCGGGTGACGCCGGCCTGCAGTGCCGCGTGCAGCGGGTCCGCGCCCTTGTCCATGGCTTCGCGCGCGAAGCTGATGACCAGCACGCTGTTGGCGGTGGCCACGCCCATGCACATGATGGCGCCGGTGAGTCCCGGCACGCTGACGGGCGTATGGGTCAGGAACAGCATCCACACGATGCCGGCGAGCGCGGCCGGCAGCGCCGTGATGATGATGAACGGGTCGCGCCACGACTGGAAGTTCACCACGATGAGCAGGTAGACCAGGATGACCGCGCCCGCGAGGCCCACCAGCAGCCCGTTGAACGACTGTGTCATGGTCTTCACCTGGCCGCGCACGGTGACGTTCGAGCCGCGTGCCAGCTCGTGCTTGCTGTCCGCGATCACTTTGTTGATCTGCTCCGAGACGAAGCCGAGATCGGTGCCGTCGACCGCGCCGTAGATGTCGATGACCGGAATCGAGTCATAGTGGCTGACGACGGCGGGGGTCGTCTCGCGGTGGAAGGCGGCCATGTTGGCCAGCATCTGGCTGCCACCGGCCCCGCCCAGAGTCGTCACTGGTGTCGTCTGCAGGTCGGACAGCGTGGTGAGACGGTACTGCGGGGTCTGCGCTACCACCGGATACTGGGTGGCGCTCTTGGGATCGATCCAGAAGGACAGCACGTTCTGGCTGCTGCCGGAGAGCGAGGTCAGCAGGTCGCTGGCGACATCGGTCTCACTCAGGCCGAGCAGTGCCGCTTTGCTGCGATCGACGTTCACGCGCAGCGTCGGGTAGTCGTAGGCCTGCTGGATGCGCAGATCCACCAGCCCGGGGATGGCGTGCAGCTTGGCCAGGAGCTTGTTGGCGAAGGCGAGATTCTCCGGCACCTTGAAGCCGGAGACCTGTACGTCGATCGGCGAGGGCAGACCGAAGTTCAGGATCTGGCTGACGATATCCGCCGGCAGGAACGCAAAGGACACCGAGGGAAAGCTCGCATTGAGGCTGGCGCGCAGCTCGCGCACGTAGCGCGCGGTCGGATGGTGGTCTTCCTTGAGATTCACGAAAATGTCGGCATCGCCCGGCCCCACCGGGGCGGAAGTGGAGTAGGCGGTGTTGATGCCGCTGTAGGGCAGGCCGATGTTGTCGACGATCGTGTCGATCTCGCTGGCCGGGATCTGCTGACGGATGCTGGCCTCGATGTGGTCGCACAGCGCCGCGGTCTCCTCGATGCGCATGCCGGTCGGGGCACGCACGTGCAGCTTGATCTGACCGGCATCGACCGCGGGGAAGAAGTCGCGCCCGAGGCCAGGTAGCCAGCGTCCCAGCGGGAACGCCAGCAGCGCGGTGGCCGCCATGGCGGCGAGGAACGGCCAGGCGAAGCGCGGCCCGGTGTGGAGCGCCCGCTCGAGCAGGCCCTGATAGCGCTCGCGGACCTTGGTAAAGCCGCGCTCGAAGCCGCCCTGAAGGCGGCCGAAGAAACCGCGCGGGGCGTGCTGCGCCTGCGCGTCATGCTTCTGCAGCCAGTACTTGGAGAGCGTCGGCACCAGCGTTCGCGACAGCACGTAGGAGGCGAGCATGGCGAACACCACCGCCTCGGCGAGCGGCACGAACAGATAGCGCGCGATGCCCACCAGCATGAACATCGGCACGAACACGATGCAGATGGCGAGCGTCGAGACCAGCGCCGGCAGGGCGATCTCATGGGCGCCGTTCAGAATCGCTTCCTCCACGTCCTCGCCGTGCTCGAGGTGGAAATTGATGTTCTCGATGGTGACGGTGGCATCGTCCACCAGGATGCCGACCGCGAGCGCGAGGCCGCCGAGCGTCATGATGTTGATGGTCTCGCCGAGCGCCGACAGACAGATGATCGAGGTCAGGATCGACAGCGGGATCGATATGGCGATGATGACGGTGCTGCGCCAGCTGCCGAGAAACAGCAGGATCATGAGTCCGGTGAGCGCCGCGGCGATCACCGCTTCACGCACCACACCGGCGATGGCGCCGCGCACAAACACCGACTGATCGCCCACCAGGTCGATGTTGAAATCCTCCGGCAGCTGGGTCTTGATGTTCGGCAGGCGCTCCTTGATACCGCGGATGATATCGAGAGTGGACGAGCTGCCGGTCTTGAGCACGCTCATCAGCACACCGCGCTTGCCGTCGCGCCGCACCACGTTGGTCTGCGGCGGGTAGCCGTCGCGCACATGGGCGACGTCACGCACGTAGATCACCGTGCCGTCGCGCGCTCTCACCGGCAGGTCATTGAGCTCCTCCACGGTGCGCGGATTGGCGTTGACCGTGATGAAGTACTCACGATCCCCGATCTTCTGCGTGCCGGCCGGCAGGATCGAGTTCTGCGAGGCCAGCGCGTTGGTGACGTCGTTGCCGGAGAGGTTCTTGGCGCGCAGGGCATCCGGATCGAGATCGACCTGGATCTGGCGCTGCAGGCCGCCGTAAGGGTAGGGCATCGAGGCGCCCTGCACCGTGGCGAGCCCGGTGCGGATGATGTTGTTGCCGAGGTCGAACAGCTGCGCCTCGGACAACTTGGGGCTGGACAGCGCCAGCTGCAGAATCGGTACCGAGGAGGCGTTGTAGGCCAGGATGAACGGCGGCGTGGTGCCGGGCGGGGCCGAGCGCAGCTGGGTCTGCGACACGCCGGTGATCTGCGCGAACGACAGCTCTTCGTTGACGTTCGGCTGGAAGAAGTACTTGACCACGGCACGGCCAGCCAGATTCTGCGACTCGGTGTGCTCGACGTCGTTGACGGTGGTCTGCGCGGTGCGCTCAGTGAACAGCACCAGACGGTTCGCCATTTCCTCCGGCGACAGCCCGGTGTAGTTCCAAACGGCTGCCACGACCGGGATCTTGATGTTGGGGAAGATATCGGTGGGCGTGCGCAGGATCGAGAACACGCCGAGCAGCGTGATCACGATCGCAAGAACGATGAAGGTGTATGGGCGCCGCAGCGCGAGTTGGACGATCCACATAGCCCCGGCACGGTAGCGCAGCCACGCGCGGCGACGATTACCGGCGGCGCCGGGCGTGTTACAGGTGAAATGCGCGCCGCAAGCAACGCGCGACATGGAGCGGCGAGAGTGACCGGGCGGTGCAGTGCCGCCACGAGTGCGCCGGGGGCGCGCAGGAAACCGTCAGCTTGTTGTGCCGCGATTCAATAGACGACTTCCACCGGAACGGCGATCCGGTAGCCGACACCGCGCTCGGTCAGGATGATGTGTGGCTCGGCCGGATTGCTTTCGATCTTGCGCCGCAGCCGCAGGATCTGCACGTCGATGGCGCGGTCGTAGACTTCGTTGTCGTAGCGGCGGCTCATTTCAATCAGCTGGTCGCGACTGACGACGCGGTTGGCGGTGGCGAGCAGCGCCGCCAACAGGTTGAACTCACCGTTGCTGAGCGCCACTTCCTGTCCACCGGCGCCGGTGAGTTTGCGGGTGCGCAGGTTCAGCTCCCAGCCGGGCAGGCGGTAGGCACGGCACACCGGGGCGCCATGGACTTCCTGGCCGGCGTGCGTCCGGCGCAGCACCGTGCGGATGCGCGCGAGCAGTTCACGCGGACTGAACGGCTTGGTGAGATAGTCGTCCGCCCCCAGCTCCAGCCCCATGACCCGGTCAGCTTCTTCGATTCGGCCGGTCAGAATGATGACCGGCAGCTGCGATTCGGCGCGCAGCTGCCGCAGCAGCAGCATGCCGTCCTCGCCCGGCAGGCGCAGATCGAGCAGCACCAGGTCGAACACCTGGGCGCGCAGCGTCGCCAGCAGCTGCGTGCCGTCGGCGAGGCCGGAGACGCGGAATTCGTTGGAGCCGAGGTACTCCGCGACCAGCGCGCGCAGCGTAGCGTCATCGTCCACCACCAGCACGTGCGGCACCGGCAGCTTGTTCACCGGATGGCCCCGTGAAGCGTATTCTGGTGGTCGAGCATGATAGGCTGCATCGCGAACTGATCCGCGAATGGCTCGAGGCCGCCGGTGCCGAGGCCGTCTGGCCCGAAGCCCGTGCCGCCGTGGACATCGATGCGATACTGGTCGACGTGGCGTGTCAGCAAGAGGCTCATACGGTCCTTCAGTCCTGGCGGCGTGCCTACCCGCGCGCGCCGATCGTGCTTGCCTCGGGCCGATTCTCCCCGGGAGACATGGCGAATGATGCCATGGCGGTGAGACTCGGGGCGATGCGCATCCTGGCCAAACCATTCACGCGCGGCGACCTATGGACAGCACTCGGCCTGCAGGCAGCAGCGCCACCCCCGCCGGACAGGCCGCGGCCCTGACCGAGTCCCTGCGACGCGATGCGGCGCGCGGCCGGGCGCTGCGCACCCGCCTGGTGCTGATCGTCGCAGCCGTGGGCGCCCTGGTGTGGCTGTCCACGCTGTTCGACACCATCCAGGACCGCAACACCACACTGGCACTCGCCGAACGGCACCACGATAACGTCGCCAGCGCGCTCGCCGAGCAGGGTGCGCGAGCGCTGCAGACCACGGATCTGATCCTGCAGGAGGCGGCGCTGCTGGCGCCGGCGGGCGTGGCGACGCCGCCGAGCGAGGCTGCGATGGCGGAGACTCTGCGGCGCGACATGCGCGGTGTGCCGCAGCTGCGCAATCTGTTTTTGTTCGACCCGGCACGCGAGCTGCACGTCAGCTCCGCGCCGAACGGCATCGCCAACACCGATCTCAGCGACCGCTCGTATTACCTCGAACAGCGAACCCACCCCGGACTCGGCTTGTTTGTCAGCGAGCCGTTCATCAGCCGCGTGACCGGTGCCCCCACCTTCGTGCTCAGCCGCCCCCTGCCGGGCAGCGGTTTCGCCGGGATTGCGGGGGCGGCGGTGGACGTGGGTTACATCCGCCGCTTCTACCAGGCGATCGATCTCGGGCCGGGCAGCACGATCGAGCTGCTGCGCGCCGACGGCATCACGCTGGTGAGCCGCGAGCAGTCCGAGATCCGCTCCGCCGGCGCGCAGTGGCGTGCGGCGCTCGCGCAGCTGGGGGACGCGGACACCCGTGACCTGACGCTGCAGCTGCCGCAACTCGGACGCACACTGCTCAGTCTGCGGCGCGTGCCGGGCTTTCCGGCGGTGGTGGCGGTGGGACGCGGCGAGCACGAGATTCTCGGCGCCTGGCGTACCAAGACCTGGAAAAACGTCGGCCGCACGTTCGTGATCACGGCGCTCGCGGCATTACTGTTGGTAGCGTTCCTGCGTCAGCTCGCGCGCCACGAGCGCGTCACCGGGCAACTGCACCAGTCGCAGAAGCTCGAAGCGCTGGGCACGCTCGCCGGCGGTATTGCCCACGACTTCAACAACGTGCTGGGAGCGGTGCTCGGTTACGGTGAACTGGCGTTGCAGCACAGTGCCGCCGGCAGCGCGCAGCGGCGCTACATCGACAACATCATCGTGGCGGCCAACCGCGCGCGCGACCTGGTGGCACGCATCCTCGCCTTCAGCCGCCCGGGGATGGGCAGCGCGCGCCCCGTGTCACTGCAGAAAATCCTCGGCGAAGTGGACAGTCTCAGCCAGGGCTCGCTCCCACCGGGCGTGCGACTTGAGCTGAGCATGCCGCCGGCGCCACTGGTGGTGCTGGGCGATGCGGCGCAGCTGCACCAGATGCTGGCGAATCTCGTCACCAATGCAGTGCAGGCGGTCGCGCACGGTGGCCGGGTGAGGCTGCGGGCCAGCGCCAGCGAGATCGGCGAGCCACAGGACTGCACCGTGGGCCGCCTGCAGCGCGGCCGCTATGCGCGCATCGACATCGCCGACTCCGGCCCCGGGATGAGCGCAGCGCAGGTCGAGCGGATCTTCGAGCCATTCTTCACCACCAAACCGGTGGGCGCCGGCACCGGGCTCGGCCTGTCATTGGTGCACGGCATCGTGCTTGATCACGGCGCCGCACTCGAGGTCGACAGTCGCCCGGGCAGCGGCACGGTCTTCACGGTGTACCTGCCGCTGACCGATGCCGAGCCGAGCCAGGAACCGCTGCCGCCGCAGGTACCGCTCGGTGCTGGCCAGACGATCCTGGTGGTCGATGACGAAGAAAGTCTGGTGCACCTGGCGGAAGAGGTGCTGGCCTCGCTCGGCTACGAACCGGTGGGCTGTGTCGGGGCGGCGCAGGCGCTCAAGGTGTTCAGCGCATCCGCGCAGCGCTTCGATGCGGTCGTCACCGATGCGATCATGCCGGAGATGTCCGGGCCGCAGCTGATCGCGGAGCTGCGGCGCGCGCATCCGCAGCTGCCGTGCATCCTGCTGAGCGGTTACGGCGGCCCGGACCTGCAGGCCGAGGCGCAGGCGGTCGGCGCGGTCGCCGTGCTCAGTAAGCCGCTGGCGGCAGCGGAGCTCGCGCAGTGCCTTGCGGCTGTGCTGAACGCCACGCCCAGCACGCCCGCGCGCCGCACCGGGTAACCGCAGCGCGCGGCCGCATGCCCGGGCAGCTCAGCGGGACGTCTTGCGCCCCTTGAAGAACCGCGTCAGGCGCTGCGCCGCATCCGGCGCCAGGCCTTCGTTCTTGAACAGCGCCAGCGCGTGCGCGTCCTGCAGGGTGAGGCCGTTGCTTTCCAGCAGCGCGCGTTTGTTCACGCGGTTCGAGTACCAGGAGTTGGCGAGGATGTCGGCGATGATGGCACTGAGCTCCGCCTCGAACATGTCGTTGGCGAAGCAGAAGTTCGCCAGATGCATGTCATGCGCCTCACGCCCGGAGTAGCTGCGGCAGGTGTACATCATCTCACCGGCCTTGGAGGTGCCGACCCGGTGCGGCAGGCGCAAGCTCAGGCCCCAGATGGGAGTAAGACCCCAGCGGGCATAGGCATCGCAGAAACTGGCCGACTCGCTCGCGACGATGAGATCGGCGGCGAGGGCGAGCTCCAGCGCGCCGGTTGAGCAGTGCCCCTGCACGGCGGAGATCACCGGCTGCGGCAGGTCGGCGACCTTGTCGATCACCTCGACGTAGTAGTGCGGCTTGGCGTGCGCCTTGACCTGGCTCAGCACTTCGTCCATGTCGTGGCCAGAGGAGAAGTTGCCGCCGGCGCCGCGCAGCACCACGACGCCGACGGTCTTGGTCTCGCGGGCGATGGCATCGACGTGCTCCTCCAGCACCTCGACCATCTCCTTGCACAGCGCATTGAGTTTCGCCGGCCGGTTGAGCGTCAGAATCGCCGCACCGTCCTTGTCCTCGCGTAACACCAGGTCGTTCATTTGAAGGTTGCCTCGGGAAGATTCCACCAGCCGCCACCCAGGGCTTGAAACAGCGCGGCAGTGTCCGCGTAGCGGTTCGCCTGTGCCTGCACCAGCGCCAGTTCGGCACTGCGATAAGTCTGCTCGGCGTTGATGAGCGCCACCAGCGTGAGGGTGCCGAGCTGATACTGCCGGTTCGCCAGCTCGAACGCCTCGCGCGCGGCGCGCTCGGCCGTGGCGGTGGCGTTCAAGGCATCCGCATCCGACTGCAGCGCGCGCAGCGTATCGGCGACGTTCTGACAGGCGAGAATGACGGTGGCGCGGTACTGGGCGCCGGCCTGATCGAGCGCGGCATCGGCCGCCTGGTGGCGGTAAATCAGCGCGCCGGCGTCGAACAGTGTCTGGCTGAGCGAGGCGCCCAGGTCCCAGAAGCCGGTGTAGGGTGAGAACAGCTTGCCAATGGTCAGCGCCGCCGAGCCGGTGTCGGCGCTGATCTGGAACTGCGGCAGCATGTTGGCGACCGAAACCCCGACCTGAGCGGAAGCTGCGTGCAGGTTCTCCTCGGCCTGGCGCACATCCGGGCGCTGCTCGATGAGCTTGGAGGGCAGGCTCACGGGCAGATCGGTAGGCAGCGCGAGCTCGTCGAGGCGAAAAGTCTCGGCCGGCTCCTGGTCCGGCAGCCGGCCGAGGAGTGCGGTGAGCGCATCCCGGGTCTGACCGAGCTGCTTTTGCAGCGGCGCAAGCGTCGCGGCGGTCTGTGCCTCAGTGGCCTCCTGTGGCAGCAGATCGATGTTGCTGGCGGTGCCGATGCCTTTCTGTTTCTGCACGGTCTCGGTCAACTGACGCTGCAGCGCGAGCATGCGCTCGGTAGCGGCGATCTGGCCGCGCAGCGATGCCTCCTGCACCGCGGTCGTGACCACGTTGCTGCTCAGCGTGACGTAGGTGGCGATCAGCTGGTAACGGGTCGCCTCGACCTGCGCGCGGCTGGCCTCGAGCGCGCGGCGATTACCGCCGAACACGTCCGGCATGTAACTCAGGCTCAATTGCGCCGTGAACAGGTTATAGGTGTTCGAGCTCGCGGTCGTCGGTGCGGTGAGAGATTCGGTCGGATACTGCGAGCGCGTGCCGCCGAAGCTGCCCTGCACGCTCGGCAGCAGGCTCGCGCGCTGCGCCTTGTACAGCAGCTGCGCCTGGTGCAGCGCCGCCTGCGCGGCCTCCATGTTGGGATTGCCCTTGAGTGACTGCTCGACCAGAGCGCTGAGCTTGTCCGAGCGGAATAGCGTCCACCATTCAGCCGGGATGTCGCGCCCGGCGATGAACTGCTGGCTCTGGCCGCCAGTGCCCGGCGCGGCGGCGGTGCTGCCCTGAGACGGGGCGCTGCCGTAGTCGCTCGCCTGCGGCGCGGCCGGGCGCTGGAAATTCGGGCCGACCGCGCAGCCGGCCAGCAGTGCCGCCACGAAGCCGCAGACCGGCCTGCTCACGCCCATCGTGCCTCGCCATGGCGGTGCGCCGCCCAGTGCTCCACCACATGGTACATCGAGGGCAGCACGAACAGCGTCAGCACGGTCGAGATGGCGAGTCCGCCGACCACCACCGTGGCGATGCCACGCTGCACATCGCTGCCGACCCCGGTGTGCAGCGCCGCCGGCAGCATGCCGAGCGTCGCCACCGTGGCGGTCATCAGCACCGGGCGCAG
>Ga0070761_10000610_pt1 | contig 22783 bp, 27 predicted proteins | sample HubBroMetageREF1_FD_66724 | JGI IMG/M metagenome (GOLD analysis project Ga0070761, IMG submission 66724) | Reference soil microbial communities from the Hubbard Brook experimental Forest, New Hampshire, USA - Hubbard Brook CCASE Soil... | ecosystem: Environmental > Terrestrial > Soil >... | reverse complement strand
GCGTGCCGTTGATCGCCAGCCCAGTGCCGCCGGCGGTGACGATGCGCTGATAGATGTTCTCCAGAGCCACGTGTCGCTCGTCGACCCACTGCTCGCGCTGTGCCGCCCGCTCGGCCAGCAGGCGCGCATTGGCGGCGTGCGCCAGCAACTGCGCGCGCAGCGCAGCGGCGGCGTCGCTGAGCTGCGGCGCGGGCCGGCCGTCGTAATAGGCCGCGATCGCGGACTGCAGCTCGTCGCCGGCGACGGTGAGCACGTCGCCGCGGGCCGGCTCGCGCGCCGCCTGCACGTACTCGCTGACGGCGCGGTCGTAGTTCACGAGCTGCTCGAGTACGGCGCTGGCGCGGTCGGCGAGCGGCTCGTGCTCCTGCTGCATGCTGCGCACCGCGGTCACCGCCTGGCGCGCGGTGCGCGTGGCGAGCGTCTCGCCCAGGGTGAGCACCACCGCCACCGCGGTCAGTCCCAGGCCGAGGCGCCAGCCGATGCCGATCCGCAGCGCGTGCGGCCGCCAGCGCCAGCGGCGCTCGCGGGCGGCCATTGCCGGCGGCGCGTCGGCTGCAGCTTCAGTGCGTGGTTGCGGCATGCGACATAAGCCGTTGATCGGCCGGTGGAGGCTTGTGCGATCTTTCGTGACTCGCCGCACATCATGCACGTGGGAGCGGTGGCCCTGCCGTGGCGGGCATCGCAGTAAGCGCATGCGCGGACGTGACTCGCAGCACGCCGGGCCTCGCCGGACGGCAGCGGGCGGCGGGCCGGCTGCCGCGCGGCCGGTGCCGGCGCTGTTGCTATACTAGTGCTCGGGATGAAGGGGCCTGGCCGGACATGAGTGAGCTAGCTGACACGTTCGATTCTGCCTTCTCCAAGGCCGTCGACCTGGGGAACAAGATCGCCGACAAGGACAAGGACGCGGATCTCTGGGACATCGCCGACGGGCTGCTCGCCGGCGCGATCCAGTACTGGCTGTACTCGCGCCAGCCGTGTGGCGATCCGCGCTGTCAGGACTGCATGCCGATCAGCACCGCGCAGGGCCGCATGGCGGAGCTCAATCGCCTCATCGGGCAGCTCGCTTCCGAGAGCGAGTACTTTCACACGCCGACCGACGCCAACGCCGGGCGCGCCTGAACCGAAGCTCGGGTCGCAGCGAAACGCGGCGCGCAGCGGTCGCGTGCAGCGCGCGCTGCGCGCGCTTCAGACCGCGGCTCTGGTCTTCAGCTGGGTGCCCACCACTTCCTCGAGCGCCTGCTCGAACAGGCTGAAGCCTTCCTTCAGCAGCGCATCCGGGATGGTGAGCGGGGCGAGGAAGCGGATCACGTTGGAATACACACCGCACGACAGCACCACCAGGCCGAGTCGGCCGGCGGCCTGTACCAGCGCCCGGGTGAGCTCCGCATCGGGCGAGTCGGCGCGCGAGTTCTTCACCAGCTCGACCGCGACCATCGCGCCGAGCGCGCGCACGTCGCCGACGCACGGGAAGCGCACCTGCAGGCCCTTGAGGCGCGAGCTCATGAAGCGTCCGATGTCCTGCGCCCGTGACAGCAGGTTCTCGTCACGCATCACCTCGAGCACCGCCAGTCCCGCGGCGCAGGCGAGCGGCGAGCCCGCGAAGGTCCCGCCGAGGCCGCCCGGCCCCGGCGCGTCCATGATCTCGGCCTTACCGGTCACCGCCGACAGCGGCACGCCGCCCGCGACGCTCTTGGCGATGGTGATGAGATCCGGCACGACGCCCGCGTGCTCGATCGCAAACATGCGCCCGGTGCGGCCGAAGCCGGACTGGATCTCGTCGGCGATCAAGACGATGCCATGGGAATCACACAGCGTGCGCAGGCGCCGCAGCAGCTCGGGCGGCGCCGCATAGAATCCGCCTTCGCCGAGCACCGGCTCGATGATGATCGCCGCCACCCGCGCCGGGTCGACGTCGGCCTTGAACAGCTGCTCGAGCGCGCGCAGTGAATCCTCGACCGTCACGCCGTGGTAGGCCATCGGGAAGGGTACGTGGTACACCTCCGGCAGCATCGGCCCGAAGCCGGCCTTGTACGGCTGCACCTTGCCGGTGAGGCTGATGCACGCGAGCGTGCGTCCGTGGAAGCCCCCCGCGAAGGCGATCACGGCGGAACGGCGCGTGTGGAAGCGCGCGATCTTGATCGCGTTCTCGATTGCCTCGGCGCCGGTGGTCAGAAAGATGGTCTTCTTCGGAGCCGGACCCGGAGCCAGAGCGTTGAGCGCCTCCGCCAGCGCGATGTAGCTCTCGTAGGGCGTGACCTGGAAGCAGGTATGGGTGAATTTCGCCAGCTGCCGCTCGATGGCCTGCTTGACCCGCGCATGCACGTGACCGGTGTTGAGCACCGAGATACCGCTCGCGAAGTCGATGTAACGCCGGCCCTCGACGTCCCAGATCTCGGCGTTCGATGCACGCTCGGCGTACACGGCGAGCGAGTTGCTGACGCCGCGCGGGACGGCCTGTTGGCGGCGGGCGTGGAGTTCGGCGTTGGATGTCAAGGCGGCTCCTGCTGTCGGTCGGGTCCTGGCCGAGTCGGCGCGCTGCGCGGATCGGCATTGCGGGGGGCGTGCGGCCCGCCGGCCACGTACTATACGGCGGCCGGCGAGCCGCGCGCACCTCGGGCGGTTATGTCCGCGGCGGCGCATGCGATGCGCTGCCGGACCCTCTACAATTAGCCGTGGACACGCGTCGAAAGCCAGCAACTTGAGCCAGATTCCAGCCAGCGCCGCCAGCGGGGGGGCGATCAGTACCGAGGTCCTGGTCATTGGTGCCGGCCCGTGTGGGCTGTTCCAGGTATTCGAGCTCGGCTTGCTCGGGATCGGCGCACACGTGGTGGATTCGCTCGCGCACCCGGGCGGGCAGTGCGCCGAGCTCTATCCCGACAAGCCGATCTACGACATCCCGGCGCTGCCGGTGTGCGGGGCACAGGAGCTGGTCGACCGGCTGCTGCAGCAGATCAAGCCCTTCAAGCCGCAGTTTCATCTAGGTCAGGAAGTGCTCGAGTTCGCCGCGCGCGAACACGGGCGCTTTCACGTGCGCACCGCGGCCGGCACCACCTTCGACGCCGGCGCGGTGGTGATCGCCGCCGGCGTCGGCTCTTTCCAGCCGCGCCGCATCGGCCTCGACGGCGCGGAGGCGTTCGAGGGCGGCGCCATCCAGTACCGGGTGAAGAGCGCCGCGCAGCTCGCCGGCAAGCGCCTGGTGATCTTCGGCGGCGGCGATTCCGCGCTCGACTGGACGCTGGAGCTGCTGCCGAAGGCCGCGAGCCTCACCCTGGTGCACCGCCGGCGCGAGTTCCGCGCCGCGCCCGCATCGGTCGCCCGCATGCAGGAGCAGGTTGCGGCCGGGCGCATGCAATGCTTCGAGGCGCTGCCGCACGCGCTGCATCACGCCGACGGCGTACTGCGCGGGGTCGGCATCCGCAGCCCCGACGGCGGCGTGCAGGAGCTTCCCGCCGATCAGCTGCTGGTGTTCTTCGGCCTGCATCCGAAGCTCGGGCCGATCGCCGAGTGGGGCCTGGCGCTGGAGAAGAAAGCCCTCACGGTCGATACCGAGAAGTTTCAGACCAGTCTGCCGGGCGTGTTCGCCGTCGGCGACATCAACACCTACCCGGGCAAGAAGAAACTCATCCTGTCCGGGTTTCACGAGGCGGCGCTGGCGGCGTTTGCGATCCAGCATCACCTGTTCCCGCAGAAGAAGCAGTTCCTGCAATACACGACCACCAGCCCGGTGATGCACCAGCGTCTGGGAGTGCCGGACTGACACTATCAATGGAGTAACCAACATGAACCTGATGCGCAATACCCTCGCCGCGGGCGCACTGCTCGGCGCGCTGGCACTGCCGATGCTCGCCCACGCGGACCCCTGCAAGGTCGAGATCAGCGGCAACGACGTGATGCAGTACGACAAGCAGCAGCTGTCGGTGCCCGCTACCTGCAAGGAGATCACCGTGACGCTGCATCATGCCGGCAAGCAGCCGCGCGAGGTGATGGGCCACGACTGGGCGCTGGTCCAGACCGCGGACCTGGCCGCGGTGGCCCAGGCGGGCCTGGCGGCGGGTCTTGCCAACAACTACGTCGCCCCGGGCGACAAGCGCGTGCTGGCGCACACCAAGGTGATCGGCGGCGGCGACACCACCAGCGTCACCTTCCCGGCGTCGATCCTGAAGAAGGGCGGCGACTACAGCTACCTGTGCACTTTCCCCGGCCATAGCGCCCTGATGCACGGCAAGTTCATCTTCGGCTGACGAGGCTGCTGCGGGGAAATGGACCAGCGTCTCGCCGATCTCCTGCAACTGCTCGAGCTCGAGCAGCTGGAGGTGAATCTGTTCCGCGGCGAGAGCCGCGACAGCGGGGCGCCCCAGGTGTTTGGCGGCCAGGTGCTCGGCCAGGCGCTGAGCGCGGCCGCCGCCACGGTCGATGGGCGCGTGGTGCACTCGCTGCATGCTTATTTCCTGCGGCGCGGCGACTGCAACGCGCCGATCGTGTACGAGGTCGATCGCAGCCTCGACGGTCACAGCTTCTCGAACCGCCGCGTGGTCGCCATCCAGCACGGCCAGCAGATCTTCAACATGACCGCCTCGTTCCAGGTGGCCGAGAGCGGCTTCGATCACCAGATCGCGATGCCGCAGGTGCCGAAGCCGGAGGAGCTGCCGGGCCCCGGCGGGCCGCCGCCGCAGCAGCTCGAGCGCCTGCCGGAGCGGGTGCGGCGTTTCTTCGAGCAGCCGCGACCGTTCGAATTCCGCACCGTGCAGCCGATCGATTACCTGAACCCGCGGCGTGCAGAGCCGGTGCGTCAGATCTGGTTCCGCGCGGTCGCGGCCCTGCCCGACGGCGAGATGCTGCACCGGCGGCTGCTCGCCTACGTGTCGGACTTCTTTCTGCTCGATACGGCGACGCTGCCGCACGGCACGTCGCTCCTGGCGCCGAGCATCGTGATGGCGAGCATCGACCACGCCCTGTGGTTTCACCGCACGCTGCGCGTTGACGACTGGCTGCTGTACGCCATCGAGAGCCCGAGCGCCTCGGGTGCGCGCGGCTTCGCGCGCGCCAGTGTGTTCGCGCGCGACGGCCGCCTGGTGGCGAGCGCCGCCCAGGAGGGCCTGGTGCGCCTCAAGAAGGACCGGTAGGAGCTTGGCTTCAGCGCGGCTGCCGGGCCGCGCGTGCGCTGATCGCCTCGATGTCCTTCAACAGCAGCGGATTGAAGCGCTGCGGCGCTTCGAGCATGGGGAAATGGCCGGTGTGCGCCAGCACCTCGAGGGTGAAGTCCGGTAGCGTCCTGCGGATGCGCGTCACGTCGGTCGGCATGAGATCGGAGTTGATGGCGTACACCGGCACGTGCACCTGCGGCAGCAGCGTGGTGAAGTCGAGCGCCAGCAGCCCCTGCAGGCTCGCGACCGCTATGCCCGGCGGGCTGAGCGACATGTCGTAGGCTACCTTCTGCACCAGGATCGGGTCGGCGCCCTTCTCGAACAGCGAGTCGGTCACGAGCCTGCGGGTTGCGCCGATGAAGTCGGCGCGAAACGGCGCCACGCGCGTCTCGATCTCGGGCGCCGCGAGCGGTGGCACGCCGATCGAGCGCAGCGCCTCCACCGCGATGATGCCGATCACCCGCGGGCCGATCTTCGGCGCCGCGGCCAGCACCACGGTGGCGCCCATGGAATGCCCGACCAGCACCAGCTGCGGGTTCGGCACCTGCCGGACTATCGTGGCGACGTCGCGCGCGTAGTTGTCGATCGACCAGTCGGTGCGATTGCGCCCGGACGCTCCGTGGCCGGCGAGATTCACCGCCACCACCGTGTAGCGGGCTTTCAGCACGTCGAACTGCTCGTGCCAATAGTTCTCGTTGCCCGCCCAGCCGTGCACCAGCACGACCGCCGGATCGCCGTGTCCCAACACGTGATACTCGAGATGCACGTTGTCGTCCGACATGACAATGCGCGGTCCCTCGCCGGCTGCGGTCGAGGCGGCCGCGGGCAATGCGGCGGGGGCGGCCGCCGGCGCCGGCGTGCGCTGCTCGCTGCAGGCACCGAGGGACGCGAGCAGCGCGCACAGGCCGAGGATCAGACGGACATGAGACATGGTTGGCTTTCAGCGCAGCACTTTGCCGGGATTCATGATGCCGTGGGGATCGAACGCGCGCTTCACCGCGCGCATGAGCTCGAGCTCCACCGGGGGAGCATAACGCTCCAGCTCGTCAAGCTTGAGCCGGCCGATGCCGTGCTCGGCGCTGAAGCTGCCGCCGAGCGAGACCGCCAGATCGTGCAGCGCCCGTTGCACCTCGGCGGCGCGCGCGCCGAGGGCGCCGGCAGCCGCCCCCGGCGCCTCGGTGAGATTGAAATGCAGGTTGCCGTCGCCCACGTGGCCGTAGGCGACCAGGCGCGCGCCGGGTACATGGGCGCTCACCCAGGCGGCGCCGCGCTCGAGGAACTCGGGCAGTGCGCTCAGGGGCACGGAGATATCGTGCTTGAGTCCCGCGCCCTCCTTGCGCTGCGCCTCGGGGATGGTTTCACGCAGCTTCCACAGCGCATCGCGCTCGCGTCCGCTGCCGGCCACGGCGGCATCGAGCACCAGGCGGTCGTTGAGCGCCGCGCCGAGCGCCTCGGTAAGCACGGCATCGAGCGGCTCATCAGCGCGCGCGGAGCTGAGCTCGCACAGCACGTACCAGGCGTGCGGCGCGCCGAGCGGGTCGGTGACCCCGGGAACGTGCCGGGTCGTGAGCTCGACGCCGATGCGCGGGATGAGCTCGAAGGAGCTGACCCGATCGCCGCTGGCCGCGCGCAGGCGCGCCAGCAGCGTTACCGCGGCGCCCACGCCGGCGACAGCGGCAAACGCGGTGGCGACGCTCGCGATCTGCGGGAACAGTTTCAGGCTCGCGGCGGTGATCACCCCGAGCGTGCCTTCCGCGCCGAGGAACAGGCCGCGTATATCGTAGCCGGTGTTGTCTTTGCGCAGAGCCGAGAGACACTCGAGCACCCGCCCGTCGGCGAGCACCACCTCGAGCCCCAGCACCAGCTCGCGCATCATGCCGTAGCGCAGCACCGCGGTGCCGCCGGCGTTGGTGGAGAGATTGCCGCCGATCTGGCAGCTGCCCTCGGAGCCGAGGCTGAGCGGGAAGAACAGCTGCGCGTCCGCCGCCGCCTGCTGCACCTGCGCGAGGATACAGCCGGCTTCGGCGGTCAGGGAGTAATTGGCCCGATCGACGCTGCGGATGCGATTGAGCCGCGCGAGCGACAGCACCAGCTGCCGCCCCGACTCGTCCGGGGTTGCGCCGCCGCAGTAGCCGGTATTGCCGCCGTGCGGCACCACGCCGATGCGCCGCGTATCGCACCACGCGAGCAGCTGCGAGACCTGCGCGACGCTACGCGGCAGCGCGACGCCGAGCGCGCGTCCCTGGTAGAGCCGCCGGTGATCGACGAGGTAGGGCGCGCATTCCGCGCCGCTCAGGAGACCGTCCGCGCCGAGAATGCCGCGCAGCGCATCCAGCGCGGCGCCAGCGGCATCGGGCTTGCGGGCCGCGCCTTCGGCGGGTCCGCCCGCAGCGTCATCCGGCCCGGCGGCGGTCAACCGCTCGTGTCTCCGTCAGGGAATCGACAGCGCCCGCAGCGCCGCGATGCGCTCATCGAGCGGCGGATGGCTCATGAAGAGGCGCCTGAGGCCGTGACCCGCATCGCCGCCGGCGATGCCGAAGGCCGCCAGCTGCCGCGTGGGCAGCGGCTCGTGCACGCGCTTGAGCTCCTCCAGCGCGTCGATCATGTTGCTGCGGCCGGCGAGCTGCGCCCCGCCGCGATCGGCACGGAACTCGCGCCACCGCGAGAACCACAGCACGATCATGCTGGCGAGGATGCCGAGCAATATCTGGCTGACGATCACGCTGGCGAAGTAGGCGATGCCGCGGCCATCGTCCGAACGAAACAGCGCGCGATCGACGATGTTGCCGATGATGCGCGACAGGAAGATCACGAAAGCGTTGACGACGCCCTGGATCAGGGCGAGCGTCACCATGTCGCCGTTGGCGACGTGGGTCATCTCGTGCCCCAGCACCGCGGTGATCTCCTCGCGGTTCATGCGCTGCAGCAGCCCGCTGCTGACCGCGACCAGCGCCGCATTGCGGTTGGCGCCGGTAGCGAACGCGTTCGGTTCCGGCGAATCGAAGATGCCGACCTCCGGCATGCCGACGCCGGCGGCCTGCGCATGGCGCTCGACCACCGCGAGCAGCCATTGCTCGGTCGGATCGCCCGACTGGCCGATGACGCGCACTCCCATGCTGCGCTTGGCCATCCACTTCGACAGGGCGAGCGAGATGAACGAGCCGCCGAAGCCCCAGAACAGCGCAAACACCGCCAGGCCGCCCAGGCTGGTGCCGTGTACGGTGAGCCAGGTATCGAGGCCGAGCAGATGCGCGGCCACCGTCAGCACCAGCACGACGGCGAGGTTGGTCGCGAGGAACAACACGATGCGTTTCATGGCAGCACTTTACCGTTACCGTTGCAGCCTCGCCAGCCTGGGGCTGGCGGCGGGAATTTCAAGAGCGCTGCCGCCTCAACCGATGGCGACGCCGAGCGCGCGTCCGACGAGGAAGCACACCAGGCCGGCGGCGCCGCCGATCAGCATCATGCGCAGCGCGCTGCGCAGCGCGTCCCGGCCCGTGAACAGCGACAGGCCGAGACCGACCGCGAACAGGGCCGCGGCCGTCAGCACCACTGCCGCGCCGATGGCGTGCGCGGCCCGCTGGTGCAGCAGGAACGGGACCAGCGGCACGGCGGCGCCGGCGGCGAAGGTGACGAACGAGGATAGCGCCGCCCGCCACGGCGATCCCAGATCGTCGGGGTTCAGTCCGAGCTCTTCGCGCGCCAACACATCGAGCGCCTGGGCGGGGTGCGCCAGCAGCGCGCGGCTGATCGCGCGCGCCTGCTCGAGCTCCACGCCGCGCGCCTGGTAGATGAGCGCCAGCTCCTCGGCTTCCTCCTCCGGGTACTCGGCGAGCTCCTCGCGCTCGAGCGCCATCTGGTATTCGTACATCTCGCGCTGCGAGCGCACCGAGACGTATTCGCCGGCGGCCATCGACAGTGCGCCGGCCAGGAGTCCCGCGGCCCCGGTGGTGAGCACGTAGCCATTGCCGGCGCCGGCACCGGCCACGCCGAGCACCAGACTCATATTTGAAACTAAACCGTCATTTACGCCGAACACCGAGGCGCGCAGCGTGCCCCCCAGGCTGCTGCGGTGGCGCGCGCCGATCTCGGTGAGCGAGGTCGGCATCGCGTGACCGGCCAGACCGCCGGGGGCGGCGCTGTACACCGAAAGGCCGCGCAGCTTCATCGCCGCGAGCACCGCCCGCATGGAGCGCGGCTCGAGGTGGCGCAGCAGCCGCGCCACGATCCGTGCCCGCAGCGACGGCGTGAACAGGCGCGGCGGTGCGGCGCTCCCCGGGGCGGTGCCGCGAGCCGCGGCCTGCTCCCAGCGACGCGCCTGATCTTCGGCGGCCGCAGCCAGCTGTTCGAACAGGTGGCGCTTGTGGGGATCGGGCTCCGCCGCGGCGACCCGGCAGTACAGCCAGGCGGATTCTTTTTCGTGAAACCAGCTATCGACGCCCGAAGCGGTCAATATTCATCCTGCTCGTCGTCGCCGTCTTCATCGTCCTCGTCAAAGTCGTCATCGTCCTCGTCGTCGTCGTCCTCTTCCCATTCCTCTTCGTCCTCGTCCGAGTCGTCGTCGTCTTCCGACCAGCCCTCGGGCACCGCGATTTTCTCCAGATCCATCTCGTGCCAGGCCTCGAGGTCGAGCTCCTCGATGTCGCCGTCGAGATATTCGATTTCGATGAGCTCCGAGTCCTCATCGATGGACAGGACGCGGAACTGTTCTTCTTCTTCCAGGTTCTCGTACCACTGTCCGGGAACCGGCTCGTAGTCTCTGCTCACCGCGCCACCCTGCTGTCGACTTTGCGCGCAGACAGTTTAGGGGCTGGGCTGCGGTTGGGCAACGCAGCTCGTTTGCGTATAGTTTTCCCGCCATGACCCAGCCCGCCCACAACGCCGCGCCCCTGATGCGCGCACGACGCATCGTGGTCAAGGTAGGGTCGGCGCTGCTGGTCGACCCGGCGAGCGGCCGCGTCAACCGCGCCTGGCTCGCGACCCTGGTGGAGGATCTGCTGCGCCTGCGCCAGCGCGGGCAGCCGGTGATCCTCGTGTCCTCGGGCGCCATCGCACTCGGCCGGCGACGGCTGGGCCTGCCGTCCGGGACGCTGCGGCTCGAGGAGAGCCAGGCGGCGGCGGCCGTCGGGCAGATCCGCCTGGCGCACGCCTACAAGGAGCTGCTCGAGGATCACGGCGTGACGGTGGCACAGGTGCTGCTGACGCTGGAGGACAGCGAGCGGCGCCGCCGCTACCTGAACGCGCGCGCCACGCTCGAAGCGCTGCTGGCACACGGGGCGCTGCCGGTCGTCAACGAGAACGACACGGTGGCGACGGCGGAGATCCGTTACGGCGACAACGATCGGCTCGCGGCACGGGTCGCACAGATGGCGGTCGCTGATTGCCTGGTGCTGCTGTCGGACGTCGAGGGGTTGTTCAGCGCCGATCCCAAGCGGGATCCGCGCGCGCAGATCGTGCCGGAGGTGCGGCACATAGGGCCGGAGATCGAGGCCATGGCGGGCCGTACGGCATCGGCGCTCGGCTCGGGCGGCATGGCGACCAAGATCCTCGCGGCGAAGATCGCGGTCGCGGCCGGCTGCCATATGTGCATCGCCGCTGGCGGTCACCCTCATCCGCTCAGGCGCATCGAGGAGGGTGCGGCGTGCACCTGGTTCGTGCCGAGCGCGACGCCGGCAGCGGCGCGCAAGCAGTGGATCGCAGGCACGCTGCAGCCAGCGGGCGCCATCAGCATCGACGCCGGGGCACTGCGCGCGCTCGCGGACGGCCGCAGCCTGCTGCCGGCAGGCGTTACTGCGACGCGCGGCCGCTTCGACCGCGGCGACACGGTGAGCGTGCTGGCGGCCGACGGCACCGAGGTGGCACGCGGCATCGTCGCCTACTCGGACGCCGACGCGGCGCGCATCATCGGGCGCCGCTCCTCGGAGATCGAGGCGCTGCTCGGTTTCCGCGGCCGCGACGAAATGATTCACCGTGACGACCTGGTGCTGCTGCCGCCGGCGGCGGCGCGCGGGCGCGCGGCGAGTTAGGCGCAGGTTCGCATGGATCACGGGCAACTCGGCGCCCTGATGGAAGGGCTCGGCAAGGCGGCCACCGACGCTGCCACGGTGCTGGCGAACATCGGCACCGCCGCCAAGGACGCGGCGCTCGCGGCCACCGCGGCCGCGGTCGGCGCGCGCCGGAGCGAGATACTCGCCGCCAACGAGCGCGACATGGCCGCGGCGCGTGCCGCGCGCACCAGCGGACCGCGGCTCGAGCGGCTGCGGCTCGATGCCGAGCGCCTGGAGGCGATCGCCGCGAGCGTCGCGGCGGTCATCGCGCTCCCCGATCCGATCGGGCGCGTGGCGGCCGAATGGCAGCGGCCGAACGGGCTGAGGATCCAGCGCGTGGTGGTGCCGCTCGGTGTCATCGGCGTGATCTACGAGAGTCGTCCCAACGTGACGGTGGATGCCGGCGCGCTATGCCTCAAGTCGGGCAACGCAGTGATCCTGCGCGGCGGCTCCGAGAGCCGGCATTCCAACGCCGCGCTGTATGCGTGCCTGGCGGAGGGGCTCAAGGCCGCGGGGCTGCCGGCGGCGTGCATTCAGCTCGTGCCCACCACCGAGCGGGCCGCAGTCGGCTACATGCTTGCCGGGATGAGCGAATATCTCGACGTCATCGTGCCGCGCGGCGGCAAGACGCTGGTGGCGCGGGTGCAGCAGGAGGCGCGCGTGCCGGTAATCGGACACCTGGAAGGCAACTGCCACGTGTATATCGATCGCGACGCCGACGTGGGCATGGCGCGCGCCATCGCGCTGAACGCCAAGATGCGCCGCACCGGCATCTGCGGCGCCGCCGAGACGCTGCTCGTCGACCGCGCCTGCGTGGCGACGCACCTGGGTCCGATCGTGCGCGACCTGCTCGATGCCGGCTGCGAGGTGCGCGGCGATGCGACGGTGCGGCAGGTCGACGCGCGCGTGCGTGCGGCAAGTGAGGACGATTGGTACACCGAGTACCTGGACGCGATCATCGCCGCGCGCGTGGTGGCGGACGTCGATGAGGCGATCGCGCACATCGCGCGCTACGGCTCGGCGCACACCGAGTCGATCGTCACCGAGAACCAGGCGACCGCCGAGCGCTTTCTGCAACGGGTCGACAGCGCCATCGTGCTGCACAACGCCTCGACGCAGTTCGCGGACGGCGGCGAGTTCGGCATGGGAGCGGAGATCGGCATCTCCACCGACCGCTTGCACGCGCGCGGGCCGGTCGGCGTGCAGCAGCTCACGAGCTACAAGTACGTGGTGCGCGGGGCTGGTCAGATCCGGCCGTAGTCGCGCCGCGCTCGCAGTTCACCCAGCCGGAGTCACCGTTGGCGTAGTGCTCCTTCTTCCAGATCGGCAGGCGGTGCTTGACCTCGTCGATGATGTAACGGCACGCGCGGAACGCCTCGTCCCGGTGGCGCGCGCTCACCCCGACCCAAACCGCCAGCTCGCCCACGCTGAGCTCACCCACGCGGTGCGCGCACGCGGCGTGCGCCACGCCGAAGCGCGCGATGGCCTCGGCGAGGATGCGTTCGCCCTCGCGTACCGCCAGCGGCTCGAAGGCCTCGTACTCCAGGCGCCGCACCGGTGAGCCGTCGTTGTGGTCGCGGACCCAGCCTTCGAACGCCGCAAAGCCGCCGCACGCGGGGTCGGCGAGCTGGGCGCGCAGCGTTGCGGGCTCGAGCGGCTTACTGCTGAACTGGAACGGCATGCCGCGCGGCTGTCAGCCACCCGCCACGGGGGGGATGAATACCACCGCATCGCCGTCGGCGAGCGGAGTCGACCACTCGGCGAACTCGCCGTTGATGGCGACGCGCAACGCCCCCGGCGCGAGCGAGAAGCGGTAGCGTCGGGCGAGCTCCGCATACAGATCCTGTGCGGTGTGCGCGCCGCTCACCAGTGCTTCCTCGCGCCGGCCTGCCTGCTCGCGCAGCAGCGCGTAGTACCCGACGTTCAGGTGTCTGGGCTCGATGGTGCTCTCCGGATCACGGTGGACATTGCGTTCCCATACTCCGTGGGAGTGTTGACGTTGTCCAGTGCGCGCGGACTCGGCTCGTCGATGAGCAGCGTGTCCGCACCCAGCAGGAAGTTGCGCGGGCAGTCGCGGCCGGCGGCGACATAAGCGGTCAGCGTCTCGCGCGCGTGCGGCTCGTAGATGGCGCACAAGGGCTCGGGCAGCCGGTCGTGGCTCGAGCGGTAGGCGGTGGCCGCGCGCTGCGGCGCCCGCGAGCGCAGCAGGTGCTCGAGCGTCGCCGCATCGAGCAGCGGCAGATCGCACGCTAGCACCAGCCAGGCGGCCTGCGGATGGCGGGCCTGCGCGGCGAGGATGCCGGCGATTGGTCCGAGATTCTCGTGCGTGTCGAGGATCTGCGCAAAGCGTGCTCGCAGCGGCTCGGCGCTCTGCTCGGCGCGCACCGACACGAAGGCGCGCTCGACGTGCGGGGCGAGCAGAGCCATCGCCCGCTCGAGCTGCGGCGTGCCGCCGCCGTAAGCGAGCGCGGCCTTGTCGCGGCCCATGCGCGTGCTGCGCCCGCCGGCGAGCACCAGGCCGTAGACCGGCGCGACCGCGGCGGCAGCGGCTGCGGCGCTCACCGGGAGGCCCTGCCGGAGGCACGCGCAAAGGCGCGCCGGCCGCCGGATTTGGCGAGCAGCCTCACGCCGGTGATCTCGATGTCGTGCGAGAGCGCTTTGCACATGTCGTAGATGGTGAGCGCCGCGACGCAGGCCGCGGTCAGCGCCTCCATCTCCACGCCGGTACGATGATGGACCGAGACCTCGCTGCGCACCACGATGACGCTCGCCTGTCCGTGGGTGATCGTGATGCGACAGTTCTCCACGCCCAGCGGGTGGCAGAAGGGAATGAGCTCATGCGTGCGCTTGGCCGCCATCACGCCCGCGAGGATCGCGGTGTCGAACACCGGGCCCTTGGCCGTGCGGTGGCCGCTCTCACGCAGCGCCCGCGCCACGGCACGCGGCAGGTGCACGCGCGCTTCGGCGACGGCCACGCGGTGCGTCACCTCCTTGGCACCCACATCCACCATGGCCGGGCGGTGGCGCGCGTCGAGGTGCGAGAGGCGCGCCTCCCGGGCCGGGAGTCGCGTTCTGGCGAGGCGAGCGCGCGGCGGGCGGGCGCGGCTCATCAACCACCGATGTAGAACATCTCGACCTTGCGCTCCTCGCGCTGCGTCCGGGGCAGGCTCGCGCGCAGCTCGCTGTAGCGGTCGGCGCGCTTGTGCCAGATGGCCGAGATCATCTCGAGCAGCTGTTCATCGCTCAGGCCGCCGCGCAGCGCATCGCGCAGGCTCGTGCCGTGGGTGGCGAACAGGCAGGTGTAGACCACGCCGTCGGAAGACAGTCGCGCGCGCGAACAATCGCCGCAGAACGGCTGCGATACGGAGGAGATGAAGCCGACCTCACCTTGGCCGTCGGCGAACGCGTAGCGATCGGCGACCTCGCCGCGATAGCCGGGCTCGAGCGAGGTCAGCGGCCAGCGCGCGCCGATGCGCCCCGCCAGCTCCTTCGACGGCACCACCATGCCGGAGGTCCAGTGGTTGCGATTGCCGACGTCCATGTACTCGATGAAGCGCACGATGACGCCGGTGCCGCGGAAGCGCTCGACCAGATCGAGCACGGTGTGATCGTTCACGCCGCGCTGCACGACCGCGTTGATCTTGATGGGCGCGAGTCCCGCACGACGCGCCTGCTCGATGCCTGCCAGCACTTCCTCCACGCCGCCGAAGCCGCCGCTCATGCGCGCAAACACCTGCGGGTCGAGGCTGTCGAGACTCACCGTGATACGCCTGAGGCCCGCAGCCTTGAGCTCGCTGGCGTACTTGGCGAGCAGCACGCCGTTGGTCGTGAGCGCCACGTCGTCGACGCCGGGAATGGCGGTGAGATCGCCGATGAGATCGGCAAGGTTGGCGCGCAGCAGTGGCTCACCGCCGGTCAGACGGAGCTTGCGCACGCCGAGCCGCACGAACAGCCGCGCCAGCCGCACGATCTCCTCGAACGACAGCCGCTCCTGCGAACCCAGGAAGCGGTACTTGTCGTGGAAGGTCTCGCGCGGCATGCAGTACGGGCAACGGAAGTTGCACCGGTCCATCACGGAGATGCGCAGGTCGCGCAGCGGGCGCGCGAGCGTATCGCGGGGCTTATGGATTGCGGTCAGAGGCACGACGACTTCACGTGTGGACATGGCAGCTCAAGTATGCGCACCCGCCGGGGGTGCTGGCTATCGACCGAAGGTGGGGGGCGGGGCCGGGGGGACCGAAGCTTACGACCAACGGTACAGCCGAGTGACGAACCCTTTCTGGTAGGCATTCGGGCCGGGCGGAAGTTCCACAAAGCCGACGGTGCCCGCCAGCGCCGTGAAATGCTCCGAGCTGTTGGTGGCCACCGGCATCGCCCAGGGGCGACCAGAGTCGTCCTGCTCGATGCGCACCGGCAGAAAGTGCGTGAGCGGCGCACCGATGTGCACCGGTGCCCCGAGCGCCAGGCGCTCCGGCGGTGGTGGGCTCAGTCCAAGACTGGTGAACAGCGCCGGCAGCACGTAGCGGCCGAGGCACACCAGGGCCGAGACCGGCCGACCCGGGAGCCCGAACACCGTCGCTCCCGAAGGCGCGACGCCGAACCACAGCGGTTTGCCGGGGCGCTGCGCGACCTTGTGAAAGACCGCGCGCACGCCCAGCTCCTCCAGCACCTCGGGTACGAGATCGAACCGGCCCATGGACACTCCGCCCGACAGCACCAGCACGTCGTGTGTCTCGAGGTGAAAGCGCAGCCGCTCGCGCAGCGCGCCGGCGTCGTCCCGGATGTGATCGTCCGCGACGCGCTGGAAGCCGTGTTCGCGCAACGTAGTCACGATGGCGTAGGCGTTGGAGCGCCGCACCTGGTGGTCGAGCACCGGCTCTCCGGGCTCGACGAGCTCGTTACCCGTGGAGATGACGGCCAGCATGGGTTGGCTGCTGACACGCACGCGCGCCATGCCGGCTGAGGCCACGATGGCGATCTCCGGGCCATGCAACCGCGCGCCGGCGGCGAGCAGCAGCGCGCCCTGACGGGTATCGCAGCCGCGCCGGTGGACGTTGACCCACGGCGCCGCGCGCGCACTCGCTGCCGGCACCCGCTCACCGGGGCGGGTCTCGAGATCCTCCACCGGGATCACGCAGTCGCACCCGACCGGCAACACCGCGCCGGTCATCACCTCGATGCAGCTCGTGGGCGAGGCGAGTGTCAGCGGCGGATCGCCGGCGGCCTGCGTGCCCTGCAGATGCAGGCTGCGCGCGCCCGCGGCCATGGCCCGGCTGTCGAGCGCGATGCCGTCCATCGCCACCCGGTCGAAGGGCGGCGAATCACGCTCCGCGTAGATGCTCTCGCGCAGCACGCTGCCCGCACACTGCGCGAGCGGCAGGGACTCGATCGGCTGGCGCCGCAGGCGCTCGCCGATCAGCAGATCGGCTTCGGCCGGCGCGAGCACTCAGCTCTTCTTGTCGGCGCGGGCCTTGTAGACCTTGATCTGCTCGTTGAAGCGGTCGGCGATACTCTGCAGCTGATCGATGGCGGCGTTGTGCTTCTGGGCTTCCATCCGCTGCATCTCGGTCTTCTGCTCCGGCTTGAGCTTGTCGCCTTGCTTGGCGATGTTGTCGTCGAGCTGCTTGTCGATACAAGCGACGTAGTCGTTCACGGCCTTGTTGTAGACATTCACCGCTTTCTGGCCGGCAAGCATCTCATCGAGGGTCGCGGTCGCGCCGTCGGGGATCTTGTCAGGAGCCGCCGGATAGGCGCAGTCGGCGTAAGCGGTTCCTGCGGCGAGCACCGCCGCGGCCGCCGTCGCGAGAAGCATTTTCATTTTGGGAGGTCCTGAGACGTTTTAAGGGGGATTGCTATCTTAAGAGGCGCCCGCGCCCCAAGGCTACTGGCGCCCTGGCTGCCGGCGGTGCGGGGCTGGCGGTCCGAGGTGCCCTCGGGCGCCGGGCGAGGAAGCAGCCAGGCGAGTGGTCGTTCACCACCCCGACCGCCTGCAGGTAGGCGTAGATGATGGTGCTGCCGACGAATTTGAAGCCGCGGCGCGCGAGATCGCTCGAGATCCTGTCGCTGAGCGCGGTCCGGGCGGGAAGCCGGCCGCGGCGCCGGTTGACGACCGGTCGCCCGCTGACGAACGACCACAGGTAGCGTGCGAACGAGCCGAACTCGCGCTGCACGGCGAGGAACGCCCGGGCGTTGCTCACCGAGGACTCGATCTTCAACCGGTTGCGCACGATGCCCGGATCGCGCCGCAGCGCGGCGCGGCGCCGTGCGTCGAAGCGCGCCACCTTGCGCGGGTCGAAGCGGTCGAAAGCGCGACGGTAGCCGGCGCGCTTGTGCAGGATGGTGGCCCACGAAAGTCCCGCCTGTGCGCCCTCGAGTGTCAGCATCTCGAACAGCCGCCGGTCGTCATGCACCGGGCGACCCCATTCCTCATCGTGATAGCGAACGGAGGCGGGGTCCGAGCTGTCCGCCGCCCAGCGGCAGCGCGGCCTGGCCCTCCTGGCACGCGGCGCGCGCACCCCCGACTGCCTGCTCATGGGTGATCTGCTCTTCCGGCTGCGGTACCTTGTCGCGCTAGACTATACCGATCCGCGTGACCTGCCGGCCGCTCATAATTTTCGTATGCCTGTGCGCGCCGGCCCTGGTGGCCCCGCGCATGGCGCTCGCGCAGGCGGGTCCGCCCTACATCACCAACGACCCCGGTACTCCCGGTAACGCCAACTGGGAAATCAACATCGCCGACATGACCACTATCCAGCGCGGCGTCGATTCGTACCAGGTGCCGCAGATCGATATGAACTACGGGGTCGGCGATCGCGTCCAGCTGACCTTCGAGATCCCGTATGTCCTGCAGAGCGCGGCGGACCAGCCGCGTGCGACCACCTGGGGCAACGCTTTTCCCGGCATCAAGTGGCGCTTCGTGGATCAGGGTGAGGGCGGCTGGCAGATCTCCACTTTCCCGCAGTTCGAGGCGCGCGCATCCGCGTACGCGCAGCGCACTGGAATCGCCGAGGACGCCCCGCGCCTGCTGTTGCCGGTGGAGTTTGCCCGGTCCGTCGGCCCGGTGGATCTCGACTTCGAGGCCGGCTACTACTTTCCCTGGCACGGTCACGGCAACGAAGAGCGGATTCTCGGCTTTGTCGCCGGCCACGCATTCACGCCGCGTCTGGAGCTCGACGCCGAGCTTTACAACGATCATGGCATGGGCGGCGCGCCCCCCGACTTCATCACCCTCGACCTCGGCGGGCGCTACAAGCTGCACAGGGGCTTTATTCTGCTGTTCATGGCCGGCAGGAGCGTCGCCGGTCCTGCCGCGACCCAGGTCGACTTCATGGGCTACATCGGCATCCAGATTCTGCTGAGCGATTACGGGCGCACGCTGACCACCGAGCCGTGAGCGGCAGCCCCCCACAGCCTCCGCTCAGCAGGGCGGGGCGTCCGGTCCCACCAGCTCCACGTACAATCACAACTCCAGTATCAGGCAGGGCAGGCACATGACGTCCCGATCTTCCGCAGCAAGCCATGCGTGTCATTCCGGGCTGGCGATGCTGCTCGCGGTCGCGCTCAGCCTTCTATTGGGTTGCTCCGCTCGGCAAAGCGCCGCGCCGACTCCCGCACGCGCGGCCCCGACCCCGGCGACCCCGTCCCAGCCGGCGCATGGTGCGGCCGTGCACCTGACGGCCGAGATCGGCTACAGCCACGCGCAGTCCCTGTTCCATGTGGAGAATCGCGACACTTTTCCCTGGAGCAACTGTCAGTTCACTCTGAACGCGCACGGCACAACTCCCGGCTATACCCTCGTGATCGCGAGCATGAAGCCCGGCATCGAAGGGACGGCGGTGCTTCGGGCCGGCGACTTCACCGATGCCGCCGGAAAGAAGTTCGATCCGGTCGTCAACGCAGTCTCGGCACTGGATGTCGGCTGCGACACTCCGCAGGGCCGGCTGCGCGCTTACCCGTTTCTGCTCGGCGAGCCGCCTCAGCCGCCTCAGCAGAGTCAGCCGCGGTAGAATCCACACTCCGCGCCCGTAGCTCAGTTGGATAGAGCATCAGGCTTCGAACCTGAGGGTCGGCGGTTCGAATCCGTCCGGGCGCGCTAAATTCATCAGTAACTTACGTGTGCCGATGAACGCTTCGCATCACCCCTGCTACCGTTTTGCTACCAGTCGGTCTTCGAAATGTAGTTAGGCGGCTTCATGGCGACACTCGCGCGGTCCGTAGCAACGCTTCGCATCATGGGCGACTCCTTGGTGCCTGATGATGTGACCCGGATCCTTGGAGCCGCCCCGTCTGCGAGCCAGGTCAAGGGGCAGGAGTTAACCGGGAAATCTGGAGTCACCCGCACTGCGAAGTTCGGGGCTTGGCGTCTTCACGCAACCGAGACCTCACCGGCTGATTTGGACGCGCAGGTCGCAGAAATCCTCTCAAGGCTCAGTTCCGACTTGAACGTATGGTCAGATCTGTCCGCGAAGTTCGATGTGGATCTATTCTGTGGTTGGTTCATGGACAGGGAGAATGAAGGGCTAGATGTCTCGCCGCAGACGCTCCGAAGTCTCGGGGAACGCGGAATCGAGCTGTCCTTGGATATCTATGCCGGGAATGACGAAGGAGGCCGCTCATGAGACGCAGGCTTCTGTTCATCGCCGTGGCCCTCAACTGCACCTCTAAGGACTTCACCGTTTAGTCAACGTTTTGTGTGATTTCTGGTTCTTCGCGCTGCTGGCGCGAGCGATGAAGGACAGACTGCGTGACTCTAATCGGCCATCGAGTGCCTGGCACTCGGGCCCGCGTGTAAGCCGCACGCTCGCGCCTCGATCGTTAGGCAGCGATTACCGCTCGGAAGTTGATCTGGTTCCGCGAGCGTCGGTCTGACCTGTTGTGCTCGGTGGGCAGTGCTTTGCTGAATCTCCTGGTTTCGGTTTGAGGTTTCTTTCAGTGCGCTACGCGGCGGCGGTTCCTTTGGCAAGCAGGGCCCAGGCGACGCGGGCGTTCTTGGCGGCGATGGCGACGCAGGCTCTGTGATAGCCGCGGCGCTGCTGCAGAGCGAGCGCCCAGCGCGAGATGGGATCAGTCTCGCGGTAAGCGCGCTGCAGCACCGAACGCGCGCCCATGACGAGCAGCGTGCGCAGGTACGGATCGCCTCGCTTGGTGATGTGCCCCAGGCGCGTCTTGCCGCCGGTGGAGTATTGGCGCGGCACGAGCCCCAACCAGGCGGAGAACTGTCGCCCGTTTCGGAAGTCATGTCCGTTCCCGACCGTCGCCACCAGTGCCGAAGCGGTGATGGGACCGATACCGGGACGCGTATGGGCACGGCGTGCGAGCTCGTTCTGTTGAAGAGTGCTGCGGATCTCGCGCTCGTACTCAAGCGCCTTGCTGCGCAATCCCTCGGCATGCTCGAGCAGGTCCTGTACGCAGCGCGCCACGCGCACGGGCAGTCGCTCGAGCAAATCCCGTACTTCGCGGCGCAGCCGCTCGGTTCCGAGGGGCACGACATAGCCGAACTCGGCGATCAGGCCGCGGATGCGGTTGAGCGTTGCGGTGCGCTCCTCGACGAAGCCCTGGCGGACACGGTGCAGGCTGAGGTCGCTCTGTTGCTGCACGGATTTAATGGGCACGAAGCGCATATTCGGGCGGCCGACCGCCTCGCAGATTGCCTCCGCATCGTTGCCATCGTTCTTGCCGCTCTTGCGGTAGGGTGCGACGAACTTCGGCGCCATCAGCTTCACCGTATGACCGGTGGCGGAGAAACGGCGCGCCCATTCATGGGCGCCCGAGCAGGCCTCCATGCCGATCAGGCAGGGAGGCAGTCGCGCCACGAGCTCAGCGAGCTTGGCTCGCGGGACCGTACGCCGCACCGTCACCACTCCCTGCGCGTCGACGCCGTGCACGGAGAAGGTATTTTTTGCCAAGTCGATTCCAAGCGTAGAAACTGCATTCATGGGACTTCCCCTTTTCGAAAGGATCGAATACGCAACTCAATCCTGACACCCCGGTGTCTCATCGGGACGGGGAAGTCCCTTACATTCGTTAGATCTTAGTAGACACATCAGCTTCGTTTAGCTAATCCAATGCCTTACGCAACAGTCAACGACGCGCTATTCAACAGAGAAGTCACGCTCCGGGATGCCTATCGGATCATGGAGCGCTTCCTTTCGAACTACGTTTCTCGTGGAGACACTGCCGTGTCTGACTTCTTGTCCAGCTATGCCGGGGAGATCACTCCGGGCCAAAGCACAGATCCCGCGGCGCTCTTTGATTTCCTGGCTGCGGCTGCGGACGTCCTCGACAAACGCTGAGTGCATTTGTGAGCGCAACTGCTGGGTCTAACAATCGTCGGCCCCCAGACGTGATGAGGAACAACTCGTGACGGAGCCTGAGGGGCCTAAAACACTCCTTGTCAAACTGGGTCGGAAGCCGAGGAGCACGCGATGAACATACTGTTGTGGGTCCTGCAGGCCATCGCCGCGTTGCTGTACGGATCGTCGGGCGTCATGAAGGTCTTCATGTTCGAGAAGGTAAGCCAGGACGTCCCGTCCTTTGGCGCGTTGCCGCGGAAAGCCTGGATGGCCCTGGGCATCCTGGAGCTCGTGTGCACGGTCGGGCTTATCGTCCCCGCCGCGTTCCATTGGCAGCCGCCGTTGACGGTCCTGGCTGCCACGGTCTTGGCGGTCGAGAGCCTCGTGTTCGTCGGGGTGCACATTAAGTACCGCGAGATCACGCCCATGGTCTTGAGCGGCGTGCTGGGCTTCCTCATGGCGTTCATCGCGTACGGCCGGATGGTTCTGAGGCCAATCCTCTGACCAAACGACAAGGTGGGTTAGGCCTCAGGAGATACCCGTGCTCAGCTCAATTGCTCATGTTGCTCTGGTTGTGCGTGAGCCTGCGCGTACCGCGGAGTTGTTCAGGACACTTTTCGACTGCAGGTCGGTGTCCAGGCGCGATCCTGAAGGGCACGACGAAATGTTTGTCAAACTCGGAGACACTTGGTTCGCGCTCATCCAAGGGGACGCAGAGAGGGCCCGAACTGGCGATCACATCGCCTTTAAGGTCAGCAAGGAGACACTCGAGGCAACGGCGCAGAAGCTGGAAGCATTGCAGCTGGAGCATATTCGAGCAAGAAGCAGCAGCTCACTCTACTTCTTCGATTACGACAACCATGTCTTTGAGTTGGACACGGCCACTTTGGAAGAGGAGCTAAAAACTGAGGCTTAGCGGGGGTAGCTTCGCTTGACGCTTGTGCCAGTTGGATACGCGCGCGAATCCGGCCGGGTCGTATTCATTACTGAGGCCGAACGCATCGAGGATCTGCCAGAGCACATCTCGCTTCCTTACCCAAGATTTGTGCTGCTGCTGGCTTATGCGCATCGCGATGTTCCGCCACACCTCGCGGAGGCTCTGGGCAAGCTGCTGGACACTGGCTGCGTTTACCTTTGCGCCTGGGGTCCCGGCTGCGAGTACGTCCACGACATCATGGATGATGTTGTGCTCGACCGAGAGCTTAAAGGCGGCCCCGAGCAGACGATCGTGACGACCTGGCACGCCGATGAGCCCCTGCAGGAGGCCATTGATTTCGCGCTGCGACACGCGGAACCTGCT
>Ga0070761_10000608_pt1 | contig 22830 bp, 23 predicted proteins | sample HubBroMetageREF1_FD_66724 | JGI IMG/M metagenome (GOLD analysis project Ga0070761, IMG submission 66724) | Reference soil microbial communities from the Hubbard Brook experimental Forest, New Hampshire, USA - Hubbard Brook CCASE Soil... | ecosystem: Environmental > Terrestrial > Soil >... | reverse complement strand
TTAGAACGCTTGGACTTGGCGGGTTGGAGCAGTTGATCCAGCGGACTGGCCGTGGCACTGACGGTGGCCGGGGAAACCGCCGTGTAACGCGCCGTGGTTTCGATACGGCTATGACCCAGCAATGCCTGGATCACGCGCGAGTCGACTCCGCGCTCCAACAGGTGCGTGGCAAAGCTGTGCCGCAGCGTGTGCGGGGTGACGCGTTTGGCCAGGCCGCTGTGTTGCCAGGCTTCGCGGCTGGCGGACTGCACGGCGCCGGCGGTCAGATGCCGGCGCGGGCGCAGGACGGGTACAGCCACTCGCCGGCAGGCCGCAGGATGCGGTAATAGGCGCGCAGCAACTCCAGCAGGCAAGGAGAGAGTATCGTGTAGCGATCCTTGCCGCCTTTGCCGTGTTGGACGCGGATCAGTTTGCGTTTGCTGTCGATATCGGAGACTTTCAGGGCTACGGCTTCGGAGATGCGCAGTCCGGAGCCGTAGCAGGTCAGCAGCAACGTTGAATTTCGTCGGGGGCCAGGACCACGGCAGTTTCTGGTCCAGGCGGGCACGCGGGAAGTCGTGCTTGTCCCAGGGCATCTCCGGGTGACCAGGTAGAGGAACTGTACCGCAGAAACGAACGTGCTGATGCTTTGCGGAGAGAGCGAATGCACATGTCTTCGATCATGCGTTGTCGTAACGTTGTCATGCGAGGGCTCCTTGAAATTTTGAATTGGTCGTTTGGGAACAACCGAATCCAGTGTTTCAAAGGAGCCTCGTCCACGCTACGATGGCATTTGGCAGGATGATTGAGTAACGGACTACCGCGCAGCGGTTTTGTTCACTGGCCAAGACCGCCAAAACGACCGGCCCAATAAACCAATTAGACTTACACGAGATTGGCTTCGCTGGCCAGGCACAATTGCGCCTAATCCTGCACAATCCAAGCCACGCCCGATTCGCCCCCTCGCCCGCTCGCCCCCTCCCCCGCTCAGCCGCGCAGAACCGGCCAACTCCCCCTACCCCGCCAGCCGGTACCCCATCCCGTGCACCGTCAAGATCCACTGCGGCTGCCGCGAATCTTCCTCCAGCTTCTGCCGCAGCCACGCGATGTGCACGTCCACCGTTCGGCTCGACGTCACGCCCCCGTATCCCCAAACCTCGCTGAGCAGCGTCTCGCGCGAGACCGTGGTCCCCCGGTGCGCCGCCAGGTAACGCAGCAGCTGAAACTCCTTCGCGGATAGCGTCACCGGCTTGCCATTCCGCGTCACTTCGGTGCGCCGCAGATCCAGGCGAATGGCTCCGAACTGGTAGACCTCGCCCGTCGCCCCCATCCCCGGCGCGCGCCGCAACAGCGCCTCCACGCGCGCCAGCAGTTCCGGCATCTCGAACGGCTTGGCCAGGTAGTCGTCCGCCCCAGTCTTTAGCCCTACCACTTTATCGGCCGTTTGCCCGCGCGCAGTAAGCATCAGGATGGGCGTGGAGACGCCCCTCTGCCGCAGATCGCGGCATACCTCCACGCCGTTCTTCCGCGGCAGCATCACGTCCAGCACGATCAGATCGTACGCCCCGCCGCACGCCATGTCGAAGCCGGTCTGGCCGTCCGCCGCCGATTCCACGCGATGCCCTTCGCCGCGCAGCCGGTCGCCCAGCGTCATCACCAGGCCCGGCTCGTCTTCCACCAGCAGGATGCGGCGCTCCATATTATGCCGTCGGTTGTAACGTGCCCCGCAAAGGTTCGGCGGCCAGAGCCGCGGGCAGTTCCAGCGTGAACGTGCTGCCCCGCCCAGGCTCGCTCGATGCCTGCAGCCGACCGCCCATGCCTTCCGCGATGTCGCGCGCCAGGCTCAGCCCCAGGCCGGCTCCGTGGATCTGCGCCGCCTGCGCGGCCTTGCCGCGGTAGAACGGCTCGAAAATGTGCGGCAGGTCCGCCGGATCGATTCCCTCTCCGCGGTCCTCCACGCTGATGCGCACGCGCGATCCGCCGTCCGTGCTCGCGGCGCGAACCCGCGCCCAGCGTTCGGCCCCGCCGTACTTCAACGCGTTCAAAATCAGGTTCTCCAGGCAGTGCGTAAGCGCCGCGGCATCCGCCTGCACGGGAGGCAGATCGGGGTCGATTTCGCGCTCCACGGTGAAGCCTTCCGCTTCCGGCAGCGATGCGATATTCCCCAGCACTCGCGCCACCGCCTCCGTCACCGGCACCGGCCCCATCTCGTAGCTCGCTGGCCGCGATTGGCCCGCCGCGAAGCGCAGGATCTGTTCGATCATGCCGGCCAGCCTGCGTCCTTCGTTCCGGATCAGGGCGCCGTATTCCTTCACTTGATCCTTGGCGCCCACGAAGCCTTCCGCCAGGTTATCGGCCGCCGAACAGATCACCGCCACCGGCGTGCGCAACTCGTGCGAAACTCCTGCCACGAACTCCATCTGCAGCCGCGCCAGACGCCGCGCGCGTTGCGCGGAGACGATGATCAGCGCCATGCTCACGGCCAGCAACAGCAGCACGCCAAAACTCAGCACCAGATTGCGGCGGCGGTCGGCGGCCACTACGGATTCGAGCGAGCCTCCCTTATGCCGGGCCAACAACTGCCAGGGCGCCTCGGCCGCCGATGGCAGAATGAGCGTGCCGCGCGTGCGCGCCATAAACGGTCCCCGGCCAATGCCTCCGTTCCGGCCGCCACCGCGCCGGCCTCTTCTTTGCACTACGGAGGGATCCCGCGGCGCCGGCCCTTCCACGGCCCGGTTTTCAGCGGGCGTAGCGGGCACCAGCGCGGCGTGGGCGTCCGGCGGATTCAAGGACGCGGCCGTGAGTTGCGGATCGGAACGGTACACGACTTTGCCCTCCGGCGCGCCCGTCACCACCTCGACGTTGTAGATGAACCCGTCCGGCCCGGCGAAATACCGCTGCGCCAGTTCCCCGAGCATGCGGTCAATCGCCGCGCGATTCAGTTCCACGATGGCGAACCCCAAGACCACCCGCGACGGTGGGACAGGCGTTTCCGCCTGCCGCGGCGTACCACTTCCGCGCCGCGACCAAACTGGTCCGGCGCCATGGAAGATGGGGCGCACCAGCGCGGGGATGCGTTGTTCCAGCGTCCAGGCGAACGATCGCAGTTCCGGCGGGGCGCCCTCGGGACCCGGCCCCGGAGGCCGCTGCGCTTCCTCCGCCAGCCGCGGCCGTAAACCCGCCAGCGAGGCTGGCCAGTCGACCGGTTCAAATTCGTTGTCTGCCGGCCGAAGCTGCAACAGCCGTGCATCCGCCCCCGTGCCCGCCTGCCACACGAAAACGTTGGCGACCAGATCGGGACGCGTGGCCGTGCGCGCCCAATCCTGATAGCGCTCCGCGTAGCCCGACCAGAAGTCGTCCGGCTCGGCCGTAGGATCGCCGTGAAACGCGGTGGAAACCTGCGTCAGTTCGCGATAGAACTCCTGGCGGAATTGGTTGACCGAGGTGTTCAGGCTGGCTTCGATGCGCGTACGCTCGGCGCGGCTGATCTCCAGGCTCCAGCGGTACTGCAGCACGGCCAGGAGCACCAGCACGGCCGCCAGTACCGCAACCAGGGCTATCGGCAAGAACGCCCGTTTCGCGGGAGAGGCCATACTCGCAGGATAGATACCTGCGGCGGAAAATGCAATGCGCTAAGGCGAACCCTTGCTGGCGATGTCTACGCCGCCTTTGAAGTAAGCGCCTTCTTCGATCACGATGCGGGCGGTTTTGATATTGCCCGTAAGCGTGGCATCTTTGCGGATCTCGACTCTATCCTGTGCATTGACATCGCCCTGCACTTTTCCTAGAATCACCACGCTGCCGGCTTGGATCACCCCGGTCTTGATCGTGCCGTTCGGCCCTACCGTGAGTTTGTGCGCTGGCAGCTCGATTCTGCCTTCCAAAGCGCCGTCGACGTAAAGGTCTTCGTTGCTGAAGATCTCGCCTTTGATTGTTACGGCTTTTCCGATGTTGGCGGGTTCATTTGGCGTGTTCGCCACGAATTTTCGTCCTCCTCGATTTTGAAGAAGCTGACTTGAGTGGCGGCTTGAACCAGTGTACCAAAACCGTCAGACGCCGCCGAAGGTCGGCAGCGCCGTCGCAATCCGGAAACTCAATTTCTCGTGCGCGCGCCGCAGCGCCCGCTCCACTTCCTCTGGATCGCCGCCGCGCGCGAAGATAAACCCCAAGTACGACGCTCCCTCCGGCAGGGGCGCCAGCAGTTGGCCCGCCTTCGCCGTGATGATGATGTCGTCCACCCCGTCCGCACCCGCGACACCTTCATATACGCCGGCGCGCGGAATCGGAATCATCATCACACCCGACGCCCCATCCGTCGGCTGCAGCGCGGCGATGTCTTCCCCGATCGCATGCCGGAGCAGCAGTTCCTCCAGCGGCATGCCGGCGCCGAAGCGCAGCGCTTTCGAGCACAGCCCTCCAATGGGTCGCGCCGCCACCTCCAGCATCCAAACACCGTCTTCGTTCAAACGCAGTTCCGCATGGAACGGTCCGTGATACAAGCCCAGCGCGCGCACCGCCCGATCCACCGCCTCGCGCATGCTCTGTTGCGCCGCAGCGCTCTCCCGCGACGGTGTCACATAAATCGTCTCTTCGAAGAACGGCCCTTCCAGCGGATCGGGCTTGTCGAATATCGCCAGCACGCGCGCCGCGCCGTGGGTGACGATGCCTTCCACGGCGAATTCACGCCCCGGAATGTAGGCTTCCACCTGCAGATATTGGCTCTTCCGCTCGCGCGCCAGCAGCGCCTTGATGCGCGCAAAGGCCGCCCGGAATTCCTCCGGATCGTTCGCGCGAATCACACCGCGGCTGGCTGAAAGCCCCAGCGGCTTCAATACGCAGGGGTATGGCGCGCGCTGCGCGGCAGCATGCGGCCCGTCGGCCAGCGCCACGCGGAAGAATTGCGGCACGGCCAAACCGGCCGCTTCGAACAACTGGCGCGCCAGATACTTATCGTGACAGGCGCGCGCCGCGGCCGGCGGATGAAACGGAATCCCCAGCGCGTCCGCCACTTCGGCAGCGAGCACGGCAGGCCCGTCGCCCACTGCCGCGATCGCATCGAAGCGCCGCCCGCGCAGAGCCTCCAAGGACGCCTGAACGTCGCCAAACCGCACTGGGATGGCGCGATCGCCCCACGGATCTTCAAGCACGTGGCAGCGATCTGTGGCCAGCGTGAGATCCACGTTTAGCCGCCGCGCCGCCTCGGCAAACACGCGGATCTGATAGCCTGTGGTCGCCGCGAAAAGCAGCAGCCGCGACACCTCTTACTCCTCCGCCCGGAAGAATTCCATGGTGCGCGGATTGTAGGCCCAGTGGAACTCCAGCTCGTAGGCCAGCGACCGCGCCAATCCGTCGAGATCCGGGAAGAGTGTGGCGTGCGTGATGTTCATGCGGTACAACTCGCGCAGACCGGTTTCGCGCACCTTGCCGGCCGGCAAAATGAATTTCGCCATCATGTTCTTGGGATCGCGGTATTGATGTACGATCTCTTCCATGGGCTTGTCCAGCACGCCCGGCAGCGCGAAGGTGCCGGATTGCGCGATCAAGCGGCGGTTCATGGTGTCCGGCTCGCCCAGCCAGATGAACTCGCGATCGCCCTTCAGAAAATAGCGCGTGAAATTGCCCTTAAGCCGTGGGTCCATGCCGCGCGTGGTGGCGGCCGGCTTCCGCGATTTCGCCAAACGCCGGATGCCGCCTGCGCTGATATCGGCGGGGTTGAGCGCCCATACGGCCGCGTCGCTGGTGGCGCGCTGCAGTGCGAAGAACGCCGCCACGTAAGGCGACCAGGTGAAATCCAGCAAGCGCGTGGGCGCACCGTGATGCTGCATCAGGGCCAGCCACTGAAAGTCGTCGTCCGGGTCCGGAGGCTGCGCCAGGAACTGGTGTGCCTTGCGCTTGAACACGCGCAGGATGCGGCCTTCCTGTTGCGGCCACGCGCGCCGGTCGATGTGAAAGTTGCGGAAATAGCGCGAGAGCGCGCTGGCTAGCGGCCATTCCTCTTTGCGATGCCCGCGGAACGCCCAGTTGGAATACGGCGAGCCGGTGATGATCTTCAGAAACTCGTCCCACGATTCCAACCGGTGTTCCTTGTAGATGGTGGGGATGGTGGGCATCGTCCGTCCATCATTTTCGCATCATTGGCATCGGGCTCGCGGCTCGATCGGAGACTCCGCCGCAGCCATCGCGGCGAGTGACAGCTATGGCTCCGATAACGTTATCTCAAAGGACATACCACTTGTGGCGGCATGCCGTAATATTACATCATAGAGTGGGAAGGCATGGCAGTCGATCTCCATAGCTGGCGTAACGCACAAACCTCGCTCACGGAGAGACGTGCGAAGTGCTTGGAGTGTCTCAGTTATATCAGAGGAGCGAGGCGACGGAGCCCTGGTTGGGAAAGAATCGCTTCCAGCGAAAGCACCGTGTGCACGTGAATCGACGCGAGTTGGCCGGCTGAATAGATGCCGCACTCCTTGACCGATGGCGAATTGCTCGATCCGGTCGCTGCCTATGATCGAATCGCGCCCATATACGCACATCTGGCACAGCAGCGCAGGGCATATCTCAACGCCGTCGATCGATTAATCGTGGCCGAAATCCCGCCCGGCAGCCGCTCCATGCTGGATGTTGGCGCTGGGGATGGCGCACGCGCCGCGCGCATCGCCGCGGCCGCTGGCTTGCGGGGTCTTACTTTGCTGGAGCCTAGCGCCGCCATGCGCAGCTACTGTCCCGCGCAGTCAACCATTTGGGCCATGCGGGCGGAAGATCTCCACGGCCAACAGGGTTGCTACGACATCATTACTTGTTTATGGAATGTCCTTGGACACATTCTGCCCTTCGCCGCCCGTGTCGAAGTGCTGCGCCAGTTCGCCCGCCTGGCGACTCCGCAAGGCAAGATTTTCATCGACCTGAATCACCGCTATAACGCCCGTCATTACGGAATCATGGCGACCGCCACGCGTTTCCTCCTGGACCGGGTGCCGCCGTCCGGCAGCCACGGCGATGTCGGCGATGTCAAGGTTGTGTGGGACATCGAAGGCCATCCCTGCGCCACCACCGGTCACGTCTTCACCCACGCCGAGTTTGCCGGGCTGTCACTTGCCGCTGGCCTCAGCATTGAAAAACGGTTCGTTATCGACTACGCGTCCGGACAACTCCGGCGGCGGAGTTTCCTGGGTAATCTTCTTTATGTGTTGCGGCGCTAACTGAAACCTTCCTCTCCAAAACGGTGTCCAAGCACCATGCAACGTTCCTGGCTATTGGCGTCCGCGGCGGTCGCCTTCGCGCTCCCCAGTGCCGCCGTCGACACATGGGGTTCCGCCGTAAATGGAGTGACAATGGGGATTGCCGTTACCAGCGGCCCCAATTCCGAAATTCGGATTACCGTACGGAATGCCGGTGACCAAGCGTTGTTGCTGCCTATCGGCGCTCTGATCGGCTCTCGCTTCTACGACCTTCGGTTCCAGGTGGTGGTGAGCGTGCCTGGCGGCAAGGAACGGCGCGCGACCTATGCGGGCGGCCCCGGCGCAGTCGGGGGCCGGCTAGATCCACTGGTCCTGCCGATGGTTCCGAGCGCCAGTTACACTGTGCCAATCCCACCCGCGGGCTTCGTCATCTTGGACCAGCCGGAGAAGCTCGAGGCGTTGATCCTAAAGCGCTGTCAAATGCGGGTTGAGCTGGACGTTCGGAATGCCACCTGCCCCTTGTATGGCTACCCCAACCCGAACATGATTCCGTGCTGGCAAGGCAAGGTTGTATCGAACGTTGTGCAATTACCGAACTGACTTCATCGGGATCTGTCGATCGCCTCCCGCAGAGTCACGCAAACCTCCGCGATTTCGTCATCCGCTAGCCGGTTGAAAAAAGGCAGCGCCAGCGTTCGTGGAGCGGCCTGCTCGGTGACGGTCAGATCGTGGCCGCGATCGGCATAGGCCGCGTAGAGCGGTTGCAGATGCACCGGAGCGAAGTAGCGCCCGCAGCCGATGCCCCGCGAAGCCATATAGGCGACGATTCCATCGCGGTGCGCCTGCGTAAAGCCCGCCGCCAGCCTGACGACGAAAACAAACCAGCACACGCGTCCATCGGCGGTCTCGAAAACTGGGAGGGTCAGTTCCGGAAACGTCCGCAGATGTTCGCGGTAACAGGCCGCCCGATTCTCGCGCCGCGCCAGAATGCTGTCGAGCCGGCTCATCTGCGAGATGCCCAGAGCGCAATTGATTTCGGAAAGCCGACAGTTGTAGCCGAGCAACGCATGATCCAACCAGCCATCGGCCGGCCGTCTGCCCTGATTGCGCAGCGCGCGAATCGTCTCCGCACGCCGGCGATCGCGGGTGACCACCATGCCGCCCTCGCCCGTGGTGATGGGCTTGTTGGGATAGAATCCGAATACTCCAAAGTCGCCAACCCCGCCGGCTTTTCTTCCACGGTACTCCGCGCCCAGCGCCTCGCAGGCGTCCTCAATCACTTTGACATCGTGCCTGGCCGCGAGGTGGAGAATTGGATCCAGGTCCGCGGGACACCCGAACGTGTGTACCACGATGATGGCGCGCGTCCTGGGCGTGATGGCGCCGGCCACGCTCTCGGCTGTCAGGTTCAGCGTAAGTGGATCGATGTCCGCGAAGACCGGCGTGGCCCGCCTATAAAGAACGGCATGGGCGGCCGCGATGAAGGTGAACGACGGCAGAATCACCTCATCGCCTTCACCGATGCCGAGGGCGGCCAGCCCAAGGTGCAGACCGGCCGTGCCGGACGACAGCGCTACGGCGTAAGGCACGCCGGTATAACTCGCCACGGCTGCTTCGAAATCCTCCAGCTTCGGGCCGAGGCTGAGCCGGGGAGTACGCAGCACGTCCACTACGGCTTCGATATCGGCTTCGGTAACGTCGGGGGCCGAAAGCGGAATCCTCATTTCGATGCCACCGCAGGCGCCCGCTTGATCAGCAGTTCTTCGCCCAGCGGCACGGAAATCAGCACCGCCGCGATTCTCTCCGCCGCATGCCCGTCGCCATAAGGGTTCTCCATCCCCCGCAACGAGCCGCGAAACTCCGCGCTCATCGCCGTGCGGATGCGATCCAGAATGGCGGTCGCGCTCGCCTCGGCATCCAGCACATTGCGGGCGCGTTCCCGGCCACGCTGCCGCATCCCGACGTCGACCGCCGGCAACGCGAAGGATGCCGCCTCCATGATCCCGCTGCTGGAGTTGCCTACCAGAAGATCGACCGATCGCAACAGACTCCAGTAAAGCACGGGGTCCAGATTGACAAATACCCGGCCATTCCCCCGCCTCCCAATGAAAGCCTTCGCCCGCTCGATCAGCGACCGGCTGCCGGCGTCGGCATTCGGATAGCAGAACAGAAGTTGCCCCGGGAAGGATTCGAGCGCCGAAAACAGCGCATCCGCTTCGCGCGTAGTATCGCGGGCGATGGTCGTCGGGTGGTATGCGATCAAAGCGGCAGGCGGCTTGGGCTGAATGCCGAGCCGCGTCTCAACCTCTTCGCGGCTCAGCAGCGCGCTACGCCGCAGATGGTCGAGCGATGGCGCGCCGGTGCGGTGCACGCGCCAATCCTCCTCGCCCATGGCCACCACCCGCGCCCGCGCCATGTCCGTGGATGTGAAGTGGATATGGCTGAGCTTGGTGAGCGCATTGCGCACGGCATCGTCAATCGCGCCTTCGCTGATCTCCCCGCCTTCGATATGCGCGAGCGGGATGCGCAAGGCCGTGGCAACCGCAGCGGGGGCCAGCATTTCGTAGCGGTCCGCAATCAGCAGCAACATGTCGGGGCGCATTTGCCCCAGGCAGTCGGCCAAGCCCAACGTTGCCAAGCCGATCGTTTTGGCCATCCCGATGTCGCTGTCCGAACTCAGCAGACATTCGATCCGCGCGTCGATGCGGAAGCCGTCCTTCTCGATCTCGCTCGCCGTGCAACCGAATTCCGGGGCAAGATGGGGGCCCAGCGCGATAATTTTCAAATCCACCGCCGGGTGCGCGGCGAGTTCGCGCAGCGGCCAGTAAAGGTGGCAGTAATCGGCGCGCGAGGAAGTGACTACGGCGATCTTGCGCGTCATCCTACGGCACTCCGTATGACAGAACTTGGCTCGTACTCCGGAACTATCGCGCAAATGGTCTTAACGAGTCCCGCCAGATCGCCGGTAGCGAGCAAGCAGGCTGTCTGCTCCATGTGATCGTGCAGCTCGGCCGGCGCGGGAATCGGCGTCCGGATGACTTGGAGCCCACCAGTGGCGGATCCCTCGCGGACCTCGGTCTTGAAGATCAGATCTTCGGTGAGCTTCTCCCCCGGTCGCAGGCCGATCAACTGGATCGGAATCTCGTTCGCGGAACCGTCCTCGGCCTTCTCAATCAGTAAGCGCGCGAGATCGCCGATGCGCTCCGGTTCGCCAAGCCCAGGCAGCAGAATTTTCCCGGAGCAATCCGCCTCGCCAGCCGCTAGAATCGCCTCGACGGCCGCATCCAGGGACATGAAATAGCGGCTCGCATCCGGGTGCGTGACCGTGACTGGGCCGCCCCTGGAGATCTGCTCCAGAAAGATGGGCACCACGCTGCCGGTCGATCCGGCGACGTTGCCCAACCTCACCGCATTCATCCGGCATCGCGGGCCGCTGAGCGTCGCTACGGTCAATTCCGCGATTCGTTTGGATGCGCCCATGATGCTGTGCGGATTCACCGCCTTATCGGTCGAGACCGACACCAGCGCCGGCACGCCGTGCTGGATCGTAGCCTGCGCCAGCGTGTAGGTGCCCACCGCATTGTTGTGCACCGCCGCGAACGGGTTGAGTTCCAGCAGGGTCACGTGCTTGAGCGCCGCCGCGTGATACACGATCCGCGGTTGAAAGCGCTTGAAAATGCCGTTCAACAAACCGGCATCGGTCACACTCCCCAGGATGGCTTCGTGGGGGACGTCGGCGTGCGCCTCTTTCAAGTAACTGTAGACGCCGAACAGGTTGCTTTCGGAGGAATCCAGCAGGACCAGGCGTTTCGGACCGGCCGCGGCGATGGCCTTGACCAGGGCCGATCCGATATAGCCGCCCGCGCCCGTCACTAAAACGATAGCGTGCCGGTGCGCGGCTCTTCCTCCGAATTCGGCAGATAGAGTGTCTTGCAGTGCTCGCAACGATACACCTCGGCGTCCGCGCCGAACTTCTGTTTCACTTCGTCGCCGAAGAAATACCAGCGCTTCAGATGACCCGCGCAGAGTTTCCCTTTTGCGTCTTTCTCGTTGCAGGCGCGCATGCGCGGCACGCGGCGCTTGACCTTGGTCCCGTCGCTGAGGGTGGCCACGAGTTCGGAGACCGGAACCGGCTTGTCGGAGACCGCATATTTCGGATTCGCCATAGAATAGAGCCGAAGCCCGAGTATAACAATTTCACGGCTGGACGGTGCCTTCGACGACGCGCCGCAACGTGCGCAAGCCTTCCAGAATCGCCGCGCGCTCGGCCGGTTTGGCGCGGCGCAAGGCCGCCGTCACAGGATGGATGGCGATGGCCGGGAATGTATCGCGCATGTAATTCCGGACCACTTTGGAGACCACAATGACGCTGACGCGCCCATCGGTTGGGTGAGGCCGGCGCTCCGCCAGGCCGCGCTTCTCCAGACGATCCACGATGCCAGACACAGTGCTGTGCGCCAGTCCCACGCTGCGGCTGAGTTCTTTCAGACTCAGGCCGCCGGTGTGGAACAACGCTTGCATCACGCTGCGTTGCGGGCCGGTCAGGTTACCGCGCGCGAATTCGGCCTCCACTGGCTGCCGCAAGATCTGCCGAACGGCGCTGAGATGGCCCTCTATCTCGTGCGCCATTAGGGTCAATTCCGATTGTTTGGCCACGGAGTCTCCAGGCTACAAAACAAATGGGATCAGCGCCTTCACCTCGCGCTGGTACTCGGTATACTCTGCGCCGAACTGCTCGGCCATGAAGGCTTCCTCCTTACGGGACTTCATGCCCCATCCGATGAATGCCAGCGCCAGGCCGGCGATGCCACGCCATTCGCCCAAGGCCAGCGCGGCGCCCAGCAGCCCTAGCAGGAATCCGGAGTAGATCGGATGGCGAACGACATTGTAGGGTCCTTTGAGTATGAGCCGGTGATCCTGCTTGACGGTTACTCTGCCGCTCCAGTTGCGGCCGAGCATCAGGCGGGCCCAGACGGCAAACGCGCAGCCCGCGACGGTGAGGATCAGCCCCGTCCAGGCGGCCACAGGCGAGTCCGGAACGAAGCGCCAGGCGAGCGGTCCCGCATGCAGCCTGTCGCTGAAGATCAGGGCAAAGGCGGCGGTGATGATGCCAATGTGCAGCAGACGGCCACCGGCGGGCTCGCTGCGCGCCGTTCGCTTGGTCGCCAGGGCGGCGATCAGCCAGAGTACCCCCACTGCGGCCCAGATCCCTTCGATGTACCGATAATACGTCGTATACGACATATCGTATACGACATATATCGCCACGCAAAGGGGACGGGGCCCTCAAGTCTCTACATTTGAGCGGGGCTAAAGCCCCGCGCCGGCTAAAGCCCGCCCTCCAGTTCTCCTCGGCAAATGAACAAACTCGAGAGCCGGCTTTCAGCCGGCCTTAGGCTAACGATCCCCCGGGCGCGGGACCGTCGAGCACTTCGCGAATGAGAACCGACAGAATATCCAACTTGAGCGGTTTGCGCAGAAACGACATGCCAGGCCCGAACGCGCCCGAGTTCAGCAGCGCGTCGTCCGTGTATCCGGACATATAAATCACCTTCAGATCGGGCCTCGCTGCCAACGCCTTCCGCGCAACTTCGCGCCCATTCAGGCCGGGCATAATTACGTCGGTTAACAACAAATCGATCGAGCTGGCATGTTCTTCGAAAACGCGCAACGCATCCAGGCCGTCCGCCGCTTCCAGCACCCGGTAACCACAGCCGTCGAGTAGGTGCCTGAGCAGTTTGCGCACGCTATCCTCGTCTTCCGCCAACAGGATCGTTTCCGCGCCCACTCCGGGCGCGCGCCTTAGAGGATGGGGACCGGCGATCTCATTGGCCTGTTCGGCGCGCGGCAGGCAAATCGTGAAGGTGGTTCCGCGGCCCGCCTCGCTACGCGTCCGGATTCCGCCGCCTGCCTCCTCCACGATACGGTGAACCGTGCTCAATCCCAGGCCCGTGCCGCCGCTGCCCTTGGTAGTGAAATAGGGTTGAAAGAGCTGGCGCAGCGTTGCGGGATCCATACCCTCTCCGCTGTCCGAGACTTCCAGCATGACGTAGCTGCCGGGCGGAAGCCGATGCCATGCATCCGCGCGCAATTCCGTGTTCGCCGTGCGGATGCGGATCGAGCCGCCGTGCGGCATGGCATCCCGCGCGTTCAAAATCAGATTCATGATCACGCGGGTCGTCTGCGCGGGATCGGCCTGCACCACGCCCAGGTTGGGATCCAAAGTCGCGACCAGTTGTATGTGCTCGCCGATGAGGGGCCGCATCAGCCGCAGGGTCTCCGCTACCTGTGCGTTTAGTTGCACGATGGCGAGCCGGGCAGCTTCTTTTCGGATGAAATCCAGAATCTGCCTGGTCATCCCCGCGCCGCGTGCGGCTGCATTGCGAATCTCTTCCAGTTCCGGACGGCTGGGATCTTGAGCCCCCATTCGGTTCAACAATATGTCGCTATAGCCGGCGATCAAGGTTACCAGGCTCGCGAAATCGTGGGCCACTCCGCCGGCCAGCCTGCCCAGCGTCTCCATCTTTTGCGCCTGGGAGTCGTCCGGGTCCGGCGCATGGCAGATGCCGGCTATGCCGCTACGCACCGGGCGGGCAATGGAGGGGCTAGTCATGCAACCCAAGTCGGAGCAATCGTACTGCCAAGTACGATTGCTCGCACCAATCGCGCACAAGTCACTGAATTAAGGACACGATTATCTTAGGTAATGTCAGGTTAACAGTGAGGTTAACAGGTAAAAATTCCCTACTTCTTTTTTCGCAGATAAATCTTTCCGTTGAACGTGGTGAACTGCATTTCGGGCCCCCCGCCGTTGATGGAACCGTAGGTGCCCTTATCGAACAGTACCCGGTAGCGCCCGTCCTTGCCGTGCGTCTCCGAGACATTCGGGTTGGCCGGCGTGGCTTCCGGATGGATGTCGAAATCGCTGTAGATCTCGCCGTTGTCGGACTTCAGCTTGACCCGCGCTTTTACGTCCGCCGGCAACGTCACGTCCACGTCGCCGTTCATGGTGCTGAACGACATCGCCTTGCCCGGAGTCACCTGGTCGAGGGTCACCACCACGTCCTCGTTGAGCGAATGCGCCACCACTGTGCCCGAGATATTCAGCAGTTTCACCGAGCCGTTCAAATCGTCCGCGTCGACTTCGCCGCTCACCCGATCCACCTTGATATCGCCGTCGTTGAGGCAGCGCAGTTTCAGGGAAGTATTGAACGGCACCTGGATGTTGAGATCCACCGTGCGATTCATGAACCCCACCCCGATATGGTACTCGTTGTCGTTCTCCTCGACGCTGAGTCCCGTTCCCCGGCTTTCCAGGCGGTGCATGCCAAGGGCCTTGGGGTCCGGCTTGGATTCGTGCCCGTCTTCGTGGCGTGTGTGCGCTTCCACGATGACCTCTTTGCCGTTATATCCGGTCACCGTAATGCCGCCGTTCATCAGTGAGGCATGTACCACCGCTGGCCGCGACGGATCGCTTAGAGGGATGGCGGTACGCTGCGGCGCTTCTTGCGCGATGCCCGGCAGGCTGGCTGCCATCAGAAATGCGCCTACAAATGCACATACATCGATTGGTGTTCGCATGATTATTGTCCTCGATTCAGAATTCGAATATTGCCGTTGAACGCGTCGAAACTAAGCTCCGGCCCGCCTTGGCCCACGCGTACCGCGGACCACTCACTACTCTTGTAGACGAACTTAGTGCCGTGGCGCTCAGCCTCCGCTGGCGGCAGCGGCAAATAAGCGACTTGGTAATCCGTATAGACCGCGCCGTTGAATGTCTTGAAGCGCAGGTCGGCGGAGAGGTCCGGTTGGAAGCTGACCCGGACTTCGCCGTTCAGCGATCCGAAGGAACTCTTGGCCCGCGGGTTCTGGCGAAACGACACCGTCACTTTGCCGTTCAACGCGTAGACCTTGCCCGAACCCGACAGTTCCTTCATTTCTACGCCGCCGTTGATGTTGTCCACCTTATAATCGCCCGCCACGTCCGCGACGGTAATCTCGCCGTCGTTGACCGTCTTCAGGTCGATCGCAGTATCGTGCGGCGCCTGCAGCTCGAAATCGTATTTCACCTCATACCCCGGGTCCCGGTCGATGTGAATGCCGCCGTTGCGGCAGCGGAACGGCCCGTCCACGTAGAACCGCACCGTGTTGGCGTCCTGCGAAATATCCAGCTTGACTTCGCGTTGCGCCTGTTCGGCTGTTTCGGACGAATCGGCGCGCAAGCGCTTGTGCGCCACCAGCCGTACCTCGCTGCCTGCATAGCCGGTCACATGAATGGATCCGTTGACGTTGTCCACGACGATCTTCTTCGGCGCGGCGCCCGAGAGCGCATACGTCTTTTGGATGGTTTCGTTCTGCTCCACCTCGGCCGCCGCTAACGGCAGACACGCAAGGAGCAATCCAAGCGCAACTGGAAATCGATTCCGCATAATTAGTTCCTCCATCTTCCCTACTATTGCAACTGCGATAACCCCCAAAGGGCTTTTTCCTTGACATTCTTGTCCGCGGTGGGGCTGCGCTCCAACGCCGTGAGCGAGGGCAGCGCGCCCTTGTCGCGTTCGTCCACAATGAAATCGATCAACGCGAGCTGCACCAGCGGCGAATCCTGTTTGACCAACGACTGATCGAGCGTCCCTTTAACAGAAGGGTTTCCGGCGAACTTGCGCAGCGCGTCCACCGCAGCCAGGCGCACATTTACGTTGGGATCGTGATTCACGGCGTGCAGTAAAGCCGAGAGCACCTGCGTGTCGGACTGGTCCACACGGGAGGAGTAGTCCACACCGCGCAATCGCTCGCTGGCGGATTGCTGCTCGAGCAGCGAGAGCGTCACCAACTGCCGCATGTGGTGCACTTCATCCTGCAAACCCGCCAGGTCGGCACGCCCGCGGTCGCGCTGGCCCAGCCACTGACCCGCGCCCAAGCCCGCGACGAGCAGGGCCGCCGACCAAGCCCACCCCTGCCAGCCCCAGTCGAAGAACCGGCGCTTGGCGGGCGCTGGCGCGGCGGCCTTGATCCCCTGCTGGTACGCCTCCAGGGATTCGTAGAAGCGCGGACGCAATTGCGCGCTGGGTTGCTCCTGTTCCAGCAGTCCGAGCATTTCCCAGGTTTCCGACAACGCCGCGGCTTCCTGCTTGCAGGCGGCGCACTGCGCGAAATGTTCGTCCAGCTCCTCAGCCTCGGTTCGGCTCAGGGCGCCCGCCAAATAATCGGCGATATGTTCCTTTACCTGATCACACGTCATGACGCCTTCTCTCCAGCTAGTTCGAAAAAGATCTGACTGAGCGCTTTGATGGCGCGATAGACCCGCACCTTCACGGTTCCCACGTCGCACGCCAGGATATCCGCGATCTGGTCGTACTTGAGATTCTGAAAACGGCTCAATACCAGCACCTCGCGCTTTTCCACGGGCAGCGCCGCCAGCGCGCGGCGCAACAAACCCAGATCCTGCCGGCGGCGCAGGATCTCGCTGGGATCCGGTTCGGCGCTGGCCGGCTCCGGTGCGTTGTCCTCGAAAAGCGGCAGTTCTCCCTTGCGCTTCTGCGCGCCGTCGAGGTGCGCGTTGCGCGCCACCTGGTACATCCAGGACGTGAACGGGTTGCCATCCCGATAAGTGTGCCGGTATTTCAACATGCGAAAGTACACGTCCTGCACCAGGTCTTCACTGAACTCGCGATTGCCGGTGAGCCGCAGAAAAAAGCGGAACAGCGCGCGATGATGGCGCTCGAACAGCACCGCCATCTTCGCCAAGTCCCCATCCCGGACCTTCTGCATCAAAACATTGTCGGCCCGCGTTTCCGGCATTCACCCAATAATACCGAGGGGCAGGGAAAAGGTTACAGGGTGAGCGGGCGATGGGGCGAGCGGGCGATTGGGCGATCCGTTGTGCCAGACTGGGGGAAGGTTGCGAATTCTCCTGATATCCACCTACGAATTGGGCCGTCAGCCATTTGGGCTGGCATCGCCAGCGGCGTGGTTGCGCAATGCCGGCGCGGAGGTCGCCTGCCTGGACCTGGCGCGCCAGCCGCTCGATGAAGAAGCCCTGCGGACGGCCGATGCCGTGGCGTTCTACCTGCCCATGCACACCGCAACCCGGCTGGCCATCCCCGTAATCCGGCGGACGCGCGAGATCAATCCCGCGGCGCACCTCTGTGCATATGGCCTATACGCGCCGGTGAACGCCGAGCTGCTGCGCAAACTGGGAGTGCGTACGATTGCCGGCGGCGAGTTCGAGGAATCCCTATTGACGATCCTGCGTCCCGGCCCTGCGCCCATGATCTCGCTTGCCCGGCAACGGTTCCTCGTGCCGGATCGCAGCGGCCTGCCGCCGCTTGCCAAGTATGCGCAGCTTGTGTTGCCCGGCGGAGCGCGCCGCACGGTGGGCTACACGGAAGCCAGCCGCGGCTGCAAGCATTTGTGCCGGCATTGCCCGGTGGTGCCGGTTTACCAAGGGCAATTCCGCATTGTGCAGCGCGAAGTCGTGTTGGAGGATATCCGCCGCCAGGTCGCGGCCGGCGCACAACATATTACGTTTGGCGATCCCGATTTCTTCAACGGCATTGGCCACGCCGTGGAAGTGGTGCGGGCGCTGCATCGCGAATTTCCGCGGGTCACTTACGATGCCACCATCAAAGTTGAGCACCTGTTGCGGCACTGCGAACATTTGCCGATGCTGCGCGAGACGGGCTGCGCGTTCGTGGTCTCCGCGGTCGAATCGGTGGACGATTACGTCCTGCAACACATCCTGGAGAAAGGCCACACGCGCGCCGATTTCGTGCGCGTGGCGCGCATGTTTCGTGAACTGGGCCTGGCGCTGGCCCCCACCTTCGTCCCGTTTCACCCGTGGATGACGCTGGAAGGTTACGCGGACTTGCTGGCTTCCATCGCCGATCTGGATCTGGTGGAGCACGTCTCGCCCGTGCAACTCAGCATCCGTTTGCTGGTGCCGGCAGGTTCGCGCCTGCTCGAATTGCCGGAGGCGCGCGCGGCGATCGGCGAATTCGACGAGGACGCGCTGAGTTACCGATGGGCGCATCCCGACCTGCGGGTCGATAAGCTGCAACGCGAACTCGAAACTACCATTGCGCGGGCAGTCACAGCCAAAGAGGATCGACGCGCGATTTTCCGCCGCGCCTGGGAAATGACGCACGCGGCATTGGGTATGGCGGGGGCGGCAAGTGCGCCTCGCCTGCCGGACGTTCCGCCGGGCCGCCCGCGAGTGACGATCCCATATCTGACGGAGCCTTGGTATTGTTGAGCGGAGCCTATTGAGGAGCAGTTAGCTCCTGTGTGACACACCGCTCCTTCAAAGTCGCGGCCCAGTAAACGCGACCGGCGTTACCGAGCCACGACCGTAAGGGACTGGTCCTACTGCTTAACCAACGTGGCCACGGAGATATGCGGCCAGTTGATCCCCAGGAAGTTCAGGATCACCGTCTGCGTATATTGCAGTTGCAGGAACGTGCTGCCGTCCGCCTGTTCCACGGTCTCGATCCAGAAAATCGCGTCTAGTTGAATCGCGTTTGCATTCGCGACCACAAACGGGATGTTGACGATACCGCCGACGGGGGTCGTCGAAATTACCAGCACCACCGTTTTGACGATATTCTGACCTGCAATCGCCGCCAGCAGCGCCAGGTTCGGATTTTGCACCCATGGCAGTAAGATGCCCGGAGGCAGCGGCGGGTCCACAAAAGGCGTCAAATAGCCAGGTGTGACACCCGGTCCGGTGGGCGTCGAGTCGATGGGGTCGATGGTGGGCCCCGACTTTACCGTCCCGAAGAAAGTGCTCTGCGCCAGCAGCGAGTCGCCGTGGGGAATGGTGCCCATGCGGACCACCGTGGCGGGCTGATTCGGCGGCAGCACCGTGGAAGCCGGCACGTTGATCCAGATGCCCGGCTCGATGTGCAGCGCCGAGTTCGTCACCAGATCGCTGACTCGCTGCAGATAGGTCAACCCAAAAAGGTTGATATCGGTTTGTCCGGTGCCGTTGGGCAGATCCGTCTCCGACCCGCGGTTGGGAATGGCGCCGCCGATTGGGGTGAATTCCAGCGTTTCCTTTGTGGCATTTAGTTTCAGGCGAAAAGGCTTTGGGCCCGTGCTCGGTGGCGTGGAGTCGAAATCCGGCAGCGAGATCAGGTTGAACCCGCCTCCGACCCAGGTTCCAGCGAGATCGGCGAGCGGTCCAAGATTTTTCGCTTCAGTGCTTAACGGGTAACCTGGGCGAATATTAAGCGGCAGCAGCGGTGCTGCGGGTGTTGGGGGCGTTGGGGGCGATGTTGCCATGTATGTTTCTCCTCATTGCATAAGTGAATCGCGATTGGAAGGCGTTTCAGTCTCGAGGCCATTTATGTGCGGAATCACACCAAAGCCGCTTTTCGCCGCCGCAGGTGCGGGCGCGTACCTAAGCAACTGGCCGCGAACTGAGTTGCAACGGGATAATCAAGTATGCAAGCAGACTCTTTCCGGGACGCCCGCAAACGGCAGGACCGCAGCCGGGAACTGTCCGAAAAGGGCTGGTATCACAGTTTCGAGCTGCCCGACGGTACCATAATCGATGGCGTGAATCCGCTGCCGCGGCTGCGGGAGCGCTTCGCGAGCTTCCCCATTCCCGCCGATTTGCGCGGCAAGCGCCTACTGGACATCGGGGCCTGGGATGGCTGGTTCAGCTTCGAGGCGGAGCGCCGTGGCGCAGCCGTGACAGCCATCGATTGCGTGGAAGCGCCACATTTTATAGAGCTACAGCGCAAGCTCGCTTCTAAGGTCGATTACCGCATCCTGGAGATCTACGAATTGCCGGACGCCGGTTTGGGGCGATTCGACATCGTCTTCCTGCTCGGCGTTCTGTATCACTTGCGGCATCCGCTGCGGGCGCTGGAGATCGTTTGCAGCCTCGCGACCGACGTAGCCGTAGTCGAGTCTTTCGTCACGGATGGAGACACCTGGCAGGAACATACTGAAGATATTCCTACTCTGGAGTTTTACGAAGGCTACGAGTTAGCCAATCAGTACGATAACTGGGTAGGCCCCAGCGTGGCATGCCTGTTGGCCATGTGCCGCGCCGCTGGATTCGCCCGCGTGGAATTGCTGCAGACCGAGCCATACAACGCGATCGTAGCCTGCTACCGCCGGTGGGAGCCGCCGCCCGCGGAGGCCGTCTCCGCGCCGCCCGAACTGGCCTCCGCCACAAACAATGCGAACTACGGCATCAATTTTTCGAGCCACAAGGAACAGAACATTTCGTGCTGGTTTCGCAGCCTCCGTCCGGCGATTGCGAAGGAAGATTTGCGGCTGGAAGTTGACGGCTTCGGCGTCGCGGCTTATTACACCGGGCGCCAGCAGCCCGGCCATTGGCTGGCGAATTTTCCCTTGCCGCCCGGCTTATCGCCCGGATGGCATCCAGTGCGGCTGCGCTTCGCCGACAGCGATTTCAGCGATGCCGTGCGGATCGCCGTCGACCTGGGCTTGAACGTCACCCGGATTGTCTGCCATGCCGTCCACGACTCATTCAACTGGAAGAGCGGCGAAGTCACTGGCACCGGATGTGGGTGCTTGAGCTGCTGGGTGACCGGACTTCCGGAGAACGGCGATCACCACAATGTTCGCGTTTTCCTGGGCGATACGCGGCTCAGCGTCTCCTGGCTGGGCGCGCCGGATGCCGCCGGCTACACGCAGATCAACGCGACCGTGCCAGGGGGCGTGCCGAAGGGCGAGTACACGCTACGCATAGAATGCGGCGGAGTGAGTTCGGAACCTTGGACCGTGCGCGTTGTTTGAGGGATTCTATCGCACGGGCCGGATCGACGTATTTACCAGAGATGGATCGTCGAATTCCGTCCGGTCCCCCACCTTCTTCCCCTTCACCGGCAGCAGGCGCGCGGTCAACGGCTTCTTCCACTTGAAGGCCAGCGTAGCTACATCCCCCAAGATGCGTTCGATCTGCCGCTGGGTCACATCGCCCGCCATGGGAACGGTGTCCAGGCCGGTGCCGCAGACTGCCGAGTAAGCCAGCAGCGCATCCACGTCATACGTGCCCTCGCTCCAACGCTGCGCGAGCAGGTTGTCTTCCATCACCGGCAGCATCAGGCCGGAGAACCCGATGCGCTTCACCGGCACGGACTGCACGGCCTTGGTGATCGCGGCCGCCGCCGTCATGGTGCCGCTCGATCCGAACCGTTCGCCCGTCAACTTCTCCATGGCGGCGCCGATGGAGACCTCCCGCAATGGCGCCGGCGTGGCGTCCAGGCCCATGTAGGTCCAGCCGGATTCTTTTTCGATCTGCTGCGCCAGTTTCTCCAAGGCTATTGCATGCGCGCTCAACTCCCGCGTGAGCCGCTCCGCCGCCAAGGGCGCGTTGCCTGCCGTCTGCGCGAAGACCCGATCGACGACATTGGCCCCTTCGGTACCGATAGCGAAGCGCCGCCCTTCTCCCAAGTGATACGCGCCCGGATAGAACGGCCCGTACGGCGCCAGCATGGCCGTGGCGGCAAAGTTGAAATTGCCCAGGCTGCCCGGACTGTGTTCCGCCACGAACTTTATCAGACTGGCGGCCGCCTGCACGCACTTCCACTGGATGCCGCCTTCGCCGGCGACGATTAAGCTGGCCTTCAGGCTCTTCGTTGCGGAAAGGATCTCGCCCAGCAGTTCGGCTTGCGCCGGATCGTCGGCGTCGCGCAGCATTGCCGGTCCGATATTGGCGGCGAAGGATTCGTGGGTCGCCAGCGCATCGTATTCGCGAAAGAAGCGCAACGCATCAGCCGGCGAAAGGCCATGCGTGTAATCGGGGAATGGCTGCGTTGCGATGCGGACGCCCTCCACCGCGTACCCGCCCGCTTCCACCGTGCGCTTGGCTTGGCGCAGCAGCTTCAAGGTGTCCTGAATCTGTTCGAGGTAGCGCGCGCGATCCAGCTTCAGGAACGCGGTGATGGCACGCACTTTCGGCTTCGCCGGTTCTTCGGCCGGCCATGCCAGGGACGTTCCGGAAAGCAATGCGCCGCCGATAAACTGCCGTCGATTCATAGTTCTCTCCCGAGTTCAATCGCCGCTGCGCGCAGCCGCCTGTGGCGCTGCATCAAGTGCAGGTAGCGCGCTTCGTCGGGGCCGCTCTTAGCCCGCACGATGGCTTCGACCGCCGCCTTTTCGGCGCCGCTCCAATTGGATGGACAGGCAGGGATGCCTGTCCTACCTGCGCATCTGAGCGCAAGATTCCGCACCTGGAAGTGGTCCCACGCGCCCAGCTCGGCATCGGCGCATTCGTATAGCATATACGAGAGGGCCAGCTTTTCCAGCGTGCGCCGCGAGCTCCGATAGCCGGGCGCCCGCCGCATGCGGTTCTCTTCGCGCGCGACGAGCTGCGCCGCGGAGGCGTCCAGCGGACGGAATCCCAGCTTGCGATAGAACCAGAATGCGCCCGAATCCAGCGCTTCGTCGTTCTCCAGGCCTATCTGATAGGGGTCCACGGAGAAGCACTTTACGTTCAGGATCTGCCGGAACAGGCGCAAAAGGCGCGCGTAGAGCCACGCCGACTCGCCCTCGCGGAATGTGTAGTACAGGTTGAAGCCCACTTCGGCGCGCTCGAACAGCGAAAGCACCTCCACATAACCGGCCGGCACACTGTTCTTGAAAAACATGCCGGCATGATAGGCGCGCAACGGCAGACGCCACTCGGGCGGCA
>Ga0070761_10000607_pt1 | contig 22857 bp, 20 predicted proteins | sample HubBroMetageREF1_FD_66724 | JGI IMG/M metagenome (GOLD analysis project Ga0070761, IMG submission 66724) | Reference soil microbial communities from the Hubbard Brook experimental Forest, New Hampshire, USA - Hubbard Brook CCASE Soil... | ecosystem: Environmental > Terrestrial > Soil >... | reverse complement strand
CACGCTGCTAAGTAAACGCGACCCCGCCGGCGAAGAAAAATTCGCCGAACTCCAAGTCCGCGCCAACACCGGCCTAGGTGCCGAAAAAGCCGTCGCCCATTAGGGTTTGTAGAGGCGGTTGGCGAACCGCCCCCGCCAGTTGATAATCCGCACACGCGCCCCGCCTTCCCCGTCGCTCGCGCCGCTCCCTGCGTTATCATGGCTTGCGAACAATTTCGCGAGCCCTTGAAACCTTCCCTGATCATCCACGGCGGCGCCTGGAACATCCCCGACGAATCCGTCGCAGACTGCCGCGCCGGCATCCAACGCGCTCTCGAAGCCGGATGGAAAATTCTCTCCGGCGGCGGCGCTGCGATTGACGCCGTAGAATCCACCATCGTAATCCTGGAAGACGATCCCACGTTCGACGCAGGCTTCGGTTCGCACCTGAATACCGAAGGCCACGTCCAGCTCGACGCCATCCTCATGGACGGCCGCACGCTCAAAGCGGGAGCAGTCGCCGCCGTAGAGCACATCCACAATCCCATCCGCCTCGCGCGCAGCGTGCTCGAACACAGCGAACACATGATGCTCGTCGCCGACGGCGCGGAAAAATTCGCCGAAGAACACGGCATCGCACTCTGTCCGCCCGAAGATCTGATCCACGAACGCGAACGCATCGCCTGGCGCCGCTGCCTCAGCGATTCCCACGCCGCCGAACATCATCTCGGCCACGAATCCGGTACCGTAGGCGCTGTCGCTCTCGATGACCAAGGCCATCTCTTCGCCGGAACTTCCACAGGCGGCACCTGCTGTAAACTCCCCGGCCGCGTCGGCGATTCCCCTCTGATCGGCTGCGGCTGCTATGCCGACGCCGAATCCGGCGGCGTCTCCTGCACCGGCCACGGCGAAGGGATAATGAAAATTGTAATGGCCAAGATGGCCACCGATCTCCTGCACGACCAGCGCGTCCTGCTCTCGCATCGCAAAAAGGCCGGCCCGCTTTCGCTGGCGCAAGCCGTAGCCGACGCCTGCATCCGCAAACTCGCCCATCGCGTCCACACCACCGGGGGCCTAATCCTCCTCGATCGCCAAGGCCGCCCCGCCGCCGCCTTCAACACCCCCCGCATGGCCTACGGCTACATAGAAGAATCCGGCAAATTCCGCATCGCCCCGTAGCCTCGTCCCCAACCTAGCTTTTTTCCTTGACCTCCCGGTGCCCTCCTGTTTACGCTGTACTGGCAACCTGCTGGATTGACCCCGCCGTGTCCCCACGATTCGCAATCCGCTGCCGCGTTCCGCCGCATCCTTCCGCTGTTTCGCTCATCCAATCCCGCGGGGCAATCTGTGCTAAAACGAACCGAACTTAAGGAGAAAGCCATGGCCATACGCGATGCACTGCTTGCCGAATTCGACCACGAAATGATCAGCACCCGCCAAACTCTCGAACGCGTCCCCGAAGGCAAACCCGACTGGGCCCCACACGAGAAATCCATGAAGATGGGACGCCTCGCCGGCCACCTCGCCGAACTTTCCGGCTGGGGCGCGACCATCATTAATCAAGATGAATTGGATTTTCGTCCGGTGGGCGCGCCGCCGATGCAGCCGCTGGTGATGATTTCGCGCCAACAACTGCTCGACACATTCGACAAAAAAGTCACCGAAGCGCGCGCCGCGCTGAGCGGTGCCAGCGATGAACATCTGCTGAAGAACTGGAAGCTTCTCGGCGGCGGCCAAACCATCATGGTCATGCCCCGCATCGCCTTCCTGCGCAGCTTCGTGATGAATCACGTGATCCATCACCGCGCGCAACTCGGCGTCTATCTCCGCATGAACAATGTCCCGGTGCCCAGCGTCTACGGCCCCTCCGCCGACGAAGGCAAAATGTAAGCCCGGTCTTGACTTGGATCTGTAGCGGCCGCTTCGTCCCGGCCTTTGCGGGACGAAGCGGGCACGCTTTTCCGTTTCTCCGCTCTCTGCTCCAGCGTCTGCCTGCTTCCTTGCTCCCCTGCCTCCCTACCCCGCCGCCTCCAACTCCTCCGCCATCTCCAGCAATTTCCGCACCGTATTCCAATTTCTCCCCGTCGACGCAATCTTCAACGTCCGCTCCACCGTCGCCATCGGCAAGGTCGGCCGCGCCATGCCATTCGGAAAATAAATGAAAAGCTCGCGGCCGCTCACGCGCAATTCTTGCGGCGCGCACTTGATCTTCAAAACCTTGTCGAGCGCGTCCGCCGCAGGACTGCTCGCGAGAAACGCCACCAGCAATCTGCTCGCATCAATACCTGACCGCTTCGCGAACGGATTGCGCACAATCACCTCGCGCAATTCCGGCGCGGTGCGCACGATCACACTCGGACGAAATCCAAAATTCCGCTCGATCCCCTTCTCGATCCGCGCGCCGACGGCCGCCAGATCCCGCTTGTCCGCGCGGCACACCACGTTGCCGCTTTGGATGAACGTCTGCGCGTCGCGAAATCCCAGCGACTGGTACACCGCGCGCAATTCGTCCATCTTGATCTTGTTGTGCCCGCCCACGTTCACGCCGCGCAGCATGGAGATAATCACGCTCATCGTGCCGCGCAGTATAACGCAAGTTTCCATCTGTGAATTACGCGCTGCTGCTAAAATGTGGCAGGCTGGCCGCGCAATTGCCATGACCCCTGAACCCCCGTCGCCATCGCACGATCCCATCCGCCGCAACCTCGCGCTTCTGGGAACCGCGCTGTTTCTGATTCTCGCTCCCGGCTGCGTCGCAGGTCTGGTGCCCTGGTGGATTTCCCACTGGCAATTTCGCGCGCCGTTCGCGGGCTACGCGCCGTTGCGCGTAATCGGAGTCGTGCTCATCGCCGCCGGCGCCTGCGTCGTCGTCGATTCCTTCGCCCGTTTCGCGCTGCAAGGGTTGGGCACGCCCGCGCCCGTTTTCCCCACGCTGCACCTGGTGATTAAGGGCTTTTATCGTTACGTTCGCAATCCGATGTACGTCGCGGTCGTCGCGGTGATACTCGGCCAAGCGCTGCTGTTCGGCGACATTCGCGTCTTCGAGTACGCGCTGTTCGCCTGGCTCGTCGCGCACTTGTTCGTACGCACATACGAGGAGCCCAGGCTGCGAAAATCTTTTGGCGCTGAATACGATAGGTTCCGCGCCAACGTTCCGCGCTGGATTCCGCGCCTCACTCCCTGGCGCGACAACACGGAATCACGACACGCCTAGCCCGATCCGCCGCACCCACCGCGCAACCATGTGCCGCCGCTAGCGCGGAAAATCCGCGGGGAGCTGCGGTTCGCTGAACGCATTCCATTGTGAGTAATCGCTGACGCCTTCCTCGCTGCCCCCCGGCGCCGTGCGGCGCGTCTCGCGCGGCAGATGGTCCTGTTCGTCAACGCACATGGAAAATCGAAATTCCTTTTCCGACGGATCGTGCGGCGTCGCAACCGCAATTTCATAATCGCGGCAAGACTCGCCTGCGATGCTCCGCACCGCACCGCACACTACCATCGGCAATGATCGCCTCGTACGGCAGCGAGTTGTCGTCTGACCCCAAAGAATCCTTGTCGCATTCAAATATGGGCAGAGAACCTTGCCCGTTGCCCCGGCCCAAAACCCACTGGCGGTCCACACGCCCATACGACCGTGCAAGGTAAATGATCGAGTCCAGAACCCTAGGGTTGCCGTTCTGATCCGTGGCTCGGCGAACCGTGTGTTGAAAGGCGGGGCAAAACGTATCGATATCGAAGGTCTCCGGAGCAGAGGCAGGAAAATAGTGCACGCTGTGATAATGCCAACTCTTCGAGCTGGCAGCGGCTTGCTCGGAACGCTCCATCTCTCGCATTGGAGAGTTCCGCCAATTCCACCATCCTAGCCCCGCGGCGAGCACGATCAGCACAACCGCCGCCGCGACCCACTTTCCCATCAGAGGCCTCCCGGTCTAGGGCCGCTGGCCCAGTTGCGGCGATGCGCCCGAGCCGGGCGTCCCGCCGCTATGCCGGCTCATCATTTTCCGTTTCGCCGGAACCACGATACACGCGCGGATAGCGTGCGTGCGGCACATCTTTTCGCCAGCTTGTCATTTTCCGTTCGATGCGGACGATAATACAGGCGAGGGCGCTCCGCCCTTCGATTATTGAAGGCCGGAGCTTGTGCGCAGCCAGCCGCGCCCGCTCTAGATTTGCCTTTGTAGCGGCCAGCTTTAGCTGGGCGCCTTTGAATTTGAATTGGGCCAACGCACGCAACACGCGCAACTCGCTTGCTCGAACTCTTTGAAGGAGCAACTCGATGCGTCATTCCGAAATTGCAATTCCATCCGTCGCGTCGCGGCGACACTTTCTACGTACGGTTTCGCTCGCTGCCGCTTCGACTTCGATGCTCCGCGGGGCGCAGGCCGCGCAAGCAGCAGCAGCTGTCCCGCTCGCGCCGAAAGTCCTCGCAAGCTCGGCAGACGGAGAGTTCGATGCCGCACGCATGCGCGCCCTCGCTGCCTGGACCGGGCAGACTTTGCAGACGCCGCATCCAGTGCCCTTCGGCGCGGAGATCGTGCACACCGCAACCGGCGAGCGCCTCATGCGTGCGACGAATGCCGTCGGAGAAGAACACGATCCCAGCGCGCACGCCGAAGTCCGCACCATTCGCCTCGCTTGCGCCGAACTCAAGTCGCCTTCCCTTCGCGGCTACACGCTCTACACCACGTGCGAGCCTTGCCCGATGTGCATGGCCTGCGCGTTGTGGGCGCGCATGGATCGCGTCGTCTACGGCGCCACAATCGCTGACGCCGCGCGCTTCGGCCATCAAATTCAGATTCCCGCTACCGAGCTCGTAAAGCGCTCGGACATGACCTGCATCGTAGATGGACCCATCGAGCGCGACGCGTGCTTCGCGCTCTTCACCGATCCCAACATGCAGAAAACTTTCAAGCTCTGGAATTCGGAAAAACCTTGAATAGGGTCGTCGGCCCTGCCAGGCGCTTGTTGCTGTGGCTGGCGTCGCGCGTATCGCTTTACGTCGAATCTGCGTTCTTAGAATCGTGGGGCAAGCCGGAGGAGTCCAATTCAGTTGGCAGGCTTTCTCTCAGCCGGCTGCATACCTGGGAGGACTTACTATGCTGTTCGACTTCGCCACCATCCCCGCGCGGGAGCGCTACAAACTGATGGTGTCCACAATCGTTCCGCGTCCAATTGCGTGGATTGTAACGCAGGATTTGCAGGGGCAGTTGAATGCAGCGCCATTTTCTTTTTTCAATGGATTTGCGGGGGATCCTCCGGTGGTGGGGATTGGAATTGGGAGTCACGATCCGGGGCGACCGAAGGATACGCGGCGGAATATTCGCGACACGGGGCAGTTTGTGGTGAACCTGGTGTCGGAGGAAGTTCGCGAACGGATGAACATCACGGCGATCGAGTTCGAACGCGGGGTAAGCGAGCCGCACGAGGCAGGCCTTGCGACCGTTGCGAGCGTGCACGTGAAACCCCCGCGCATTGCCGATAGCCCTGTTTCGATGGAGTGCGAGTTGATGCAGATCGTGGAGTTAGGAAAGGAGAGTGGGCTGGTGCTGGGTCGGATACTAGCGATGCACGTACGCGACGAGGCAGTCATCGATCCAGTGAAACATCACATCGACACGCCGCAGCTGAAACTGATCGGCCGCATGCACGGCGCCGGCTGGTACGCACGAACGTCGGACCTCTTCCGCATGGACCGAATCCCGCGCGACGCCTGGAAGCTACGCGACACCAAACTGGAAAGTAAGTAGCGCGCCGGAATATGCGGGTTCCTGCGGTTGAATCGGTAGCTCGGCGACGACGCGCAACGGCCCTACCGAAGGCGCCAGTGGCAAGCCGCGCTCCATCGAGTGCGGCAGCGAGCTCCCGCGCTCTAAGATGAATCGTAATGCACCATCGTCCGTGCAACTACGAATCGCGCTGAAATTCACCGTGTGTTACGGCAGTCGGGGCACTCTTCAAGCCTCCGCAGGACGCAACATGCTTGTTCTGGTGCAAACTCAGACCACCACCCCCGCCACCCCACCCAAAATCAATCGCTCGTTTTTGTCGTGTTTTTCGCGATTACAACCCGCGATGCAATTCCCCGTCAGCATATCGCTACGACGAGCTTCCACCCGCCCGTTGTATCCCCGCTCGCCCCTGTGCTAGCATCCGGTTTTCCGCAGGGTCATGCGCGCAGCCGCCGGGGGGCGGCGCCGTGATGATGTTCGCCTCGCTTTACATGTCGGATTGCACGTCTGTTTTATCCCCTTGCGAAATGCCTATTCGGAGCCATCCTCGCGCTAAGTCGCGCGCGGCCAGCGCATTTCCCTTTTCCAATTTCGCTTTTCCATTTTCTGCTTTCAATTCCTCCGAGGTGAAAAATGAAAAACTACAACACTGAATGGATCCGCAACGTTGGCATTGTCGGCCACGGCGACACGGGAAAAACCCAGCTGGTGTCGTCGTTACTGCACACGGCGGGGATGACGCCGCGGCTGGGAAAAGTCACCGAAGGCTCGACCACCACCGATTGGGACGAAGAAGAGGTGGCGCGCAAGATTTCGATCAATACGGGCGTCGCGTATGCCGAATGGCAGGCGCCGGCGCAGCCTGAAAAGACCAAAATCAATCTCCTCGATACCCCGGGCTATTCGACTTTCATCAACGAGACAAAATCGTCGCTGATTGCCGCCGATGCCGCGCTGATCGTGGTGGACGCTGCCGCGGGAGTGCAGGTCGTCACCGAAAAAGTGTGGGACTACGCGACCGAGTACGATTTGCCGCGCGCGTTCTTGCTCAATTGGATGGACCGCGACCTCGCGAGCTTCGAGCGCGCACTCGATTCTGTGCAGCAGGTTTTCGGGCGCGGCGTGGTGCCGATTCAATTGCCGATCGGCTGGGAAAAAGGATTTCGCGGCGTGGTGGACCTGATCACCATGAAGGCGCTGATCTATACGCCGGACGGAAACGGGATCGCGAAGATCGAGGAAATTCCGCAGGCGCTCGCGGACGAAGCGAAACTGGGGCACGAAACGCTGGTGGAAATAGTCGCGGAAGGCAACGACGCATTGATGCAGGAATTTTTCGACCAGGGCACGCTGCCGGTGCACGATCTGGTGATGGGTCTGCGCGAAGCGGTGCTCGCGAAGCGGTTGTTTCCCGTGATGCTCAGCTCGGCACTGCACAATATCGGCAGCGACGCGGTGCTGAATCTGATGGTGGCGATTTTTCCATCGCCCGCAGCACGCGGTAAAATTGTCTGCCACAAGACGGCGGATCACAAAGGCGAGACCGTTGAACGCGCCATCAGCGATTCGGGGCCGCTCTCCGTATTTGTGTTCAAGACGCTGGCGGATCCCTTTGCCGGGCGCATCACCTATTTCAAGGTGATGTCCGGGGTGCTGAAAAATGATGCGACGCTCGCGAATTTCAATCGCGGCACGCAGGAACGATTTCAGCACATCCAGGTGATGCAGGGGAAAACCGGGACGGAAGTGAGCGAGCTGCACGCCGGTGATATCGGCTCCATCGCGAAATTGAAGGAAACCACCACCGGCGAAACACTGGGCGACAAGAACGCGCAGATCTTCTGCGCGCCGGCGCGGATTCCGGAACCTTCGATTACATTTGCGGTGGAACCGAAAACGCGCGCGGACGAAGACCGCATCGGCGTCGCGATTCACAGAATCCTGGAAGAGGATTTGGCGCTGCGCTTTGGGCGCGATCCGCAGACCAAGGAATTCCTGCTCAGCGGCGCCGGGCAGCAGCACATCGAAGTCGTGGTGGCGAAGCTGCGCAAGCGGTATCACGTGGAATTAATGATTCATCCGCCGAAAGTTCCCTACCGCGAAACGATTCGCGCCAAGGCCGACGCGGAAGGCAAACACAAGAAACAGACCGGAGGGCACGGGCAGTTTGGCTTGTGCCGCATCAAGCTGGAACCGCTGCCACGCGGCAAGGGCATCGAATTCGTGGACGACGTTTTCGGCGGCGCGATTCCCAAGAACTGGATTCCGTCGGTGGAGAAAGGTGTGCGGGATTCCGCCGAGCGCGGCTACCTGGCAGGATTTCCGGTGGTGGATTTCCGCGTAAGTTTGTACGACGGAAAATATCACGATGTGGATTCCAGCGACATGGCTTTCAAAATCGCGGGGTCGCTGGCGTTTAAGGAGGCGATGAAGCAAGCGCGTCCGGCGTTGCTGGAGCCGATCATGCAGGTCGAAGTGTACGCGCCCGATCAGTATTCAGGCGACTTGATGGGACACCTGAGCGGGCGGCGTGGAAAAATCAGCGGCAGCGAAGCGCGCGCGGGCAACGTGGTAATCAAAGCGCTGGTGCCGTTTTCAGAAATGCTCAGCTACGCCAATGAATTGATTTCGCTGACCCAAGGCCGCGGAAGCTATGCGATGGAATTTTCGCATTACGATTACGTGCCGAATGAGATCGCAGAAAAAGTGATCGCGGCGCACAAGCCTCATCATGCGGGCGACGAGAGCGGCGAGGAGAACGGAAAGTCGGCTTCAGCCTAGTCGGAAGCGCCGGATTTCGCGCCGCTGTTGTGGTGCGGGATCAGGCGCGCGAAAAATTCCTCGATTGAACGAAACGGCGAGGGCCTTGCTTCGGGTGCCGCTGCGGTCTGCGCAGCCACAGCTGGCGCAGTAGCGGATGGCGCGACTGAAGATTGCGCCGCGGATGCGGGCTGCGCGGCTGTTTGTGCATCCGCAGTTGGCGCGGCAGTGCTTTGCGCCGCTGCGGATTGTGTTGCTGACGCTTCAATTGAAACCGGCTGCGCTGACGTCGCCGTGGATGCGGTTTGGGCTGGCGCGGATTTAGCTTGCGCGGTTGCGGCTGCCGTTTCTGACGCCTGCGCTTCAGCAGGCTGCGTCGATGCGGATCCTGTTTGCACCGGCGCAGATGTAGTTTGCGCGGCTGTCTGTGCGCCTGCGGCTTGCGCCGATGCGGACGTTGCTTGCGCTGCTGCAGACGGCGTCGATGCGCCTGCCGATGCGGCTGCAGTTTGTGCCGGCGCGTCGGACGGAACGGTTTTCGATGGCGCCGCTACGACTGGCACGGACGCAGTTGGTGCTGGCGCAGCTGCAGGTTGTGGTGGCGCAGTTACGGTTTGCGCTGGGACTGACGCGTTTTGCGCTTTCGGGCCTTCGCCTTGTTTGTACTGGCCGCTGCGGCCTGGCGTTCCGCCTGGGCAGCCTACGCCAAAGCAAGGTCCCGTAGCCCGGAACAGGTCGCAACCCGACAGGGAGATGGTTGATATGCACAGAACCAGCACAGCGCTGAGCTTGTTGCTCATCGTTTCCTCTCACGAAGTCTGCTAGTGCGCGACGACAAGGCCGGAGCTATAGCTCGATGATGGCACGGAACGGCGGCCACCAAGAGAATTCCAGCGAAGGTGTAGGCGAAAACAGCAGCAAATAGAAGGCGAAACCTACAGGACGGACCCGGAAAAACCGCGGGTTTTCAGGAAAAGCGGGGTAGAAAGAACCCCGTGTGGCGGCGATGTTCGTCGAAAGCCGGGCCGAATTCGGCTGCCAGGAACTCTTCTTCCTTGCGGGCCTTGCGGGTGAATCCGACCAGAAACATCAGGACGGCAAGGACGCCACGGTATTCGCCGATCAGGAGCGCGGTGCCGAGCGTCGCAAGCAGCAGCCCGGTGTAAATCGGGTGGCGAATGTGAGCGTAGGGGCCGGAGCGGATGAGTTCGTGGCCTTCTTTGATCTGGACTTCGGCGCTCCAGTCTTTGCCGATGGTGCGGCGGGCCCAGATGGCGAACAGGACCCCTGCGGCGCAAAGGGCGCTGCCGAGCCAGGCGATCCACACTTGATCAGGAACGAATCGATGATTTAACGGACCCCAGTTGGGATTTTCCTGATCGAGGAGGAAGAAGCCAGCGGCCATGAAGACGATGTAGAGCATGCGCTCTGCGGGATTCTGGCGCTTCGCGGTCCTTTTTACGCCGAAAGCTGCGCCGAGCCAGTAAAGCGCGAAGAGGATCCAGAAACCGTAAACAATTTCTGCGGGCGTTACGTGCATTCGTTCGGGCTCCGGGAAATCTAAGTCGCGCGAACGGGCGACTCCGTCCATTCAGGATGTCGCGCGCTTGAAATATCTGGTAGCGGTGCGGTTCCGAGCTGCGCGAGACATTGTTGCCTACTCTGAGAGCTTTGCCAACCGCGTCGTCTTGGGGAAGCGAAGGCGTGTTGGGCTCTGCCAAATTGGAGCTTGCGACGCTTGAACCAGCTGCGGCAAGCTGGCTCGCCATGAAAAAACCTGTGAAGGGCCGCCGTTTGGCGGATTCGACGATTGCTATTCACGCCGGTGAGGATCGATTTCACCGCAGCGTGCCGGTGGGAACGGCGATCGCACGCACTTCGAATTTCACGTTTGCAAACACGGAAGAATTGAAGCTGTGGGCCGAGGGAAAACGGCCGGCGTACATCTATACCCGTTACGGAAACCCGACGCTTTCGGTGGCGGAGGAGAAAATCGCGGCGTTGGAAGGAGCGGAAGCCGCGATCGTGACGGCTTCGGGGATGGCCGCGATTTCCAGCGCGTTGCTGACGGTGCTGAAGACCGGCGACGAAGTGATTGCCACGCGCGCGCTGTACGGCGGGACGTATCGGCTGATGCGGGACGTCTTTCCACGGATGGGAATTGTGGTGCGTCACGTGGAGACGGACTTGGCGGGAATCGAGCGGCTGCTGAACCCGCGAACAAAGGTGCTGTACATCGAGACGCCGACAAATCCTACGCTGCGTTTGGTGGATTTGCAGAAGGCGATCGCTTTCGCGAACGAGTGGGACTTGATTTCGCTGATCGATAACACTTTTGCCAGTCCGGTGCTGCAGAAACCGATTGCGATGGGATTTGACCTGGTGATGCACAGCGCGACGAAATATCTGGCGGGACATTCGGACGTGATTGCGGGAGTCGCGGCGGGGAGCCGTGCGTTGATCGGGAAGATTCGCGACATGATTATTCATTTGGGCGGGTCGATGGATCCGGAGGCCGCGTTTCTGCTGATCCGCGGGATGAAAACGTTAGAACTACGGATGCGGCGGCAGTGCGAGACGGCGTTGGCCATCGCGCGATTTCTGCAGAAGCATCCGAAAGTTTCGAGGGTGCATTATCCGGGTCTGGCTTCGCATCCGGATCATGCGCTGGCGAAGCGGCAGATGAAGGGTTTTGGGGCGATGTTGGCTTTCGACTTGAAGGGGGGCTTGGGAGCGGCGCGGCGTTTTTGCGATCGGACGCGCGTGTTTTTGCTGGCGGTGAGTTTGGGCGGCGCGGAATCTTTGGTGGTGCTGCCGATGTATTCATCGCATTACCGGATGTCGCTGGCAGAGCTGCATGGGGCAGGAGTGGAGCCGGGGACGGTGCGGGTTTCGATTGGGCTCGAGGATCGAGCGGATTTGATCGAGGATTTGCGGCAGGCGCTGGCGTGAGGAACTCCTGCCACAGAGGCACAGAGCCACAGAGAAAGACGAACACTACGGCAGAGACGCAGAGAAAACTGAAGACACATCCCCGAACCTGGTGCGTCAGCGTCTGAAGGCACGACCTATAAAAATCTTGGCTTGCGGCGGCGCGGCGAGGAGCGCCGCCGCGAGTGCTTCCCCCCATTTCGAACCGCGAGGTTAAAAGTTGAGCTTCGCGCCGATTTGGACTTGGCGGGCTCCAGTGGTGCCATCGTTCTGGCCGACCTGAGAGGTGGAGTAGCCGAACAGGGAGTCTTGAATGTTGGTGTCGGGCTTGTTGAATTGGGTGCGGTTGAAGAGATTGTAGAACTCGAACCTCAGTTGGAAAGTGAATCTCTCATGGATGACGGTGTTCTTCGAGAGGGCGAGGTCCCAGTTGTTGATGCCTGGGCCGGTGAACTGATTGCGCAGGAGGTTCGAGGGCACGTCGAACGGGATCGGCATGATGGTGGCGTCGTCGGGGTTGAATGCGGCAAGGTTGTAGCCGGTGAAGACGCCGGTGCTGGCAATCACGCGGCCGGTGGCAGGGATCGTCTTCAGAGCGGACGCGTTGACGACGGTGACGCGGTCGGCGAAGTTGGTGTGCAGAGTATCTACGGTGCCGAAGATGTCGTAAGGGAGACCGGTCTGCCACGCGGCGATTCCGCTGACTTGCCAGCCTTCCAAAGCGCGGCCAGTGACGCCGTTTGCGAAATGAGCGCGACCACGGCCGATGTTCGGCAGATAGACGAAGTTGATGACGCCGCGTTGACGGGTGTCAAAACCCGAATTTCCTTTTTCCCGCCGCAGGTTGAAGGAATCCACGGGGAAATTGGTGTTGGAGATTGTGGGAACCAGGGGATCGGAAGAATCATCAAGCGCGTGAGCCCAGGTGTAGGAACCCTGAATCTGCAGGCCGTGGAAATTCTTTTCGGTGACTTGCAGTTGCAGACCGTCGTACCAGGAATGGCCAGAGGTTTGGTCGGTAAAGGCGTCGAAGAAGGCGTTGTTGTTGACGGCGTCGAACGGCAAGAAGGGTAATCCGGTCGCGGGGTTCGTGCTTTCCGCACCAAAATAGAGATTGCTGAACTGCAGAGTGCTAACGTCGCATTGAAGTGCGTTGGGAACGGCACAGAACGCCTTCAGTTGGGAGACCAGGTTCGGTTGTGGAGGGGCGCCATCCACCACGCGAAGAATCCGCGTGCCGTGGTTGCCCACGTAGTTGACGTCGAGGTTCAGATTTTGTTTGAGCTCGCGCTGTACGCCGATATTCCAGGTGACGATGAGCGGCGGCTTGATATTGGGATCGAAAAGGTCGGGGAAAATACCGGAACCGTCGGGAACGACGGGAGAGGGCGTCAAATTTCCGGGAGCGAGTTGCGCCTGAAGTTGCGCGGCGGCAACGGGACCGAAAGAGGGCGTGGGTTGGTTGAAGACGCTGGGTTGGAACGGCGGATTGCCGCGCGCATCCGAGACCAGATTGCCGTAGATGCGGTCGCTGAATACGCCGACGCCGGCGCGGACGGAGGTACGTCCGTTCTTGAAGGGATCCCAGGCGAAGCCGAAGCGAGGCTCGAAGTTTTTGTAGTAGTCCTTGAAGAGTTGCAGGCCGGTGCCGGGTCCGACGGGCTGGAAGGTAAAGGGCGCAGGACCGCTGCTGTCCTGGAAGAGCGTGGCGAAATTGGCATGTGCTTCGTAGGGCACGCCGTACCATTCGTAACGCAGGCCGTAGGTGAGCGTGAGATTCGATTTTATTTTCCAGCTGTCCTGCACGAAGCCGCCGACTTCGTGCTGCACGAAATTGAGTTCATCGGTCGAGTGGCGGTCGCCAGCGCGATCGAAGAACTGGGTTTGCGCTTGAGAATTCACCAGGCCAAGGAGAGCGCCGACGGTGTCCTCGAGTTCGTTGGAGTCCACATGGGTATTGAGGCCCTGCAGCGCGGAGATGCTACTGGCGCTGAAAATGTCGAAGGTAAAGAGAGCGCGAGAATTGAAATTGGTGTTGTTGTTGGAATAAACGTCGCGCACTTCGGCGCCCCACTTGAAGGTGTGAGATTTCACGACTTTGCTCATGGCGTCGTACCACTGGTAGGTTCCCTGCTTGCTGGCCTGGTTGTCGGCATCGCCCAGCGCCTGGCAACCGAAGCCGAACGGGCCGCCCTGGCCGCCTTGAAAAACGGGGAGCTTGAAGTCGGCGCCGCGACCTTCGCCGTCGCTGAAGCCGAAGCTATCAAACGTGGGGACGCCGCCGCAGCCGAAAAATTCGTTGATGCGGTTGGCGCCGAAGCGGAATTCGTTGATGAAGCTGTTTCCAAAGGTGGAAGTGAGGCCGACGGAGAGACTTTGAATTTTGTTGTTCTCGCTGACGTCACCCAGGCCGCCGGGGAGAAAATCGTTGTGGAAGGGGTTGGGGTCGCCGAAATAGTTGTAGGTATAGCGGGCGTAGAGGCTGTGGTTCTGATTGATCTTGTGATCAACCTTGAGGACGGCGTCTTCGTCTTTCTCGCGCGATTCGCTGGGAAAGAAAAGTTGGCCGGTGATGCCGTCGGGATTTGCCTGGTTGGGAGCGGGATAGAGCGCGAGAATTTTTTGCATCACGGGATCGAGACCCACGCCAGAGGCGTTGTTGCCGACGCCGGGAGTGGTGACGTTGATGGCCTGGCTGGCACCGGTTTGTGGGTTGGTGTAGGTGAAGATGCCGGATTTGAAGGCGGCGGTGGGCACGACGGTGGAGTTGGTCAGGGTAGTGACGAAGCGATCACCCTGATAGTTAAGGAAGAAGAAGGTTTTGTCCTTGATGACGGGACCGCCGATGGAGCCGCCGTAGAGGTTGCGGACGTAGGGATTTTTAGCGGCGACGTCGCCGGTGAGCGGATCAATCTGGTGATTGAAGTAGTCGCGGGCGCCGAGCGCGTCCCAGCGGCCGAAATAGAAGAGGTTGCCGTGGAAATCGTTGGTCCCGCTACGGGTGATGACGTCAATGATAGCCCCGTTATTGCGGCCGTATTCGGGAGCGAAATTATTGGTGAGGACGCGGAATTCTTGCGTCGCGTCTGGATTTTCGGCGATGAGGCCGCCGAGGGGGCCGGGAACGTCGGCGTCATTGTTGTCCGTGCCATCCAGCAGGAAATTGTTGTTGCGCTCGCGTCCTCCGTTTACGGAGACACCGCCCAGGCCGTCGGATTGGGTGACCCCAGGGCCGAGCAGGACGAGTTGGTAGGGATCACGGAGGATTAGGGGCAGCTCGGTCATCTGCGTGTGTTCGACGACGTTGCTGAGTGTGGCGGTTTCGGTGTCAATCTGCGCGACGTTGGCGGCGGCGACTTCAACTGTGGCGGAGACGGCGCCGACTTCGAGCTTGGCGTCGAGCGTGAGGACCTGGTCAACCGTAAGAGCGACTTGGTCGAACTTGACGGCCTTGAAACCGGTTTTGGTGAAGGTGAAAACATAGACACCTGGCTGCAAGCTGGAGATGGTGTAGGCGCCGGTGTCCGTCGAGACGGTGGATCGCGCGATAGAGGTCGCCGCGTTGGTAGCGGTGATACTGGCGCCGACTACGGCCGCGCCGGAAGTATCCAGGACAGTTCCGGTAACCTTGGCGGTCTGCGCACGGAGGATGGACGGCGCAACGAGAATCCCCAGAATAATTAAGAAGGTATCGGAGCTCCTGAAAAGACGACGCGGAAAATTCATGCCGTTCCCCTTTGGCTGTTAGGCCGTATCCCCAACTGCGAGCTCGCCCGAACACGCATTTCAATGAACGCTACGATTGCAGATGGGTGGCCAGTGCTGGTCAAAAGCTTGTCACCGCTCTAACTATTTGACTTAAAAAGGAATAGCAGAAACATGAGGCGCGAACGTAAACACGTGCGTACGAACGCTGGAAGCGGCGTATTGGCAGACCTATGATCTTCGGGACGAGCCCGATTTATTGAGGCGATCGTGTTTTGGCTAGCGATTCGCGTGGCGCGGTGATACAAGCCTGTTTTTTGCCGATGGGCTTTAGGTGGACGCGAGGCTTGGCTCGGGGCGGGTCCCGAATTGGAATGTCCTGATTGTGACAATGGCTGGTACGGCAAGACCATTGACCGGGGCGTAGGTAGTTCGTAAGATCCTCGTTACCCCTTAGCGGGGGTGAACGACGCGGCGCCGCGTTGGATGAAGCACGCTACGGACCCGAAGTTGCTTCGTAGAATCCTGCGGAGAAGTTTTGCGCGTCGCAAGGACGGACGAAGACGATGAAGCTGAGGGTCGTTGGCCAGGGGCACTTGTGCGGCTGGGCCGGAATCGCTGCTGTGGCGACGCTGTCTCTCGCCGCCTGCAACGACACCGTTTCCAGTAAGCAAGTGAAGGCGCGGCCGCCGGCTGCGACTCCTGCTCCGGTTCCCGAGTTCGTGCGCGAACCACTGCCGTTGCCGGAGCACACCGTCTCTTTGGCCTCCTTGTACGACGCCCGTCCTGCGATTGACGTCCTCATTGACAAAGTCCAGGTGATCTTCAACACCGCGCAGAAAGAATATAAGTCGGGGGATTTCGACAAGGCTCATGCGGATTACGACCGCGCGGTGGCGTTGATGCTGGCGAGCGGCTTCCAGGTGGATTCGGATCCGCGGCTTTCCGATCTTTTCGATCAGATTGGCGAGACGCTGCATTCCTACGAGCGCAGCGCGCTGCAGGATGCGGATGAAGAGGAAGAGGGCACGGGCACGCCGGCGCCGATTGACGCGCTGGCGGACATGACTTTGCCGCCGGGGGATCCGCGGCTCGCGACGCAGGCGGAAAAGGAATTGATGCGTGTGCCGCACGATCTGCCGCTGACTGTAAATGATTCGGTGCTGCAATATTTGAGTTTCTTTTCGACTCCGCGCGGGCGCGCGACCGTTGAACATGGTCTGGACCGCTCCGGTCGCTACAACGACATGATCCGGCGCGTGCTGAAGGAAGAAGGCGTTCCGCAGGATTTGATGTACCTGGCGCAGGCGGAATCGGCGTTTCAGCCGACGGCGGTATCACGTGCAGGGGCGCGCGGCTTGTGGCAGTTCATGCCTTTCCGCGGCGAGGAATACGATCTGGACCGCACTTATTATGTGGATGAGCGCAGCGATCCCGAGAAGGCCACGCGGGCGGCGGCGCGGCACATGCGCGACCTTTACGATATGTTCGGAGATTGGTACCTGGTGATGGCGGCTTACAACTCGGGACCGATGAATGTGGTGAAGGCAGTCGAGCGGACAGGTTACGCGGATTTCTGGGAATTGCAGAAGCGCCACGCGCTGCCGAAGCAGACGCAGAACTACGTGCCGATTATTATTGCGCTGGCTTTGGTGGCGAAAGATCCTTCGCTTTACGGCGTGCAAGTCGAGCCCGAGAAACCGGCTCCGGTGGACGTGATTCATCCGGCGCACGCGATTGATTTGCGTTTGGTGGCGGATGCTACCGGCGCGGACCTGGACGATCTGCGGGAATTGAATCCGGAGATGCTGCGCAGCGTGACGCCGAACGATCCGAATTTCGAATTGAGGTTGCCCGCGGGATACGGCGAGAAATTGTTGAACGTGATCAATCAGGTGCCCGAGGACAAGTGGACGACTTGGCGTCTGCATACCGTCGAGCAGGGTGAAACGATGGCGGACATTGCGCGGCGTTATCACGTGACCGTGGCTGGGATCGAATCTGCGAACCACTTGGAAGCGCATGCGGTGGTGCCGGCAGGGTTCATGTTGAACGTGCCGGCTGCGCCGCCCGCGGTGCGGCTGGTACATTATCGCGTGGTGCGCGGGGATACGCTGGAAGGAATTGCCGAGCGCTTTGATGTGAGCGTCGCGCAGTTGAAACGCTGGAATAATATTCATGGGGCGAGCGCGCCGCGCGGTTCGCGATTGAAAATCTATGCGGGAGGATCGCCGGAAGATTCCGCGCGCGCTTCCGCTGCTGCGAAATCTTCTGTGCACCCTGCTGGCAACAGCGATGCAACGGTCGCAGTGCGCAAGATTTCTGCCACAGCGACAAGCGAAGGCGAAAAGCCTGCGAGTGTGGAGCATCTGGTGAAGCAGGGCGAAACGCTCTACTCGATTGCGCACGCCTACAAGACCAGCGTGGAAAATATTCGCCAGGCCAATTCATTTCTGGGCGAGCGACCTTTGCGAGCTGGGGATGTGCTGACCATTCAGCGTTGAGTAGACCGCATTCCTTCCATCCTGTAAACTACTTATAATAAACATCTTAATCATTGATGTAACTTTTTGTTACCGTGCCATTCTGGCGATTTCCTCAAATATTCTGTGCGCCGCGCGGTTTTTGGCGCCTTGCATCTTGACAAACTTCTGGTACTCCGTTTATAAGCGCGCAGGGCCTGATACGCTGCTTGTTAAGTCCGACACCCAGGGAGGGACGAATGTTTCACGCCAAACAACATGATGAGGAAGATGACGAGCTACCCCGCTACGAAGAGGAAGAGGGGGAAGAAGGCGCGGAACCGCCTCACGGAGATATTGTAGAGGAAGTGGAAGAGATCATCGTCGAGGAGGAGCCGGACGGGGAGGAAGCGCCGGCGGCTGCTCCGAAGGCGAAGGCGCCGAAGAAAAAAGCGGCGAAGAAAAGCGCGCCAAAGAAGAAGCCTGCCAAGAAAAAGGCCGCGCCCAAGAAAAAAGCTGCGAAGAAGGGCGCGGCCAAGAAGGCGGCCAAGCGCAAGAAGCGGTAACACCTTTTTCTTTCTTGCGAAGAAGGATCACGCGGGACCGGGCGCGCTGTCAGGGCGTTGCGGTTCCGCGTTTTTTTTGCGCCGCGCGAGATTTTGCGGCACCCCCGGGCCCGCAAAATTCAGTTCCCTGATTCTCTGCTTCCTGTTTCCCTGCTTCACTGTCGCGTTGTTTCTAGTTGCCCTGAGTCGAATGAAACCCCGCGCGTGTGCTGATTCGAAACACGCCCCGCGGCGCGACTTGCCACAGGCGAAGGCCCTCGCTTACACCGCTGGCAGCATTCACGCGCGCGATCGCCTCGCTGAAATCACGGCCATCACCGACACGGCGCCGGACGCTGAAAATCCGCGGCATGTGTTCGTCGAGCGACTTTTCGCGGGCGAAGGGATACGCATCGTGGCCATGTGCCAGGTGGAGCGATTCGCTGACGACCTACGCCAGCGCATTCAGTAAGGTGACCGGCGGATTCAGTGACGTAACCACCGGGAAGTCTTGCCCTAGACGCTTGCCGGCCGATTGGGAAACGTGCCCGGTCATTGAAGCGGCGCTGCGGTGGCCGCCACCTGCGGATTCTGCGAGACAACCGCGAATCCAGTACCTCAGCGGCTCAAGCCGACCGATTTTGCAGAGCTTTGGCATGGCTGCAGCTGAAGCCAGGACCCGCATCGATTCGCAAGTTCCTGCACAGACTCTTCGGCTCCCGCAGCACCGGATACGCCCGCGAAGCCGTGTAGTCCGGGTTAGCTGTGAACCTAGCGCGCCGGTTTGAGGGTTTGTGCGATGCGGCTCATTCGCAGCGCTGGAATTTGCTGCGCGGCCTGCGCAGGCGAAGGATGATTTACCTTGGACAGTTTTCCCTTTTCCGCCATGTGCTGCTGTGCCTGCTGCCACGCGGGAATTTCCGGGGGCTCTTGCGTCCAATGCACGACCGCGGCCTCATCACACCAGTTGAGCAGCTTGGGCATGGCTTTGCGATGGGCGCCGCCGGTGCGATAAGCGTTCATCGCCGCCTCATCCTGCCAAGCCGTCATGGTCCAAAAGACGTACGGCGCGTTGACTAAAAGCCTGCCGCCGAGAAAACCCGAGCTGCGCTGGACCTGGCGCACGGACTTCGCGGTGTCCCATAGGAATTCCGGGAGATAGAGGAAGGAGCGAACCCGCAAGCGCGTCACGGAGATGAATGCCATCTGGTCCTCTGCTGGCCTCGGCACGCGAGCTTCGCGGCCCTTTGACGGCGGCAATCGTTTGCGGAATTCAGTTTACCGCAAGCGCTGCGGTTTATGGGTCGAGCGCGCTCCATTGCGGGAGCTGGCGGCGGCCGAGGAGGACTTCGGCGGCCCATGTGCCGAGGTACGTGGAGAGGGCTACGCCGTGGCCGGCGTAGGCGCCGAGGACTATGGCGTTGCGGGACGCGCTATCTTCTGATCCGCCACCTTTCCGGGTGGCTTCGCTTGCGACGCTCTGCGGGTGCCAGTCGAAGACCGGCTTCCAGGAATCGCGGAAGAGGATGGGGCCGCCCCAGCGGCGCGTGAATTTTACCTTTTCCAGGGCGGGATGGAGATGGAGGACTCGCTGTTCGAGGCGATCAAACGCTGCGGCAGATTCCTCAGCGGCGACGTCCACTTTTTCCAGATCGTCGGCGTCGGGGGATTGTACCAGGCCGGCGCCCCATACGATGGAGCGATCCCTGCGCACGCGGCCCCAGAGGTAGGGGAAATCTACGGTGTAGAAGGGTTTTCTTGGCGCAAGGCCGGTCGCAGCGAGAACTTTTTCGCTGACCGGTTGGCTGAGGATCGCGAGCGTGAGGCGCGGATGCATGCCGGCCAAGCCGGACTGCGGAAGCGAGAGAGCATTTGCCGCGAAGAGGATTTTTGCGGCGGTGATTTTTGGCTGGCTTCCGCGGCTGCTCAGGTGAAGTTCCGGCAGCGTGCTCCAGTTTACGTTTTGCACGCGGTGATTTTCGTGGATTTGCGCGCCGTGGCGCTGGGCGGCGCGGGCGAGGCCGCTGACCAGTTTGCCGGGATCGAGCGCGCCGCCCGGGACTTCGTTCACCACTCTGAGTGTGCCGGAATCATTCCAGGCGATTGGTGATTGCTGGTGCTTTGCTTCTCCGGAGGTTTGATGGCGCGCGATTTCCCACGCGCCGGTGAGTTCGAAATCGCAGCGAACTTCTAGTTTTTCGAGGATCGAGCGGAAGCCCGCGAGGACGTCGCCCAGGCCGGGTTGATTGCCGGCGGCGGTTTCGCCTAGGACCATGCCGCCGGTACGTCCGCTGGCGCCGGCGCCGATGCGGGCGGCTTCGAAGACGGCTACGGATTTTTCCGGCGCGAGTTGGCGAAGCCAGGTAGCGGCGGCTAGGCCGGTGAATCCGCCACCGATTATGGCGAAGTCAAGGTGGCTGGGTAGCTTGTGCCGTTGCGGGGTGAAGGAGATTCTCCAGGGGGGAGAGCCCCAGGGGTCGCGTCGAGCGGTCATCGTTGAGGGTACCTTGCTGAAAGTTGACCGTTAAACATTGAAAGCAAGAACAAAAAGGCGGCTACAAGATCGGTTGCGCGATTCAGACGCGTCGCAATTCGAAGGCTCCGGCCCGCCGAGAGCGTCGACTGGTGCGCGAAAAGCAGATCCCGCTCTGCGTCCCGCGCCCGCCAAAGTGCGGCGGGAGGGAAAAAGCGCGGGACGCCGTTCGGGATGACATGTTCTTTGTTTTGCGCCGAACCGCGAAGCAAAGTCAACTATGCCCGCCTATAAACAGGCGGCCGCTACAAATTCAAACACCGACCCGGTTCAATTTCCCGCAGTCTCTAAAGCGTCACCCATCCGACTGGGCTTCTAGCTGTTAACTTTCAACTCTTTAAGAACGACGGGGCGCCGACTACAAAATGCTTTCCGTCCAATTTTCGAGCGTATGCTTTAGTTTGGCCATGAATTGATGGGCTATGGCGCCGTCTACTACGCGGTGATCGTAGGAGAGCGTCAGGTAGACCATGCTGCGAATGGCTATCGCGTCGTCAATTACTACGGGGCGCTTTTCGATTGTGCCGAGGCCGAGAATCGCGACGTTTGGTTGATTGATTACTGGGAGGCCGAACAGGCCGCCGAAGACGCCGGGGTTGGTGATGGCGAAGGTGCCTTCGGCGACTTCGTCGGGCTTGAGCTTTTTTGCGCGGGCGCGCTCTGCGAGATCGTTCATGGTGCGGGCGATGCCCAGGAAATTTTTCTCCTCGGCGTTCTTGATAACCGGGACGATCAGGCCCCAGTCGAGCGCGACGGCGATGCCGATGTTGCACTCCTTGTGCAGGATGATGTTGGTGCCGTCAACCGAGGCGTTCACGGTGGGAAAGGCGCGCAGGGCTTCCACGGCGGCGCGCACGAAGAAGGGCATGAAGGTGAGCTTGGTGCCGCTGGTTTCTTCAAACTTCGCTTTCATTTTGGCGCGCAGGGTGGCGATGGCGGTCATGTCCGCTTCGTCGACGGAATAGACGTGCGGGGAGACGTGCTTCGAGAGCACCATGTGCTCGGCGATGCGCTGGCGCATGACGGACATGGGCTGGACTTCGTAGTGACCGAAGTACATTTTTTCGCGCGGGACGGCGTTTTCTAGGACCGCGGACGCACTTGCGCCGCCGGTGGCTGGAGGAACTCCCGCAGGGCGGGCTGGTGGTGCAGCGGGCGCGGAGCTGGCCCCGCCGGAAGAAGCTGCGGCGGCGGGTGCGCCGCCGCTTTGCACGGCGCTGAGAATGTCGCTTTTGCTTACGCGGCCGCCGGCGCCAGTGCCGGGGATTTGGGAGACGTCAATATTATTTTCGCGCGCGATTTTGCGGACTAACGGAGAGCTTCGAACTCTTTCGCCACTGGCGGGTTGCGGCGCGGGTGATGCGGGCGCCGACGGAGCTGGCGCGGCGGAATTTGCAGCGGGAGGCGGCGCGGCCGGCTTGGCGGCTTCGGGCTTCGCGGGCGCGGCTGCGGGTGCGGAACTGGAGGCGCCGTCGCTGGCTTCGATTATTGCGACCACCGTTTGAATCGGGACGGTCTGGCCTTCGCCGACTTTGATTTCTTTCAGGACTCCGGCCGAGGGCGAAGGAATTTCCGCGTCCACTTTGTCGGTGGAAATCTCAAACAGCGGTTCATCGCGTTCGATCTTGTCGCCGGCCTTTTTCAGCCATTTGGTAATGGTGCCTTCAAAAATGCTTTCGCCCATTTGGGGCATGATGACGTCGACAGCCATGGTCTTCTCCTGTAGGTACAGACGCGCGCCGCGGGGCTAATTTCGACTAATTTCAACCAATTTCCACGAGGCAGAGCTAGGCGGCGCTGAGACATTCCTCGTGCCACACGCCGGGAATGCCTTGCAGCGTGTAAATCTCGTCGCCGCCGGTGAAGAAATCGACGGCCTTCACTTTGGCGATTTTGCCGGCGAAGGCGAGCTGCTCGGGCTCGAGCTCGTTGTGATACTGGCCGGCTTCGAGAAATGCTTCCAGGAAAGCGCGGTCGGCGATTTTCACTTCGCTGCCTACTTCAAATTCGGCGTTGTTGATGCCCTTGGACTTTCCCATCGTGTCGGTCCTGCCTTTGTCCGCTTTAGTATTTTGCCAGTTTGCGCGCGGCCGCGACTACTTTTTCGGTGTTGGGTAAAAAACGTTCCTCGAGGGGCGGCGAATACGGCACCGGAGTGTCCAGAGCGGTGACGCGGGCGACCGGGCCGTCGAGATCCTCGAAAGCGCCTTCAA
>Ga0070761_10000600_pt1 | contig 22932 bp, 15 predicted proteins | sample HubBroMetageREF1_FD_66724 | JGI IMG/M metagenome (GOLD analysis project Ga0070761, IMG submission 66724) | Reference soil microbial communities from the Hubbard Brook experimental Forest, New Hampshire, USA - Hubbard Brook CCASE Soil... | ecosystem: Environmental > Terrestrial > Soil >... | reverse complement strand
GCAGCCTGCGCATCAGCCGGGAATCGTATGCCTTGCCGAGGACCTCTTCTTCCACTTCTTTTCAGTTTAATGGAGGTTGCGCCGGAGATGGCGCCTCGGTGGGTGGAGCGCCGGCGGCATGGAAAGCCAGCACGTAGCGCCGCATGCCGACTTCGATCCAGCTCATGCCGAACGATACCGCTTCCTGCAGAGCCTGACGATTGCTCCAGCCACCGTGCGCGATGCGGTAGCAGGCGATCACCGTGCCAGTGCGGTCCGCGCCCCGGCGGCAGTGCACGAATACGGGGCCGGGGGAGTCGTCCAGCAAGGCCAACGCCTGCGAAACCTTGGCATCGGGTGGCGCCGCCATTTCGCTGAGCGGCACGTTAACATAACGCATTCCGGCCGCCTCCACGGCGCGCTTCTCCGCCTTGCAGGAATGCTCGCTTTCGGGGCGCAGGTCGATGACGGTTTTAATCCCCAACTCAGCCAGACTATTCCAGCCCGCGCCTTTGGGTTGTGCGCCGCGGTAGATATGCTCATTCACCTGGTGGAAATTCGGGACGCCCGGTGCGGCGTCCACGGCCCATACTGACGTTGAGACACTGGCGCATCCGACAAGCACGAGCAGTCCCACCCAGCGCATGTATTCAGGGTAGCAGGCTGCGTTGAACGGCCGCTCCGGTTGCTGTTCCGTAACCGCGGACTGGATTGCGCAAGGGTTTGACTCACAGAACACGTTTGCTAGAACGTAAATCGAAAGCTAAGTTCGCCAGCCCGCGCGCCACCGGTTTGAAAGAGCGGCGGTAAACCGGTATTTGGTGTGCCCGAGCCAAGCATCAAGTTCTGCATCGATGTGGGCTGTCCAAAGAATGGGCTAGAAAGAAACGGTACCGGATTGGCAAAGGCCGGGTGATTGAGCACATTGAAGACATTCACCGATACTTCGAGCGACAGTTGCCGAAACAACGGAAATTCGCGGTGCAGACTCGCGTCAAGTTGCGCCAGACCGTTGCCGGTGATGACATTGCGCCCCAACGATCCGGTAACGCCCGCCGAAGGTACGCGGAATGCCGCCGGGTTCAGGCGGCGGTGCCCGGCAACCGAGTCATCCGTGATCCACACTGGCACTCCAGGTACCAGGTCCGGGCGCCCGGCGTCGTCGAAACCCTGGCCAAACGGCGGCTGGCTACTCATCACGTCGATCGGGAAGCCGCTGCGCGCGCGGAAAATCCCGCTGACGGTCCAGTGACGAAGTGCCTCTGGCAGGCTGTTGCCAGGCATGCGGTAGGATAGCGCTGCCGTCAACTCCTGACGGATATCGAAGTTAGACGATCCGCGCGCGTCGCTCAGTTGGTATCCGGGATGGATCAGGAAGAGTGACGAATCGTTCGAGCCGTCATCGATCGAGTGCGACCAGGTGTAGGCCGCGGAGCCATAAAGGTTCCGGGTGAATGTGCCGCTGTAGCGGAACTGCGCCGCCTGGTAGTTGGAGGACCCTTCAGTGAGGTTGATCTGGCGTTCCAGGATTCCAGTATCGGGGTCGACGTACGCTTGGTTTCCCAGGAGATTCCTGTCCGCGGCCCCCACATACGACGCCGACGCGACTCCGCCGCCGGCGCGCTTTTCCAGCGAAACCCGCCATTGATAGGATGCCGGAAGATGCAATGCCGGCGGTGTAGCCGAAAGGAAGCGTTCTACATCCGCGGAGATTCCCTGCAATGGCTGCGAAGTGCCGGGAGATCCCGTGGACGCACCGATTCCCGGTCCCGTGCCGGCCAGCAGCCAACTGTTGAACGGAGCGCCGTTGATCGGATCGATGGACGCTCCCAGCGTGGGGTCGTAAAAGAGGCCGCCGCCGGCGCGCAGGACCACGCCGCGCCACGGGAGCCGCCAAGCCAGGCCGATCCGCGGGGCCAATTGCCCATATCGCATCGGCCACGGCGCAGTTGCATTGATGTCGCCGTACTTGGTGGTCTGCCAGTCCGTCCCGGTCCAAAGGCCGGTGAATATCGGGATTTGCGGCTGGCCGGCAGTCGGCGGAGTCACTTCCCACCGCAGCCCGTAAACGATACTTAGAGAATCGCTCAGACGCACCGTATCCTGCGCAAAGATGGAAATAGCATTCACCTGTCCGCCATACTGCGCAGCTTGTGAATAGGTGACGGCGAGCGGATCGTTTGCCAACAGGCCTTCGAAGCTGGGAGCGACGCCAAAAACGCTGCTCAGTGGGGCGTTGCGTGAAGGTCTCAGCAGCGTGTAGTCCAGTCCCGCCCGAAAATCGTGGCGGCCCAAGCGCCGGGAGAGCGTATCACGCAATTCCCACTGATCCTGTCTGCCCTGGCCAACGGCGCTGGATATGAACTGCCCGAGACCGGGCACGGAAATCCCAAGGACATCGCTTCCGCTGCCGGGGGGGCCCGGAAAGGGTAGTAGGCTCGGACCCTCTCCGAGAGTGTCGCCCGCTGTTGAGGTCGGGACGATTACGCCGGGCAGCAGGCCGGAACTTACCAAAGCGGAAACCGCCCACGCGGAAGAACCGTCGGCGGAATTCAATGTGGCGTGCGAGCAGTTCAGGCGCAGATCGTGAATGAATCCCTCGCTCCGCCCGGTCGTCAAACCGAAGGTCGCACTGATCCAATTGAAATTACTGCTGACCCAGTTGTTCTGTAAATAAGAGCCGGTGGAGGGAGATACTACCAGACGGGCGAACAGATTCCCGGCCGTTCCCAGCGATTGATCGCCGCGCAGGCTAAAGCTGCGGAGGCGCGCACTACTATTGTTACCGAAGATCGCCTCGGCCTCGCCACCGCCGAGATCCGGGCCGGTGGCGTACGGGAAAGAGTCGAGCAACGTTTTCAGCTTATCGGGCGCGTTCAGCCGCGATGCATTGGATGGCACCGCGATAAGCTGCATACCGGTATCCGTCACAGCCGACTGCTCTACCGAGGCAAAGAAAAACGTGCGGTTATGCCGGATCGGGCCACCCAGCACTCCCCCCAGACTGCTGTAGGACGGTCGCTGGTAGGCGAAGCCCACGCTATTCGCGAACCAGTCGCGCGCGCTCCAGCCGTTGTCGCGCACATGGCCGAAGAACTCGCCGTGAAATTCGTCCGACCCTGCGCGCGTAACTACCAGGGCTTCCGCGCCAGGCCGCGTTCCCGATTCGGGAGCAAAGCTGGAGGGGCGCAGTTCTACAGATTGCGCGGTCTCCGGAGACCCCAGATTTTCCGTGCTGCCGATCGCGCTCATGGCGGGCAGCGAAGCGCCGGGAAACGACCCTGGCAGGATGGTTCCGCCTACACCGGTGTTCGCGCTGGCGCCGTCAACCCGAAACATATTGGCGTTGGGACGTTGGCCGTTCGAGGTGAACTGGCCGGCATCGCTCACGCCGGCGGGCGTCACTACGATTCCAGGCATGAGATCAAAGGAGGCCCGGAAGTCGGGCCCATTGGCAGGCAAAGTGGCGCCGGGACTGGTTCGCGTCATGAACAGGCTCTCGGCGGCGGAAGGGTCTAGTTCGTCCGTGCCGCTGGTGACTGTGATTAGCTGGTGGAGGCCAAGCAGGTCCAGTGTGAAATCCAGAGGCGCGTCCGCCCTGGTGCCTAGCGCCACCCCACCGCGCGCGACAGTTCGAAAACCTGGCAGCCGAACTGTGATCTTGTAATGGTCGGGCGAGAGGCCCGAGATCGTATAGCAGCCGCGATCGTCCGACTGTGTTTTCCAGCGGGCGCCAGTCGACTCGCTCTGAGCCTGCACCTCCGCTTCCGGGAGCGCATCGCCGCGCGTGTCCCGCACAGTTCCGGAGATCACACCTTGGGCGCAGGCCGCCCCGGCAGAAGCTAGCAGCAGCGCCATCAGGAAGGACGGCTGCGTCATCGCGCGTATCATTCCACTTTGGACTGGGATTCGACGGCCCACTCCAGCCTCCCAAGGGCAGCCGTCAGCCGGCGAAGCATCCCTTCTCCTGAAGATTCGGAATAGCTGCCGGCAAGAAGGTGGTTCAACAACTGGTCCGTTTCCCGGGCAGACGCCACAAGGGCGGGAACGGCGGACTGCCAAGTCGCTCTTCCATTGTCTCCAATCGCCCGAGGGCTCGCATCGGGTGCGTCCAGCAAAGGCTTGAGAGCGTCCCGGACCTGCGTGGCGAGCCGTTTCAATTCTGTGAGGTGACGGCGGCGCAACTCGCGCAGCAACAGACGATCCTGAGCCTTCATACCGGCTTCCGTTTCCGGAGGGAAATTTCGGGCCAGGACCTCGATCGCATGGGCTTGGGTGAGGTTTTGGGCGCTGGCCTCGAGAACCCGGTCCGTAACTTCCTGCAGCGCCACCGGACCGCCGAGGCGTTCCTCAAACCGTTGACGAAACTGCGCGGGAATGCTGCTGGAGTAAGTTTGCGGAGGGATGGTTTGAGCTGGCGCGACAGGCACCGCCTGGGATTGGAAATCCACGGTCACGCGGGGAACAGCCGCGAGCGCGGTCAGGACGGCCTGTCGCCGCTCGGCACTCAATCCGCCGGCTCGAACGACTATGTGACGATGGGCAGCGTCCTCGGCGACATCGATGGGCTCACCGGCATCGGCGCCAATTTCGTTGAGTGCGGCCAGGACTTGGAGAGTCTCCGCGGGTCCAACGGGAGTCTCTACCGTGGCTTCGGCAGGAGCAGGCAGAGGCGAAGCGGGAGTGGGCGTCGCAGGAGCCGGCACTTCCTCCATGGAAACCGGCCCTTCGCCTTCGAACTCAAAATCCCCGCCCGCGGGCCGCAGATCCCCGGCGTGCAGGATCAGTGAGGCGCCGCGGAGCACACCGGACGGGACATCCGTGCGCACGCGGTACATTCGCTCCCGCCCGGCTCGGACGATCGTGCTTACCGAGTCCGTCCGGTTCCTTTGAATTCCACGCCACGCCTGGAATGTGCGCGGGCTAAGCGGCTCTCGCCAGCCGTAGTGAGCCGCTTGAAACAGCTTCTCTGCGTGCGTCAAATCGGGGTCGCGGTCAACTCCGGCATCGCGGACCAGCACCGCGGGGCGGAGCAGAGTACGTCCATGTATCCGCATGGAGATCATTTGGTCCGCGGGCGTGGAGACCTGGGCCGCGCGTTCCAGCAACCGGCTCGCTCCCTCGGAGTCCGCCCCTCTGTTGCGGAGTCCCCCGGCAATCAACAGCACCAGGCCAAAAGCCGCAGCCAGGGCAGGCACCCACCACTGCAAGACCCGTCTGCGGCGTTGGGATTCATGGTCGGCGACCAGTTGATCGAGCCTCCGCCACGGCGTTGGCGCGGGCGGCAATTGCGGATTGCGAATCGAGTCGCGATACTCTGCGTAGGCCGCGATGGCGGCCCTCAGATCATGGAGACGAGCGGTGCATTGCATACACCCTTCCAGGTGCGCGGACTCGGCCGGAAGCCCTTCTCCATCCTGATATGCGGCCAACTCCTCATCCGAAAGGTGCGCCAGCCTGTCCCTAGGCATCGAGAACCTCCTTCAGCCGCACCACCGCGCGCCGCAAGAATTCACTTACCGAGGAAGTGCTGATTCCGATCGTCGCCGCAATTTCGCGATAGCGCAGGCCTTGCGCACGCAAGTGCAGGCAGTTCCGCTGCTGCGGCGAGAGATCGCGAACGGCTGCTGCCAGGGCCAGGCTTCGTTGCCGGCCTATAAGGGCGCTCTCCGCATCCATGCTGGGCTCGGCGAGGCGGATGTTGGAACCGATTGGGTCGAAGACAGGCTCGCGCTGGTGGTGCCGAATCGCTGAATTATGGGCAACCTGGTACAACCAGGCGCGCGGGTTTTCGACTGCGTCCCCTCCGGACATCTTTAGGAAGAGCTTCAAAAATGAGTCCTGTGCCAGTTCCTGTGCCCTTTGCGGAGGAACACCCCAATAGAGAAGGTACCTATAGATGTGGATGCGCTCAGCCACGTAAATCTCCTCGAGGCGCTCATGGACGTTCATCCGTCGCGGGCTCCGGCCGGCATTCCCATCTGCCGCATTCTGCCATTAATGCATGAGAGCCCGCGACACCGGTTTTTCCTACAGGGCGGCGAAATATTTTTTCGGTGTAGCAAAATGGCGAGATTCGGGCTCTCAAATCCGTATGCGACACTTAATTCTCCCGCTTTTCTTCGCGGTCGCGCTGACCGCTTCAGCACAGAGATTCTCATTTGGCGTAAAGGCCGGCGCCCCGGTGACTGACGCGCTCCCCAATGATGCCGGCCCGTATTCCATAGTAGACACGGGGCGGTGGACGGTCGGTCCGAGCGCCGAGGTACGGCTGTTCAGCCATCTGTCGTTCGAGGCTGACGCTCTATATCGCGGGTATCGTTCCTTGTCGCCGGGTGGCAGCTTCATCTTATCCGGCGCCTCGCTGATGCCGGTGTATCCGGTTTCGGCGTCTATCCTTCAGAACTCGAAAGAGTGGGATTTCCCGCTTCTGCTGAAGTACCGGTTCCAGGCGGGCGCAATGCATCCCTTTGTGGATGCGGGTTTCGAGTTTGCGCACGCATCCTCGGATTTCACGATTAGTTGCCTCGCTGGTCCGGACACCTGTTCCGGCGCTGGCATCGGTTCTTCTGTTACTTCCGAATATAGCTACAGTGGCAGCGTGAATCGCAAGGGGCCCGCGGCCGGCGTCGGCATAGAATTCAAGTTCGGCAAGGTCAAGATTTCGCCGGAAGTCCGTTACACGAAACTGACGCGTCCGAACGTGAACGAAGTGACTGTGCTAGCCGGCTTCACTTTCTAGCGACCGCCGCTAGAACCAGACAAACTCATTGCAAACACGCCACGGGTGGGACACGCGATTCGCGTTCCTACCCAAAGTCTAGTTGCCGTTAGCTTCGCGTGACGCTGCGCCGACTGTTTAGCCCGTCCACATCGGTGGTAGCGTGTGTGACCAGCCGGCCCACCTAGCAGCACGCCCAGGTACAACAAACTCACCGCCGCGAGGCCATCCCAGGGACCCAGTGGGGAGATCGGATCGAAGAGCGTGGGATGGGGCGCGAGACCGCCACGTAACCGCGGTACGGGCGCATGTATCCCAGCAGCCTGCGCATCAGCCGGGAATCGTATGCCTTGCCGAGAACCTCTTCTTCCACTCTTTTCAGTTTAGTGGAGGTTGCGCTGCGGAGGGCGGCAGCGTGGGTGGCGCGCCGGCGGCATGGAATGCCAGCACATAGCGCTGCATGCCCACCTCGACCCAGCTCATGCCGTACGACAGGGCTTCCCGCAGCGCCTGCTGGTTGCTCCAGCCACCGTGAGCGATGCGGTAGCAGGCGATCACGGTGCCAGTGCGGTCCGCGCCCCGGCGGCAGTGCACGAATACGGGGCCGGCGGAGTCGTCCAACAACGCCAGCACCTGCGCGATCTTTTTATCCGACGGCGCCGCCATGTTACTGAGCGGCACGTTGACATAATGCATTCCGGCCGCCTGCACCGCGCGCGCTTCCGCTTTGCTCGAATGCTCGCTTTCCCGGCGCAGATCGATGACCGTCTTGACCCCCAGGCTAGCCAGACTACTCCAGCCCTCCCCTTTGGGTTGCGCGCCACGGTAGATGCGCTCGTTCACCTGGTGAAAATTAGGGACGCCTGGCGCGGCCACGTCCGCGGCCCACAGCGGCAGTGACGCGGCGGTAAATCCGAGGATAACAACAAGTCCCACCGCGCGCATGTAGCCAGTGTATCAGGCTGCACTCCTTGGCCGCAGGCTCGAGTTTCTACAATTGCGCGGTGTCGTGGGGCAGGTTGGCAACGTTGGCAACCTGCGGCCGATTGGTCTGGTGGAGACCCGCCCCAGGCGTGGACGCCCGCCCACATGGTTTTCATCACTTTTGGTGGGCCGCAGGCCACATCCTGACAGACCTGGAGGTCTGCCCCCACGGGAAGCAGGCGCCGCCCCACCTGATGCTATAATCCCTAGAGAACTGGAGGATGCACACGTGAAGTTCTTTCTGGATACCGCCAACCTGGACGAGTTGAAAAAAGGCGCCGATTGGGGTGTAGTCGACGGGGTAACGACCAATCCGACGCTGATTGCCAAGGAAGGCCGGCCCCTCGAGGATCAGATCCGGCTTATCTGCGGCATCGTGGATGGCGATATCAGCGCCGAAGTGGTTTCCACGGAATCCGGCCAGATGGTGCGGGAGGGCCGCGAGTTGGCCCGTTTGCACAGGAATGTGGTTGTGAAATGCCCGCTGACGCGGGACGGCATCAAGGCTACCTCGATCCTGAGCAGGGATGGCATCCGCGTCAACGTCACGTTGTGCTTCTCGGCAGCGCAGGCGATCCTGGCTGCCAAGGCCGGCGCTTATATCGTGAGTCCTTTTGTAGGCCGGTTGGACGATATTGGCTGGACCGGCATGGATCTGATCAAGAGCATCGTCCAGATCTACAAGATCCACGGCTTCAAGACGCAGGTGCTGGCGGCCTCGATACGCTCGCCAACGCATGTGGTGGATGCGGCCGCGTCGGGTGCGCACATTGCCACCATGCCGCTCAAGGTGCTGGATATGCTTTTCAATCATCCGCTAACCGACAAGGGACTCGAGCAATTCCTCAAGGACTGGGCTAAGGTGTTCCAGGAAGCCCCGGTCGCCGGCTAATCCCGGAGGCTGACTCAACGACAAGGTGTACACAGCGGCTAATGGCATTACCGCGGCGCTGCTGGGCGTCCTGGTTATCCTGCTCGTCACCATGGGTGTACGCGGCTGGCTGCGCTCCCGGATCTCTCCGGACGAGAAAGAACGGCGCCGCCGGTTGATGCTGCTTTCCGCCGGCAAGATGGGCGACGCCAACCTGGTGGACATCCAGGAGGGCCTGCTGGTCTATTCCTACGCGGTGGGCGGCGTGGAATACACCGCTTCGCAGGACGTTTCCAGTTTGAAGTCATTCGTGCCCGGCGACGTCGCTTCACTTGGGTCCATATGTGTGAAGTACGATCCTAGAAACCCGGCCAATTCGATCGTACTGGCCGAGGAGTGGAGCGGGTTGCGGCCCTAAGTCGGACAGGCATCCTGGCCTGTCCGGCGTACTTGCGCCATCCCTGTCACGCGGCTGGTGACAAGCCTGTCACCCACCAGTCCCGCGGATTCCCCCACGCCCGCCAAACACCCTGATATCGCAACGATTTAGGCCGCAGCGCTTCCTATGGCATTCACGATGCTTTAGAAAAGCCGTGGATCAGCAAATGAAGCTCGAACAAGATTCAAATAGCGCCATCAGGAGAGAACAAAAAATGTTGCCTTCGGTTAATTACGATGTTACGGCCTCCCAAACCCAGCCTTCCCCGGACCATGCAGTCTGGGGCGATGTAAGCCGGCGCGCGGCCAACGCGATCCTTCGCCTGGGACTGCGTCTTGCGCCGCTTGCCATCCTTATGGCCTGCGGTCTGGCGATGGCCGGCTCGAAACTGTCGAGCGACCTCCAACAAATGCTGGGCGGGAACGGCAACGTCGAAGTCATCGTGCAATTCAACCATATACCTACCGCCGCCGATTTGAAGGCGTTTACGGCGCACCAAATCGTAAGGACCTTCCGGCACGTCAAGGCCGTCCACCTACTCCTGTCGCCGGCCGAGATCCGGGCGCTGGAGCTCAATCCGCTGGTCACTTATATGTCGCCAAATCGCGCGGTGGCCGGCACCCTCGATGTCACGACGCAGACCGTCGGCGCCAACACCGCCTGGCAATCCGGATGGAACGGCGCCGGCGTTGGCGTTGCCGTAATCGATAGCGGCATATACGCGCATAACGACCTCACAAGCGCCACCGGCAGCGCTTCGCGCATCCTGTACAGCCAGAGCTTCGTTACCGGGCTGACCGGCGCCGATCTTTACGGCCATGGCACGCATGTCGCGGGCATCATCGGGTCCAATGGCAAGGATTCCACCGGCTCCGGTTTCACGCGCACCTTCTACGGCGTAGCGCCCAACGTCAACCTGATCAACCTGCAAGTACTGGACCAGAACGGCTCGGGGACGGATAGCAACGTGATCGCAGCCATCGATCAAGCCATCAGCCTGCAGAGCACATACAACATCCGTGTCTTAAATATATCTCTGGGCCAGACGGTCTTCGAAAGCTATAAGGTCGATCCTCTGTGCCAGGCCGCGGAAGCCGCGTGGAGTTCCGGCATCGTGGTAGTAGTGGCGGCGGGCAATGCCGGCAGGAATGCCACGGGCAGCTTGCCCTTGTATGGGACCATCACTTCGCCGGGAAACGATCCTTATGTAATCACGGTGGGCGCCACCAACACGCACGGTTCCACGAACGTCTCGGGTGACACCATCGCCAGCTATAGCTCGGACGGCCCCACGGCGATCGATCATATCGCCAAGCCCGACCTGGTGGCGCCCGGTGACAATGTCGTTTCGTTGATGGCTCCGAACAATACGCTCGAGACTACCTATCCGTCTACGCTTACCGAAAACTCCTATTACGAATCGGGCAACCCCACGGGTACGTCGGCCAATTATTTCTGCCTGAGCGGCACCAGCATGGCCACGCCGGTGGTGAGCGGCGCCGCCGCGCTGCTGATTCAGAAGACTCCGTCCCTGACGCCGGATCAAGTGAAAGCCCGGCTGATGAAGACCGCCACCAAGAGCTTCTCGCTCTACACCAGCGCGATGGACAAGATCTACAGTTTCAATTACAATAACATCTCCGACCTCTTTACCATCGGGTCCGGCCAGGTGAACATCCCCGCCGCGCTTGCCAGCACCGACACCGTTAGCGTGCCCGCTATCTCGCCCCTGGCGGTAATGAATTCGAACGGCCAAGTGACCCTGGAGTTCGCGGAGAACATCGTGTGGGGCACCAACATCGTGTGGGGCACCAACATCGTGTGGGGCACTAATATCGTGTGGGGTACCAACATCGTGTGGGGCACCACGGTACTTACAGGGCAGACCCTCAATGCATATTCGATTCTGTGGGCTGGAACCGGAGCCGCATGGGTGAACGCCTCGAATATCGTTTGGGGGACCGCCACATTACCAACGTCTTTAATCCAGCCGATGGAAGCGGACGACGGCGACCAATAGGGCGCACTGTTCCCAATCGTATTTCGCACACATTGAGGGAGCTTATGCCTGGTGATGCAAAGGTCTACATCTCTCTGGTGAGCGCGGCGGGAATAGCGGCGATGGCGTATGCCTTTCTGGATCCTCTGTGGCCTCACAATTTGTTCCAGTTCTGTACATACTTCCTGCTGTCGGTGCTTGCCGCGGCGCTTAAACTGCGGCTGCCGGGACTCACAGGAACCATGTCCATCGGCTTCGTGTTCGTTCTGTTGGGCATTTCGGAACTCACTTTGGCGCAAACGATGCTTATGGCTTCCGCCGGTGTAGCGGTGCAATGTCTGTGGCGGACGAAAACACGGCCGGCGCCTGTGCAGGTGCTCTTTAGCGTGTCGGCTGTGGCGATCGGCGTGATTCTGGCGTACGGCGGTTCCCAGTTCGTGCGCGGCCAGTTCCACGGAGAGTCTGTCTCCATCGCGTTGGCCGTGGCTACGTGCATTTATTTCATCGCTAACTCGCTATTGGTTTCGGGCGTGCTGTCGCTGGTCAAGCGCGAACCCCTGCGCACCGTCTGGCAACAGTGCTATCTGTTCAGTTTCCCGTATTACCTGCTGGGGGGCGCGGTGGCCGGCATGATGGCGGCCTCCGGCCGCGAGTTCGGATGGAAGCCGCCGCTATTGATACTGCCGGTGATGGGTCTGGTCTTCTTGTTCTACCGCCTCTACCTCGCCCGGTTTGAAATGCTGCCGGCCGCCATGCCGGCGGCATCGCTGCACACGGTGAAGACCCGCAGCGCGTAAGTGTTGAGGCCGGTAAGTCCCGTCCAGTAGGGAAGCTGTCAGCGCCACCTGGTTTTGCCGAAGCCAGTCGGCCAGGGCGTGCACGGTCATCCGGTCTGTCCGAAATAACCGTGCAATCTTGGTGGGGCGGCCAATCTTGGCTGCGAGCCGGCTTTGACGCGCTGGAAAGCGCGCCTGCAGGCACGATTGCCCAATGCCACTTACTTTCCCACGGCCGCACATCTGCATTAATTGTGGGGCGGTCCCCCTGGACCGCTGCCGACGCCCTCGTCGGCTCGTCGCCGACGTCCAGCGCTTGATTTTAAAGCGAGGAGCGGGTCCAGGGGGACCGGGCCCAGAGGGCACCCCGACCAGGGGGTCCGCCCCACAATTTTTGCAGAATCACCGACATCGGGAAAAGTAAGTGACATTGGGCCCGATTGCCTACCCCACATCGAGCCAGCCCAAATCCAAGATGGCACAGTTATTTCGTGACCGACCCTTCGCATGGCCAGACCTACTGGCTTTAGAATACAATACTCACGGTCGGCGGAACCCCCGTGTGCGGCAATACAATATGGAACATGGCATCCACACGGAGGCATTTTCTGCAGGCGGGCGGCGCGGCATCGCTCGCGCTCGGCGCGGCCGCGCGCGGTCAGGGTCAAACCGCGGCGAACGATAAGATCCAGTTCGCGACTATCGGCTGCGGCATCATGGGCCAGGGCGACACCGCCACGGCCATCGGCGTTCCCGGCGTGAAGCTGGTGGCTGTGTGCGACGTCTATGAAGGCCGGCTGACGCGCGCCAAGGAGCACTGGGGCGCCGATCTGTTCACCACGCGCGATTATCGCGAGGTGTTGGCGCGCAAGGACGTCGACACCGTGATCGTGGCCACGCCGGATCACTGGCATGCGCGCATCGCCGCCGAAGCCATGGAGGCGGGCAAAGACGTTTACGTGCAAAAGCCGATGGTGAAGCAGTGGCAGGACGGCCACCGGCTGATCGAAACCTCGCAACGCACCGGGAGAATTCTCCAAGTTGGCAGCCAGCGCGTTAGTTCCGTGATCTACAAGAAAGCCCAGGAACTGTATCGGGCAGGCTCGATCGGCACGCTCAACGCCGTGGAGGCGTGGATCGACCGCAACTCGGCGATCGGAGCGTGGCGCTACTCCATTCCGCCCGACGCAAGTCCCGCGACCATCGATTGGGAACGCTTTCTGGGCGATGCGCCGCAGCGCCCGTTCGATCCACAGCGCATGTTCCAGTGGCGCAACTGGAGCGACTACGGCACCGGGGTGGCCGGCGACCTGTTCGTGCATCTGTTCAGCGGCATTCACTTCGTGCTCGGCTCTCTGGGTCCCACGCGGGTCTTCGCCGCGGGCGGGATCTACTTCTGGAAAGGCGACCGCGATGCGCCGGACATCATGGTGGGGCTGTACGACTATCCCCAGACCGGCAGCCACCCCGCGTTTAATCTCGCGCTACGCGTGAATTTCGTTTGTGGCGGGCCTGAAACCGGCCGCTTCCACTTCACCGGCAGCGAGGGTGTCATGACGATTAGCGACAGCCTTAGCCTGAGCAAGCCGCCCAAGGAAACCGAGCCTGGCGAAAGCGCGGGCGGCTTCTCCAAAGAGACTGCGGCGAAGATCATGGCGCAGCACCGCGAGCGCTACCCCGAGCATCCGGTCACGGCAGCCGGCATGCCCGAGGCGGACGAAGATCGTTACCTTGCGCCACCGCACTACTCGGACGATTTCGAGCACCACTCCAACTTCTTTAATGCGGTGCGCTCGCGCCAGCCGGTGGTCGAAGACGCCACCTTCGGGTTGCGTGCTGCCGGGCCTGCGCTGCTGGCGAACTTGAGTTACTACGAAGGCCGCATCCAGCATTGGGACCCCGTGGCAATGCGCGTGGTCGAGATCTGAGGAGGAAGACGATGGGAATGGCCAACGGCAAAATCCGGATAGCGTTGCTGGGCGCGGGTGGCATGGGCCAGGGCGACGCGCACGACGCCGCACGCATCGCGGGCGTGGAGATCGCCGCCGCCGCCGATATCTACGACGCGCGCTTGGACCGCATGAAAGAAATCTATCCCGGTATCGCAACAACGCGCGACTATCGCGAAGTGCTCGCGCGCAAGGACATCGACGCCGTGATAATCGCCACACCGGACCACTGGCACGCGCAGATCACCCTCGACGCGCTGGCAGCGGGCAAGGACGTCTACTGCGAAAAGCCGATGGTGCAGAAGATCGAGGACGGCAAGCGCGTGATCGCGGCCGCGCAAAAGAGCGGGCGCATTTTCCAGATGGGCAGCCAGTATGCCAGCGCCCACTGCTTCGAGAAGATCGGCCAGTTGCTCCAGGCCGGCGCCATCGGCGAGTTGAACATGGTGGAGGCGTGGCTCGACCGCAACACCGCCGTGGGCGCCTGGCAATACTCCATCCCGCCCGACGCGAGCGAGCGGAACATAGACTGGGCCGGCTTTCTCGGCTCCGCACCGCAGCGGCCCTTCGAGCCAATCCGGCTGTTTCGCTGGCGCAACTACCGCGATTACGGCACGGCCGTGGCGGGCGACCTCTACGTGCACTTGTTCACCGGCCTGCACACCGCCACCGGCGCCCTGGGCCCCACGCGCATCTACTCTACCGGCGGCCTGCGCTACTGGAACGACGGCCGCGACGCGCCGGACATGCAGATGGGCGCGATCGAATACGAGGCGTCACCGCGCCACCCGCGCTTCCAGTTCGTGATGCGGGTAAACTTCAAGAGCTCGAAGGCCGACGAGGATTTCGGTTATCGCTTCATCGGCAGCGAAGGCGCCATCGCCACCGACATCGGCAGTGTGACCCTGAGCCGCGTGCCGCGCGAGAGAGAACCCGGTCACACCGCCGACACGTTCTCCCGCCAGATGGAGGCCGACTACATCCGCGCCTACCGCGATCGGTACCCGCTCGCGGCGGTGACCACCGCCACGCTCGCCCGGCCCACCGTACAGCGCTTCACCTCGGCGCGCGACGCGCACGAGATCCATATGCGCAACTTCATCGACGCGGTGCGCACGCGCAAGCCGTTCTTCGAGGACGCCGCGTACGGCTTCCGCGCCACGGGGCCCGCGCTGTTGTGCAATCTCAGCTACTTCGAGAATCGCGTCTGCCATTGGGACGCCGCTACCATGACGGCGTCCTGAGGGGGTTGCGCTCCGGCCTGCCTGAGAGAGGGGATTTCAGTTAATATATTAAGTTCCATCCGATGCTTTCCAATCGATCGATGCCGCGCAGCATTGTGATTCCGGAACTGGCCTACCCGGATATCGGTGACGCAATCGATTGGTTGTGCAAAGCATTCGGATTTTCCCTCCGCATTCGAATCGCGGATCACCGCGCGCAACTGAATGTCGGCGACGGAGGCGCGGTTGTCTTAATTGAACAGAGCCGGGATGTCTCGTTGCGAACCGCAGTCATGGTGAGGGTCGAGGACGTCGACGCGCACTGCGACCGTGCCAGGCGAAGCGGTGGAAAGATTGTTCGGGAACCCGCGGACTATCCTTACGGGGAACGGCAATATAATGTTGAGGACTTCGCCGGGCACCATTGGTGTTTCTCGCAATCCATTGCCGACGTTGATCCAGTAGAATGGGGCGGAACTCCCGCCGAACTTGTGTAGAGCAAGGACCTTTAATAAACATAGCCATGAGTTCAAATAGTTCAACAAGCGGACCGAGCCAGGTGATGATCGTCCGGCACGGCGAAAAACTAGGCGATTCTTCCGACGATAAGGAAGGCGGGCCGAACCTTTCCATGCGCGGATCGGCGCGCGCCGCGGCGTTGCCGCAGCTCTTTGCGCCCGCACAGCCGCCTAATGGTTGCGCATTGAGCATCGGAAACGGCCAAGGCTTCACCGGCGAATACGTCGCCGAGCAGATTCAAGGGTCGGCGCCGCGGTTCGCCACGCCGGGCTTCTTGTTTGCGACTCAGGCGTCGACAAACAGCAATCGGCCAGTGGAAACGGTTACTCCGCTATCGGCCGCGCTGAATCTTTCTTGCGACGATAAACACGCCGACAAGGACTATGACAAGGTCGCCAGCGACATCCTGACGAATTCGAAGTACGCGGGGCAGGTGGTCCTGGTGTGCTGGCATCACGGCAATATTCCGAATCTGGCGGCGGCGCTGGGTGTAGCGAATCCTCCGAAGTGGCCCGGGACGGTATTCGACCGCGTCTGGGTGATTTCGTTTTCGAACGGAGCGGCCACGTTGGCGGATGATGCGCAGATGCTGCTCTTCGGCGATTCCAGCAGCTAAGCCCTAACTGTATTGCCTCTTCGGATGGCAGGCATTTCTGCCCTGGGGTCCCCGACCACCTCCGAGACCGTGCCGCTGGGCACCGGCGATACCAGCTCCGGTGCGGCGTTGAGCACGCCGTGATGGCGGATTGCAACACTTTTTCTTTTCAAAACCGCCTGGGTGGGCTATAATCGATTCCCAGACGTTCTGTACTGAAACGTCCAATCCGTATTGCTGTCGTTGAAGGGGGTAAAAACCTGAAAAAAGCTCTTCTGATTGGGGTAGCTGTCTTTCTGCTTACGGGGGTCGCTCAAGCGATTGATTGCTCCAAACTTCCCACCCAGTTCACCGGGAGCGAGTATCCGTCTGGCGACTTTTTCACCAACTTCCTGAACGCCTGCTACACAATCCCGTTACCTCCCAACACGCTTACAAGGACCGATCTGAACGACACGTTCTGGCCTTTTTACTACAAAGTCAACCCGCGCTACCAGTTGATCGTCGTGGGAAATTTTCCCAATGCGCGTTTCTTTTCCGTCTCGGCCTACGACGATCATTACCAGCTTTCCGAAGCGATCCTGGACACCAGTATTGTCCCCCTGACCTCCGCGTACGTGAACCCTTATCTTCCGGGCGTCCCCTATTCGCCCGGACAAATGTACGCCGTGCCATTAGGTTTTGAAGGCACGCCCGGAACGCAGGAAACCGGCTGCCAAATGAACGGCTACAACGTGGCCGTGAATGCCCTGGATGGAACCTTGCGGCATCAGGGAATGAACTGGAATACGGACCCCGGGGTCTTCGCGCAATTTCCCACGCAGCCAGCGCACGTCGTCGACACGCCAGAGCATACGAATCCGCCGAGGGCCGGATACGTGATGATCCGGGCTTACGTGGACGCCACCGTGGACGACCCGCAAGCGGCTCCCAGCGTCATCGTGCGGGATGTGGCCACGGGCTGCGCGTATCCCGCGGCGTACGCGCTGAATACTCTGCAGGCGATCTCTCTCAACGGCCAGAGCAACTGGATGGATCAGGCGCAGCTGAACGCGCACAATCAGTATGACAGCAACTATCTGCCGTGGCTGTGCTACGCGACCGATCCCCGAAACCAGGTGATCTTCCAGCGCGACGGTCAGGCAGTGAAGCTGCCGGATACGTTCGGTACCTACACCCGCGCCGATTTTCCAAGCAACCTGCCGGCTACGCTGGCCGCCGCGGGAGAAGTCATGCGCGTCCGCTTGCGTGTCCCCATCGTACCGCCTACGCCCTGCACCAACGGCTGTTCCCGGTCGGGTAACGAGCAGGTCCGGTATATGGGGCTCTCTTTTTACGGCGCCACTGGCGCCACCCTGTCCAGCATTGCCGATTACCAGCTTACGCAGGACGCCAACGGCTACGCGACTCTGATCATCGGCACGGGTGCGGCCATTCCAGCCTGGGTCACTCCCGCCAACGGCTATACCTTCCTTGACCTGACCCAAGCTTCCAGCTATCAGACTCTTTCAAACGTCCAGATTCGGAATATTCTGAACTCCCCTACGTTTGCGTGCTCCTCGTCGAATGTGCCTTTCAAAACCACACCATGGACTCCGCAGGGCAGCATGATGGGCGATTACCTGCCGGTAATCGATTACCCGCTGGCGTCCAGCCTGCCTCTGGCGACTTCTGAGTTAATCGGCCCGAGCGCTTGCGGCATTCTGCCTGTAGGAGTGCCGGCCGTTTCTCCGAACTGCGGAGTGCTCCCCAGTAATCCGATGACCATCTCGCCGGCCATGGCGCCAGTGCCCGGAGAGTCCACCGTCTCCGTACAGCCCTTGCCTCCGATCGACATCGAGGGGTCGGGCTTCGGATTCCTGCCGGGCGGCCAGCCTTTCACAGGCGACTCCAGCTACCTGCAGATCGTCGATCCGACTCAGAACTGGACGGCGGGCTTCACCAACAGTCCTTGCAGCGTGACCATCGCCAAGTGGGACGATAACCGGATCGAGGTGGTACCGAATGTGAACCAGAACGGCCAATGTCCGCTGGCCGCCGGCGACCAACTGGATGTCGCAATTTGGAATCCGCAAACCGGAGGCGGCCCGATTACCGCCGGAGTTTCCGTCACCACGCCGGTGGTCTCCGTATTCTCGCTTTCCACCGCGTCGGCCCTGGTCGGCAGCGCCGCCGGCACCAGTTCGGTCGAGATCAATGCGGTCGGCCCCTGGACCGTCAGCACCAATTCCGCATGGCTGGGGCCGACGACGGTCAGTGGAGTCGGCGATGGTCTCGTGCAGTACGCTTATGTGGCCAACTCCAACGCCAACCCGCGCACCGGCACACTTACCATGGCAGGTTTGACCTTCAGCGTGACGCAGGCGGGTGCGACGTATAATCCGGCAACGCAGATGACGCCGTTGGTCACTTCGGGAATAAGCGCTCCCCAAGGAGTGGCGGTGGATGGGCAGGGGAACGTCTACGTCGCGGATACCGGCAACAATGCGGTGCGCGAATGGTTGCCGGGCACACAGCAAGTGAACGCGCTGGTCACCTCCGGACTGAATGGTCCCGTCGGTGTCGCAGTGGACGGATCGGGCGATGTGTATATCGCCGACGGCGGCAATCTCGCGATCGAAGAGTGGACCCCGGCCAATCGGCAGTTGACCACCCTGGCTAGCGGCTTGGGAGACCCGGATGGGGTGGCGGTGGGCGCCGGTGGTACTCTGTATTTCACCGATACCGGCAATAACATCATCGACGAGTGGAGCCCGGCCAGCCCTGGCTCTATCGCAGTTACGGCCTCCGGCTTGAGTGGACCTACGGGAGTTGCCGTGGACTTTCTGGGAAACGTCTACTTCTCCAACACCGGAGCAAATACCATCGAGGTTTGGTCGCCTGGCAACCGACAGGTTACTACACTGGTGCAATCCGGTCTCAACGGACCTTCCGGCATGGCCGTAGATACGCAAGGCAATGTCTATTTCGCGGACACCGGAAACAACGCCATCAAGCAGTGGAACTCCGCGACGCATGCCGTTGCGACGCTGGTCTCCTCCGGACTGAATGGTCCCACCGGGATCGCCGTGGATTCGCAGGACAACGTGTACGTCGCGGACACGAATAACAACGCGATAAAGATGTACAGCTTCGTCTATCTTTCCCTGAGCTCGACGAATATGAATGAGGGCGCCCAGGCCGGAACGGATTCGGTCTCCTATCAAGTGGTTCCAGCGACCACACCTGTCACAGCCACCAGCAGCCAGCCTTGGCTGACCATTACCGGCGTTTCCAATGGCGCGATCGGCTACGCGTTCCAAGCCAATGTTACGGGCGCCGCACAGACGGCTTACATCACCGTCCTGGGCCAGCAAATCACGGTTACACAGGACACCGACACGGCGGCTACATTAACCAAAACGGCAGGCGATGCGCAAACCGCCAACACGGGTCAGTTATTCGCGACCCAACTGCAAGTAACTGTAGTGGACGGCAGCGGAGTTCCAATACAGAACGTGCCGGTCATGTTTTCCATTCTCCCCAGCGCCAGCGGGGCGGGTGGCACGTGGAGTTCCTCGCTGCCGGTTTTGACGAATCAGCTTGGCGCCGCCATCGCTCCGTCTCTGACCGCCAACGGTGCGGCCGGAAACTTCAAAGTTACGGCCTCGATCGATCAGATCGGCGTTACCTTCAACCTTACCAACGTAACTTATGCCCTGGCTGCATCGTCCGCGACCGTGGGCAGCAGTTCCGGTACGGGCAATGTGTTCCTGACCGCCAGCGGATCGTGGACGGCAACCAGCAATGCGTCATGGCTGACCGTTGCCCCGGGAAGAGCCAGCGGCTCGGGGAATGCGCTGGTCACTTTCAGTTACGGCGCCAACTTCAGCCCGTCCGCGCAGACCGGCACACTGACCATAGCCGGCTTGACCTTCACGGTCGCTCAGGCGGGAACCAGCTACACGCAGGTGTTCCCCATGACCACCCTGGTCTCTGGCGGAGTGAGTTTGCCGCAGGGAGTCGCCGTCGACCCGCTCGGCGACGTCTACATCGCCGACACCGGCAACAACGCTGTGGAAGAGTGGGTGGCCGCCACGCAACAATTCACCCCTTTGGTGACTTCCGGCTTGATCAACCCCACAGCAGTTGCCCTGGACGCGCAGGGCAACCTGTACATAGCCGACAGTCAGGACTTTGCCATAAAGGAATGGAGCCTGAACCTGCAGGATTTCATTCCTCTCGTCGCGGTTCTGATCAACCCCTATGGCGTGGCGGTCGACTCTCAGGGCAACGTGTATTTCACCGATACGGGCGCCAACATGGTGGAGGAATGGACCGCCTCCAACAAACAGGTCACCACGCTGGTGGCCGGCGCCGGCGGTCCGCTGGGTGTGGCCGTGGACGGCCTTGGGAACGTTTATTTCGCGAGTGCCGCGAATGACGACATTATGCAATGGAATCCGGCCACACAGCAGTTGACCACCCAGGTTCCATCCTCGGGTATCATCCAGCCAGCGGGAGTAGCAGTGGATGGGCAGGGGAATATTTATTTCTCCGATTCAGGCGCCAACGCCGTGAGACAGTGGAACATCGCAAACAAGCAGTTGGCGACCGTGGCGTCTTCGGGCTTGAGCAGCCCGGCCGGAGTCGCCGTCGACACGCAGGGAAATGTATACGTCGCCGATCAGAACAACAACGCCATCAGAGAATTCTCGCCTGCTTATCTGGCCCTTAGCACGACCGCGCTGAACGAGGGGCCGCTGGCTGGATCCGATTCGTTCGGCGCGCAGGTTCTGCCGGTCAGCGTGCCGCCCACCGCCACCAGCAACCAACCCTGGCTCACCATCACGGGCGCCGCCGGCGGAATCGTCAGCTATTCTTTCCAAAACAATATTTCCACCGCCAGCCGCGTGGCGCAAATCAACGTGCTCGGCTTAATCGTGACCGTGACGCAAAGCGGCAATGTCGTCGGAAACCTCAGCATTACCGCGGGCAATAGCCAGACCACCCCCGTCGGGCAGCCTTTTGCCACGCCGCTGCAAGTGAACGTCACAGACTCGAACGGTATCCCCGTGCAGGGCGCGGCCGTGACGTTTACCGTAACGCCCGGATCGAGCGGCGCCGGCGCAACCTGGAGCCTCACTCCGCCGCAACCGATACTGACCGATCAGAACGGCAACGCGACCGCACCGGTTCTGACCGCCAATAACCTGGGCGGACCGTTTACCGTGACCGCCAGTGCCGGCTCCGCGAATACTACATTCAACTTGAACAACGAATTCATCGCCCTGGGCGCTTATGCGCTGAATTTCGGCAGCGCAGCCGGCAACGGCCAAGTGTTGCTGGTAGCCGGGGGCCCCTGGACTGCCGTTAGCAACGCTGCCTGGCTCACGGTAAATCCAGCCACCACCAGCGGCACTGGGAATGGCACGGTTCTTTTCAGCTACACGGCGAATTTCAGTTCCATGCCCCAGACAGGCACGCTGACAATCTCCGGCCAAGTGCTCACTATAACGCAGGCGGGGGCCGGGTTCCTGACAGGGAGTCAAGTTACGCCGCTGGTGTCGTCCGGATTGAGCGGTCCGCAGGGGGTAGCCGTCGATGGACAAGGCAATATATACATCGCCGACACCTCGAATAACGCCATCAAGGAATGGAACGCGAGCACCCAGCAGGTGTCTACCCTAGTCTCCGGACTGAATGGTCCTACGGGAGTGGCCGTCGACAGTTTTGGCAACGTTTATTTCACCGACAACAAGAACAATGCCATTAAGGAGTGGAATCCATCCACCCAGCAGCTCAGCGTGCTGGTTTCCTCCGCGATAAACGGCCCATCCGGAGTGGGAGTAGATAGCCAGGGGAATGTTTACTTCTCGGACAGCAACCATAACTTCATCAAAGAGTGGGTCGCGGCGACTAATGCGGTGACGAAGCTGGTCTCTTCGGGCCTGAACCTGCCGCGCGGCGTGGCGGTCGATAGCCTAGGTAACGTATACTTTGCCGATACCAAGAACAACGCCCTCAAGAAGTGGAGCACGACCAGTACGCTGGTCACGTCGCTCGTCTCCTCCGGTCTGAATAATCCCTTCGGCGTGGCGGTCGATGGCCAGGGCAACAGTTACATCGCGGATATGGGCGACAACGCCATCAAGCAGTGGAATGTAGCCGGGCAGCAACTCGTGCCGCTGGTTTCCACGGGATTGAAGTCGCCCCACGGGGTAGCCGTCGATTCCCAAGGAAACATCTATATCGCGGACACGAACGACAACGCGATCAAGAAGTTGAGTTTCGCCTATTTGCTCTTCAGCTCGACCAATCTGAACGAAGCCTATAAAGCCGGAACAGGCTCGGTGACTGTACAATTGGTCCCGGCCAACACTCCGTGGACAGCTACCTGCAGCGCGAAATGGCTCACGATCACCGGTACTGTGAACGGGACGATCACCTTCTCTTTCACAACCAACTCTTCGACCAGCAGCCGCACCGCAACCATTACCGTGTTAGGCCAGCACGTGACGGTGACTCAGAGCGCCAAATAAACAGTTCGGATAGAAATCGGCCCATGTCATTGCGAATCGCCTCCTTAGTTTAGGCAGAGCTTTAGCCGAACCCTCCGCATCAGATTTTCGGTTTCCCATGGCGACCGGCGGGTCAAGGGATCGGCGTTCATGGGCGGCCAATCATCTTGGTTTGCGTTGAGGGTATACGCCGACTCAAGAAAAACCAATTTGGCCGCAGATGAACGCGGATGAACGCCGATAAATAAAACGCCGGTCTCGGGCGGAGGTCGGAATTGTGCAGCATTGTGCGGCATTGTGCAGCGTGGGGCGGCGGAGAGTGAGTGTAAAACTGACCGGACGAAGCCAATTGTGTCTTTGTAATCAATTAGTTGACT
>Ga0070761_10000598_pt1 | contig 23082 bp, 20 predicted proteins | sample HubBroMetageREF1_FD_66724 | JGI IMG/M metagenome (GOLD analysis project Ga0070761, IMG submission 66724) | Reference soil microbial communities from the Hubbard Brook experimental Forest, New Hampshire, USA - Hubbard Brook CCASE Soil... | ecosystem: Environmental > Terrestrial > Soil >... | reverse complement strand
AGCAGCGCCGCCAGCGTGTTGTATTCGAAGAAGGTCAGCGTGGTCGCGCCGCGCGCCTGTTCGATGCGCTCGAACGCGCCGGTCAGCGCCGCATCGTCGACTTCACGGCCACCGATGCGGATGCGCTCGTTGTAGCGCAGGAAGTGCGGCGAGGTAAACAGCCCGGTGACGGCGCCCTGCGCACCGAGCAGCGCTTCCAGGTGGGCGACGACCGAGCCCTTGCCGTTGGTACCGGCGACCGTGATGACGGGAAATTCCGCGACCGCGACCCCGAGCGTCTCGGCCACGCGGCGCACGCGCACTAGCCCGAGATCGATGCTTTTCGGATGTACCGCCTCATGCAGCGCCAGCCACTCGGCCAGGGTGCGCGGCGCCACGAGCGAGCGCGCCGCGCGCGTCAGGCAGCCGCAGCCGGCAACTTCTGCAGCAGGCGCAGGAGCCCGGCGATGCGGTCGCGCATATCGCGCCGGTCGACGATCATGTCGATGGCGCCGTGGTCGAGCAGGAACTCGCTGCGCTGGAAGCCTTCCGGCAGCGTCTCGCGCACGGTCTGCTGGATGACGCGCGGCCCGGCGAAGCCGATCAGTGCGCGTGGCTCGGCGAGATTCAGATCGCCGAGCAGCGCCAGGCTCGCGCTGACCCCGCCGGTGGTGGGATCGGTGAGTACTGACACAAACGGCAGGTGCGCCTGCGCCAGTCGCGACAGCGCCGCCGCGGTCTTGGCCATCTGCAGCAGTGAATAGAGCGCCTCCTGCATGCGCGCGCCGCCACTGGCGGTGAAGCACACCAGCGGGCGCCGCTCCTGGATGCAGTAGTCGACGGCGCGCTTGAAGCGCTCGCCGACCACCGAACCCATCGAGCCGCCGAGGAACTGGAATTCGAACGCGCAGGCCACTACCGGCAGCGCGTGCAGCGTGCCGGCGAGCACGATCAACGCATCACTCTCGCCGGTCGCCTTCTGTGCCTGCAGCAGGCGGTCGCGATAGCGTTTGCTGTCGCGGAACTTGAGCGGATCCTCCGGCGCGATGCCGGCGCCAATCTCCTGCCCCGAGCCGGGGTCGAGGAAGCGCTCGAGGCGCTCGCGCGCACCCATGCGCATGTGGTGGCTGCACTTCGGGCAGACGTAGAGATTGCGCTCGAGTTCGGCCCGGTACAGCACCGCATCGCACGCCGGACACTTGATCCACAGCCCCTCAGGGACCGAGCGCGTGCGGCGCTCGGTCTTGATGCGCGAGGGCATGATCTTCTCGAACCAGGACATCGTGGCGTATCGGGGGCCTGTGGGGTGAGGCCCGAATCATAGCCGATCGCGCTCAGGGCACCCCGGCCGCCGGGGCGACGGGTAAGCCGAAGGCGGCAGGGTAACGCACCCGCAACAGATATAGGCCGACTGCCGGGGCGGTGGCGGCATTGCGCGTGCGGTCGCGCCCGGCCAGCACCTCGGCGGCCCGCTCCGGGGGCGCATCGCCGCGGCCGATCGCCATGAGCAGACCGGCGATGTTGCGCATCATGTGGTGCAGGAAGGCGTTGGCGGTGGCCTCGATGGTGACCCACTCGCCGTGCCGCTCCACGCTGATGCGCTCCATGCGTCGCACCGGCGATTTGGCCTGACATTCGGCGGCCCGAAACGCGCTGAAGTCGTGCTGCCCGAGCAGCTGCGCGGCGCCTTGGGCCATGCGCTCCTGGTCCAGGGGCCGATGGATCCAGCAGGCACGGCCTGAGACCAGTGCAGAGCGCGCCAGGCGGTTCAGTATCAGGTAACGGTAGGTCCGCGCCTCGGCACTGTAGCGCGCATGGAAATGCCGCGGCACCGGGACGGCCCAGGCGAGACTCACATCGCGCGGCAGCTCGGTATTGGCGCCCAGCACCCAGGCGCGGCGGCTGCGCAGCGCCGCGGTATCGAAGTGCGCGACCTGTCCGAGAGCGTGTACGCCGGCGTCGGTACGGCCGGCGCACACGAGATGCACGGGGGCTGCGGCGATCTGGCTGAGCGCCGCTTCGCTCACCTGCTGGACGGTGCGCGGGCCTGCCTGCGACTGCCAGCCGGCATAGGAGCTGCCGTCATACTCGATGCCCACGGCAATCCGGACCATGCCTGCGAAGGCCTTGCGGCTCGGGCGCAGTCGAGCGGCGCTGTCAGCCGGGCAGCGATTCCATCAGTCGCTGGGCTTCCTGCTTCTGCGCGGCCGAACCCTCGGTGAGCACTTCCTCGAGGATATTGCGCGCGCCATCCGGATCCCCCATGTCCATGTAGGCACGGGCGAGATCGAGCTTGGTGCCGACCTCGCTCATGGTCACCGGCTCCAGATCCGGCAGCGCCAGATCCTCGGAGGACAGCTTCTGAGTGGCGGCGAAGGCAGTGTCAGGCACGGTCGCGGTGCCGACATCGAGATCGAGGCCGACGCCGTTGGTTGCGTGCGTGCCGGTCGCGGCGCCCACATCGAGGTCGACGTCGGTCGCCGTCATCGAGTGCGTGCCGGTCGCATCGCCTACGTCGACGTCGAGCGCGCGACCCTTGAGCGCCGCGAGGCGCGCGGTCGGCGAGGCGTCGGGGAGCGCAGCGAGGCTTGTCTGAGTGAGCGCCTGCTCGAGTTCGCTCTGGTCGAACGACCAGGCGCCGGTCTCGTCCTTGACCGCGCGCTTGTGCGCATCTTCCATCACTTTGCGCGACGGCTCATCGAGGCCCGCCACCAGGGTCGGCGAGTCGGGCGTGGAGCTCGCGGCCGCGGCGATGCCCGGCTGGTCGACCGTATCCACCGAGCCGATGTCCAGGCCCAGATCGTCGATGGCCAGCTCGGATGTCTGATCGCCCCCGCCCTGGCGCATCGCTGTCTCGACCTTCTGGCGCAGCGTGGGGTTGTTGGGGGGATTGATTGCCGGTTGCTCGACCGTGGGGCCTTCCATCTCGCCCGTGGCGCCACTCGAGCGCACCCGCGCGGTCATCTGGCGCGTCGTGCCGGTATTGGCTCCCGTGAAACTGTTCTCCAGCAGCGCCGCGTTGCGATCCGTGACGTTGGTGGTCGACTCGCTCTGCTCGCCCACGGCGGCACCGATATCCAGATCGACGCCCTGTCCGCCGTCGGCCGCGACCGGGTCGCCCAGCAGGTCGAAATCGACGCGGCTCTGGCCGCCCTCGAGATCGAGGTCCACACCGCCCGCTGCGGCGCCGGTCACCGCTCCACCGCCGGAGAACAACGGATCCTCGGGCGCCAGCTGCTTGCCCATGATGAGAATCTTTTCCCATTCACCCGGGGCTGCGTCGGCGCGGGTCTCGGCCAGCTCGCGCGCGGTCTGCAGGAACTGCTCTTTGTTGCCCCAGACGAAGAACACTTCGAGGAGCTTCAGTTTGAGGTCGCGGCGGCCGGGCTCGCGGCTGATGGCGATGCGGATGAGATCGGCGGCCTGATCGTACAGACCGTACGCCATGTGGAAGTCGGCCTCTGCCAGCGGATCGCCCTGATCGAGATTGATGGCCGTCTCGCTGCTGATCGTCTCATCGCTAGCGTGCCGCGGCGTCGGCGTCGCGGGCACCGGGGCGGTCACCAGGCGCGGGCGCTCGTGGGTTCCGGTGCGCGACTCCTCCACCACGAAGGCGGCTTCGGGTGCCGCCGCCTGCGGCGTCGCGCGCACGCGCGGCATGTCCTCATCGTCATGGCGGTCGAAGTTGCGCGCGGTGATGCCCGAGCCGCTGTCGTCTTCGGCACCGGCCACGGCCAGGCGTCCGAGAGAATCATCGAGCTGCGTCGCGCGGCGGGCGCGCACCAGGCGCGAAGCGATCCAGGCGACCAGTCCGAGCGCGAGCACCAGCAGTACCCACCAGTAACCGGCGAGCGTCTCGAACAGGCCCCCGCCTGCGGGCGCCGGCGACGCGGCAACTTTGTGCGCCGGCTTCAGCGCAGGCGGCGGTGCGGCCTGCGGCGGGGTCGCCGCCGGCGGCGGCGCGCTGGTCTCGGGTGCGGGTGCCGGTTTTTCCTCCGGGGCCGTGCTCGCCACTGGCGGTGCGGGGGCGGGCGTTTCGGCCTTCGGCGAAGGCGCACTGAGCGGTGCGGCCGGCGGCGGCGCAGCGGCCGCCACGGGCGGCGTCGCCTGCGTACCCTGCTTGGCCGCGAGCTGCTGTTGCAGGCGCGCGAGGTCGGCGTTCTTCAGATCGAGCAGGCGCTTGCTCTCGGTGAGCTGGCTCTGCAGGTCATTCACCTGATTCTTGAGCGCACTCACCTCGCCGCTCGAGGCGGACGCGGTCGTGCCGCCCGCCGCGGCGCCTTCGTTCGGCGTCACGAGTTTCAGCCGGCCGGGTTGAGCGGTGCTCGCACTCGCCTCGCCGGCATTCTCGCCACCGCGCCAAGCGGCGTACTGGCGGCGAATCTCGGCGGAGGCATCGCTGGGAGAGACCGCGGCCGCGGTGGCTGCATCGGGGATGCGCAGCACCGCGCCCGAGCGCAGCAGGTTCATGTTCTGAGTAAATGCGCGCGGGTTCGCCTGATAGATGGCGAGCATCCAGCTGCGCGTGTGCGCGGAGTTGGGATTCTCGCCGGCGACACCGGAGGCGATGCCCGACAGAGTCTCGCCCTGCTGCACGACGTGGCTCGAACCGGCGCTGTCGCTGCCGCTGCTGGCGCTGGTCTCAGCGGGCGCGGAAGCGGGCGCGGCGGCGGCCGCCGCCGCATGTTTGCCTTTCTTCGGCGTCGGCAGCGGCGCAGGCTCGGGCAGCGGCGGCGCTGCCGGTGCGACCGATGCTTCTGCCGCGGGCGCCGCGGCCGTGGTGGCAGCACTCGGGGCCGGGGCAGCCGCGGCCGCCGCCGGTGCGGCGGCGGCGCTGCGGTCAATCGCGCCCTCACGCGTACCACTACCACTCGCCGGTGCGCTCACCGGCGCGCTCGCCACTTGCGACTGACCTGGGGTGTAGACCGGCGGATCGAGCAGCATCGTGTACTCGCGCACCAGGTCGCCGTGCGACCACTTCACCTCGAGCAGCAGCGTGACGAACGGTTCGGAAATCGGATCGACGGACTTCAGCTTGATGATCTGCCGGCCGTCTGCCTGGCGCACGGTGCGCACCTGGATGCCGGAGATATAAGCGGGATATTCGAGTCCGTTCTGGGCGAAGGTGTCGCGCGGCGCGATTTGCGCTTGCAGCGTGGCGAGTTCATCGGGGGCCGCGTCAACCAGGTCGATCTCCGCATCGAGCGGCGCGTTCAGCGGCGAGAGGAGACGGATGTCCCCGAGACCCAGGGCAAAGGCTGCTGACGGCAATGACAGCAGCAACGCCAGCGCCCGGCTTGAGCGTTTGACGATCATCAGGGCACCCCAATAGACACTAGGTGGGTTAAATCTCTATTAAAAACAAAAGGATGGGTCATATCCTGCGACCCCCCTGCGAACTGCCGGCAATATAACTTAAATAGGCCGCCGGACCAAAGCCTCCGCGATCTGCACGGAATTGGTGGCGGCACCCTTGCGTACGTTGTCGGCGACAATCCATAAGTTAAGTCCCCTATCCGGGGCGAGATCTTCACGGATTCTGCCGACATAAACTGTGTCGCGGTTCGCTGCCTCAGTAGCCGCCGTGGGGTACCCGCCCGGGCGGTGCTCGTCCAAGACCGTGATTCCCGCCGCATTTCTCAGTAGTTCGCGCGCCCGCTCGGCGCTCAGGGGGTGTTCGGTGTCCACGTGCACCACCTCCGAGTGCCCATAAAACACCGGAACCCGCACTGCTGTGGCATTCACTCGCAGCGCCGGCAGTCCGAGGATCTTGCGGCTCTCCCACACGATCTTCATCTCCTCGCGCGTATAGCCGTTGTCCTGGAACACATCGATGTGCGGCACGCAGTTGAAGGCAATCGGCTTCATTCCGCCGTGCGTCTCCGGTGGTCCCTTGCCGCTGAGCGAGGCGATCGACTGGCGCGCCAGTTCCTCGATCGCCTCGCGCCCGGCCCCCGAGACCGACTGGTAGGTGGCGACGTCGACGCGTTGCAGCGTCGCCGCGTCGTGCAGCGGTTTGAGCACCATCACCAGCTGAATGGTCGAGCAGTTGGGATTGGCGATGAGGCCACTGCGGCCGAAGCCAGCGAGCGCTGCGGGATTGACCTCGGGCACCACCAGTGGCACATCCTCGCGGTAACGGAACTCGGAAGTGTTGTCGATCACGATGGCCCCGGCGGCCACCGCGCGCGGGGCGTGCTCGCGCGAGATCGCCGCGCCGGCGGAGAACAGTGCGAAGTCACAGCCGCTGAAGTCGAACTTGCCGAGCTCCTTCACCGGGTAACTTTTGCCGCGGAAGCTGACGTTGCGGCCGAGCGAGCGCTCGCTGGCCAGAGCGTGCAGCGTCGCCACCGGGAAGGCGCGCTCCTCGAGCACGCTAATGATGGTCTCGCCGACCAGCCCGGTGGCGCCGATGACGGCGACGGTGTATTCGCGCTCCATATACTGCCCGCTCTAGTCCTGTATCCGAGTGATGTCCGGCGTCGCGGATTTCACGTCGGCGTTCTGCGCCCGGTGGCGCAGGTAGTGGTCCATCAGCACGATCGCGAGCATCGCCTCGGCGATCGGGGTCGCGCGCAGGCCGACGCACGGATCGTGGCGACCGGTGGTGACGATTTGCACCGCATTGCCGGCGCGATCGATGCTGGCCCCCGGCACCTGGATGCTGGAGGTGGGTTTGAGCGTCAGGTGCGCGATCACGTCCTGGCCCGAGGAGATGCCGCCGAGGATGCCGCCGGCGTTGTTGCTGCGGAAGCCTCGCGGTGTCAGCTCATCGCGGTGCTCGCTGCCGCGCTGCGCGGCGGCGCGCACGCCCGCACCGAGCTCCACCGCCTTGACCGCGTTGATACTCATCAGCGCGTGGGCGATGTCGGCATCCAGGCGGTCGAACACCGGCTCGCCGAGCCCAGGAGGCACGCCGCTGGCGATGACCGTCACGCGCGCGCCGATCGAATCTCCGGCGCCGCGCACCTGCCAGATCAGCTGCTCGATCTCGCTGATGCGCGCCGGGTCGGCGCAGAAGAACGGGTTCTGATAAGCAAAGGCGGGATCCACCGCGTCCAACACCAGCGCCCCGACCTGGCTCAGATAGCCATAGATCTTCACGCCGAGCTGCAGCGCCAGGTAGCGGCGCGCGATCGCACCAGCGGCGGTGCGCATGACGGTCTCACGCGCCGACGAGCGGCCGCCGCCGCGGTGGTCGCGCACGCCGTACTTCTGCTGATAGGTGTAATCCGCGTGTCCCGGGCGGAAGCGCTCGCGCAGCTGCTCGTAGTCGCGCGAGCGCGCGTCGGTGTTGTCGATGAGGATCCCGATCGGGGTGCCGGTGGTGTGACCCTCGAACAGCCCGGAAAGAATGCGCACCTGGTCAGCCTCGCGGCGCTGGCTCACGAAGTGCGAGGTGCCGCTGCGCCGCCGGTCGACGTCCTGCTGCACATCCGCCTCGCTGAGCGGCAGGCCGGGGGGGCAGCCGTCGACGATGCAGCCCATGGCCGGCCCGTGGCTCTCGCCGAAGGTGGTCACCGTAAACAGCTTGCCGATGGTGTTGCCGGACATAGCAGTGCCGTCAGGCGCGCGCGCGCCGATAGGCGTGCAGCTGCTCGCGCGTCAGGAGGAACACCCCGCCGCCGCCACGGGCGAACTCGAGCCACACGAACGGCAGCTGCGGCCAGGCGCGGCGTACCGCGCGCTCGGTGTTTCCGACTTCGACGATGAGCAGACCTCGCGGCCGTAAATGCTCGGCCGCCCCACGCAACAGCGCGCGCACCGAATCGAGTCCCTCTGCCCCGGCGGCGAGCGCCATGCGCGGCTCGTGCCGGTATTCCGGCGGCAACCCGCGCATTTCTCGCGCGCCCACGTAGGGCGGATTGGCGACAATAATATCGTAGCGCCTGCGCCCCAGGGCGCGGAAATGGTCGGATTTGAGCAGTCGTACGCGCCGGGCCAGGCGGTGGCGGCGCACGTTGCTGCGTGCCACCGCGAGGGCGTCCGCCGAGAGGTCGACCGCATCGACGCGCGCATGCGGCAGATAACGCGCGCAGGCGATGGCGATGCAGCCGGAACCAGTGCCGACATCGAGCAGCGCGCGGATGCGCGCCGGTGCGATCCACGGCGCGAAGCCGCGCTCGATCAGCTCGGCGAGCGGCGAGCGCGGCACCAGCACGCGCGCATCGACGTTGAACGGCAGGCCGGCGAACCAGCTGCTGCCGGTGAGATAGGCGGCCGGAATGCGCTCGCGGATGCGCCGCGCGAACAGCGCCGCCACGCGTTGTTGGCCGGCAGATCCAATCCGGCGCCGGTAGAGCGCGGCTGAGCCGCTGCGCGGCAGCCGCAGGGCGTGCCACACGAGCGCCGCCGCCTCATCGCGCGCGTTATCGGTGCCGTGGCCGAAAAACACGCGTGCGCGCCGCAGCCGTGCGGCACCGCGCACGATCAGCGTGCGCACGCTCAAGGTGCCGCGCCGCGGCGCACGTCCGGCGCGCGTGTGAAATAATTCCCGCATGAACTCGCCTCGCGCCCGCTGGCTCCTGATCGCTGCCGCCTTGTGCGCGGCTGTGGCCGGCTTCTGGCTGGCGCAGCAACTTGACAGGGGAAGCCCGCGGCTGGCAAGCGGCACCTGGCTGCCGCAGGCCAAGCAGGTCCGAGACTTCACCCTCACCGACAGCACCGGCCGGCCGTTCACGCGCGCCGATCTGGCCGGCGCGCCGACGTTGGTGTTCTTCGGCTTCACCCACTGCCCGGACGTCTGTCCGACCACGCTGCTGACGCTCGCGCAGGTCCGCAAGCGCGCCGCGCTCCCCGGGCTGCGCGTCGTGTTCGTCAGCATCGATCCGCAGCGCGACACGCCCGACAAGCTCGCGCCCTACGTGCACGCCTTCGATCCCGAGTTTCGCGGGCTGACGGGCGAGCCCAAGGCCATCACGGCACTGGCCGCCAATTTCAGCGTCGCGGTGAGCCGCGTGGAGCTGCCCGGCGGCGACTACACCATGGACCACTCGGCGGTGGTGTTCCTGCTCAACCGCGCCGGCAATATCGCCGCCGTGTTTACCCCGCCGTTTGAGGCTGCAGCGCTCAGCGCCGATCTCGGCCGCGCCGCCCGCTACCTGAAGACCGCGGCCGCGGCCAGCCCATGAGCAGCGCCGGTGCCGACAGCCTCGGGGCGCGCCTGTTCGTCGCCCTGCAATACCTGTTGCCACAGCACCTGCTGACGCAGCTGGTGCACCGGCTCAGCCGCAGCCGCACGCGCTGGCTGAAGAACCTGCTGATCGAGAGTTTCGTCGGCCACTTCCATCCCGACATGAGCGATGCGCAGCAGCCGCTGCCGCTGCAATACGAAACCTTCAACGCTTTCTTCACACGGGCCCTGCGTGCCGGAGCGCGCCCCTGTGAAGCCGACCCGCGCAGCGTCTGCTGTCCGGTCGACGGCACGGTGAGCCAGATCGGACGGCTGGACGGCTCCTGGCTGGTGCAGGCCAAGGGGCATGCCTACACGCTCGAGGCACTGCTCGCCGGCTCGGAGAGCTGGCCGCCGGTGTTTCGCGGTGGGCTGTTCGCCACACTTTATCTTGCGCCCTACAACTACCACCGCATCCACATGCCGCTCGGCGGCACGCTGCGTGCGGCCTGGTACGTGCCCGGTGAGCTGTTCAGCGTCAATGCCACCACCGCGGCCAGCGTACCGGGCCTGTTCGCGCGCAACGAACGGGTGGTGTGCATTTTCGCCGACGGCCAACTGAGCTTTGCACTGGTGCTGGTGGGCGCGCTGTTCGTCGGCAGTATCGGCACGGTGTGGCACGGCGATGTCACGCCGCGCAGCCCGCGACGTCGCAGCGAGCTGGCGCTCGATGCCAGCCGCAGCAGCCTGACATTGCCCCGCGCCGCCGAGGCCGGCCGCTTCAACATGGGCTCGACCGTCATTCTGCTGCTGCCGCCGGGATGCGCCGAGTGGAGCGCGGGGCTGGCCAGCGGCAGCAGCGTGCGCGTCGGTGAGACCCTGGCACGGCTCACGTGAGCGCGGGCGCTGACTGGCGGCCCACCGCCACGCACGCGCGGTTGTTACAGCGGGCGCAGCTGCTCGCGCGCACGCGCGAGTTCTTCGCCGCGCGCGGCGTGCTGGAGGTCGACACGCCGCTGCTGGTGAACGCGCCGGTGAGCGACCTGCACATCCATTCGGCGCAGGTCGCCCTGGGAGGGGATGCGCCGCCCTTGTTCCTGCACACCTCGCCGGAGTTCGCCATGAAGCGCCTGCTGGCGGCCGGCAGCGGCGACATCTACCAGATCTGCCACGTGGTGCGCGGCTTCGAGAGTGGCCGCCTGCACAACCCCGAATTCACCCTGATTGAGTGGTACCGCGGCGGCTTCACGCTCGCGCAGCTGATGGATGAGGTCGAGGCGCTGGTGCGCAGCCTGTTGGCCGCCAAGGCGGACGGCCGCGCCGGCGAACGGCTGAGTTACCGGGAGGCGTTCTGGCGCGAACTGGCGCTCGATCCGCTGAGTGCCACGCTCGAGCAACTGGCCGCGGCCGCCCAACCGTTGGGGCTGGCTTCCGGCAGCGAACTCGACCGCGACGGCTGGCTCGAACTGCTGATGGGCGGGCTCATCGGACCGCGCCTGGGGCGCGCGCGGCTCACTTTCGTGTACGGCTACCCCGCCAGCCAGGCAGCGCTCGCGCGTCTCGACCCCGCGGATGCGCGCACCGCACAGCGCTTCGAGCTGTACTGCGAGGGCGTCGAGCTGGCCAACGGCTTCCACGAGCTGAGTGTCGCCGCGGAACAGCGCACACGCTTCATGCGCGATCAGAGCGAGCGCGCACGGCGGGGACTGCCGCAGGCGGCGCCCGATGAGCGGCTGCTGGCGGCTCTGACTTACGGGTTACCGGACTGCAGCGGCGTCGCGCTCGGCTTCGACCGCACTTTGATGCTGGCTAGCGGCGCCGAGCACCTCGATGAGGTGCTGCCGTTCCCGACCGCGCGCGCCTGACGCGCGCCTCGCGGCGATCCGCGCGACAATAGCCGCCATGAACCACGCCCCTGCCCGCTACGACTTCCGCGACAAGGCCGGCGACTACGTGCGCCTCGCCGGCGAACTCAGCGCTTTGCTCGCCGGTGAGCGCGATCTGATCGCCAACGCCGCCAACACCGCGGCGCTGGTGTTCAATGCGCTGCCGGAGGTCAACTGGGCGGGTTTCTACTTCCTCCGGGGCGCAGAGCTCGTGGTGGGACCGTTCCAGGGCCAGCCGGCATGCGTGCGTATCGCGCTCGGCCAGGGCGTGTGCGGCACGGCCGCGCGCGAGCGGCGTACGCTCATCGTGCCGGACGTGCACGCCTTCCCGGGACACATCGCCTGCGATGCTGCCTCGCGCGCTGAGATCGTGGTGCCGCTGCAGGCGGGCACGCAGCTGCTCGGTGTGCTCGATGTCGACAGTCCGCGCGCGGGGCGTTTCGATGCCAGCGACGCTGCCGGAATCGAGCGGCTCGCGGCGCTGTTCGTCGCCGCACTCGAGCCCGCCACGCGCGCATGAAGCGCCTGCCGCTCGACCGACGCGGACTGGCCGCGGGTGCGGCCGCGTTCACCATCTGGGGGGCGTTCCCGCTCTACCTCTATCAGCTGCGCTTCGTGCCGGCGACGCAGGTGATCGCGCATCGCATCAGCTGGTCGTGCCTGTTCGTGCTCGGCTGGATGCTGCTGCGCGGAGAACTCGGGCGCCTCAGCGGCATCTTCGCCCGGCCGGCGCTGCTGGTGCGGCTGCTGCTGAGCGCGCTGCTCATCAGCAGCAACTGGCTGGTGTACGTGTGGGGCGTGACACATCAGCACGTGGTCGACACCAGCCTCGGCTATTACATCAACCCGTTGCTCAATGTGGTGCTGGGCGTGTTCGTACTACACGAGCGCCTGAATCGCTGGCAGTGGAGCGCGGTGGCCATCGCCGCGCTCGCGGTGCTCTACCTCACGATCCAGGCCGGACATCCGCCCTGGATCGCCTGCACGCTCGCCCTGACTTTCTCGCTCTACGGCCTGGTGCGCAAGGTCATCAGCGTCGACGCGCTGCCTGGACTTGCGACCGAGACGCTGCTGCTGCTGCCGTGCGCGCTCGGCTATCTCATCTGGTGTGACCGCAGCGGCAGCGGTGCATTCTTGCGCGCCGGTGCCGAGGTGAGTTGGCTTCTGGTCGGCAGCGGGCTGGTCACGGCCGTGCCGCTGTTCCTGTTCGCCTACGCCGCCCGGCGATTGCCGTACTCGACGGTGGGCGTGCTGCAGTACATTGGCCCGAGCCTGCAGCTGCTGGCCGGCGTGCTGGTGCTGCACGAGAGCTTCGGCGCCGCGCGCGCCGTCGGCTTCGCGCTGATCTGGCTGGCGCTGGCGCTGTACGCCTTCGACGGCCTGCGCAGCACGCGCACTGCGGCGGCCGCCGCCTGAGGGATTAGAAGCGCAGGCCGACCGTGACCGGTATGTAGCCGAAGGTCTGCGGCATGGTGATCTGGTTGTAGCGCGCCTCGACGAACAGCGACAGGCCGTTGCGCAGCGCAAACGAGACGCCGGCGCCGGCATTCCAGCCGAACTTGGTGACATCGTGCTCGGCGACCACGGCGTTGCCGCTGGCGAAGTAGCAGTAGCCCCACCAGGGATTACAGACATAGCCGTAGCCGTATTCAGTGAGCGAGATACGGTTGTAATACACGCCGACGCCGCCGATCAGGTAGGCCTCGAGGTGCGGTGCGAACGGCATGCGGAACTCGACGTTCGCCGTGCCCGACCAGGTGTCCGCCCAGCCGCCGGTGATCTGCAGACCGGTCTGTTCGGAGCCCTGGTCGATCAGCTGACGCGTGGCATTGTTAGACGCGTAGTTGGCTTCGAGCCGCAGCGACAGCGGATTGTTGCCCTGGCGGAACTCGACGCCGCCGCCAACCGTCCAGCCACTTTGCAGGAGATTGCTGGTGTTGCCCACCGGCTGGCTGAGACCACCCATGAAGTAGCCATGCACCGGACCGGGCACGTAGTAATAGTCCTGGGCACGGGCGCTGTGCACGCACAGCAGCAGCAACAATGGCAACGCAGGCAGCGCGAACCGGTATAGGCGGCGTGACATAGAGGGTACTCCTTCTCCTCATTGGGCCGCGCGGTTACTGTTTGCCGCGCGAGATATATTCTCCGGTACGGGTGTCGATGCGAATGGTCTCGCCCTCGTTGATGAACAGCGGCACACGCACCACCGCGCCGGTCTCGAGCTTGGCAGGCTTCTGTCCACCGGTCGCAGTGTCGCCACGCAGCCCGGGGTCGGTCTCGATGATCTTGAGTTCGATGTGTGGCGGCGGCGTGACCAGCAGCGGCACGTTGTTCCACAAGGTGACGACACAAATCACGCCGTCCTTGAGCCACTGCGCGTTATCGCCCAGCGCCGCCTTGCCCGCGGTGTACTGCTCGAAGCTCTCCGGCACCATGAAGTGCCAGAAGTCACCGTCCTGGTAGAGATACTGCATGTCGGTATCGACCACATCGGCAGCCTCGAGCGACTCGCCCGATCTGAAGGTGCGTTCGATGGTGCGGCCATTCTTGAGATTGCGCACCTTGATGCGGTTGAACGCCTGCCCCTTGCCGGGTTTGACAAACTCGTTCTCGACCACGGCGTACGGGTCGCCATCGAGCAGGACTTTCATACCCCCGCGGATTTCGCTGGTGGTGTAGCTGGCCATTTCTTTCTCGCGGCTGGGGCTGCAGAATGCGCGCCCCGTAAAAAGAGCCGCGTATCATAGCCACATCCCCTAACTCCCGCCAGCGGCGCCCGGGCCGCCAGCAGCAACTGCGCGCCGTGATTACCACTCCTGCAACGCTGGTCGCTGAACTCGGTTTACCGACGGCGCTGGTGGCGCCGGCCATGCGGGCGGACGGCGCGTTTGCGCTGCGCGTGCCGCGCAGCTTCATGGCGCGCATGCGGCCCGGGGATGCCGCCGATCCGCTATTGCGGCAGGTACTGCCGCAAGCGGCCGAGCTGGCTGCAGCTCCTGCGGGCTACGGTCCGGACCCGCTGGCGGAGCGCGCCGCCACGCGCACCAGCGCCCTGCTGCACAAGTACCACGGCCGCGCGCTCATCATCACCACCGGTGCCTGCGCGGTGCACTGCCGCTACTGCTTCCGGCGCGAGTTCCCTTACAGCGAGCAGCGCGATGCGGGCACACGCTTCAGCGCTGCGCTGGCGGAGATCGCCGCCGATGACACGCTGGAGGAAATCATTCTCTCCGGCGGCGATCCGCTGTCGCTCAGCAATGCGCGCCTGGAGGCGCTGACGCGCGCGCTCAGCGCCATTGCCCATGTGCGCCGGCTGCGCGTGCATACGCGCACACCGGTGGTGCTGCCGGCGCGCGTCGATGCCGGACTCACCGACTGGCTGGGTTCGCTCACGCTGCCGACCACCGTGGTGCTGCACACCAATCATGCGCGCGAACTGAACGGCGAAGTGGCGGCGGCGTGCGCGCGGCTACGCGCCAGTGGGGTGACACTGCTGAATCAGTCAGTGCTGCTGCGCGGCATCAACGACGACAGCGCGCTGCTGGCACAGCTGTCGCAACGGCTGTTCGAGTGTGGTGTGCTGCCGTACTACCTGCATCTGCTCGACCGCGTGCGCGGCGCGCAGCACTTCGCCGTCAGCCAGCGGCGCGCTCGGCGCATCGCCGCAGAGCTCGCGGCCCGGTTGCCCGGCTACCTGGTGCCACGGCTGGCACGCGAGCTGCCCGATGCTCCAGGCAAAGTGATATTGGCGCCCGGCCCTCAGCGCGCGCGCCGCAGCCAGTGCGCCAGCGCCGCGACGATCGCCAGCACTCCCAGCCACTCGTGCAGTGCAGTCGAGACTTCGTGCAACACGCCGGTGGCGTAGTAGAGCGCGTAGCCGGAAACCACCAGCACGCAGGCGCAGCCGAGCAGCCACAGCCCGGAAACGCGCTTGGCGTGCTGTGACCAGCGCGCGCTGATATGGCCGGCGCCCACCCAGCCAAACAGGAATACCGTTCCGACGGCGAGCAGCCCGTGCAGGCGCATGAGCGGCGCCTCGTAGCGGTTGGGCAGCGCACCAAACTCGTTGTGTGCGGGAAATAGATAGTGCAGCCACAGCCACAGTGCGCCCGACAGCCACAGCAGCGCACACACCGACAGCAGCGTGCGGCGCAGACGCGCCGACATCGCCGCGCGCTGCGTGAGGCGCGCCGCGAGCTCCCCCGGTGTCGCGTGCAGGTGCCGCACTGCTATGCGGACGCCGCCGGCCGCAGCGCTACCTGCCAGAGCGCCAACAGCCAGCGCACGCCCTCGGTCACATGCTCGCAAGACAGAGTCGCGCCGGCGATGTTCTTGATGTCAGTCTGCACGCGCAGCTGCGTGAGTTGTGAGCGGCCGGCGAACTGCGTGCGCCAGGCGGCGTTGCGAATCTCGCCGCCGTGGCTCTCGCGGTAACTGAGCACCTCGAGCGGTCCGAGCTTGCCGCCCGCATCGATCGCGGCAGCGTAGGTGATGAAATCCTCCTTGCCGATCACCTCATCGACAAACACATAGCCGAGCAGCTCGCCCGCTTTGAGCGCGCGGAATGCGCGCAGGCTGCGGTGCGGCGGCTGCGCGCCGGCCAGCGCGACCACCTGTGCGTGCTGTGCCGGGCTCAAGGCGAGTGCCAGCTCGACAAACTGGTCGGCCTGCGCGAACAGCGTGCGCTGCGCCTCCTCCACCGACATGTAGTCGGCGGCGACCACGATCGGCACCGGCGCAATGCCGAGCACCGCCAGGGCCCCCAACCAGCCCGTCACCCCGGAAGATCCGTGACTCATAGTGTTAAATGAGAATGATTCTTGTTTAAACTACCATAAAACCGCACACTTTCGCCCCTTCGCCCCGCTATGCCGCAAAACACCACCGCCACCCCGGAATCCACCGCTGCGCCGGTCGTGCTGCGGCGCCTGCGCATCGCGATGGGTACCACTCTTGCCATCGAAGCGCGGGCCAGCACGCGCGCGGCGGCCACGGCAGGGCTGGCCGCCGCGCTCAGCGCCGTCGCTGAGGTCGCCGAGCGTCTGCATTCGCAGCATCCGGACAGTGATCTCGCGCGCCTGGGCGCCGCACGCCCGGGCACCCCGGTACCGCTCTGGCGCGGCACGTTGGCGCTGCTGCAGTGGGCAAAGACGCTCGCTCGTGCGAGCGATGGCGTGTTTGATCCGTGCCTGCCCGAGTGCGTCGGCCGCATCGCGGATGTAGAGCTGATCGAGGGCGCGGAGCCGCGCGCCATCGCACACGCTCCGGTGGCGATCGACTGCGGCGGCATCGCCAAGGGCTACGCGGTGGACGCCGCCGTGGAAGCGCTGCGCGCTGCCGGCTGCAGCGCCGGCCTGGTCAATGCCGGCGGCGATGTGCGCGTGTTCGGCGAGACCTCGAGCGAGCTGCTGCTGCGGCAGGCCGCTGGGGGCTTCCGGCCACTCGAGCTCAGACAGGCAGCCCTCGCGGTCAGTGATCGCGACGGCGCGCGCCCGACCCCGGGCCATCGCGGCTATTACCGCCGTGCGGGCCTCGACCCGGGGATCGAGCGCTATGCAGCGGTGCGCGCATCGCGCGCCATGGTGGCCGATGCACTCACCAAGTGCGTGCTCTTGTGCCCGACGCAGGTCAGCGCGCGGCTGCTGGAGGAATTCGGCGCCGTCCGGGTGGCGTGAAGCGCGTCACGACTTTCCGCGACGCTGCTCACGCGGGTCGCGGCGCCGCCGATGCTATGATCGGGCGTCGTCGCGACGGCCACTGTGGAGGGCCGCTTGTCCGAGCCGAACGCCGTTCCGCTCATCGTGGTGAGTACTGCCCGCGACGCGGGTGAGGCCCTCAATGGCGCGCTGCGGCGCGCCGGTCAGCCGGTGCATTGCACCTGGATCCCGGCGCTGCGCGATCTGGGCGATGCGCTGCCGCAGATCAATCCGGAGCTGCTCATCCTCGTCGGCAGTACCGCAGCCGAGCTCACTCCGGTCATCGGCGTGCGCGACCAACTGGCACCGACGGTGCCGGTACTACTGTTGGCGCCGGCGGTCGATGAAGCGCTGATCGCCGCCGCCCTGCAGCGCGGCGCCCGCGACGTCGTGACGCTCGGCAACTCCGCGCGCCTCACCGCCGTGGTGCTGCGCGAGCTCGAGGTGTTCCGCACCCAGCAGGCGCTGAACTCCACACGCAAGTCCGCCAGCGATGCCCGCAGCCAGCTGGACGTGGTGCTGCAGCGTTCCAACGATGCCATCGCGCAGGTCCAGGAAGGCATCGTGATCGAAGCCAACCCCGCCTGGCATGAGCTCTATGGCGTCGAGGACGGTATCGCCGGACAACCGGTCATGGACCTGTTCGAGGAATCCACGCACGCGGCGCTGCGCGGCGCGCTTGCCGCCTGCCAGCAGGGCCGCTGGAGCGATCACGTGCTGCGCGCCAACGCGCTGCTCACCGATGGCACCGTCCTGCCACTCGAGATCACGCTCGCCTTGGGCGAGCACGAAGGCGAGCCGTGCGTGCGCCTGGTGGTGCCGGCACGTCCGCGCGCCGAGGAATACGTGTTCCAGGCGCCGGCCGCGGTGGCGGCCGTGGCGGTGACCCGGCCAGAGCCCGCCGCCGGACTCATGCGCCGCCCGGAACTGCTGGAGGCGCTCGCCGAGCGGCTGGCCACACCGGCGGCCGGCGGCATGCGCTGCGTCGCGCTGGTACGGATCGACAAGTTCGCAGCGCTCGAGCGCGTCATCGGCATCACCGCGAGCGAGGACGTGCTGGCCGAAGTGGCGCGGCTGCTGAAGGACACGCTGCATCCCAAAGAAGTCGCCGGCCGTTTCGGCGGCGTGCGCTTCCTCGCGCTGCTCGAGCGCGGCAACGAACACGACATCAGTGCCTGGAGCGAGCGGGTGGTGAGCCGGGTGCAGCGCCACGTCATGAACGTCAACGACAAGTCGGTCTCGGTCACCTGCACCATTGGTCTGTCGGTCGTCTCGCCCGCCCATCCGAGCCTCGACGCCGTGGTGCAGGACGCGATCGAATGTGCGCGCCGTGGCGCAGCCCGCGGCGGCAACCAGAGCGTCTCCTCCGACCGCGCCGACACCGACAGTCGTGTCATGTCCTACGACAAGGTGTGGGTCAAGCACATCAAGGCGGCGCTGATGGAGAACCGCTTCCGCCTGGTGCAGCAGCCGATCGCCAGCCTGCAGGGCGAGGACCCGGGCATGTTCGACGTGCTGGTGCGCATGATCGACCACCAGGGCAAGGAAGTGCTGCCCTCGGAGTTCATGGCCGCGGCCAGCCGCAACGACCTGATGAAGAACATCGATCGCTGGGTGGTCGGGGCCTCACTGTCGTTCGCGGCGCAGAAGAAGCCTGAGTGCCTGTTCGTGCGCCTGTCGCGCGAGAGCGCGCGCGACAGCGCCTTCCTCGAGTGGCTCGACAACCACCTGCGTAACAGCCGCGCCGAGCCCCGGCGGCTGTGCTTCCAGATCACCGAGGAGAGCGCCGCCAGCCACGTCAGCGAGGTGCAGGCACTCGCTGGCGCGTTGCGCGAGCGCAAGTTCCGCTTCGCGCTCGATGGCTTTGGCTCGGGGCGCAACAGCACCGGCATGCTCGAATCGGTGCCGCTCGACTTCGTCAAGATTGACGGCACCCTGGTACAGGGACTCGCCGCCGATCACCAGCTGCAGCAGCGCGTGCGTCTGTTGGTGGAGGCGGCGCGCAAGCACGGCGTGCAGACCGTCGCCGAGCGCGTCGAGGACGCCAACACCATGGCGGTGCTGTGGCAGGTCGGCGTGCAGTACATCCAGGGCTACTTCGTCAACGAGCCCGAGGAAGTCGTGCTGCGCGCCGAGCGCTAGTAGGCGATTCCCAGCCCCAGATCGAAGCGCTTGAAGTTCACGTTTTCCTGGAACCACTGGTAGTCGGTCTTCAGCACCAGGTGCGGGCCGATGAAGAAGTTCGCGCCCACCGTCCACACTCGATCGTGGTTCTGCGGCCACAGGCCGTAGTCGCCCGGCGCCGCCGACAGCGGCACCTCGCCCGCCGGCACCACCGGACCGGGCGAGCCCTCGTAGCTTGCGCCCATGTTGTAGCGCTCGAAGCGCACGAACGGATTGAGCTTGTACTCGTTGTGGCTCCACAGCTGGTACGCGCCCTGGAAGTAATAGCCGTAGAACGAGGAGGGAATCGGATTGGGCGAGCCGGGGTTGGCGGCGTTCGCGAGCGTGGTGTTGCTGATGCTGCCACGCGCGTACAGCGCCGACAGCTCCCAGCGCTCTGGCGCCCAGCGCGCATGCGCCTCCCACAGCGTCACCCGCTGGTTGCCGGGAATCGGCGCATTGGGGGGGGCCGGCACCGGCACCGCATCGCCAGTGCTGATGGCCGCGCCGAGCGTCAGTCCGGGCACGCCGTAGTAGCCGAGCGCGATGTACTGCGACAGGTGGCGCGCATTGGCGAGCGCAAGCTCCTGATGCGTCGCCTGCAACGGGGCGACATCGTTGTCCTCGAGCTCGAGCGCATTGCTGTACAGCGGGAACTCCGGCGCGTAATTCCACTTCGACAGGTCGAAGCCGGTGGTGAGGCCGGCGTTCCAGCTGAAGCCGAGCGGGGTGTCGCCATGGAAGCTGAGACCGCCCTCACGCCAGGTGCTGGGGATGATCAGCGTCTCGACGAAGTTGCGCTGCACGCCGTAAAAGTTGGTTGGCTCATGGTGCTCGTTGAGCAGGCCGAACGGCATGAGGAATAGACCGGCGCGCGCATTCACATAGTCGTTCAGGCTGCGGTCGACGTAGAACTGCTCGACCTCGAACTCACCCACGTCGTCCGCGGACGCCACCGCGTGCTCCACTTCGTATTCAGAGTTGAACTCGGTGCGCGCATCGAACTGATAGCCGATGCCGAACACGGCGCGCGCCAGGTCGAACTGTGCTGAACGCCGATCGCTGGTCGGATCGGTGTAGTAGACCTCGCCATAACCCCACAGCCGCAGTCCGGTGCCGAACAGCCCGCTCCCGGTGGTGCCGGGTTGGACGGTCGCGGTCGGCGACAGCGCCGCCGTGGCCGGCAGCGCCGAGGCGTCGGGCAGCGCCGAAGTACTCGGCAGTGCCGAGGCGTTGGCCGCCGCTGCGGCGGCTGTGGCCGGTGTGGCGGGTGTGGCCTGAGCGACGGCCGCCGGCGGCGCGGCGCCGCCGGCACCGAGCTCGGAGAGTTTGCGGTCCACCTGCGCTTGGTGCTCGCGCAGTGCCCGGTTCTCATCAGCAAGCTGCTGCAGCGCCGCCTGCACCTGCTGCAGCTGCTGCTGCAGCGCGTTCAGCTGCGCCGCCTGCGCGGTGTCATCCGCGGCAGCGCCGGCGCTGGCGCCGCAGGCGCTGAGCAGCAGTAGGACGGTGAGCGCCTTGCGAGCGCGCGGCGTGATGGTGGCGATGCGATTCATGGCGGTCTCTTCCAGAGTTTTCAGCAAGGGTGTAGCGCGGGTCATTCGGCGCCCGGCTGGCATTGCGCCGGCACGTTGTAGGCCGCGGGGCTCTGCGGGTCGTAGCCGTCGGTGAGCGTGCACAGAAACGCGACCACCTGATCGATTTCGGCCGTGGTCAGCGTCGGCGCCTGGCCGCCAGCAAGGGTGGGCGGCGTGTAGGGGACCTCGCCGATGTTGACATTGGCGTCGAATTCGACCGGCAGATCGTTGTACTGGTACAGGTCCGGGGTGCCGCTCGCAGTCACGTACGAGGTGCCGACCGGGAAGTACGCATTGCCGCCGGGACCGGCCGGCACCGGGGTGGGGTTGTTGCCGGTGTTGTTGTTGATATCGCGCGTGACATACCACTGCACCACTTTGTGCAGCGTCGCGAACTCACCATTGTGGAAGTAGGGAGAGGTGATGGCGATGTTGCGCAGCGTCGGTACCTTGAACAGCCCGCACATCGAGGTGATCTGGGTGAACAGCGGCCGCGGGTTGGGGTCGCTCGGCGCCGGGGCGAACGGGCCGCATAGTCCCATGTCGTAGTAGCGGTACTCGGCGTCCGCCGGCACGTTCTGCTGCAGCGGTACATAGTCGAGCGGCACGCCGCTGATGGGGCTGAGCGGCTCGGGCAGGTTCGCTGCAATCTGCCAGTTGCGCGGCACGCCGATGTTGTCGTACGTGAAGTCGGTGAAAAGCGGGTGATCGCTGTAACCCTGGCGCTGACTCGGGTGGCAGGCGGTGCAGTTGCCCTTGGCCGGGTTGTTGAACAGCGCGAGTCCGGCGGCTTCGTCCGCGGTCAGCTGCGCGTTGCCGGCGACCCAGGCGTCGTACTTGCTGCTGAAGGGTTGGAATTCAGCGGTGGCCTCGGTCTCATAGGCGGCGAGCGCCTGCCCCATCTTGGTGAGCGTCGTCTCCGGGTCGGACAACACCGCCTCGCCGTAGGCGGCGACGAACAGCTGCAGCGTCGCGCTCGAGGCCTGCAGGCGTGTGACGACCTCCGCGGCGTTGGCATTTGCCATCTCGAACTCGGTCACGAACGGCTGCACTGCCTGGGTGGCCAGTGAGGAGGCGCGTCCGTCGCGGAAGAAACCTCCGGTCGGGCCGTCGGTGACCGAGAACGGCGGCGTCAGCGCTGCGTAGCGCAGCGAGGGCGCGTTCCGAAATCCCTGCAGATCCATGTGGCGACCGCCGAGCGGAGTCGGCCGCCGGCCATCGGTCGCGGGGTTGCCGGCGAAGGCGTATGCAGGGACGTGACAGGTGCCGCAGGCCTGCTTGCCGGAGGCCGAGAGGCTGGTATCGAAAAAGATCGCCTTACCCGCGGTCGCGGCCGCCGACAGCGCCGGCGGCGCAGGCGCTGCACCCCCGCCACCGTCCGAGCCGCCGCCGCACGCGACCAGCAGCCCGCTGAGCAGCGCCCCGGCCGCTCCGCGACTCCCCCTGAACATCCCTCGCCCCCGCTGTCGCCCAAGCTATACGCGAATCTTAATGCGAATCATTCTTATTCGCAAAGGGGACGTGCGCGACCAGGACCGAGCAGGCCACTGTCAAATCAGCTAGGGGGTAGTGGGTGGCAGGCGCGCTTCCATGCGCTCGATGTTGCGCGGCCAACCGCGCTTGAGTACCGCGCCGCGCTGGGCACGCTCGCCGCGATACTCCTGCAGGTCCTTCCAGTCGATGACCTTGTGCTGCTCGCCCGACCACAGCACGAGACTCGCCTGTGGCGGCACTACCGCGACCGCGGTCATGAGCTCGCTGCGTGCTTTGGCCTTCTTGCCGGGGATGTCGTACAGCTTGTTGCCCTTGCCGCGCGGCATCTCGGGCACCTCGCTCACCGCGAAAGCGAGCAGCTTCCCCTCGCTGCTGATCGCCGCCACCAGCGCATCGGCGCCCGGCACCGGTGCCGGTGCCAGCACGTGGGCATTCTCGGGCAGCGACAGCACCGTCTTGCCCGCGCGCCGGTCGCTGATCAGGTCCTTGAGACGCGCCGTGAAGCCATAGCCGGCATCGCTCGCGAGCAGCCACAGGTCCTCGGGCTCGCCGATCATGACACCGGCGAACTTGGCGCCATCCGGCGGATCGAGACGGCCGGAAAGCGGCTCGCCCTGCCCGCGCGCCGAAGGCAACGTATGTGCCGGCAGCGCGTAAGTGCGCCCGGTGCTGTCGATGAACACCGCCGGCTGCAGACTGCGTCCGCGCGCCTGGGCCTGGAACGCATCACCGCTCTTGTAGGAGAGCGCGCGCGGATCGATGTCGTGTCCCTTGGCGGCGCGCGCCCAGCCGCCGGTCGAGAGCACCACGGTCACCGGCTCGTTGGGAATGAGACTGGTCTCATCGATCGCCTGCGCCGCCTCGCGCTCGATGATGCGAGTGCGGCGCGCGTCACCGAACTTCTCGGCATCGGCGCGGATCTCTGTCGTGATCAGTTTCTTCAGCTTCGCCTTGCTCTTCAGCAGCGCCTCGAGCTCCTCGCGTTCGGCCGCGAGGGTCTTTTGCTCCTCGCGGATCTTCAGCTCCTCGAGCTTGGCGAGATGCCGCAGGCGCGTGTTGAGGATCTCCTCGGCCTGCTCGTCGGAGAGCTTGAAGCGCTTGATCAGCACCGGCTTCGGCTCGTCCTCGCGGCGGATGATGCGGATCACCTCATCGAGGTTGAGGAAGGCGATCAG
>Ga0070761_10000591_pt1 | contig 23283 bp, 33 predicted proteins | sample HubBroMetageREF1_FD_66724 | JGI IMG/M metagenome (GOLD analysis project Ga0070761, IMG submission 66724) | Reference soil microbial communities from the Hubbard Brook experimental Forest, New Hampshire, USA - Hubbard Brook CCASE Soil... | ecosystem: Environmental > Terrestrial > Soil >... | reverse complement strand
CGGCTTCCCCGTCAAGTTTCACTTCTGCATTCGCTGTGGATCGAACATCTATTGGGAGCCACGTCGTACGCCGGAACTCGCGGGCGTCGCACTTGGTGCGTTTGCAGATCCCAGCTTTCCTCACCCACCGCAGTCGGTTTGGACCAAAGATAAGCACGTGTGGCTCGTCATCCCCGATGATATGACCAGGTTCGAAGTCAATCCGGCACCAATGGCCAGTAAAATCCAATAGTGAAGTTGTGTGTGTGGAGATGCGTGCCGCGCCACACACCATAGCCGAGCGCACGTAGCGCATCCGCGATCTGCTTAGCCCGATCGACGGTAGCGCTCGCGTAGGAGATGGATCTCAGCCATGGATTCAGGGCGTTGCTAGGCGGCTCGATCGCGCGAACGCCAAAGCGCCGCCTAACCCCATTTCATCGTCAGGGTCTTGGCTGATTCGGCGCAATCCCGCAAATAGAGATTGATCAGATTCTGGTAGGGAATGCCGTTCTTCTCCGCCAGCGCTTTGAAGTAAGCGATGGTATCCTTATCGAGCCGGATCGTAAGCTGCTTCTTTGCCTTGTTCAGGTAAGGATTCCGAAGGGACTTGGAGAAGTCGTAGCGGTTCTTCATTTCAGCCACCATTGGTACTGCCTAATTTCATTTTGGTCGGCTCTGCGAGCCGAAATGATGCGGACGATTTCTTCGGTCTGCCGATAGCAATGGCAGACCACCAGGACTCGCAGCGAAATACTCAATCCAATTAGAACGAATCGGTCTTCACCCTCTGAGTGATCCGGATCCGGGATCACCCGCGCGTTGTCGTCGAGAAAGGCTGATCGTGCTTCTTCGAAGGACACCCCGTGCTTGCGCCGATTGGCGGCATTCTTTTTTTCGTCCCATTCAAGGCGCAGAAGGCTCATAATTGGTAGCGTAACTACAGTGTAGTGGCATGTCCATTCGCCGCTCGCACCGTTTGTGCCTTCTATTCAGCTTGCGACACCAGTATGACCAAGATGAAAGTTGGAGGGCGCTGGGCGCGTGTCATTGCGCCAAGCATCTGGGGAGGCAATGTCACTCCGTCCGAACTGAACACCTGAAATGTGCGTCGAATTTATCTCTATTTATTAGCATGTTAGAGAGAAAAATTAGCGTGGCGCCGATGATGGATTGGACCGACTCACTGAAAATATTGGGCCGAAACAAAAGCTTATCGAGATATAAAAAAGCTCGTCACCTTTACGGCACCTCAGGTTGGGGAATTTCCGCGTGGCCTAAGCGCGACCGAACCGTTTGGTTTCCTGGGGTTGAATAGAGACGGTTAGCGGTCCCTCGCGTCGTGCGCTGCAGCCCGGAAGGGGCTGCGCGTCACACTGCGCACCGCGAGGAACATTTGCCAAGGAGGCAGCCGCGACGCTGCTACCAATGCCCCAAATTAGCGGGGCAGACATGAGCTTCGAGCTAAGGTCGACTGAGACACAGACACGTCAGAAGTGTCGCAAGCCGCGGCGCTCGCTCCACACGCCGGTCTACGAACCTCTATAGAGGCGATTGCATCCGCTTTCGCTAATCGAGCGCGGAGCGTAAAGCCGCGAATTTTCGGTCGCACAATGCAATGAATTGTTGTTCTGGAAAATATTCGAGCTCTTGATGCAGTTGTCCGAGGCCTGCAAGTACCGATGGCAATGCTATGGCCGGGCTACAGTGGATTGACTGGCAGTAGTTCTCCAACAACTGACGAAATTCCTTGGCCGATGCATCGATGGAGCACCCGAACTTCACGAGGTCGAAAAACGGAAACCCGTCTGACCGCGCCCCAGCCCAATCGATGACCATAAAGCCTCTCGGGGTCGGCGCCTTGAGTATGTTTCCAAGCCATAGATCACCATGCTGTAACACCCGAAGCGAAGAGATCTCTCCGGACAGAAAGCCCAAACGACAGACCTCAGCCGAGGCTCGGATCTCATTAGACAGTCCTGGCACGCTCAGCAGTCGATCAATGAGTGCTACAGACTCGCTCGCCTCACCGGCATGCAGCGTTTCGGTTGCGACTTCAGCAAGCCATTGCGCCACCACAGGTGTAATCAGCTCCTTTTGAATTGCTCGGCGCAGCCGATTGGAGCTTAGCGGCGTTCGCATGCGCCAAAGGGCGTAGCTGCGAGCACCATATTTGCCCTCGACCAATGGGAGTTCGATAGCGTTACCCACACGTTTAGATAGCCGAGTCTTCGCCATGCGCATGCGTGCGACGTTTCGCTGCACCAGCAACGGCGAAACAGTGTTTGAGACGATCAAGATAAACTGTGCGGATCGCCCCAAATGCACCAGGAATTTGTGGGTGGAGTCAGCAACGGTATGAGGCTGAGGCATTTCCTCTATTTCATAGAGCCACGAGGCCCCGAGGAATGTACGAAGCTCTTGCAACATCGGCGCGGCGATTTCGCTCATGAAAGTCCTTTCTGTGCGACGAAGAAAAGCCCCGGAGCGAGATGTTTTACCAAACGGGCGGGGGTGATTCGCATCAGGAAGTTGGTGCGCCGCATCTCTCCGAGTCGCGTAATGCGCCTCTGGGCTGCACGGATCGCCGTAGCATCAGTGAGCACGAATTGCTCCGGAAATCGCATCTCGGGAAGGGCCCAGTAACTTACGAGGTTGGTAAAGCCAACATTGACCAGAAGGCGCTTCAGGCCCTGCCACGAATGGAGATAGCCGGGTGGGCGAGGTCGTCCTCGACTAAGGTGGATGAGGCGCAATAGCCAGCGCGGCAGTGCGCTACCGAAGGGAACGTAGAAGTTATGCTCATCTGCGGCCCCCGTTATCAGTCTGATTGCGTATCTATTCTTGGTATTCAACTGGAGGATCCCGCCGGGTTTTAGTACGCGCAAGATCTCCGCAAGCAATCTTCGCTGAGCAGCCTCATGTGGTTCGTCTTTGATGTCGCCCGCACACCACTCGAGTACCAGATTGAGCAATACGACATCGAAACGGTCGTCAGGGAATGGCAATCGGCAATCGTCACCGCCACAGGTGAATGTGACATTTCTGACGTTGTCCTCCTCGCAGCGCGCCTTCGCAAAAAGCACGTTGACCAGCCGGGCGTCCAGGGAATCGACGTGCGCAACTCTTGAGGCAATTTCCGCTGTGTGCTGTCCTAACCCGGTTCCTATCTCTAAGGCAGCCATGGTTTTTGACATGGGAACCACGTCAAGAAACTTCAGTCTTTTTCGTTCGCCGGCATAGGCGAGCATCTCTGGGTCCCATTCGGCTTCGAGAGCGTGACGCCATCCCTTGGTCTTCGCTAGCTCGACGGCGCGCCGCTCCCGCGGGTAGTTTTGTAATTCACGTTGCGCGTCGCTGAAGCGCAGGAAGACCGGGATACCATCGACGAGCTGCATTCTTTCCAACCTCGGGGCGCTAAAATGACTGCGGCGCTTATGGCTTTGGTCGATGCCGCCCTGTTAAAACGCCTGTAATGGCGTCTCGGTCGCCAGCTTCTCGTGCGCCCAAGTTAGTCTGGGCGGTATTGAAGAGTCGCCACTGCCTACACTACGCGCGTTACAGTGAGATTGCGGTAACCGCCGCAGAAGTGAATGGTTTTAAAATATGTCTTGCGGGTATTACGGCACGGGCAGATAACTGCAATTGCCCCGTGTGAGAGCAGACGGGACACCCTGCTCGCAGGGCACCCTACGACGCGCCAACGACCGCAGTGGTCGAGTTTGGACGCGCTGGCGTCGAACCAAGCGCGGCAACGTAGAACAGGACGGGTGACATCACGGTATCACTGGCGTGAAAGGGCAGTTATACCGGCGTGGGAGGGCAGCGGCATTCCGGATTCGAGTGAGGCAAGTCGGCGTTCGCAATGCCGGTGGTTTCGTTCACCAACATCGCCGGTCTTTGGGGGCAATCGTTATTCGGGGCGCGACGACGGACAGTGGGTCCTAGAAAGAAAACCCTATGGGCCTTGCATTGGTCTGTGGGATGCGTGGTATACGGATCTTCGTTGTTCCAAGACCCCGACTGCTCGCGGCAACGGCCTTCAAATACGTGCGCACGTCTTCAATTCCAGCTTCCGCCGCCAGCGTATGCGCTTCAGAAATGACTTCGGATATGCGTCGCACAGTGACATTGCGCGTTGTTTCGACCGGACGGCGCATGGTGGATGCGATGGCGCCCTTCGCCAATGGACCATAAATGGCCTGTTTGAAACACGCGAACGATCTGAATTGATTCAGCAGCGATTGATGTTGCGAGGCAAAAGTTGAACGGATAGATCCACTTGGCCGACCGCACCTATCACCTTGACTCCTCGGCTAACTTGGGCTGTTTTGCAGCATGTGTTCGCTATCGCACGGACTGGCTCAAATGGGCTGAGTAACGTCACGCGTCTCAATCCCACTCCTTGCAGCAACACGCTCACTTCCCCGAGCAGCTGTTTGAGAGGATTGAGCAGGGCTGCCGGCATCACGACAATGCCGCGGCCCTTTTTTTGCATTGCCCGGCGGAACGCGCTGCGCTTACGCCGCTTGCGTCTGTAGGCGGCCTCCGGAAGCCGCTTTGGGGCGGCAGAACGGTGGCAGCCGGTCTCGGGCCGTAAGCGTCCCATGTTAACGGCGCCGCTTAACCTTTTAGCCATCGTCCGCCGCGGCCACGGACGGCGTCTTGCCGGAAATTGCAGCCTCAGTACGCGCACTTGGGTCCGTTATCGGATAACACGCGCCGCGCTAATCCGGTACGCCTACAGAGTGGGCTGTCGTGAGTCCAGTATGGTGTGCTGCTAGCGCCTGAGGTGGTAATGCTCCGAATGTTCGATTTAAGCCCTGCTGCAACGATTCTGGTACTCAGCATCGTTGGGGTCGCCGACGTCGGGTGCCAGCCTCACTCGGACGCCGCTCGAGGCAGGGATGTGTCGCAACATAGAACGCCATCAGGGCTTGCCCCAGCAGCTACGAAGCCACAACCTGATTTATCGGGCCGCTCGCGTTACGGTTACGCATCGTTCTATGCGAAGCAATTTGGCGGCAGAGAAATGGCGGATGGCGCCAAGATGGATTTGCAGGGTGACAACGCTGCGAGTAAGACGCTTCCCTTGGGAACCAGGGCGAAGGTAACTAACATTGGCACCGGCCAAAGCGTGTTAGTTACCATCCAAGATCGCGGACCGTACGTGAAGGGCCGGATCGTGGATCTCTCGCCGGCGGCTGCGCAGAAGATCGGGATCACTCAAGACAACGGCATCGCTAAAGTGAAAGTCACCCCGATCTCAGTTCCGCTGCCGAACGGGAGTGCCAAACCTGGCATTGCGACGCAGGATCCAAAATCCTGACCAGGCGGAGCGCCTATCAGTAAGGCGCGGGCCACCCACACGGGGTCTATCGATCCACTCCGCTCAGATCGGCGGACGTCACTTCACAGAGAGGTCGTGGGGAGCGTATGTTCGAAGCGGAAGGCTTCATGGTCCTGCGGGCTGCTGCCAGTAAGCCGGGCGCTGATAGTGCCGGTAGAAATGGTCTTCTTGCGCGCGCGAGAAGTCCATACCCGTATGATATTCGGGCGCGACCTGCACGCGGTCGCGCGTGACATCAACCTTCAGCGCTCTCTCGGACCAATCCACCTCTGTGATCCATTGCGGCGGAATCACAACATGCTTCCCCGGCAGCCAGTTGCGCGTGTCGACGACGAGGTACCGTATTGCCCAGCTCACTTCGTCGAGGAGAAAGTCTTCCACGTGCCCTACGGAGGCATCGCTGGCATGGATGTAATAGCCGGTCACCTCCTTCGCACTCCGCAGTCGCGGATCGATCGGGGCTTCGCCAGATTCGCCGGGAGCGTTGACGACCGGAGGAACGGCGCTGAGGGGGAGGAGCGGATCGGAAACTGCGCCCCAGAGCGCCGGGCCGCTCCAGTAGTACGGGTAGCCGTAGTAATCAAAGTAATCCACTTCGTGCTGTCGCGAAACGGGCTTATCGGTATCAATATTCGGACTGGACTCAATTTGATTGCGGGTTAATCGGACGTGCACCACACTCTCTTCCCGGTTGATGCTCCCGACGGAAATCGCCGAAATCAAAACTTTGCGTCCAAGAAGCCAGTTGGTATCCACTACCAGATAACGTACCGCCCACCGATGATCGTCAAAGTAAACGTCATTGATTTTGCCGATCTCGCCATCAGTCGCTTCGATCGGCACACCGATAAAATTGCTTAGGCGATAGAGCATGATCGTCCTCCGTAAATGGAGCTAAGCCCTGTACAGTTTTAAGTATTGTCGTACCGAGTCGGGACGGTCAGTGCGCTGGCGCACCTAGCTCAGTCGGCGCAGCGAATACCGCTGGCCCTCTGCACAAAGACGCCGGCCACCTAGTTCGATGTCGCCGCTTACAGTCGGGTCGCGGAACCAGACTGGCTTCCTTCAGGGCTGGGCGGCTTGATGCTCAAGTCACGCCTAGGACGCCCGATCGGCCGGTCGAGCGTGCCGAGACTCTCACCGCGCTCGTCGAGGTTCACCGTGTGACCCTCTCTATGCGCTGCTAGGTGGAGCAACGTTGCCTGCGTACGCTGCGCGATCTTCGATTGCCTGAAACCGATCCACCAGGACAGCAAGCAGCCGCCGGCGCCGAAGATCAGACCGCAGACGATGTTGGGCAGCCAATTGGTCACGAAATAGTTACTCATAAGGTAGTGCACTACCCCAATCCGAGTTAGAAATTGCACGTTTCCTGCAGCAGCGAGCAGCGGACCAGATTGGGCCAGTGAGCGTCCGCAGGTCGATATTTCGGTCATCGCGCTACAAAAAATGATCAGCGTCTACTTTTGTGTTTACTTCCGAAAAAGTTATTTGCGTCTGCCCCGTACGATCCGCGGAGGAGTAAGTATTGTTGAATAAGCCGGCCGATTCGGGACTTACTCCGACGGCGAGTGGCACAAATTGGCCCCGCAGCCTGGTCGCGGGGCGGCCATCCTTGGCGATCGCACCATCCGTGATGGCCCCGAGCGACGTTGGTCGCTTCTAGCCGGCTCTGCCAGGGAGGCCAGCGGCCCGACCACGCGTTGACCGTAACCCCAGCGAGCGTAGCGCTCTGTGCGGTTCCGTACGAAAGGTGTCGGGAGGCTTTTCGTGATGAACGAACCGATAAGATGCTTTACCTCGGCCGCAGCGCCCCCGCCCCGCGTGCTTTGACTCTTCAATCAGTCGAAGGCCTTCCGCCAATGAATCCCGACGAGGTCGCGAGCGACGTGCGATGACCTTCATGCGGGTGAGGAATCCGAGGCCCTCGTCAGAGCTTTAAGCGGAAGTGGAGAAGCTGCGAGCGTCGTCGGCGAGAAAGCCTTCGGTCACCTAATGCCGGTTGAGGTGCAGCTCGAGCCCTAGCTCGGCCCGGAAGAATGTGCCGCCGCCGGCGACGGACTGCGCTTCCTGCGAAGAGCTCTTTGATCACATTCCGAGGCGCGCCGAGATGCGGGGCCGTCCGTGCGGGCAAGCGTCGAGCATCGAGCAGGCCTTCGGTGCGAGATCAGCTCACAACTTTCCCAGCAGCCAAAGAACCAAAAGAACTACCAGAACCGTTCCGAGAACGCCGCCGCCGATGTACATGTGATTCTCCGCGTGATTTATTGAGCCCATACATTGAACGCTCCTGGACGGTGGCGTCTGGGCGCTACCGAACACGGACGGGTCGTCCTCGGCCATCCTTGGCACTCATGTACGGTGCCGCACAGACCCTTTGCCTTCGAGTTAGTTGTCTGCAGCTAGATTGGATCTAGCGCTTCGTGGCGCCCCGGGAACCACAGTCTGCGGCGCTCGATCACGGGGGCAGCTCGGGAGCCGTCATCCAATTGCATTTCCTGATCGCCTTCGCCGATTTGGACTGGTGGGCGGCTCAGCCAATTGCACAGGCTACGCATCCAGGCTGACGCGTAGCAGGATTGCTGTGCTGAGAAAGTTGCGCTCGACCCCTTGCAGCGGACAGCAGGCGTCTGCGCGGGTACGAGGGCGCGGTGCAACCTCGATTCGGTTCACGCATGTGAAGGCTGCAAACCGAATATCCGTGACGATGCTGGTGGTGGTAGCAGCGCCGGTGCCCTCATCAGCCAGATGCGAGCCAGTTTGGGCTCGACGGGAGACGGGCAGCGATCTCGGGGCCTTTTGATCGCGACGCGACTATTTGGGAGCGACCGCGGCAGAAGTGTCCGGGTCTGAGCGACCGCGGCCTGGGCGTCAGGAACCTGAGCGACTGCGGCTGACTGCGGCTGGGGCGGAGAGCGTCTCAGAAGCGGCGGTTGGGGCGGCTGGCGGAATCTGACCAATCGGGGCAGGTGGCTGGAGGGGCCGCGGGTCCGAGGTAATGGGGTGCCAGCGCAGCGCGGATAGCAGGATCGCGATGCCGAAGACAACGGCCACGCCGCTGGCGACGATAATCTTGCGGGATGTCTGGGAGTTCATGTTGAGATGCTCAGTTGGTTTAGCGAGTGGATTGGGTCAGGCGCCGTCGATGGCGGTGGTTGGCTAGAGCCTGTGGCAGCTGCACGCCCATCCGTGCTCGGTCGACTCAGCAAACCCTCACATCGCAGCATCGAAGCTACCCCTCGTAGGGCTGGCTTGTCGGTTCTTTGGCGCGCTTAGTCTCCCATCGAAATCTGAGTCTTTATTTCGACAGGTTGCTGGAGCCGACGCCGGGGGCTCAAACAGCGCCGGCACAGGCGTCCTTTCAATCAGTGTCATGGCCGATCCTGCCTTCATCGGAATGGGAAGTTCTGGCGCACACCATGGCTTCAGGTATTCTGAGCCGTTCCAGCGATCAAAGCGCGACACGTCAGTGCATAAATCGCGCACTCGGATTCCGTAGGCTCTTTTGCCATGTGCGAGAGCGAACAGACGCATCTGTACCCGGTGGTTCAGTCTCAACCGCCAGTTCCGAATTAGCGGGCCGCATTGGTCGCTTGGCGCTGGGCCTGTTATCTGGAATCTGGGATGAAAACTCAAGCGACGAATGGTCCGATGCGCTCGAAGAATACGATATTGGCCAATCTCCCCGGGAGGGAGTTTGGGCGGCTTCAGGCGGCGTTAGAACCGGTGAGTTTGAAGTTCGGGCAGGTGCTGTACGAACCTGGAAAAGCGATTCAGCACGTGTACTTCCCCAGCAATTGCCTGATTTCCTTGCTTACCGGCGTCGACAAACGTCGATCGCTGGAGGTAGGAATGGTAGGCAATGAGGGGATGGCGGGGATGCCGTTTATCCTGGGGATGGGAGTTTCCGGCGTCCGAGCAATTGTGCAGGGCGGCGGTGAGGCTCTGCGCATGGCCGCGGGACCCTTTCGCGTCGAATTTGAGCGCAATCCTGCGTTGCAGGAATCGCTGTATCGCTACATGTACGCCCTGATGGCGCAGATCTCACAGACCGCGGCGTGCAACCGCTTTCACGAAGCGGAACCGCGTTTGGCACGTTGGCTGCTGATGACCCGAGATCGGGTCATGTCTGACGAATTTCCACTCACCCACGAATTTCTAGCGCATATGTTGGGCATGCGGCGTGAGGGCGTCACGGAAGCTGCTAGTGTGTTCAAGCGACGGAAGTTAATCGAGTATCGACGCGGCAAAATCCAGATCCTCGACTTAAAGGGACTCAAGGCAGCGTCTTGCTCGTGCTACCAGATTGTCCAAACGGCGTTCAAGCGTGTGCAGCGCCAGATCCCCGCCAAGCTCTAGACGGCTCCGACCCGACGATCGCCGGTAAACCAATCCTGCGAGCTGACTGATTGATTCGGGGCCTGTTTGCTCGCGCTACCGTTTCGTGATGGTGTTCATGCGTGGACCGCTGCTTGTCTGTCTGAGAGGGCTTCTGGGTTAGACCGTCTAACCTCGAGCATTTCATCGAAAAGGATGCGGTAGTGCACGACCGCTTTGCGCAGTTCCTCGGTATCGGCTTCGCCGCGCGCATCGCGTGCCGCGATCGCCTGCGCCGCCCGGTAATTCTCTACGACGCTGGGATGGTCAACTGAAATATCGGCAGCCCGGCGTTCGAAATCGCTCATTGGGTAGCCACGCGCGAGCATCAACTCACGAACCAAGTGGTCCGCCTGGAGGACGACCCCAGTGGGATTATCGACGAAGCGGCTCTGCAACGCGTTCCAAGCCTCGCTGAACCTTGCCGCATCAGCAGGCGCTAATGGCGTGATGGCGAGGTGCTCAACGCGCTCTTCGCGGGCCTTGAGCTCCGATTCGGCCTTCGTGCGCCCTCCGAGTTCACCGACAGTTCGGTCGTATTCCGGACCAAACCGTCGCCGCAGCCTTGCGGACTGCTTTTTCCTTTGAGAGAAAAGCCATGCCGCAACTGCAAGCAATGCGACGACTAGGATAGTGGCGACGATGATCCACTGCAGGGAAATTGTGTTCATGGGTATGTCCAAATGGTGCTCGATCTGTAGAGCCGACTGTCTGTACGCCGTTTGCGCACGAACTACGTCCCGTGCGGACCGCCAGGAGCTCCCGACGGGTTGAAAACAGCCTCGTCACCGCTCGTCTGGCCTTCGCGACATTGCGATGTTGGACGCTCGTCGAGACGGGATCCGTACGTCCGCGCACATTGGCGGGGTTTTTAATCTGTTGTGGCAGGTCCGCATCGCACCGACTCGGAGGCTTTGCGTGACCCGATGTCGTTGCGAGGGCGTCCGAAAAGGGCATCGACGATTCGTTCGAATGACGGCGGGCTACGTTGTCGCAGAAGAAGCCTGCCCGACGAATCGGAAAGACCGTCGCAGCATAAGCTACCCTCAGGCTCGCGCTGAAGGGCGCGAGCGGCTGTTTCCCCAGACCGCGGCGCCGAGCGTCACCTTGTCCGTTGCGCGTCCGTGGTATTCCGCAAAGACGAAGGAGGCGAGCAGCTCTAAATTACGAGCGGCGCGAGAATGTGGCGGTATGCCAGTGTCGCAGAGACGGGCGTGCCTCAGCGTCACATCTTGGAAGTCTGCAGTAATCAACCACAGTCAGTCGGCCCTTAGCCCGCACTGCGAGTAGGAGGACGTTATGGACGTAAACAAGGATCAAGTGAAGGGCCGCGTCAAGGAAGCGGAAGGCAAGGTCAATGAAGTCACCGGCAAGGTCGTCGGCGATAAACAGCTCGAAGTGAAAGGCAAGATTCAACAAGGCGGCGGCGAAGCTCAAGCAAAATTGGGAGACGTCAAACAGAACGTACAAGACGCCTCAAAGGAATGAATGACTAGGTTGGGCCCGCGAATTGTTGCGAGTGTCGGCTGACCTTTGGGAACTGCGTCTCCTCAATGTGGCCCGCTGTGGCTACATTGACGTCCGTTACTCACCGCCGGTCAACCAGTTGCCTTAGGGCACTCTTGGGATCAGGTACGCGGGCCAGCGCCAACTGGCGAAAGTGAGCAAAGCGGGCCCTCTATTTGGTCGGATGTTTGTTCGTGCCCGGTTCCCGGTGACTCGGCCATTTTTCTTGGCCCGCTCGTTCGACCTCCGGAAAGTACTGTGCCGCCTCCTGGCGCTCGAACAAACCGTAGTCGCGCACGTTGCGGACGCGACGATGGCGAAGTTCAACGACACCCGCGAATTCGTTCGGCGTCCAGCGAGCAGAGTCTTCAGCGCTCTTCCAGGACGTGAGCAGCAGCATCTTGCCCGGGTTCGTGATGCTCTCGAAGACATCGTATTCCGTCAGCCCTTCTGCCCGTTCATCGAAACCGAGATGGCTGGACAGCAGCTCGGGGTGGGCGGGAAACGTGGCGTCCGACTTTGGCGAGATCTCGGTGATGGCCAGCGCTTTCGCCACGCCAGTCTGCGTGACATCGAAACGTTGTTCGATCACTTCTAGGCCCTCGGGTGGGTGACTGTCGGCGGTCACTTCACAGACGCGCAAGTGATAGTCGGAAAAGATGCCGTTGCGGCCTTGTTCCTGAATTTTGTGGTGCTCGCCCTGACTGCGCCAGCGAACCACGGCTTTTTCGTCGCGCCAGGTGGAGAGCGACAGCACCCAGCCTTCGCGCCGTTTGCTCTCGAAGCGTTCGTTGTCGATGAAGCCGTCGATCGCTTCCAGGTACGGTTTCAAGTGTTTGGCGAGGCCAAGATACTCGTCCTTTTTTCCCGCAGCGGGATGCACTTCGAACACCACGGTGAACACGATGTGTTTTCCTTTTCGGTATTGGGAACTCAGCGAGGGACCGTAGCTACGTCCTCGCTGATCCTTCCGACCCGCAGAGCCGGCGGGATCGTGCGGCCGTCCCCCAGGAGGAATGCGTTAGCTTCGCGATAGAGGGCAGCGCGCATAACTTCAAGATGCATCAGATGCGTGCCGCGACCAATTTTGATGTCGCGCTTGATTGCGGAGGCTTTGAAGGCATCGAACAGCCAGCGCGCGTCCTCATCTGGGACGATGCCATCCCACTCGCCTCTGATCAAGGCAACCGGTGCTTGCACCAAAGCGGGGTCGTAGCCGAGTTCGCCATGCCAAGCACGTAGGATGTCGTTGAAGGGACCCGAAGGAACTTTTACGCCCACCGGGTTGCGAGTTCGGCTACCCTTGTCGCTATCGAGATAATGCGCAGCCCACTCATCAAAGTGTTTCCGCGATAGAACGGCGGGCTCACCCAGTGGTACGTCCTCGACAAACCGCGTCCATTGGTTTTCCACCGTGACAACCCTCCAGGCCGTCCCCGAAGGAGCTAGTTCGTAGCGCCTCGGAGGACGACGCGCGACGGGCCCGAACAGAACCCATCGATCCACCTTCGACGGATGCTTACCCGCGAACTGTCCGGCCGGCATCGATCCCCATGAATGCGAGACTAACGATAATCGCGAGACGCCCTGATGCTCGAGGATGAAACCCGCGGCCGCCTCAATCTGAGCGCCCGCGTCTTGGGCGTTACAGAGCGGTCCATGCATCTCCGGGGGCTTCTCCATCTCTTCATAGCGATCCGAATTGCCGAACCCGTGAAAATCGAGGGCCCAGACATCAAAACCCGCTTCATTTAAGGCATCCCGCCAGGAAAAACCATCGAATCGATGTGCTATCGAAACCGCAGACGGGAAGGTAGCGCCATGCACATAAAGGACAGGCGGGTTACCTGTGGCGTCTGCGGGTAAAGCAGGCAAGTACCGGAGGAACAGCTTGAGGTTCGGATGCGGACCCGGGATGAGGAAATGCTCTTCGCGCGGATCAAGTTTTTGGAAGTTCGCGCTCATGCCAATGCCTTATGCTCGCCACGTGAAGTCCGTCATTGCCTTAACCCTGCTGGTCGCAACGTGTGAGAATCGAGGCGTATTTTTGCCGGGCGGCTGCTGCGGTTCCGTGCGTTAACGTACACAACGGTGGGTGCGACACGCGTGACTGATCGGCGAAACCCGGGCATTCGCACTCTCGCATGACCCATCGCGGTTTGCGGTCCACCCAGTAGTGGATTACCGCACAGACCACTGGCTCGACAACTGAGCGCAGGTCGCTATGGCGCAGCCGTCATGCGCCTTCTCCAGCCGAAGAGCAGGCTCGGAGAAATACCATGACGCCGGACTACGTAGGAAATCGACATCCCGGGCCAGGCGGCTTCGGCCACTATTGCCAGCTTCTGGTCCAGCGAGTACCGCCGGCGACGTTGAATGCTGGCGAGAACTTCGACTCGATCAACACTAGACGAAGTCGTATGACTAGGCCCGTGTGCAGAAACCTGCGCTAAGGTTCTCAACTTGCGCCGCTTGGAGCTGCGTTCGTCCGAGGAGGGAGCAGGCGATCGCTCTCTTTCTTGACCACGGCGTAACACTCACAACACAACGTTTCCAACTTCGGCCGGTCCAGAACCGTGATTTGACCGCGAGCGTATTCGATCGCGCCAAGCCTCTGTAGCTTGCCGGCAGCTTCGGTGACGCCTTCACGGCGGACGCCGAGCATGTTAGCGATCAGTTCCTGCGTCATAACCAAATGGCTGCCTGATAGGCGATCGAGGGACAGCAGCAGCCAGCGGCACAGCTGCTGGTCTACCGAGTGATGGCGATTGCACACCGCTGTCTGCGCCATCTGCGTGAGGAGCGCCTGTGTGTATCGCAGCAGCAGAACCTGCATAGACCCATTTCGATGGAACTCGTCCTTAAGCCGCTGCCCGATTAGCCGGTAAGCGTGCCCGGCGCTCTGCACGATTGCCCGACTGGGGGTGGTTTCACCGCCCATGAACAGCGCGATGCCGATCAGACCTTCGTTGCCCACCACCGAGATTTCAGCCGACGCGCCATCGGCGAGGACGTACAACAGAGAGACGATCGAGTCGGTCGGAAAATAAACGTGGTGCAACAGATCGCCAGACTCGTATAAAACGGTGCCCAGGGGCATTGCAACGAATTGCAAGTGCGGGAAAATTCGCTCCTGTTCCGCGGCTGACAGCGCAGCCAGCAGGTGGTTTCGGAGCGGATCGTGGATAGGGTCACGCATCTAGTCCGTCACCTTGACCAGACCACATCAAGGGTCACGCGAGGATTATAGACCGTTCGTTATTCCATTGTGCGATGCCGCACAGTGATCACCCCCTCTCCCGGCTCGGTTCGGCCGTTCGGACAGTTTCTTGTAACGCAGTGACCACCGGCATTCGGCTGATTTTATCACCTAGGCGTTCATGGAGTCGTTCCGAGGCTGCATCAGAAGGGATACCTGATCGTCAGAGGGCTCGGCGCCGGGCTCTTCCTTGCACTGATGGCGCGGATCTCGCAGACCGCGGCCTGCAACCGTTTCCACGAAGTAGGGCCGTGCTTGGCGCGTTGGCTGCTGATCACCCGTGACCGGGTCAGGTCTGATGAATTTCCTCTGACGCACGAATTTCTTGCACACATGCTCGGCATGCGGCGCAAGGACGTCACACCAACCGCTGGCGCGTTAAAGCAGTGAGACGATCGAAATGCGCAGTTGGAGCAAAGCGGGGCGCCCGCGCAGAAGGCGATATCCCGTCCTGCGCGTCCGCCGCTTACTGATTACACGGCCGGCGGCAGTCTCACGCCGATGCGGCGCGAGTACCTCACAACAGGGGGCCGGCGCTTGTGTCGGGCCCCGTGGTGTCGGCAATCATAGGTAGTCGTCGCCGCGGCCGCAGGCCCGACAGGATGGCGATTGAGCCTACCAGGAGCGTGAGTGCAGCCGGCGCGCCTGCGAGATCGACCTCAGGAGCGGCGACGGGCGTTGTTTGCGCAGATACTCTGCTTGTGCTCGGGCGCTGCAGCGGCTCTCGATCGCGCAGGCTGGGCTCAATCGCCAAGGCTGGTGCGCTCAATGCAAGCGTGAGTAGGACAAGGGGAAGTTTCGTGGTCATTCCTTAACCTTGAGGTCATTCCTTAACCCCGAAGCTCATCATGAGCCGATTCCGACTCATGATGTAATCGAGGTAACAGAATGCGTCGAATTCAGATGCAGGTTCGGTCGGAGCTCTGGCGTGGCTTTGCCGCTGCACACTCGCAGCGCATGAAGGAACGTCTCGCGCAGCGAGTCACTAACGTTGCCTGCGCCCCACGGACACGGCAGCAGGCGCCCCACGCGGCAGGCCCACTGACCGGGCCCCGACTTTGGCCAATGACAAATGCATCACAGAGACGGCTTCGCCGAGGAGAAAGATCCGCAGCGTGCGGAGGTTCCGGATTGCGCCGCAACATCGCGGGAGGGCACGCAGTTGCACCGTTGGCGCTGGGTGCGAGGAAGTCTAGAAAGTCCCGCACCAACCACCGTCGAGGACCGCACGTAGACAAATCGGCATCCCGTAGTGCGATGCCGCACAGAGTGCACGGCCGCAGGCCAATTTCTTGGCGAGCGGCCACCCCGCGGTTCAATGCCGCATCAGAGACCATTAAGAGTAAGCGTCAGAGGAATTTCGCTGAACGCATCATGGTTCCGTAGTCGTTTAAGGCATCCTGCAAGGTCGGCGCGGCCCCCGGCCTGGGTTCTTGAAAATTCGTCGGCTTGTCGTCGCCCGTCAATCTGAGCCATTTCAGATACGGAGCTTACTCGTTTGGCTAATGAGAACAGCTAGTTATATGGCGATTATCAACCGGATTCCGCGAGCTTCGCGAAGCCGAGCACAACGAACAGATGAGCCTCGAAGCCTTGGTTCTTGCACCGGCATCTCGTCCATCGCGATTGTCGTACGGAAATCTGCTCGGCTTTGAGAGCGGCAGCAGGTGATGGCTGGAGGGCGTGTGCGTGCGCTCGCGGATCGTCGAATGACAACGCAGAACGTCCCCTGAGCTCAATTTGTGAGTGCGACATTTCTCTTCCCGTGAATTTGCTGGCGGCTATGTCGGCTACCGTACAGAACGATTCCCAGCTTTAGCGCAGCTTCTGGCGCGAACAGCCCTCGCGGAATTTGGGCAAGCACAGGTCAGTCGCGTCGCGCGTTCCTGATGGGATCGCACACTGTTCGGGGGGTTTATGCGCAATCCTGCAGAGCGGATACATCTGAGACTGGGAAACAGACGCTGCGGCAACCTGCAGTCACCCGCGAACGAGATTGCCGCGACAACGTCGCACGCCATCGTCGCAGGAGGCGCAAAGCGAAGCCCGCTCAGCGCCCGCAACGGCGCCGGGCGGTCGATCGTCGACGATGGCGTGTCGCCGCTTGATTGCGACCGTAGCTCGCTCGGGCTACCGTTCTTCACACGCGATACACCGCTGTTTGGTCTCGAGAGACACGCGCCTCCGTTGCTCTACGCTGAACCGAAGTCCCGAGCGGCGAACGCGCTCGACGACGGTCACGATCTCGCTCCGGCCGCGGGCTCCAGACTCATCGGCAGCGCGGCCTGCGAAATCTCACGGTTGAATTGGGCGCTGCACGAAGCGCAGTCGCGGGTGCAGGAGCTTGCCTCTGTCAATCGCCGCAAAGACGAGTTTCTAGCGATGCTTTCCCATGAACTGCGCAGCCCACTTGCGTCGATCGGCTACGCCGTACGCCTTCTGCAAGGGCCGACGGGCGACGCCGACGCGCAGCACCGTACGCAAGCGCTGATCGAGCGGCAGCTTGGGCGCATGAAGCAACTCATCGACGAGCTTCTGGACGTATCACGAATCACAAATGGACGGTTGCATGTCGAACGAGAGCGATTAGACCTTCGCGTAATCGTGACTCACGCAATCGAGACGCTCGAATCGGATCTTGATGAGCGCAACCAGCGCCTGGCGATCGAACTTCCTGACGCGCCAGTGTGGTTGCAAGGCGATGCGCGCCGCCTGGAGCAAGTGTTCGTAAATCTGCTCGCGAATGCTTCGAGATATACGCACGTGGGCGGCGAACTCGCCGTATGGGTTCACCCGGGAGACTGTGAGGCAGTGGTGCGTATTCGGGACTCCGGGATCGGCATTGCGCCGAACGCGTTAGCTCACATATTCGATCTGTTCAAGCAGGCGAATGAGGCCGAGCCCCGCTCCAGAGCTGGGTTGGGCGTCGGACTCGCGGTGGTGCGCGAGCTCGTCGAACTGCACGAGGGCAGCGTGGTCGCTGCGAGTGCCGGGGTGGGGCAGGGAAGCGAGTTTACCGTTCGCCTGCGGACATTACGTGTCTGAACAACTTCGACGCTGCGTAGGCTAGAAAGAGCTTTGAGGCACGCAGAATGGCATTGGCCGGCCTGTGCCAGAAGGACTTTGCGCGGCTTCAGGTGCTCAAGCCAGTCATTTTGAAGTTCGTGCAGGTGCTGTACGAACCGGGAAAAGCAATTCGGCAGGTCTGCGGTCTGGGAGATCTGTGCCATCAGCGCCTACATGTGGCGATATAGCGCTTCCTGCGGCGCTGGATTGTGGAAGCAACCGCGCGCTCACTCAGTACTGTCCATCGACTGAATAACCATCGTCGATCGAAAGATCTCGCACGTCATTTCGGCTGACTATCGCCTTTTACGAGATAACGCGCCGGACAGTCCACGACAGCCGTTGAGAAATAAATTGACGGTGTCGTGTGCCCACGCCTCGAGTTCTTTTGCGGTCATGGGTGAGTCCAGGCCCATGCTGCGACGCTGCGGCAACGCAGCGACCATGTGCAGGAACTGCGCTGCCGCAAAGCGCCGAAGGTCGACGGTCAGGCGCGGATCTCGAAGCTCGCGCTCCAACAGATCGCCAATCAACGCTATTGCCTCCTGAGTCCCGGGTTCGCTGTATACCGCACGAACCAAGTTGGGAAAGCGCACTGACTCGGCAATAATGAGGCGGTGCAATGCAATCGCCTGAGGTGCGAGGGCTGCGCGCAGAATGATTCCGGCGAGGCGGCGCAGGATCTCCTCCAGCTTTGCGCCTTCGAGGAGCGGCACTTCGGGGGGCGGACGAATCTGCTCGATGATTCGATGTACGACTGCTGCGAACAACGCTGCCTTATCGTCAAAGCGGTGGTAGAAAGTCCTCTTGGAAATGCTAGCGCGCGCGGCCACCGCTTCGATGGAGGTCGATCCGTAGCCTTCCGTCAGGAACAACTCGGTCGCTACTTCTAAGATTCGATCGCGTAACTGCACCGCGGCCGCACGCGAGGGTCTTCCGCCGTGGCGTCCCTTGCGGATCGGCGCACGGCTGTGTGACTTACCAGCGGCGATAAGCGGAACCGCCCGGCCGATAAGACGCCTGTCCCCCATAAGCAGCATAGTAAGGCGGGCGTGCTGGATAGTAACCACGCGGCTGCGCGTAGAGCCGGGGCATCGAGGGAGCATGGGAGAAAGGTGGCCGATAGTAAGCCTGTGGGTAATACCCAGGCGACGGTGCGTAGTACCCCGGCGGCCGGAGGTAATAGTTGGGCGGCGCGTAATAGCCGGGCGTTCCCGCGTTGTAGGCCGGACTCGCGGGGTATTGTGGTTGCGGTTGGGCGGACGCCGCTGCCGATGCGGCGATCAGGGGTAGCACGAAGTGTCCCAATACCCATGGGGCGAAGAGTAAAGGGCCGGCGGCAGCGGCTGGCCTGATCGGCAGACACACGAGTGCGGCGGTTGCGACCGCGGCGGAGACCGTCCGCTTAAGTCCGGGCATAGCGTGCTCCTTGTGGTGACGTGAGACTCATCGCACACAGTCGGGACGGTACTCCGCCGCCTCTAGAAACGCAACGGTACCGTTCCGTTATAGAGACGAGGGATGAACGCTGGTCGCGTGCCTGAAGAACTCTGGTATCGGCTGCGGTCGCATGTCGTTTCGCATCCAGTTTGCCATGGCTTTCACCTTCTCCTGTGCAGGTGTCTGCACGCCGTTTGAGCCGCTGACGCTCGCATTGCCGCGTTTGTAAGCTGCCACGTGATCGCGTCTCCGGTCTCTACTTAGCGTTGGGCGTGCCGCGCTAGGTTTTCTGTCCAGCGGCTTCGAGAATCAGCTTCGAGATCGCGTCGGGCTGAGAGATGAGCGAGACATGACTCGCCTTCACCTCTATCGTCGTGGCGCCCATGCGTTTGGCCATGAACCGCTGAAGATCCGGGTTGATGGTCCTATCTTCAGTGGAGATTGCGTAGAAGCTCGGCTTCGTCCGCCAGGCTGCCTGCGTGGTCTTGCCGGCGAGCAAGGACTTTTGGAACGGCTCCTGCACCGCGTATAAGACCTTCGCCTTCGCTTCCGGCACATCGCCGGCAAAGTCGCGAAGGAAAGCCTCTTCGCTCAGCCGACCTTCGTCGCCGTCGAAGACGACCCCCGCGGAGGCCGGAGGTGCTGGAAACTTCTTCGCCAGGGCCGAGTAATCCTCGTTCGCATCTGGGGCCCGAGCCGCAACGTAAACGAGGGCCGAGACATTCGGGTGCACGCCTGCCTGGGTCACGATCATTCCCGAAAATGAATGGCCCGCGAGTACCGTGGGTCCGTCCTGGCGACTCAGCACCCGCTCGGCTGACGCCACGGCCTCGGGGAGCGTCGTGAGCGGATTCTGCACCGAGGTGACATTGAGGCCGGCCCGCTGCAAGCGGGCGATGACTTCAGTCCAGGAGGACCCGTCGGCAAACAGGCCGTGTACGAGCACGACATTGCGCGCCTTGATCGGTGGTGCCACCGCCATTCCGCGCGTCGAGATTAGGGAGGTTGCGGCACCGGCAGCCATGGCGAAAGAGAAATCCCGTCTGCTGATCATTGCGTTCTCCTATCAGATCTTTGCCTCACTAAGCCTCAGGGCGCTCCGAGTGCTTCATTCGATCACTCATTGAGCGTTCTCCCAGCCGCCGCCGAGTGCGAAAAACACCGCAACCTGATCCTCTGCGAGTGCGGTTTCGGGTTGCGCGAGAGTCTGTTCTGCGGTGGCGTAGGTTCGTTGCGAATCGAAAACGTCGAGCGAGGTGGCGTGACCCGTGCCCTGCAGTCGTTCAGAATCTCGCCCGGCGCGTACTATCTTCGCGCTGCAGATCGTGCACGTAAATATTCAGGGAAGTCTCAGCGTCACGAAGGGCTTCAAGAACTACACCGTCGAAACTCGCAGGAGCGAGCTTGGCCGAGGCTTTCGCCCCCTGGAGGCGGGCGCGGGCCGCGCTCTGATTGGCCTGCCATTTCAGGCCCGATTCCGTAGAAATTGGTCGAAGATGTATAGGCGTCGCGCGCTGCACCGATTGAGCCCACGGGCACGCCAATGGCGATGTCGGGATAGAGCTGCGCGGGTCTGTACGCCAATGTTGGCGGTCGCGGCAGCAAGTTGGCGCTCCGCCTGGCGCACGTCGGGGCGACGCTTCAGCAGAGCCGCGCCATCGCCAACAGGGAGCGGGCGTGTCAACCGGGGAGGAGAGGCACACGTCTCTAAGTCTCGGGCAAACGACGCCGATAGTTTGCCCGTCAGGGTCGCCAATCGAAACAAGGCGTTGCGACGCGCGGCCTCGAGGCTGGGTATGACGCCGGCCCGCCTGCGCCGCCGGCCAGGTGGTTGAGCATCAATTTGCCCATCACGCCCCACCGCAGACCCGGCCCCCAGCTCCAAGCTTGATGTGCGGCTGCTGCTGAGGACTACCGACGGCACCCTCATAGTGATGAGCTACCAGGCGGTGCGGGCCGGCTCGGCCGCGATCCTGGAGAAGCTCGACAAAGGCGAACCCGTTGATCCGACGAGCTACTATTTCAGAATGAATCCTACCTTTGAGACGCAGACCGGAAAGTACGATTGGATGAACCGCATCATCGCAGTTGGAACCGGGCACCGCCTGGCCGAAAGTCCCCTCTACAGCATCTTCGAAGTGCTCTAGTTGCGACCTGAGCCCAAGAGGTTCCAGTTATATTGACCGCAGCTCCGCACGCTGCATTCGCGCAAGTCAGGCACCCCGAGGTGACCCTGAGGCCGCGTGGAGGCGCGCGCGCTCTTGACCCTGTCTCTAATGTCATACTGACATCAGCTCCTGGACCTCAAGCCGTCCAGGCGTGCGCCTGAAACGGCGCTTCGAGCGGAGTCTTCGTAATGCTGCCGGTGTAGTTCGTGATCGTGGAGGCGGCGACGATACCGATGACCTCCAGGGCATGATCCTTACCGAAACCGGCTGCGATGAATTGATGGACGTCCTGATCATCGAGACGTCCACGCTTTTCGATCATCGTCCTTGCCAGAGCCGATAGTGCGGCAAGCTTGGCGTCCTTCGGCAGACGATGTTCGCGGATAGCCTCGACATCCTTCGGATCGATCCCTTCCTTGAGCGCGAGTGCCGTATGGAATGCGACGGCCCACGTGCACGCGTTGGTTGCGGCGTCAGTGAGCAAAACCGTCTGGACCTGCGCTTCTGTGAAGCTGCCGCTATGCACATTCTTGAACAGACCGACGAGGCTGTTGATCAGAACCGGTGAAGTCGCCATTGCTCCGGCGATGTTCGGGATCATGCCAAAAGCCGACTGCAGTTGCTGCAACGCGGGCTTCGAGCGCTCGGGAGCGGATTCCAATGTGTAAACCGGAAAAGCTGTCATGTCGGTACGCCTCGGGTGACGTTGCGGTCGGGTATCGCGGCGCCGTTGTGTGTACCGCGAGTCATAAATCTAAGCGTTCGGTGGACGGGGCCCGCGCCAATAAACCCACGGTTCTCGCCAAAGCACTCCCACGCATGTCATGGATCACTTTATTGCTGAGCTTGGTACTGACGGCTCATCCCGTCGCACTCTGGTGAGCCACGCGCCTTGCGTTTGGTGCAACCGAAGCGGCATCAAGACAACGCTGTCAGTTGTGCGCCTTCGAGGGACGCCCAAGAGCGATGCCGAGTCTGCTGGCGACACGTCGGGCCGTCTCTTCTCGCCGTCCGGTGATGGCCCGCAGCGCCTTCCGCGCCTCAGCCAGTACCGCTGGCGGAGCGGTTTCCGGTGTGCCACTGCCAAAGGGTGGCTCGGGCGCATAGACCATCTGAAGTTGAATGTCCTGCGCGGCTTCGTCGCCACGCAACTCTGCCGCGAGATACAAAGCTCCATCCATTCCGGCGGTGACGCCTGCTGCGAATACCCAAGCGCCATCGATGACCACACGCTCGTTAACGGGTATCGCGCCAAAGTACGGCAGCAAGTGCATTGAGGCCCAGTGTGTCGTCGCCCGACGTCCCCTGAGCAGGCCCGCCGCACCGCAGAGAAGCGCTCCCGTGCACACCGAGAAAATGCGGCACGCCCCGGCTGCCTGCCGACGGATCCAATCTAGAACCTCAGTATCATCCATCATGGCTTCCTGGCCGTATCCGCCGGGCACATGAAGAACATCGAGCGGCGGTGCCTCCACCAGAGAAGCATCGGGGGTGAGCCACAATCCCTTTACATCCCGAACGGGCACTGCAGTCTTCCCGTAAATCCGATAGGTCGCGTTCGGGATACGGGACAACACCTCGAAGGGACCAGTCAGATCGATCTGATCGATACCCTCAAACAGCAAAGAGCCGATGTGCAGATGGGTATCATGGGGAATCATAATCATCTCTGAGTCTGAGGCTGGCAATGGAGCCGAAACTAGCCATCCATGATTCTTCGGAACTGCCAAAATCCCCTCGCTTCTCGCCAAGCTTGGTGCGTGTCATTGACGTGCTCACCTATCCGGCGGTGCAGCTGCTTGATGTCACGGGCCCGGTTCAAGTGTTCGCCTCTGCCAACGACCTCGCTGCGGAAGACGGCAAGGCGCGGCCTTATCTGCTGAGAATCGTGGCGCAAGACGGGCAGGGCGCTACTTCATCGGCTGGAGTGGCGCTCGCGGCAGGTCCGCTCCCACAAGGCGCCGAGGCGGTCGATACCCTGCTGGTCGCAGGCGGCGAGGGGGCCGTGGCGGCAACAGAGAACTCGGTTCTGGTCGACTGGGTTCGCAAGCGAGCGTCACAGGCGCGACGCACTGCCTCGGTCTGCACGGGCGCGTTCCTGCTCGCGGCGGCGGGTTTGCTCGATGGACGCCGCGCCG
>Ga0070761_10000590_pt1 | contig 23285 bp, 19 predicted proteins | sample HubBroMetageREF1_FD_66724 | JGI IMG/M metagenome (GOLD analysis project Ga0070761, IMG submission 66724) | Reference soil microbial communities from the Hubbard Brook experimental Forest, New Hampshire, USA - Hubbard Brook CCASE Soil... | ecosystem: Environmental > Terrestrial > Soil >... | reverse complement strand
TCAATGAAAATCAGCGAGAACTCGAAAGCGTAACGGTGCGAGCGGTAGATTTCAGTGTCCAGCATGAAATTCAGATGACGCGCGTTGTAGAGGCTGGTGCAGTCGTCGGTGATGGTGAGTTCGTGAATACGCTGCACGTGGCGCGCATTTTCGATGGCGATGGCGGCGTAATCCGCGAGGGCTTCGAGCAGGGCGAGATCGCGGGCGCTGAAACCTTCGGGGCCGATGCTATTGATCAGTTCGATGACGCCGAGGCATTGATCGCGGAAACGAACGGGGACGGCCACGATGGAGCGCGTTTCCATTTTTGTTTTCGCGTCCACCTGGCCGAAGAAACGCGAATCTTTGGTGGTGTCTCGCACCACCACCGCTTCGCCGGTCTGCGCGACCCAGCCTGCTAATCCTTGGCCCACTTTGATGCGCACGTCTTTCAGCGATTCCGCGCCCTTCCCTGTGGCGATCTGGAAGTAGAGCTCGTCCTTCTCCTGGTCCATCAAGAGGAGCGACCAGGTATCCGGGCGCAGGACCTCATTGATTTTTTCCATGATGGTGCGCAGGACCTGGTCGAGCTGCAGTGAGGAGGTGAGGGCTTTGCCTAACTCGTGGAAGACGGTGACTTCGTTGGAAGACTCGATGGACATGTCCACGCCCGCAGTTCTGCGCCGTTCGATGCCGTCGAACGGACGCGCGTCCGTAGAGCGCCGCATAGAGTCTTCGGCAACGCCTTTCGTCGGGTTGTGGGATTCGGAAGTCAACGTTGACATTATAGTGAACGGTTTCGGTACACTGCAACGACGTTCGCGGCGCGATTGACGAAAGGGCAATGGGGCACCCTTCTGATGACTTATCGGCCAGCATTGACACTCCCATCAGCGACGCCTATATTTTCTGTAGTTGCGGATTCCAGCGGATGCCTTCAAAACGTTTCGGCGAACATCTCAAACGCGAGCGGGAAATGCGGGGCGTCACACTGGAAGAAATTTCAGCGGCTACGCGCATTGCGCCGCGGTTCCTGGCGGCGCTGGAAAGCGAACAATGGGAGTTGCTGCCAGGCGGGGTGTTTAATCGCGGATTTATACGCTCGGTGGCGCGTTATTTGGGCTTGGATGAGGACAGCCTGGTGGCGGAATACGCCCTGGAAACCCGAGGGCGGCCCGAACCGGGCGTGGTGGCGGACCCGCCGGAGGAGGTGGACCGCAATTGGGCGCGCGTTTTCGTGGTAATCGTTCTGGCGTTGCTGGCGGTGGCGGGCGGTTGGGCTGCGATTCACTTTCTGGGACCGAAAATTGCGGCGCGGTTGCATAAACATTCCGGCGAGCCTGTGAATGCAGCGCCGGATGCTGGCGCGGGGCCGAGTTATGGCGCGACTACTGACGCGCCGACTTTCTCACCAACATCTTCTTCACAGACTGCTGCACAGAATTCTGGACAGAGTTCGGCGACTGACTCGGCTGCTGCGTTGCCATCCGATCCGGCGATTTCATCGATTTCATTGGGCGCTGCGGCGCCTGCTGAACGTGGCGACGCGTCCGCATCTGGAACAGCTCCGACGCTGGATTTGAAACTGTCCGCGGCGAAAGCTACGGATGTCAGGGTCCTCGCGGACGGTAAGCCGCTTTTCGCGGGGCACATGGATGCGCGGCAGGTGTACCGGTTCACGGCGGTGGATACGCTGGAAGTATCATCGAGCGAATCGAGCGCGATTGTGTTGCAGTTGAACGGGCAGACGATTGCGTCAGGCGGCCAGCCGGGGCAGCCGAGCGTCGTAACTCTCACACAGAAAGATTTGAAAGCCGCAGGAGGAGATCCCCATTAGCGCTGAGATTCGAGCCGCGGTTCGTTCAGGCCACGCCAGGCCGGAACAAAAACTGGCGCTATGCGCGGGAACCATTTCGCTCGCGCCGGAAGATCGCGCGGAGTTGCTGGCCGTGTTGAGCATGGACAAAGATCCGGCTGTGGCTGAGCGCGCGAAAAGCTGCCTGCTGACGCAGTCGCTGGAATCGCTGCAGGTGGCGCTGGCGCGCCCGGACGCGGACCTGAAACTTTTCGAATATTGCGCGGACAATATGGGCGGCAGGCCGGAGGTGGCGGACCGCATGGCGGCGAACGCGGCCTGCCCCGCGGAATTTGTGACGCGCGTTTCGGCGGATCTGACCAGCGTGGGGATTCAGGCGTTGCTGGATAATCTCGACCGGCTGAGCTCATATCCGGCGCTGGGGATCGCGCTGGCGTATTCCGAGGCGGCGACTGCCGAGCAGAAAGAGCTGCTGGCGGAAATTGAGACGAACGCGTTTCTGGAAGAAAAAGTGATTGAAGAAGCGGCGGCCGAGGCTGAGCCGGACGTGAAGAAGCGAGTGTCGTTGCTGCAGCGGATGGCGAAGATGAATATCGTGCAGCGTATCCAGTTGGCGGTGAAAGGCGGGCGCGAGGAACGCATGCTGCTGATCCGCGACCCGAACAAGATTGTGCAGCGCGGGGTGCTGCAGTCGCCGCGGTTGACGGACCTGGAGATCGAAAGTTTCGCTGCGATGACGAATGTGTCGCAAGAAGTGCTGCGGATTATTTCGAAGAACCGAAATTTCATGAAGAGCTACGTGGTGGTGAAGAATCTGACGAAGAATCCGAAGTCGCCGCTGGATGTGAGTTTGCATCTTTTACCGCACCTGACACCTACGGATTTGAAACAGCTCTGCGCGAATAAGAATGTGCCGGAGACTCTTCGCTCGAGTGCCGCGAAATTGCATCGGCAGCGTAATTCGGCGCGAAAGCCTGAGTAGGCGGGGCTTTGCTGTCGCTGCGGAAGGTCAAAGGCACCACTGATGAACGCAGATCAACACTGATAAAGTCAAAAGCGAAAATAGAAAAGCGAAAATGGAAATTGGGGCGCGGTAGCGTCGCCTTTGGCTGCACGGTCTCGCTGTCACGCTGGGGAGTGCGTGATCTAACAGCCAGGCCGCTGCTAGGATTACTTTTCGGCGGGTTTGGTTAGGGATGCGGATACTTGTTTTTGGTAGTCTCTGGCTTTACCGAGGATTTCGGGTTCGTTTAGCGTAAGCATTTGACGATCTTCCATTACGATTTTCCCCGCGATGATAGCGGTGCGCACGTCACTGGCTTTCAACGCATAGACCAGCTGGGAATAGACGTTGTACATCGGGGTAGCGTGCGGGGCGGAGGTGTCCACCAGAATTAAATCTGCTTTTTTCCCGGGCTCGAGCGAGCCGATTTGTTTTTCGAGGTGCAGGGCGCGGGCGCCGGTGATGGTGGCCAGGGCGACGACTTGCTCGGCGGGAAGCGCGCCCGAATCCATGCGGGCAAGCTTCTGCAGTTTGGGAGCGAGATCCATTTCTTCGAACATGTCGAGGTTGTTGTTGCTGGCGGCGCCGTCGGTGGCGAGGCCGATGGCTTCGCCGGATGCGAGCATTTCGATGACGGGCATGACGCCAGCGGCCGTTTTCATATTGCTGGAGGGATTGTAGATGCAGCCGACGCCGAAATGAGTGAGGGTGGCAATGTCCGCGTGGTCCACCAGGATGCAGTGGGCGCCGACTACGTCTGGACCGAGAACGCCGGCGCGTGAAAGATATGCGACCGGAGTGAGGCCGTATTTATTGCGGCTTTGCTCGAGCTCGAACGGAGCTTCGGCAATGTGGATCAGGATGGGGGCTCCGTTGCGGCGGGCTAGGGCTGCGGCGTCCTGCAGAGTTTTTTCCGAGCAGGTATACATGGAATGCGGGGCGACGGCGGCGACGATGAGGGGATCGCCTTTCCAGTGGTCGAGAAATTCTTGGGTGTAGGCGAAGGCTTGGGGAAGTGACTTGTTGTCGGGCGCGGGAAAATCGATGATGGTTTCGCCGAGGACGCCGCGCATGCCTGCTTCTTTGGTGACGCGCGCGACTGTGTCTTCGAAGTAGTACATGTCCGCGTAGGTGGTGATTCCGCCGCGCAACATCTCCAGAATCGCGAGACGCGTACCCCATGTGGCGAAATCCTCGCTGACATTGCGCGCTTCGGCGGGGAAGATGTAGCCGTGCAGCCATTCGTCGAGGGATAGATCATCGGCGACGCCGCGGAAGAGGCTCATCGCGGCGTGGGTGTGGCCGTTGATTAGGCCGGGCATTACGATCGCGCCGTGAGCGTTGATCATTTTTGACGCTTGGTATTTCGTTTCGACTTCGGCGCGGGGGCCGACGGCCACGATGGAATCGGCGCGAATGGCTATGGCGCCGTCGTCGAGGACGCGGCGCTGGGTGTCCATCGTGATTACTGTGCCGCCGGTTATCAGCAGGTTCACTTTTTCTTGTGCGAGGGTTGGTTGGGTTGGCGAAAGCAGAAACAGAAAGGCAAAGGCACCATTGATGAACGCAGATGAACACTGAAAAAAGTGAGTGATAACACGTAAGAGTTTCTGGCCGGGACAAAACAATTTTGGAATCTGTGTCATTTCACCCTTTTTGGCTAGCTACAAGAACGAAGCATCGAATGCGCGGGGCAGGAGCTTGCCGGATGTTTCGTGCTCTACTTTTCCTTTTAGATTCGCTAGCAGGACCGGGATGTCGCCGCAGAATTCCCAGATGATTTGGCGACAGGAGCCGCAGGGCGGAGTCAAGCGATCCACGTCGGTGACTACGGCGATGGCGTCGAAGCCGCGTTCGCCTTCGGAGACAGCTTTGAAGATGGCCACGCGCTCGGCGCAGCAGGTTAGGCCGAGCGTGGCGTTTTCGATATTGCATCCGGCGAAGATGCGGCCGGATTTGGCGCGTACGGCGGCGCCTACACGAAAATTGGAGATGGGGGCGCAGGCGTTTTGGAATGCCTGCGTTGCCGCGGTTACTAGCGCGTCAAATTCGCTCATGTGATTTTCGCTTTCCTTTACTTTAGGTTCTTTTGGTTGGCATCGGCGGCGATGCGCGGCAGCACGGCGCGCAGCAGCGCGATGAACTGGCCTTTCACTCGCTCGCCGGTTTCCATCACTTCCTTGTGGTCGAGCACTTGATCGAGAATGCCCGCGGCCATATTGGTGACGCAGGAAATTCCGAGCACGCGAATTCCCATGTGGCGCGCGGCTAGGGTTTCTGGAACCGTGGACATGCCCACCAAATCGGCTCCAATCGTACGCAGATAACGAATTTCGGCGGGTGTTTCGTAGTTGGGCCCGGCGAGCGCGGCGTACACGCCTTCGGGGACGGCGATGCCGAGCTTCTGGGCTTCGGCGAGCGCGATTGCGCGATAGGACTTCCAGTAGGCTTGGGTCATGTCTGGAAAGCGCGGGCCGAAGCGCTCGTCGTTTGGGCCGATCAGCGGATTAATGGCCTGTAGATTGATGTGATCGCTGATGACTACGAGCGTGCCCTGCTGATATTGCAGATTGATGCCACCGGCAGCGTTGGTGAGAATGGCAGAGTGAATACCCAGGCGGCCGAGGACGCGCATGGGGAACGCGACCTGCTGCGCCGTGTAGCCTTCATAGAAGTGGACGCGGCCCTGCATCGCTGCGACGGCGATATTTTCGACTTTGCCGATTACTAGGCGGCCGGCGTGGCCGATGGCAGTGGAACGCGGGAAGGCAGGAATTTTTTCGTAGGGGATGCGTGTTACTTCTTGCAGTTCGTCGGCGAAGGCGCCGAGTCCCGAGCCTAGCACCAGCGCGATTTTCGGGCGCAGCCTGGTTTTTGCGAGGACGAATTTCGCGGCGCGGTCAGCTCGCGCGAATTCGGAGTCGCGCGGAGAGGATTTTGTGCGCGCCGCGGTCATCGCATCATGATCCCGACGATGGAGGCGGACATTAGATTGGCCATGGTGCCGGTGAGCATGGCGCGAATGCCCAAGCGCGCGAGGTCGGCTTTTTTATTGGGCGCCAGGGCGCCAATGCCGCCGATCTGGATTCCGATAGAGCTGAAATTCGCGAAGCCGCAGAGCGCGAAGGTGGCGATGGTGAAGGAGCGGGGATCAAGCGCGTCCTTCATCGGACCGAGGCGCTGAAATGCGACGAGTTCGTTCGTGACCATGCGCAGGCCGAGTAGATTTCCTATGCTGTGACAATCGTGCCAGGGAATTCCTATCACCCAGGCGATTGGCGAAAATAGCCAACCGAAGATTTGTTCGACACTGGAGGGAAACCAGGTGACGCCTAGATGCGCGAGGCCGTTGTGTACCGCGCCGAAAACCCCATCCACGAGATAGATCAGCGCGATGAAGGTGATGAGCATGGCGCCGACGTTGAGTGCGAGGCTGAGGCCATCTACGGTACCGCGGGAGAGCGCGCCGAGGGCGTTGGCGTCGCGTTCGAGGGGCGCCATGTCCACTTTGCCGGAAGTAACGGGCACTTCGGTTTCGGGGACCATCATTTTCGAGAGCAGGATTGTGCCGGGGGCGGTCATAATCACGGCGGCGAGGATATGGTTGGCTTCGACGCCGTAAGCGATGTAGGCGGCCATCATGCCGCCGGAAACGTGCGCCATGCCGCTGGTCATGATGGTCATTAATTCGGATTGCGTCACTTCTGGGAGATAGGGGCGGATGGTGAGAGGCGCTTCGGTTTGGCCCATGAAGATGCTGGCGGCGACGTTGAGAGATTCGGCGCCGCTTGCGCCCATGAGGCCCGTCATTACGCGCGCGGCTTGTTTGATGATGAGCTGCATCACGCCGTAGTAATAGAGCAGCGCAAAAATCGCTGCGATGAAAATGATGGTGGGCAGCACCTGGAACGCGAACACAAAGCCCACCGGCGGGCCTTTCCTCCCTAAAGCGCCGAATACAAACTCGGAACCGTACAAGGAGAAATCCAAGACCCAGTTTACGCCGCCGCCTAGTTTCTTGAATATCAACTGGCCGTAGGTCCAATTGATGACGAGATAGGCGAAGACGATTTGCAGGCCGAGGCCCCAGGCGACGGTTTTCCCGCGGATGGCACGGCGATTGGTGGAAAACAGGAACGCGAAAGCCATCATGGTGAGCATTCCCAGTACGCCTACCAGGCGGTGCATGCGATGGCGCCTCCTTTCGAGCGTGTGTGACGACTACTTCAAAACTGGTACTGCAGCGGCTAAAGCCGCGCTTATTTTTCTGCGTCGATGTCGTGGCTAAAGCCACGACCTACAAAGACTCTCGGGTGCGGTCGGAGGAACTCGCATTCTCGGCGGCGTTTCCCCAAGAAGCAGATCCCTCGCTTCGCTCGGGATGACACCCGAAACACATTTCGGCGAGCGGATCATGCGCCGATGATTTTGCGCACTAGCGGCGCGGCTGGCGGAGCTTGGTCGCCGATTTCGAAACTTTCGGACAGGAGGCGGATGGCTGGAACCAGGCGCGCGTCCAGGTTGTAGTGCACGGTGCAGAGATTTTCGCCAGCTTCTACCGCGTCGCCGATTTTCTTTTCGAGCACCAGGCCTACCGCCGGGTCCACCGAGTCTTCCTTTTTTTCTCGGCCGCCGCCGAGGAGCATGCCGGCTACGCCTACTTGTTCGCAATGAATCGCCGTGACGTAGCCCGCGCGGCGGGCATCCACGCGCGCTCTGTGCTTCGCGTGCGGCAAACGGCTGGGATCTTCAATCACGCGCGGATCACCTCCTTGCAAGCGAATCACTTCGCGGAATGTATCACGCGCGCGTCCGGAAGCAATCATTTCTGCAGCGAGCGCGCGTCCGGCTGCGACGGATTTCTCGCGGCCGCCCAGGACGAACATCCAGGCGGAAAGCTCGAGGCATAGTTCGCGCAGATCATCCGGGCCTTTGCCATCGAGGATTTCGATACATTCCTCGACTTCCAGGGAGTTGCCGATTTTGCGGCCGAGGGGCTGCTCCATATCGGTGATGAGCGCGACAACTTTTTTGCCCATGCACACGCCGGTTTCGACCATCAGCTCGGCTAGGTATTCGGCGTCTTCCTGCTTTTTCATGAACGCGCCGTCGCCGGTTTTTACGTCGAGGACCAGCGCGTCAATCCCCTCCGCCATTTTTTTGCTCATGATCGAAGCGGTGATGAGGTAGGGGCTTTCGACCGTGGCGGTGACGTCGCGCAGGGCGTAGAGCTTTTTGTCGGCTGGCGCAATTTCGGGTGTTTGGCCGATCAGCGCGCAATGAGCCAGCGCGAGCGTGCGGCGGAATTCGTCGAGCTGCAGATTTACGTTGAAGCCCGGGATGGATTCCAGTTTGTCGAGCGTGCCACCGGTGTGGCCGAGGCCGCGGCCGCTGATCATCGGGACGTAGAGGCCGGCGGCGGCGACGATGGGGGCGATTACCAGAGAAGTTTTGTCGCCGACACCGCCGGTGGAGTGCTTGTCAACTTTCGTGGCGGGAAGATCGGACCAATCGAGCACTTCGCCGGAATTGAGCATGGATTCGGTGAGGGCGGCGAGCTCAGCGCGTGTCATGCCGCGCCAGAGTACGGCCATGAGGAAGGCGGCTAATTGATAGTCGGGGATACGGTCGTGAATGGCGCCGTCAATGAGGAATGCGATTTCTTCGCGGGAGAGTTCCGCGGCGTCGCGTTTCTTGCGAATGATGTCAACAGCGCGCATGAAGGAGGTTGGGCCAAGCTAGCATCGCGGCGTGTGGGGCGTCAATCATTGCGCGCCACGCCGAGTACATCGAAAGGACCGGCACGCTACAACTTGTTGTTCGCGCGGGTGGCGATTTCGGCCATCATTTGCTGCATTTCGGCGTGGATGTGGCCGTTGGTTACCAGCAGGTCGGGGCCGCCGGGACGATAGGGGCCGCCACTGAGAGCGGTGACTTTGCCGCCTGCTTCGTTGACGATCAAGATGCCGGCGGCGGTGTCCCAGGATTTCAGGCCAAATTCCCAGAAGGCTTCGAAGCGGCCGCAGGCGACGGAACAGAGATCGAGGGCGGCCGAGCCGTCGCGGCGCACTCCGTGGGAGTGCAGCGTGAAATGCCAGTAATAATGGATGTTCAGGTTGTCGCCGCGTTTGTGCGTGGGAAATCCGGTGGCCACGAGGCTGACGGCCATGCGCTGAGCGCTGGAAACGTGAATCGGTTTCTGATTGAGGAAGGCGCCCTGACCGCGCGCGGCGGAGAAAAGTTCGTCCGCGACGGAATTGAAGACCACGCCGACCAGCGGCACACCATCTTCGAGCAGCGCGATGGAGACCGCGAAACAGGGATAGCCGTGGGCGAAGTTTGTGGTGCCGTCGAGCGGATCCACGTGCCATTCGTAGCGGGATGCAGCGGTTGCGCCGCCGGAGCCTTCTTCGGCGACGATGCGATGATCGGGAAATTCGCGGCGCAAGCGGCCGACGACGATGGCTTCGGAGCGCTTGTCGGTTTCGGTGACCAGGTCCACGTCCCCTTTATAGGTGACTTTCTGCGGGCGGCTGTGTTCGACGAGCAGCACGGCGCCTGCTTCCCGCGCGGCGGCGATGGCGACATCGAGAAATTGTTTCATCGGATTATGGCGCCACTCCCGCGGTGAAATATTCCTTGCGAGAACGCACATTGTCTCCGGTGTTGACGGTGACCACCACGTGCCGGTCGCTTCCCGGCGGCGGCGTGGGATTGGGATAGTAGCCGAGCAAATATTGAGTGCGCAGCTCTTGATTGATGCGATCGAAAATTGCGCCCAGTTCGCTGAGATTAGTCGGATAGTACATCGCGCCGCCGACGCTGTCAGTGATGGTGGAGATGGCGTGTTCGCCCGCGGTGTTCCAACCGGCGTCGGACTTCATCGGGCGCACGACCACAGTATAAAGCAAGATGTTCGAGGCGATGGCGGCGCGGCGGGCGTCTTCAAATTTCGAGACGCTGGTGGTTTCACCCGCGTCGGTGATCATTACGAGCGCACGGCGGCGTTCCGCGCCCTGACGACGGACAGCTTGCGAGCCGAGAACGACTGCGTCGTAGAGCGAGGTGCCCATGTCCGCACCCGTTTCCACACGGTGCACGGCGCTGTCCAATTGCTTAAGGTCGTCCGAGAAATTGGAGAGCTGCACGACATCCGCTGCAAAAGAAAAAACGGAGAGGCGATCGCCGGGACGCACGACTTCCTCGATAAAATGCGCGGCGGCCTCGCGTTCGATCTTGAGTTCGATGGCTGCGGAACCGCTAGCGTCGAGCATCAACGCCAGATCGAGCGGGCGATTAGTTTGCGGTTCGAACCGCACGATTTTCTGGATGATTCCCTCTTCGGAAAGCTGGAAGGCGCTTTGGTTCAGGCCTATGACCGGCTCGCCCTTGGCGTCCGTGACGCTGGCGAGAATGCTGACGAGGTCCGTCTGTACGCGGATGGGGCCTTTTTGGCGCTGTTGCTGTTGTGGCTGCGGCGGATCAGAAACCGTGGCATCCGCGAATGCGCCGAAACTGGCGAGCGCGAAGGTGCAAAGCGTGACGATGGCTCGTTTCATCTAAGAGGTAGATTCTTCGGAGGCTGAATTGGCTGGCTGAGGAAACGGTTCGCCTTCAGCCCAGACGGCGCCGCCGGCGAAGAATTCCTTTTTCCAGATGGGCACGGTGCGTTTCAGAGTGTCAATGGCGTAACGGCAGGCGTCAAAGGCGGCGGCGCGATGCGGCGCGCTTACGGCGATGAAAATGCTGGTGTCGCCGACTTCCAGGCGGCCGAGGCGATGAACAATGGCAAGGTGATGGATTGCAAACTGAGCGTGAATGTGCGCGCTGATTTCACGCAGCTTCGTGTAGGCCATGGGTTCGTAGGCTTCGTACTCGAGATACAGGGTGCGCTGGCCTTTGAAATTGTTGCGCACGAAGCCGTCAAAGATCACGGCGGCGCCATCTTCGAAGGCTTTGAGATGCAGCAAAATTTCGCGCGGTTGGATCGGTTCGCGGACCAAAAGAATGATGTCGCCGCCGACGGCAGCTTGCTGGCCACCGCTGACGGGCGGGAGGAACGCGACCTCGTCGCCTGGTGCGAGCGAGGCGCGCCATTCGGCGTATTCCTGATTCACGGACGCGGCGACGGACGAGCGGAAATCGGCGAGGCGTGGGCAGCGGCGAGCGTAACGCTCGTAGAGGTCTTCGACGCGGGCGCCTTCGGAGAGGTCGGCGTCTTCTTGCGAGACCCCGGCGATGTCCTTGAGTTGGCCGAAAAATAGAACGCGAACACGCATGGTTGTTATTCTACCGTGGCTGTGTTTGCAACGCGAACCTGCGGATGCCCGAGTAACGGGGGAGCTTCCAATGATCCGGTCAGCAGGCGCCGACGTCTTTCCAGAGCGCAAGGAAATCCTGGTATGCGGCACGCGCTTTGGCTGTGTCGCTATTTTTTGTCCGCTGGCGCGACGGTTGGCACGAGCACGCTGGTTTCGATGCCCGAGGCTTGGCCCTGGCCGCGATATAGGTACTCTGTCGCCTTTACAAAGTCGGACGGTTTCGCATCCGGGATATTCAGGAAGGTTTGCGGATTGCGATCGGTGAGCGGAAACCAGGTGCTTTGAATTTGCACCATGATGCGGTGGCCGCGGCGAAAGGTGTGGTTCACGTCCTGCATCGCGAAGGTTACTTCTTCGACCTTACCCGGCGTGAACGGTTCGGGATTCTCAAAACTATGGCGGAATTTTCCGCGGAACGGCTCTCCTCGCACTAACTGCTCATATCCGCCCATGGTGAAGGGCGGGGCGGGCACATCGGTCAGCGGCTTGCCTTTATCTTCCGGACGCGGCTCGTCTAATTTGCTCTGAGGATAATCGGACGGATAAACATCGATTAGCTTCACGTCCCAGTCGGAATCCGTGCCGCTGGTGGAAACAAACAGGCGCGGGGAGACCGGTCCCACGATCGTCACATCCTCTTGCAACGCTTCCGTCTGATAAGTGAGTACGTCCGGCCGGGCCGCGGCGAAGCGCTGGTCCGATACCATGTATTCCTGCGGCACTTCCTGCGCCACGTAGTTTACGAACGGCACAGGCTTGGCGGGATCGCTCACGTACTCGTCGAACGCAGCGGCTTGCTCTTTTGGCGGCTCAAAGGACAAACCGCCGTTCGCGTGAAAATAGAGCGTCTTCGTTTCCGTGTTTTTTGGCGGCCACGAGGGATACTGCCGCCATACGTTCGTGCCCGTCTCGAACACGTACGCTTTCGGCAACTTCGCGTTGCCGTTCCCTTTCAGGTGCTGTTCGAAAAATGGAAACAGGATGTTCTTGCGATAGTAGTCTGCGGTATTCGCCGCAAAACTCACGCGACCGAGGTGGTCTCCATCGTAACGCGCCCAGCCGCCGTGCACCCAAGGGCCCACCACCAGCGCATTGAAGATTTCCGGGTCGTCGCGGTCTATCGCATGAAACAGGGTGAAGGGGCCTTGCAAATCCTCGGCGTCAAACCAGCCGCCGACGGTCAGCACCGCGCAGTGAATGTTTTTGGTGTGCGCCGCGAGATTCCGCGACTTCCAATAATCGTCGTAGGTGTCGTGATGCACCTGATCGAGCCAGAGCGCTTGCTGGGGGCCCAGCAGATTGCTCATGTTTTGCAGTGTGCCCGCCTTGAGAAAAAATTCGTAGCCATCCGGCGTGCCGAAATCAAAGGGCACGCGGACTTTCGGCGGCAGCTGCGGATTGGTCTGCGGCTGGAAATAAGCGTAGAACCCGAAATTCGCGGCGAGCATGAAGGCGCCGCCGTGATACGCGTCGTCTCCCTTGAAGAGATCCGTCATGGGCGCCTGTGGCGACGCGGCCTTCAGCGCCGGATGGGAATCAATCATGCTCGCCGAAGTGTAAAATCCTGGATACGAAATTCCCCAGATACCGGCCTTGCCGTTGTTGTTGGGCACGTTTTTCAAGAGCCATTCGATGGTGTCGTACAAATCACTGCTGTCGTCCACGTCTTGGTTCGATTTTTTATTGTCAATGTGCGGGCGCATTTCGACGAACGTACCCTCGGACATGTAGCGGCCGCGCACATCTTGCATCACGAAGATGTAGCCGGCTTTGTCGAAGTCCGCCGACGGACCGAGTCGCGCGCGATATTGATCCACGCCATAGGGCGCGACGCTGTACGGAGTGCGGTTGATCAAAAACGGGTACGATTGCGAGCTATCTTTCGGGACGTACACGGCGGTGAACAAGCGGACGCCGTCACGCATGGGAATGCGGTATTCGTATTTCGTGTAGTGCTCTTTGACGTCGAATTCCGGCGAATCGGGCTTGGTCTGGGCTAGCGCACCGGCTGCGCCCAGCAATGGAGCTATAAATAGAATTGCGATTCTGCGACCGAACATCGTTTCCCTCCAGCGCGACGCGCGCAGATCAGAATCTTTCACTTCTTGGACCGTATTCATACGGCGACCAGCGGACTTTTCGATGATTGTTGAGCGGGAAATGGTGTGGCCGAGAGGAATTGAGGAAGGCCGCATTGCGCGGACATATTAGGTTGCGTCAGATGGCAAGTCAACGAAGATAAGCCGCACCGCAAACCAATTCCGGCGCGGTACGGCGGAATAAAAAACCGATGCATTGGTGTTGGCTATTGACCCACCGCGGATGCCGTGCGAGCGATTTCGTCGAGGCGGGCGGAGGCGCGGCGTAGGGCTGCGGCTAGGGCAGCGGATTCGTGGGTGAAGGTGGCAGGGTCCTGGCGGTCGAGGGCTTCGTTTGCGCCGGGGAGAACTTCGGCGGCGTACCCGGCGTAGGTTCCCGGGGCGTAGATGGTGTGCTTGTACCAGGTGCGGCCTGACAGGCCATTGGGCGCTAGCAGGGATTGTTCCACGTTGACGAGTTCGCGATTCAATTCATTTTGCTTCGTGGGATTTGGCGAGGCATTCGCTCGTTGCTGTAGCGCGCGAGATGCGCGGCCTGCAGACGCTGCGAGCTGCGCTGCGGCGTCGGTGACTGCGGGCACGTCCGCGCTGCCGATTCCGAGCTTGGCGGCGCGAGTGGCGAGGTCGTTTGTGACGCGGGTGATTTCCGCGGCGTAGGCGGAGTAATCGAAGGGGAGCGTATCGGATTCATCGAGGCGCAGCGCCAACGTGCCCAGGATTTTCGCGAGCGCGACGTGATATTCGAACGAGGGATCGCCGAACTTTTTCATCCAGAAGAAATCGTCGTACATGGAGTGGTACACACCGTAGTCGCCGATGAATCCGGCGTCGAGCGAAGGAATTCCGGCATGATCGAAGAACGGGCAGAAATCCGAGCCTGCGCCAAGAGCTTCGATGGGAGCTTCTCCGGGCGCGGTCAATTTCGCGCTGGGGGGCCGCGCGATGCCGCTGGGTTCTTCCTGCTGTCGCGTGGCGCGGTCCAGCCATACGTTGTAAACGCTGCGCACGTCGCGCGGATCCTGCACTTCGCGAGTTACGTCGCGAATCAATTCTTTGAGCGACGGCGTGGCGGAAGCGGTGAAATTCGGACCGGCGACGCCGACGTCCGTGTTCAGGTAGGCGACGGCTTTGGCTTGCAGCTCGGCGCGATTAGCTTCCACCCATTCGGTGGAGCCCATCAGCCCGGGCTCCTCGCCGTCCCATTCGCACATCACGATGGTGCGGCGCGGTTTCCATCCGGCGCGGACTAATTCACCGAAAGCACGCGCGGTTTCGAGCATGGTTGCGGTGCCGCTGCCGGGATCCACCGCGCCATAAACCCAGGCGTCGTGATGATTGCCCAGGACGATCCATTCGCCGTCATTTGTGCCGCGCAGTTTCGCGATGACGTCGTAGAGCGGGCGCTGCTGATAATCCATCACCAGCTTCATGTGCGCGACGGCTGTGCCAGGTCCGGTGTGATAGGTGAACGGCAGGCCGCCTTGCCATTGACGCGGAACGTGCGGGCCGCCGAGATTCGCGAGGATTGCCGAGGCGTCCTGCGAATTGATTGGCATAGTGGGAATACGCGAGAGATTCGTGGCCTCGGCGGGCGCTAGGCGCTTGGCGTCGGGAGTTGCGGCGACTCCCGGCGTGAGCGGGTCGCCCGGATAAATTTCCGTGTATTCGACGGAGCCGCGCTGGATGCCGGTCATGGGGCGCCACGGGCCGTTGGGGAACACGTCACCCGCAACGTAGCCGTCATCTTCGGGATCGGAATAAATAATGAGGGCGAGAGCTTGGTGCTCTTCGGCGAGTTTTGTTTTAATGCCGCGGTAGCAGCCGCCGTAGCGGGCGATGGCGATTTTTCCGGCGACGCTGATGCCCAGCTTATCGAGTTCGCGATAATCCGCCTGCATTCCGTAATTCACATAGACGACGGGGGCGGTGACGTCTCCGGAAGGCGAGAAGGCATTGAAGCCAACGACGATATTATTATTGGAGGTGTCGGGATCCACTTCGAATGGTTGTTCGGGAGTGGCCAGGATTTTCTTGGCGGGCGCAGTCAGCTCCAGCTTGGTTTCGCGGGGCTGCGCGAGCCAGACGCTGTAACTGACGATATCGGCATCGAATCCGTAGCTGCGATACTGGTCGCGCAGCCATTCCGCCACGCGGTGGCTGGCTTCGGTGCCGGCCATGTGCGGTTCGTTCGTAATGTGGCGCAAATTGCCTTCGGCGCGCGCGGGATCGGGAATCGCGCGCAGCTGCTGCTCCAGGGCGCGTTCGGCGGCGACGCGCGCGGGCGTGAAGCCGCGGATGCCGACGCTTTCTTGCTTGCCACGGGAAATTGCAGCGGGAAATATGAAAATGCTTGCCAGAATGATTGCCGCACGCGCGCGCCACCCGGTAATTGCCATTCACACCCCGTGCAAGAATTACAAATTCTATACTACATGAGTTTGCGCGTCCTCGATTCGGTTGCGAGAGTTTTCAAGGGACGGGTGGGTCGCGCTGGTGGCGGAAGATTCTGCGCTTGAGCTTGCTGTTCGCTTGACGGTGCTGGTGGCGCACCGTAGTGTAGATTAACGGGCAGTGGGGCGCGTGCGGTGGGAGAGGGAGTGCGATGAAAGTTCTGATTGCAGGCGGCTCGGGGCTGGTGGGAGCGGCGCTCACCAGTTCGCTGCGCGGTGATGGCCATACCGTTTCGCGCATGGTGCGCCCGGGCAGCCAAGCGGCGGTGGGCGACGTGCCTTGGAATCCGCTCAGCGCGCTGGTGGACGTGCCGGCCATGGAAGGATTTGACGCGGTGGTGCACCTGAGCGGCGCGAGCATCGGGGGCGAGCGCTGGACCTCGAAGCGCAAGCAGGTGCTGCGCAGCAGCCGCGTGGATTCGACGCGCGTGCTGGTGGACGCGCTGACGCACTTGAAGCAGCCGCCGCGCGTCTTTGTGTGCGCCTCGGCGATCGGATTTTACGGAGACCGCGGCGACGAAGTGCTGACGGAATCGAGCGGGCACGGCAACGATTTTCTGTCCATCCTGTGCCGGGCATGGGAAGGCGAAGCGGCGCGCGCGGCTGGTTCCGGAATACGCTCGGTGATCACGCGATTTGGAATTGTGCTTTCGTTGGACGGCGGCGCTTTGCCGCGCATGTTAACGCCATTCAAATTCGGCGCGGGCGGGCGGCTGGGCAGCGGGAAACAGTGGATGAGCTGGATTGCGCTGGAAGATGTGGTGCGGGTATTGCGCGCGGCGATAGATGATGCGCGCTGGAACGGGCCGGTGAACCTGGTGGCTCCTGAGCCGGTGCGGAATGCGGAATTCACACGCGTGCTCGCGAGCGTGCTGCACCGGCCGGCAATTTTTCCGGCGCCGGCGCTGGCGTTGCGCCTGGCGCTGGGAGAAATGGCGGATGCGCTGTTGCTTTCGAGCCAACGAGTGCAGCCGGGATACTTGGCGCGCTACGGCTATACTTTTCGCTACGAGAATTTAGAGCCGGCGCTGCACGCGATTGTCGCGAAGGCGTAGCGCTGTTCGTTTCTTGCGCGTCGAATTAAAATCCCCACGGAATTACAAATCCAGGCGTTCGAGAAGCGAGGGTAGGTTCGCTGCGTCGACCGTTAGTTCGGGGCGGGATGTGGCGAAGTCGGGGATTTCGTCCAGGGCTTGGAACAGGCGCATTTTTGCTACGGCATATTCCTCTGTGCCGGTCAGGGCGCGGCCGGTTTGCTTGGTCCATCGGTCGAGGGCTTCGCGGGGAACGAAGATGCGGATAGCGAACATGGTTTTGCGGTCGGCCGAAACGTAATAGATGTATTCGTTGCCTTTGGCGCCATCGCGCTGCGCCGGATGTGCGTCCCGAAATTGGTACTGGTAAACGTAACCGTTCTCGGCCGAGTAGCTTTTGATGCGCCGGACGGTTTCGGGCTTGGACATGGGCGCATTATTCGGCGAGGGAGCGCTGGTGTCAACCGCTGGGCTGCAGCAAAGACGGTGCTATTTCACTTCAGTAGCGCCGACTGGGTGCAAGGAGTAGAGAATGCGGTTGATGTCGGCTTGAGTCGGTTTAGGGCGCGCGTCGGGCTTCGCTCCAATCCAAAGCCGAATCCTATGATCCTGGGCATCGAACGCCTGAACAATGACCACGCTGTTCTGGAGCGGATCGCCCTCCTGGAAACCGCGGAACGAGTTGGTCTGAAAGGAATACACCCCATGTCTGATCCTCGAGAGCTCAATTTGTTTGTTCCCGAGCAAAACCGAGTTGCCGACCATTTTCTGCCTTGAGGAAAAAATGTGCAGATCCCCGGGAGTTTCATTGAAGGTCCTGGAAATCAGTTCGTAATTCGATTGCATGGTACCTTCGCCAAAGACGGTCTCCAGCTCAGCTGCTGGTTCGGCACTTCCGCCTTTCATCGCCTGCACGATGCCGTCACCGTCTCGCCAGTCGAGAGCCGGATCGTTCCGGCGAATCCGTTCGAGCTGGCGCAGTTTGCCGCGCCGTCGCCGGGCTCGCCGGTTACGGGAATGTTTAGCGCGCATGTGGCGGCGGTAGACGCGGACACCGGCTCGGTGATTGCGGTGACGCTAGGCGGCTGGAGCTGCAACGCGGCGAGCCCGCCGACGCAGTTCGACGGGTCGTTCGACCTGGAGCGGCTGCCTGTGGGCCACAGCTACAATTTATACGCCGAGCCGCTGGTGGGCCTGGCGCTGCCGGGGGATTTCAGCAATGTGTTTACGGGACTGTGCTCGAGCAGCGTCGCGCCCACTTGCACGCCTCCGGTGAACACGAACTTCAAGGTGCGCCTCCTGCCCGCTTCGCCGTGATGTGATCCTGCACACGCACGCTCGCTCGCGGGCCGCAGCCGGAAAAAAAAAGCGGCTCCCGGGAGGTGCGGGAGCCGCTGATTGCGCTAGGGGGTGCGAAAACTGTTATTGGGTCGGCAGAATCTCCTGCGAGAACCCGATGGTGTTGACGGAGCGCAGCTGGGGTGTTCTCGGCGGCAAGTACTGCGGCCCCAGAGCGAAGTTTTGATCGAAACTGTACAAGCGGTTCGGCGGACTATAGACACCGCTGCCCTTGTAGGTGCCTACGGCCTGGCGATTGTAGAAGAAGCTCACCATCGAGCCTTCGTAGTAGCAGTTGACGCCCCAGTACTCCAGGAAGCGCAGAAAGTTATGGACGCCGCCGTCGGTTCCGAAGTCCGCCGTCGAACCGATTTGCTTGAACGGAATTCCCTTTCCGCCGATGATGGCCGCGCGGTAGGCGGTGGGCACGGCGTTGCGGATCTTGTTCTGCACGATGTCCTGGGGAAACACGAAGGTGTTGACGTCGTTCCAATTGTTTGAAAGAAACGTCACCGCATCGCCGACAACCGCGGCGGCCACGCTTGCCCCCGTCCAAGTTCCGTTATCGACCGGGGCGTTGTAGTCGCCTTGAATGTAAACGGGATTCTCGGCGGCGATGGTCAAACCGCAGACAATCGCACCGCAGGTGTTGCCAAGGTTCAGCGTGGCGCCGTTCACAATTTTCAACGCGCGGCGGAAGAATACCGGCGGGTTTTCGCGAGCTTCCTGAGGGTTGGAGTACGTTACATCTGGACGATTGGGGTGCGTGCCGCAATTGGCGTTGGAAACCAATACGGTGTTCATGTAATTGAGGGCATTCCATAGTCCGGTATTGATGTTGGTGGTGAGGGGCGTTGGCGGCTTTTCGGCGCCGCCGTAAGTGCGCAAGACGCCGTCGCCTTCCAGATCTTCTCCCTGAGACGGGGCCGGGGGAGGATTATAGGCTGGGTCGAGCACGCCGTTCGGGCAGCCGTTGGTGGCGTCGTTAAGATTCACAAAATCGTTGTAGCCGTAGGAGCCTGTTTTAAGACCTCCGCCATTTTGGGTGTCGGGCTGCTCACCGCGGCGATCGGAGAAATAGACAGTGTAGCCGCCGGTGTTATTGTTGAGGCTCAATGTGCCCTGTTGGCCGCTGAACCACGTTGCCAGATTTTTAGCATCGAGCTCGATGTAATACATGACGCCGCCTGCGGCAACCACCCCAGGTTGTACGTTAACCTGGCGGAACATGCCTTCCCTGCTGTCATAGAGCGCCAACGGCCAGAAGTCCGTGGCGACGAAGTTCGTCTTGGTTATTGCCGTGGTGCAAAGGCCCCCAGCTCCCATATACGATGGATTGTCGCGCACGCGTTCGAGGCGAATGATCGCATTGAGACTTGGATCGGTGCAGCTGGCGGGTATGGTGGCTAGAGCAGTGCCAGCCGGGCTGGGACCTTGTGCGGGGAATCCGACCGCGCTGCCGGTGGGTAGCGTCGGCAATTTGACGGCGCTGCCAGGATATGCGTAAGTGATGTTGGTGGCCCCGTCAGATCCTTTGTATGTACCGGCTGGGGCGATATCCCTGCCGGTGAAGCCCATATTCAGAATCGTGGTCGTGACGTCTGTCCAGGCTCCGGACAGGTTCTGATACTCGATTTTGATGCAGCCCAGGATTGTCGGAGAGGCTTTCCCGTTGTTGGCGGAATTCGTGGTGCCGGAGCTCATGAGCCAGTAGCCATCCGTTGCGCTGTACGTGGTTCCGCCTGCAGCGCCTGAAACCGGAAGCGGGAACAAGGCGCCTGCGGGTGAGTTGGAGGCACCGGTGTACCATGTTGGCGCGGCACCTGTGGTCGAAGCGTCCGAAGGAAATGCGAGCGTCGCCAAATCGACGGGAACCGTTGTGGTGACCGTATCGAGTGACATCATGTCGGCGTTTTTGCAAGCGTTGGCAGAGCCGGGTGTGACACCCGTAGGATAATCGTCGAGCAGGATGCGCAGCGTAGCCTCGGAGAAGTATTGTTCGTTGAACTCGGCCGGGTTGGCCGCAAGTTCGCCGGGGACGGCTCTGCGAATCAGAGAGATTGGCGAAGTGATGCCGCCCAACGCGGTGGAGGTTAAACTGAGGACCGGGACACCGTTCTGCACCTGACCGTTGTACGCAGAGAGCACTGTGCCAGACCACGTCGGATTGTTCAGGGCGGTACTTACGTTGCCGTATACGCTAGTGCCAGTGACGCTGCCTTCGGTGAAATCCAATTGGCGCCAGGATGAATTAGTATAGGGCTCGCTTCCGGGCTCGTTTGTAAGGCTGGGATTGGGACTGGTAGCGATCGACACATATCCGCCGTAAGTGGACCCGTCGGACCCTGCGGTGCCATTTTCGAGATTGGTGCGGATCACCTGACCCACGGCCGTGACCTTATCGCCCAGGAAGAGCGGGCCGTCGTTAGGAGCGAGCCACAGATTTCCATTGGTGTGTGTGCGGCCGCCAAACTGAAACGAAGGACCGTTGAAGAATGCCACGTCCGAATCGGAATAGATGCCAAACTGAAAGACAGGAATGGAGACGACCTGGACTTGCCGCGTCAGCTTTACTTCTGCTCCGGTCGCTATATTCTGCGCCGCGACGGTGAGGGTGAAGGGCGTGATCAGGCCTTGCATGCCGGCGTAGGGGCTGGGCGGCAGAATCGACGCGTTGTTCGACACCGGGACCAGTGGAGTGATCTGGTAAGTGGAAGCGCCGGCGGCGTTCAGGTATTGAATACCGGGGAGGGCGTTCGGGGGAGCGGCGGTAATGGTAGCGATATCAGCCGCGCCCAGCGCGCCTTTCACGGAAAAGGTATTGGCCACGTCCGTGGTCATTTTTTCCATGCCGGCTTCGGCGCCGTAGAAGGCCAGCTCGCGGCTCGAGTTATTGCCGCCCAGACGCTGGTCGGTCATTACCATCCAGCACATTCCCACCACGATGGCGGAAATCAGCAGCAATACCATCAGCGACGTTATCAGTGCGACTCCCTTTTCTCTTTCCATTCTCACAGCGGATCTCCTTAAAAACTCAAATTGCGATAGCGGCTTGCTGCGAACTGGGGCTAGGGCGACGTCTGCTGCGAAGCCGTAGTGAACGCGTCCGTGAACGAAAGGCTGCGAATACTCACCTGGCTGCTGAGATTGTTCCTGAGATATTGCGGCGCGGACATCGCCGTGTAGGTCTGTTCGGACCTGCCCGCCAAAAACACGTTGACCGCGCGAATCTGCGCTGGCGTGTCCGGGCTGATCGGCTGCGAGGCGTTGCCCGGACCATTCGTGAAGGGCGTGATTCCGTAGGTTCCGGCCGGGTCCGTGGAGCTGGTGATCGCGTAGCTGAAGGCCAGATTTTCGATATCGTCAGCGATTGCGGTGGGCGGGTTAACCGGCGCAGCCGCTGGGTAATTCGGGTAATTAACCTGGCGGATCAATTGCGGGTCCAGGGGGTTGGTGGCGTCAACGTAGTAAGTCACCATCCAAACGCGGGTAACCGAGGTAAGCGGAAACACTCCCGGGGTGGTGGCCAGATTGGCAACGGTTCCGAACGTCTTGCCCGACTGATTCAACCCCGCCGGATCGCCGCCGGCGAAAGCGATGACTTGTCCGGCTACGCTGGTGACATACTCCAGCGCGGTGCCGTTTTGGTTATGAAACATGATCAAATTGCCGGTGGTGATGGGGTTGGTCGCTCCGGGCATGAGGAAGCAGCCCGCGTCGAGCGTGACCGTTGCGCCAGTAGCATTGATGGTCCCCGCACAAGTCGGATTCGCGGGCTGTGCGACGGGATAGCTATAGAGGTAGTGTCCCGCCGTGTCCTGCAGAATGTTGTCCGCGTAAATGATATTGATGATGTCGGTCTTCACACCCTGGAGCGTCACACCGGTAGAGGGATTCAGAGAGGTTGCGAATTGCCCGGCTTGGTAACCGGGAGCGATTGCCGGCAAGTTGGTATAGGCGACGGGAAATGTGGTAGCCGTGCCGGGCCGACTGATCGCCGGTGTGCCGGTATAGGGGAGGCTAATGCCGCCCTGCGGAATACCTTCGCCCGCCTGCATCAGGTCGCGGACCATGAAGTGCATTCCGGCGCGCAAGTTCTCCTGCGTGTTCGCCATATAAGCAACAGCCGTGGTGGCATGCTCCGCCTGCATCAGCGTGCCGGTGGCGATACCAACGACGGTAACCACGATTCCCATGGAGACCATTAATTCGATCAGCGAAAAACCTTTTTGCAGCTTCATTCCTTGCTCCTGGCGGATCTAGAACGCTGAAACATAGGTGGTCAGTGTGTAACTGCGCTGAAAGCGACCGGTTGAGTAGTTCACGGTGATTACCACCTGATTAAGGCTATTGATGTAACCCGGCACCGGACTAATGGCGATGGTGCGTGTGAAGGCTCCCAGAGATTCGTACACGTCGTCGGGGGTGCCAAGTTTTCCGTCTGGCCCGGGATAGACGATGTAGTCTGGGTTACCGCCCGCGTCGGCGACCGTACCGACGAGCCCGTCGGCTCCTGGCACCAATAACGGCGTCGGCCCCACTATGAATAGTCCGGTGGGATTGCCCGCGGTGTTATTGGAAAGCTGTGCGAACGTCGCGTTATTCGTGTATTTGGCGGTGTAGATCGCTTCGGCCGCTTCTTCGGCTTTCTGCTGCGCGATGAAATCGTATTCCGAGCCCTGCATGTAGGCCAGCGAGTCCGCGAGCATCGCGGCCAAGCCAAGAACGCCCACTCCTAGAACTACCAGTGAGATCATCGTCTCTAAAAGCGTGAAGCCCGTCGCCGCTTGCCGTTTTCTTGCTCGCCACATTTTCCCGATCTCCTTCAGAACCTGGTCCACGTCGTTCCGGTGCCCTTCCAACCACGTGCCCGGCCGGTGCCGCCCAAGACAGTAATCGCGCGCGACGAGGTGTTTTTCCCGGGATAAGCCAGAAACACCGTTCCGTTAATCGGCTGGAACGTGGTTCCATCCACAAGTTCGCCGTCGCTTTGGAACAACATGCCGCCAACGGGTCCACCGTTCAGGCCTTCGAATTCGATGGCCGCGCTATTGCCAAAGGCGTCGGGCGTGTCTGGCGTTCCCGCGATAACGAGGTATTGCGCCGGGAATTGAAGAAGGGTGGTGCTCAAGATTGGATTGATCGCTCCGGCGCCGGCCGTCAGATCGTTGCGTTGCGTCAGCACGACCTCATATTGATTTTTTCCGGCTACGACCACCGTAGGAAAGGTGATCTGCACGTAGCG
>Ga0070761_10000588_pt1 | contig 23344 bp, 9 predicted proteins | sample HubBroMetageREF1_FD_66724 | JGI IMG/M metagenome (GOLD analysis project Ga0070761, IMG submission 66724) | Reference soil microbial communities from the Hubbard Brook experimental Forest, New Hampshire, USA - Hubbard Brook CCASE Soil... | ecosystem: Environmental > Terrestrial > Soil > Temperate... | reverse complement strand
GAGATCGTCGGGGACGGTCTCGTCCTCGCGTTCGTCGGCGCGGTCATCGGGGTCGCCGGAGGCTACCTCGTCGTGGCGGCACTCGCAGCCTGGGGGTCCTCGGTGGTCCAGGACGCCGCGCGATGGGCGATCTTCGACCCCGTTACGCTCGCGACGATCGTCGTCGGGGTGCTCGCGCTCTCCTTGCTCGCGAGCGCGGTGGCGACCCGCGCGGCGCTCCGGATCCAGATCACGGAGGCGCTCCGATGAACCCGGTCGCCGCCCCGCGCATCGAACTCTCGGACGTGGTGCGAACGTACCGGGCCGGGCAACCCGAAGAGGTCCCGGCGCTCCGCGGGGTCGATCTCTCGATCGCCCCCGGTGAATTCGTCTCGATCGAAGGCCCCAGTGGGTGCGGCAAGACGACGCTGCTCAACGTCCTCGGGCTGCTCGACCCGGCGACCCGGGGCGAGATCCGGTGGGACGGCCGGCCCGTCGGTTCCCGACCCGAGCGGGAGCGCGCCCATCTCCGGCTCGAGGGTGTCGGATTCATCTTTCAGCGGTTCTACCTTCTCCCGACCTTGACCGCCCACGAGAACGTCGCGCTCCCGATGCGCGCGGCGCACTTGCCCCGCGCCGAGCGGGAGCGCCGCGCCTCCGACCTGCTCGCCGAGGTCGGGCTCGCGGGCAAGGAGCGTTCGTTCCCCCACCAGCTGTCGGGCGGCGAGGAGCAGCGCGTGGCGGTCGCTCGAGCGCTCGGGAACCGGCCGGGGCTCCTGCTCGCCGACGAACCCACGGGCGAGCTCGACAGCGGGAACGCCACGGCGATCCTCGACCTGCTCGAGCGCGTCCGACGGGACCGCGACGCGACCCTGGTCGTGGTGACGCACAATCCCGACGTCGCTCGACGCGCGCGCCGGCACCTCACGATGCGCGACGGTCGGATCGCATCCGACGTGCGGGAGGCTTGAGCGCGTGGCGCGGATCGCGATCCTGCTCAACGACCGGTGCCATCCGAAGGAATGCCAGTGGGAGTGCCAGGCCTACTGTCCGCCGGTGCGCATGGGACAGGAGTGCATCGTCGAGGGACCCCTCGGCAAGCCGATCATCTCCGAGACGCTCTGCATCGGGTGCGGCATCTGTGTGCACAAGTGCCCGTTCGATGCGATCAAGATCCTGAACACCCCGGAGGCGGACCCGTCGGAGATCGTCCACCGGTACGGGTACAACGGCTTCCGAATGTACCGGATGCCGATCCCGCCGACGAAAGGGATCACCGGCCTCCTCGGCCCGAACGGGACGGGAAAGTCGACCGCGCTCCGGCTCCTCTCCGGTCACGATGTCCCGAACCTCGGGGACTACGAGCATCCGGCCGACTGGGCCCGGGTGCTCGAGCACTATCGCGGGACCGCGCTCCGAGCCCATTTCGAGCGGGTCGCGAAGGGCGAGCTCCGCACGGTGCTCAAGCCGCAGTACGTCGACCGGATCGCCGACGAATCGATGACGGCCGGCGAGTACGTCGCGGAAGGCGGCGGCGGGTCCGGAAGGATCCTCTCCGAGGTCGGGCTGGGCGGCAAGGCCGACCGGCGACTGACCGAACTTTCGGGTGGGGAACTGCAACTCGCGGCGATCGCCCGCACCCTGGCGACCGACGCCGACCTCTACCTGGTCGACGAGCCCTCGAGCTACCTCGACATCGTCCACCGGCTCGACGTCGCGCGGATCCTCCGGCGGATGGGGGAGTCGAAGAGCGTCGTCGTCGTCGAGCACGACCTCGCGCTGCTCGACTACCTGGCGGACACGGCGCACCTGATCTACGGCGAGCCGGCCGCGTTCGGCGTCATCTCGCATCCGCTCCCGATGCGCTCCGCGATCAACACCTACCTGACCGGATACCTCAAGGACGAGAACGTCCGGTTCCGCACCGAACCGGTCCGGTTCGTCTCCCACCCCCCGAAACCCGCGGCCCGCGCGAACGTGCTCGTGAGGTTCCCGGCACTCGAGAAAGAGTATGCGGCGTTCCGGCTCTCGGTCGCGGCCGGTGAGCTCGTGAAAGGGCAGACGGTCGGGATCGTGGGACCGAACGCGACCGGCAAGACGACGTTCGTGCGGATGCTGGCGGGCGTCGAACCCGCCACGAAGGGGCAACCGCCGACCGGCGTCACGGTGAGCTACAAGCCGCAATATCTCAAGGCGACCCAGTCCGCGAGCCTCCGGGAGCGGTCGGCCGCCCTCGCGGCGGAACCGACGTTCGACCTCAAGCTGTTCGAGCGGGACCTCGTTCCCGGACTCCACCTCGAGGAGATCCAGGACGTGGCGCTCACCGACCTTTCCGGCGGGGAGCTTCAACGGGCGGCGGTCGCCCTCGCGCTGGCCCGACCGGCGACGCTCTACCTTCTCGACGAGCCGTCGGCCTACTTGGACGCCGACGAGCGGATGTCGATGGCGCGCCTGGTCCGCCGGCAGGTCGAGCGCCAGGCCGCGAGCGCGCTCGTCGTCGACCACGACGTGTACTTCCTCGACCTCGCGTGCGATGAGCTCATGGTCTTCGGCCCGGCGGCCCCGGACGGATCCGCGGGGCGCGGCGACGGTCCGTTCGCCATGCGCGAGGGGATGAACCGCCTCCTCGAGGGCGTCAACATCACGTTCCGCCGGGACCCCGAGACCCTCCGGCCGAGGATCAACCGCGAAGGGTCGGTGCTCGACCGGGAGCAGCGCGGCCGGAAGGAGTACTACTACGAAGCCACCAGCTGAGGCCGCGGAGAGCTCCGAGGCCCCGCCGGTGAGCGAACCGCCCCCCCTCGACGAGAAAGGGCGGTATCACGCGCACGGTTCGATCTCGGGCGTCACGCTCGGCGTGTACGTCGTCGTGATCCTGCTGCTCTACTTTGTCGTCCTTCGTAGTTCGATCGCCACCAATGCGTACGCGGTCTACTTCATCATCGGGGCGACCGTTTTCCTGCTCCTTCGGTACCTATCGACGAACTACACGATCGACGACACGTTCCTGTACGCCCGGCGGCTCTTCGGGTCCCGACGGGTGCCCCTCCGCGACGTTCGCAAGATCGAGTTCTACAAGTTGCGGGACCTCTCCCCGACCGGATTCTTCGGCTCGTGGGGGTACCGCGGCCGGATGTGGAGCCCGTACATCGGGAAATTCGACGGGATCTACACCGACCCCGCCGGGATCCTGGTGAGCGAGACCGGGGTCCCGCTCTTCATCTCGCCCTCCCAACCGGAGCGTTTCGCTCGCGAGCTGTCGCGCCGGGCGCGCTCGTACGCCGGTCCGCTCGCGGTGGACCACGGGCACCCGACCTTCGGAGTGTGAGGAGTACCGTGCCGACCGGGTACAGGGTTCCGGGAAAATGTAGGCTGGCGCCGGCGCGGCGGGAAGTATTTTAGCTTCGTCCGCCACGCCGGCGCTCATGTCCTTCCGCGCGGCCGCGGTGCTCGTCGTGATCGTGATCGCTCTGCTGGCGCCCATCGGGTCGTCGCTCCCGGGGGCGCTCGCGCATACGACCGCGTCGACCGTCGATTCTTCAGCGACCGGGACCGCTCCGCACGCGACCGCCCCCGTCCCCAGTCAGACGGCCGCACCCGCCGCTCCGGCGAGCGTCGGGATCGGTGCGCACGCCGCCCTCGAGTCGAAAACGCTCACCGCGCTGAAGGCGGCGCACATCCCCCAGAAGGTGGAGTACCTGCCCAACTACAACGGCGGGGGGCTCGTCAAGGGGAACGTCGTCACCCCGATCACGCTCCAAGCACCGTCCTCGATGGGGATCGGGGACTTCGGTGTGCGCAACACGACGGGAACACCGACCCCGTACGTCCTCGAGAGCAACAGTTGGGAGGGGTCGGTCACGTTCAACAGTGCCGATTTCTTCTATATCGACAACGACGGCCCCGACACGTTCGGGGTCCAGCTGAACACGGTCCTCGCCAACACCACCGTGGCCGGAAACTCGACCAACGCATTCTGGATCCAGGACGTGATGTTCTACACGCCGAGCAATCACACGATCCAGTTCCTCGACAACATCTGGAACCTCTCCAACCCGGGCACCAACGAGCCCGCGTCGACGTTCCACAGTTACAACGGAACCCCGGTCGCCCCGGAGTTCTACTACGCCTACGGGCCGACGTTCACGGTGCCGTTCCCGTTCACGGTCCACCTGTACACCAACTCGAGCCTCACTAACACCTCGACGAACACCTACTCGACCGTTCGGTTCGGCTACGACGTTGTCACGGGAACGGGCGCCCAGATCGGGCACGGAATCTTCGATACGGTGGAGTTCAACTCCGCCATTACGCGCGGCTCGCCGATCCCGCTGCCGCGCTTCGAGGTCGACGGCGGGCACCTGACCCCGACCAACTTCCTCCTCTACGATTCGGAGCTCATGATCGGCGGGCCCGGGGGCGGAAGCACGACCCAGATCTACGCACTGAACGCGTCGATGCAACTCCGCTATCTCGACCCGGCGACGGGACACTGGCTGTTCGACCCCACGGCGTGGACCACGGGCACCGACACCGGAGAGTCGTCCGAGGGGATCGCGGAATACTACACGACCGCCGGGACGATGGAGCTCGGTGCGGGCCCCTCGATCGTCGAGCCGATGTGGAATGCGACGCCCGGGGGCCACCTGGGCGAGTATACCATCCGCGGCACTCTGGCACCGGACAACTCGTTCCTCTTCGTCTCGAACGGGACGAAATTCTGGGGACCGACGGCCCAGTGGGGACCGGTGCTGCCGGGCGGCCACTACAATTTCGCGCTCCCGCCGGGGAGCTACGACGTCAACGCCTTGCTCAGCGATTACGACAACGCCTCGTTCCCGGTGTCGGGCACGGCGGGCCATACGTCGTGGCTGAACTTCTCGCTGTTCCGCGATCCGGGCGCGGGCCTGTACACGCCCTTGTTCGCGTGGAACAACGCGGAGCTCGCGAACATCTCGAGCTCCGGCGACGGCTCGCCGAGCGACCCGTACCTCCTCGACAACAACCAGTACTCGACGCTCCCGTACCTGTTCGGCGAGGCGAACGACTTCCTGTTCCTCGTTTTCCCGGGGATCCTGATCAGCGAGACCACCGCGTACTTCGAGATCGTGAACCCCCCGACGTTCGCGACCGCGTTCACGCCCGCGCTCGCGGCCTCCCTCGGGCGCTCGGGCCTCCCCGATTCGGACCAACTTCAGATCGAGCTCTACTACACGAATCACGGAACGATCTGGGGCGGCCAGGACATCGGCGGCTTCCAGTATTCTGGAACGTACAGCTTCCCGCTGTACGACCCGGTCGCGGAGGTCGTTCTCTGGGGCGCGACGAACACGCTCGTCGGGGACAACACGTTCCAGGACCAGGGCCTCGGGCTCCTTCTCATGCAGGGGGGTGCCAACACGGTCTGGGGCAATCGGTTCCTGGACGGTCTCCTGTACTCTCCCGTAACGTGGGGGATCCAGATCGGGCTCGGGGAATGGGAGTCGGGCGACCTGATCTACAACAACTACTTCGACACGACGATCACCGCGCACTCGCCGTCGCTCAATCTGTACAACGGTAATGCGCAGACCAACCTCGACGCCTGGAATCTCACCCACGCCGAGCCCGCGAGCTCGGTGAGCGTCGTGAACGGCTTCAACCTCACCGGGAGCATTGACGGGGCCTCGACCGTCTGCGGGAACTGGTGGTACACCTACGCGCCCGGCGACCCCACCCCCTACTACCAGACGTACGACACCGTCCAGATGATCTCCACCGGCGGCGACTACTGCCCGACGGGGCCGTCCGGAACGGTCACCTACGCGGTGACGTTCGCCGAGTCCGGGGACGTAAGCACGAGCTGGTCGGTCACGTTCGTGAACCTCACCAAGTCGGCCGCACCGGGCGCCGCGATCGATTTCGCTCTCCCGAACGGAACCTGGCAGTATTCGATCGGCGCGGTCGCCGGCCTCTACGCCACCCCCGCGGGCGGGATGGTCACCGTCGCCGGCGCGAGCCGGACCGTCAACATTGTGTTCTCGGGATCGAGCACCGGGCCCTCGCCGCAGGATTACCTCGTGACGGTGTCCGAGGTCGGCCTCGCTCCGCAGACCCCGTGGGCGGTCGCCGTCGGCTCCTCGTCGTACACGGGCAACGGTTCCGTGATCGCCTTCACCGCGCCGAACGGAACGCTCTCGTACTCGATACCGGCGGTCACCGACTATTCGATCGTTTCCACCGGTCCCGGGACGTTGAACGTCGCGGGGGGCGCGGTGAACGCGAACGTCGCGTTCTCGCCCAACCCCGGCTGGCTGAACGCCACCGTGTCGCCCATGGCGGCGAGCGCGTGGGTCGACGGGAGCGCGGTGGGTGTGACCGCGGGCTCGTTCAGCCTCGAGGAGACTCCGGGCGTCTATGCGCTCGAGGTCGCGGAAACGGGGTATGTGACGTACTTCAACAACGTGAGCGTCACGATCGCTCACGGCACGGCCGTCGCGGTACACCTGGCGACGCTCGGGAGTTCCAACTCGACCGGCCCCGGCGGCTCGAGCAACCCCTCGAATTCGGGGAGCGGGCTGTCGGACGGGCAGTTCGACGGTATTCTCCTGGGGCTCATCGTGGTCGCCGTGGCGATCCTCGTCGCGGCGCTCCTCTTGCGCCGACGCGGGGACGGACCGTCGCCACCCTCGGAATTCCACGCTCCGTACCCGCCGGAAGCACCGGCGTACCAGTATCCGCCGCCGGGCGGCACCTCGGGCGAGTCGATGGGCGACTACGTCCCCAACCAGTCGCCCGAAGTGCACCCGTGGGAAGAGACCCCGCCCCCCGGGCAGTGACGGAACCTCTTCGCACGCGGGACGCCGTCGAATCGTAGCGGACCGCAGTGGTCCCTGCTGCTACGTCGGCGGGGGAGACGCTGATCGCGGCGGCCCCTCACTTCGAGGAGTTGGAGCGGTCCGCGGACGCACGCGAGAAACGAGCCGAGGTCTTCGAGCGCGGCGCCCGCTGGGCCTATCCGGCGCCGACGCCCTGCTTGGGCTTGCCCGATTCATCCGACGAGCCCATCTCGCGGTCGCCGCGGCTCGCCACGAAGGCGAAAATCAGGAGGAAGCCGATCGACACCACGAACGCGATCGCGATGATCGCGTTGATCGGGATGAGGGCCTGGTTCGTGTAGGTGAGTCCGGAGCCGATGAACGGCACGGGATTCTTGTTCGCAACGAAGGTGAAGATCGCCCAGGTGATCCCGATGAAGATCATTGTCGTCGCCGCGTCGGTCGAGGAGTAGGGGTAGTTCGCCGGGAGGTCCCGGTACCGCACGACGAGGTACGCGAACATCACGAACAGCGTGATGAGGAGCGTGAACGCGAGGAACACTCCGACCGCCAGATAAAGGATGGCGAAGAGTGCGAGAGCGATCGCGTAGAGCGGGACGTCCATTCCGGAGAGTTGCCTCGAACTCACCGACCGCCTTCGCAGACATAAGGCTCACCTCTCCGACCCGACAGTCCTCGGTGGGTCTGTACCCGCCGACTGACGAGCGCCTGACAGGGGAGTTCTTACGTACCGTTAAGTGAGGGAAGCTATTCGTCAAAACGTGTGACGGCCGGCCTATCGGTACTTATGGAGCGCCCGCCGGTCCTGGCGGCGAACGATGCCCGATTCGCATCGGTGCCGCTTTTCGCGACACGTCCGCGGCTCGTGCGGCGCATCCTCCTCATGGCGACCCTCGTCGGCGTCACCGCGTTGATGTTCATCGCGCCGCTCGCGGTGCTTCCGGGCGCTTCGGCCCCGGGGCCATCCGCCGCAGCCCCGTCGCCGGCCCCGATCTCGGCTCCTGCGGGGGAAACCGCTCCGCCGTCCACCTCCTCGCTCCCCGGAGAGGTCCCCAGCGGCGATCCGGTCGACCTCGCGAGTTTGATCTCCGCGCAGCGCCACAGTCTGGCGGCGCCCGCGAACCTCTCGAACCTTCCGGCCGTGGCCGGTCTCTCGAACGGGCACGCCTCGGTGACGGGGCAGTTGCCGATCAGTTCCCCCACGCCGCCGGCCGTGACCGCCGCGACCACGTCCTCGTCGAGGATCCGGCCGGCGAGCGGCCCGATCGAGTACGGGTATGTGACGGGCGAGATCGTGAGTTCCTTCCGGCCCTACTCGCCGATCTCGGGAGCGACGATCAACGCGGATCCCTTGACGGGATTCTGTCCGCCCGCCGGATGTATCTCGAACCAGAGTGGGGCGGACGGGACGTTCAAGATCGAAGCGACGGTCGGGGAGAACCAGATCATCGTGCAGAACGCCTACTACATGACGAACCGCACCTGGACGTACGTCAGCGCGGGCGCGATCGTCAACGTCGGGACGATCCAGCTGATCCCGGACGGCTACGTCACCGGGGTCATCCGCGGCGACGACCCCTCGCACGAGTACGTTCCGGCGATCAATGTCACCGCTACGACGCGCGATGGGTCGTTCACGGCGACTCCTTCGGCCCACTCGAACTCGCAGGGGCAGTTCACCGTGCCCGTCCCCGCCGCTCCCTCCATCATCGCGTTCTCCCCGATCCTCCCCGGTAGCCCCTACCAATCCAATCAGACCTTCGTCAACGTCTCTGCGGGGCAGACGGTCAACATCGGCACCGTGTACATGGACCACCCGACGTTGGTCAGTGTGGAGATCGAGGACTCCATCGCTCGCGTCCCGATCACCGGCGCGGACGGGGTGGCCGCGGCGCTTACCGTCTGCTCGAAAGTGACCGGATACTGTCCGGAACAGGGCGCGGTCGGCGGCGGCCCCATCCTGACCGCGTTCGCTCCCGTCGGCCCGGACACGCTGACGGTCGAAGCGACCGGATACGTCGTGAACGACAGCTCGCTCGGTTGGGTGCCCGCGAAACCGCTCGGGTCGGCACCGATCCCGATGGGAGTCGTGTACCTCGTACCGATCGGCGCCATCTCCCTCTACTCCAACGTCACCGGGGTCCCGCAGCCGTACGGGCACAGCCAGCCGAGCGCGACCTGGCCCGTACCGGTGGTTCCGGGCGTCGGGACGATCTACGTCACCGATTGCAGCCTCGACGCGGTGTTCGCCGGCGTTCTCACGCCCAGCGGAAACATGACCGAGGACGACTGCTCCACCGCGTGCGTCAACCCGGGCATCGAGGGGGCGATCGCGGCCTTCCCCCTCCGGAACTTCTTCGAACTGACCCCCTCGACGTCCACGGAGTGCGATCCCTACGAGATCATGTGGCCGATCCCGCCCGACCTTCCCGTGTTCCCGAACTGGGGGTGGGCGAACGTGACCCCCGACTTGTACACCTTCGCGGGCGACGTCGGGCTGTTGCCGGGGACCTACGTCGAAGGCTCGGTGTTCCCCGCGAGCGAGCAGGACTGGAACGCCGAAGCGTGCTCGACCGACGAGACGAACATCTGCGGCCCGGGAGTCTACTCGGACCAGGGGTACTACGAGGATTACGAGAACGAGGTGCCGAACGGATGTCCCCAGCCGGTGGACCCGCAAGCGCAGTCGGATGAGATCCCGGCGACCACCTTCTGCGTCCCCGCGCCCCCCGGCCCCGTGGAGATCTCGATCACCTCGCCCAACGCCTCCTCGAACTTCACCTGGGCGTCCGACCCTCCGCTCAAATGGACCGCGTTCCCGTTGCCGCTCTCGGCGGCGTCCACGCCGAGCGTGCAAGCCATCAACCTCACGTCGGCGCGCGTCTCGGGCCGCGTACTGCAAGCCCGAAGCCTGACCCCGGTGGAGGGGCTTCCGTCCGTGTCGGCGTGTCCCGCGGGCATCCTTCCCGCCGCGGTCGCGTGCCGATCCGGGGCCGTGAACTCGACCGGCTACTTCTCGTTCTGGGCGCCGGTCGGATGGGACCGGGTCACCGTCTCGGCCACGAACTACGTGACGAACGAAACGTGGGTCGACGTGGTGCAATCCAACTCCACGGGCACGATCCTGCTGACCCCCTTCGGTTCCGTGGTGGGTCGCGTGGTGAATTCCGTGGGGACGGGGATCTACGAGGCGTCGGTGAAGATCTGCCCCGCCACCGAGCCCACCGGGTGCACGTTGCTCGGAGCTTCGGGCCTCGCCAACACCGGGGGCTTCTACTACGGCACGACGCCGTCCGGCCCTCTGCCGCTCGGCAGCTATCAGGTGGTCGCGACGGCGACGGGGTACTCGACCGATTGGACCTGGCTCAACGTGACGACGCCGGGGCAGAATTTCACGGTCCCGACGATCTCGCTGGCGCCGCTGAGCACCCTCCCGTCCGCCGGACCGGCGCGGTTCGTCGGGAGTCCCGTTTCCAACGCCTCGTCCGGGATCGGAGAGTGGATCACCGGGACGGTCCTCGATGCCGATCATGGGGTCCCGCTCCTCAATGCGGCGATCTTCGCCTCCCCGGTGAACGGGGCGACCCCGATCCTCCTTTCGTCCATCCGCTCTTCCGGGGGCGAGTTCAACGATTCGCTCCCGGTCGGTCTCTACAACGTCAGCATCTCGCAGGTCGGGTTCTACCCGGACTCGTTCTTCCTGAATGTCACCGGCAATGTGAGCTCGGTCGACCTCGGGACGTTCTCCCTCCAGCCGTACCCGACGATCACCGGCCGGCTCGTGATCGGACCCGAGTCGTGGACGAAGTCCGTCACCGAGGCGATGGGCATGGGACCGGGCGAGGCGACGGTGGAAGCGTGCACGAACCTCGGGTCGAGTTGCCAGAGCGGCACGGTCGATTCCGCCGGCGACTTCAACATCAGCGCCCCGGTCGGGAACTACAACTTCCTGGAAGGGAACGGGGCCGGAACGGGAACCGGCACGGCGACCGGCGGATTCGACTTCAACAAGACGTTCTTCAATGTCACGAACGGCACGCCGACCCGGCCCCTGACGATGGCGATCAACATCTTCGGGGTGATCACCGGGACGGTGGTCGACGCCGCGGACCATTCCACTCCCGTCCGGTACGACGGGGCGGTCGCCGACGAGACGTATCCGATCGACCTCACCGAACCCGAGGAGCTGACCGCCGACGGGGGCTACGCGATCATCATCGCCGAGACCGAGCAGCTCAACATGACGTTCGGCGGGGTGGGAGCGTGGATTCCGATCAACGTGTCGATCCCCGTGAATATCAACACCACCGGCGGCCACGCGCAACTGGTGTTGGACCCGGGCGGGGTGCTCGACCTCGGAGACCAATACTCCGTTCACCACTACGGCTGGATCGACGCCGAGGTCCGCAACGCCGTGACCCATCTCGCGCTCCCGTACGCGACGGTCACCGCGGACGAGCCGGGCTTCCTGTGGGGCGCACCGGTCATCTACTCGGCCTTCGCGGTCGCGAACGGGGCGGGGTTCGCGAACGTCACCGCGCCCCCGAGCATGCCGGCGGGGACCCTCCTCCTGGTCAATGTCTCGGCACCGGACTACGAGTACCACACCCAGAACGTGACGGTCAACTCGAGCGAGGTGACGTACCTCAACGGCAGTTCGGCGTCGCATATTCGGCCGATCGCGATCGAACCGTGGGGATGGATCTCGGGGTCGGTCAGCGACGCCGTGACCGGTCGCGCCCTCTCGGGGGTCGCGGTCTCCGCGACCGCGAACGGCGGTCTGCTCACGGGCGGCCTCGGCATCGCGACGAACGGCCTCGGACGGTTCCTCACCGACGCGCCGGTCTCGAAGACCACGCAACTCTCCCTCTCGCTGCCGGGGTACACGTCCAACGTAACGCTGTACAACGTGACGAGCGGAGCCTCGATCACGGTTCCGCCGGTGCACCTCACCGGTGACGGTCTGGTCGAAGGGAGGATCGTCGCCCTGCCGAGCGGCGCCCCGGTGGCCGGGGCGACGGTGCAGGTCTGCAAGACGTCCCAGATCTCCTGCGCCGACACCGTTACCACGAACGCCACCGGGGTGTTCGTGATCGGCGCCGCGGCGTCGATCGACGCGATCGAGGTCACGGCCGCCGGCTTCGTGAACAACGTACCGGTGATCCTTCCGATCACTTCGGATTCCTGGACGTGGGTGGGAACGATCCCGCTCTACCAGTATGCGACCGTCATCGGGACGATCGTCGGGCTTCCGGACGGCTTCCTCCTGTCGGACGCCAACGCGAGCTTGTGCGGGCTCCCCGGGAACGGTCAGGAATCCGGCGCCTGTTTCGTCACGGTCCAGACCGGGCCGACGGGACAGTTCTCCGTGCAGGCCGCCGCGGGCGAGTACGTGCTGCAAGCGAACACGACGTTCTACAACGACACCTATCTCACGGTCTCGTTGTCACCGGGCGAAACACTGTCCGTCGGCACGCTGTTCGTCCAGGAGTTCGGCACGATGTCCGGCTCGGTCGAGAGCATCACGAGCGACTCGACGGTCGCCGGCGCGACCGTCTCCGCGTGCGAGAACTGGGGCGCGGCCACCTGTCTCGCCCCGACCACCACGGGTCCGGACGGCGGATACCTCCTCGCCGGTCCCTCGGGGTCGTATACGGTGGAGGTGAACGCGGCCGGCTATCAGAGCGCCTATGCCCGCGTTACCCTCGGGATCGCGACCGATACATCGGTGCCGACGTTCCTGCTGACCCCGATCGGGCCGGGCAATCACTACACGATCACCGGCACCGTCACGTCCGCGACCGGAGCTCCGATCCCCGACGCGATCGTCACCGGGAGCGGCGGCTACACGAGCTTCTCGAACGCTTCGGGAGGTTACCTGCTCGTGCTCCCCTGGGGATCGATCGTGCTCAGCGCCTCCTCCTCGGGCTATCTTACCGAAACTCAGTCGCGGGTGATCACCGCCCCAACCTCGGGCGTGGACTTCGTCCTTCGCCCGATGGTGTACACCGTCTCCGGTGTGGTGACGGACGGCCTGACCGGGCATGCGCTGGGCGGCGTGATCGTGTACCAGAACGGGGTCCCCGTCGGGAACGCCTCGTCCGCGACCGGCGCGTTCACGCTCGACCTGACGAACGGAACGCACGCTCTCGTCGCCGAGCCCCCGGCGGGGACGACGACCTGGCAGTCCGAGCCGTTCTCGGTCGCGATCGATGGCGCGCCGGCCGTTCGAGACCTCGCGCTTTATCCCCCGTCCGTCCTCGTTACCGGCGTGGTCGTCGACAACCTCACCGGCACGCCCGTGGTCGGGGCGTCGCTGGCGGTGGCCGGCACCACCCTCGAGAACGTGGCGTGGTCCGGTACGGCCACCTCCGGCCCGAGTGGTCGGTTCACCCTGACGGCCTATCCCGGTACCTACGTGCTCTCGGCGCGGGCGAGCGGCTTCGCTACGTCCACGCGTCCGCTCGCGCTGGCGGTGCCGACGAACGGGTCGGCCCCGGCGGCGGTCACCGTCGCGCTCGCGCCCGCCACCACCACGGTGGCCGGAACGGCCGGTCCGTCGAACGCGGCCTGGCAGTGGACCGCGATCACTCTCGTCGTCGCGTTCGGCGCGGTGGGCGCCACCGTGGTCCTCGTCCAGCGCGGTCGCTCCTCGCCTCCCTCGGGCGGGCGCCCGCCCGGACCGGGGTGAGCTATGCGCCCGAACTCTCGTCAGGGATGGGCGTTGCTGGGGTTCGGCGTAATGCTCGGCGCGATCGTGGTGATCCTGCTCTGCCCGGGTCCCGCGACGACGTCCCAGTCCAGCGCGCGGCCGGTCGATTTCATCACTCCCACGACGGCCGGCACGGCGACCTCGGCCGTACCCACGTTGGACCTCTCGATCTCGGACTCCCCGGCCGCGATCTGTGTCGACCTCACGACCTCGTGCGCGGCGGGCGTCGGGGAATCGCGCGTCACCCTCACCGCCACCGCCCCGCAAGCCGGGTTCGAGAGTTGGCCGGCCGTGCAGATCGTCTTCGTCATCGAGACGACCGTGTACGACGGCGTGTACGACCCGACCGCGGGGGACCCCGGCAACGACCAGTGCGCGATCAACAACGGCCCCTCCGGCGGCGCGTGCGAGGAGTCGAACGGGGTGCCCTGGTTCGTCACCAACGCGCAACTGATCGCGAATTTGATCCAGTCGGCCAACCCGCACACGACCGTCTCGTTCGCCCTGGTCGACTACTTCGCGACCCTCGACGTGATGGACGACGGGGACGGCGAGGAGTACCACGTCGACATCCCCCAGTTCGTCCCGGCGGGCCAGTTCGGCGCCGACGTTTCCTCCACGCTCGGCTCGACGGTGCTCACCGGTGGGTACCGCTACTCGGACTCGGATTTCTCGGACAACATCCTCCACTCCTCCTCGATCACCGCGCTCTACGGCGCCATCATCGGGAGCGGCCTCGACTGGTCGAACGACACCCACCATGTCGTGGTCTGGATGGGCGCGACCGCCCCGCGCGACCCGTCGTACGTGCAGGACTACTGCGTCTCGCCCTCGTCCCACTACACGGTGGGGCAACTGACCGGACTCCCGTGCTTCAGCCCGTCGTGCGAGCCGTCGTACTCCTTCGGCGCCTCCTCGAGCCCCCAGTGCGAGGGGTGGGTGAACTCCCAGAACGGGAATGCGTCCGACTCGATCGCGGGGTTAGCGCACACGGCTCCGGCGTGTACGAGTTCGATCGGAGGCGTGTGCACGATCGATACGATCGACCTGTGGGCGACGTCGACCGATCCGAATTCACCGGGGTGGCCCGCGGGGGATGCGGTGCCGGCCCTGCAAGGCGGCCCGAACGGACCGATGGTCGATCAGAACGTCGAGCGGGTCCTGCTCGCCGGATGCGACCTCGCGGCCGCCACGGGCGGCACGTGGGACGGTCCGTCGTTCTTCCAGTGCCCGAACGGCCAGCAGGGGACCCTCGCTCCCAGCTTCCTCGGACCGTTCGGCTCGCCGAATCTGGCGAACCCGTCGCTGGCCGCTGCGTTCCGGCAGGTCGGCTTCGGACCCGTCACTTCGGACGTCGTGGCGGTCGCCACCTGGAACGCCCACCCGTTGTTCCAGTTCGTTCCGATCGGCAACATCGCGGTCGTGCCGGGCTCGGGGGCCCAATTCCGGACCGAGTGCATCCTCCCGGACGGCTCTCCGTCCCCCCACTGCCCGGTCGTGCCGTCCATCCGAACGATTGTGACCGGCCCGGGCCGGAACGTGACGGTCTACGGCTGGAACTGGAGCACCTACCAGTACCAAGACCTGATGGTCTCCGGGGATACCTGGGTCGCGTCGTTCTGGGTCGAGGCGATCGGTCCACCGTACGGGACGGTGCCCGTGGATGCCTGTTCGACCACCGCCTGTTCGCTGGCGGGGAGCCGGTCGATCGATGGCTACGCCACGTCGGCGACGTACCTGCCGGTGACGAACGTATCGTTGATCGTCCAGTCGTTCCCGCTCGCGACGATCAACGTCCAACCGCCCCCCTCGGTCGCGCTGCCGCCGACCTTGCCGCCCCCGGGGGTTCCACCCCCGCCACCGGGCGTGCCCGTCGCGTCGCCCGCACCGATCCCCACGCTCCTCGGCGTCGGCGCTCAGGTCGGTGTCGCGTCGCTCTCGCTCCAGGCCGCGGCGGCGGGATTTCTCGCCGCCGGCTTCACGACCATCTCGGTTCGTAACAAGCCGATGTCGATCGCCGTCGCCGCGCTCGCCCAGAAGTCCGGACCGGTCAAGTCCCGGTTCGAGGACCTGAGCTCGAAAGAAGGCGGCATCGGCCACTTCGAATAGGTGCGCGCACCCGGCCGGGGCACCGAAGGAGCGCTGTCGCGTTTTCGGGTCCCGCGCGAGACAGCACCCTCGGTTTCTGTCTCGTTCCCGACCGTCCGGACGCGCGGCGCACTCTCGGGCCCGACGAAGCTTATGACCCTTCGGGCGTCCTCCCACGGGTCCCGATGTTCCGTCTGAGTTTCTCGGACGCCGACCGCGCTCCCGTCGGGCGCGCCTCCACGAACCACCGGAGCGGCCGTGCTCTCGGTGCAATCTTCTTGCTTCTGGTGCTCCTCGCCAGCGGATCGGTTGTCGCATCCTGGGGGTCGAATTCGAACGCCCGGGTGGCTACGACGAGCCTTAACGCGGCGGACTCGGCGGCCGACTCGAGCAGCCCCCCCTGCTACGCGCTCAACGGGACCCTCTGCGTCTCGATGGTGAACTCCTCCGAACCGAACATCATCCCGCTCCCGGGGAGCCATTCCACGACCGTCGAGCCTTCGAGCAATTCGACCCTCAGCCTCTATCTGAAGTCGATGAAGCCCCTCGTGTGGGCGACCGCGAAGGGGAGCGGCGCGACCACCCCGATCCAGCTGAACGCGACCGGCACCCTGTGGGACGGCGACCCGTACTGGAACGCCACGAGCGGGACGGTATGGCACCCGACGGGCGCGTCGTGGTGGACGTTCGGTCCGACCGGCACGAACCTGACGTACCCGTACTGGTACGGTCTCAACTTTTCGGCGCACAGCAGCACGGGAAGCCCGAACTTCTTCCCCGGGATGCGGCTCACCTGGTGGCTCTACATCGTCTCGAACGACAGCGGGACGTACTCGCACTGGTCGAGCCTGAATTTCAGTTTCACGTTCGCGGGCGCGTGGCCGTTCTCCCCGGATCCGGGGGCGGCGCAGTACGCGGGACCGAACGCTTCTTCCGGTGATATCGCGGTCTTCCAGAATCCGCTGCGCCCGAACTGGAACGACTCGGTGAACATCACGGTCGCGACGACGGACGCCGACGCGCTGCCCGGGGCGTCGATCGGCGGCGCGTACCTCGCCTACACGGAGTATGCCCCGGACGGGGCGATCCTCGCCGCGGCGACGTTGACGTTCCCGGTGACGCTGTCCGGTACGGTCGGTGCCGAGATCACCGAGGTGCATCTTCCGCCCTCGCTCGCGCACAACCCGAACGCGCTCGTCAAGTACCAGATCACGGCGTGGGACACCAACACCTACGGTCCGGATCAGATCGAGACGGGTTCCTACAACTACACCGTGAACGGCAACGGGACGTTCCAGGACCACATCTTCAGCCAGGACCTCTCGCTGCTCACGACCCCGCGGGGGCCCGGACTCGGCAGCACCGCGTCGGTCCCGGCGGGGACTTCGGTCCAGCTCCTCCTCTCGAGCAAGAACGCCGGGGTCTCCATCTACGCCGCCCAGGTGGTCTACAACGTGACCTACTCCGCGATCAACGAGACCGCCCACGGTTCGATCGCCTTCGGCCGCCTCAACTCGACGAACTTCTTCGTGTCCCTGCCGGCGATGCCGCTCGGGGCCCAGGTGTCGTTCGTGGTCCTCGCCTGGGACTTTGCCCAGACCCGCGACAACTCGAGTCAGTACAGCTACTCCACGCCGTCGGTCGCGTCCCTCGAGCAGAACGTTCCGACCAACCTCACGTTCTTCATGGTCTACGTCTACGACAACGGCACCCACCGCTGGGTCAGCGGCGCGACCGTCACGATCGTCGGAAGCGCCGGATACGTCCGGTCCACCGGCACGACGTTCAACGGGGTCGCGTATCCGAACGCCACGGCCCAGCCGTTCGTTCCGATCCTCGTGCCCGCGGGGGAGTCGTACAAGATCTCGGTCTCGGACCCCTCGTTCCTGCCGACCGGCGGCTCCTCGTCGAATCCACCTTCGATCACGCTCTACGCGCCGCACGACCTGACGACCGACGGGGTCCTCTATGTCGGGTCCACGTACGAGGTCGCGCAGTCGGGGAACGCCGTCTACTTCTGGCTGAACCAGACGGCCCCGAGTGCGAGCTATTCGGCGCCGGTCGCGCTGGACTCGGCGCCGTTGATCGGCGCCGGACTCGGCCTCGCGGCGATCGCGCTCTGTCTGATCCCGCTCATGGCGTGGTGGTCGCGGATCCGGGCCCACCGACTCGCACAGGAGAAGCGGATCACGCTATGACGGGAGTTCGTCGCTCGGCGCTGGTCGCCGTGGTGCTGCTCTCCCTCCTTCTCGCTGCGCTGGTTCCGACGGGGGCCGCCGCCCCGGCCGTCCCGCGGTCCTCCGTGCACGACACCGCCGCCCCCGCGGCGGCGGCGGGCCGGGCCGCGGTCGGCCCGACACGCTCCTCGCCCGCGCCGCGATCGGCCCCGGCCGTCGCGTCGACCCCGGCGGCCCCCGCTCCGGGGAGCGAACCGAAAGGGTGGGACAGCTCCGACTTCTTCACCGATATCGGCGTGGACTTCTCCGGTCGAGGGCTCCCGGCACCGTTCCTGATGGAGCCGTTCGTGAACACGGTCCCCGAAGGACAGCTCGGCTTCTGGTTCAACCTCACCTCCGTGGCGCCGATCCTGTTCGCGAACGTCACGATCTGGGGCACGCAGTGGTCGACCACGGGCGCCGTGATCGCGAACAGCCTGTTCTTGCCGTCCTCCCCCCGGGTATCGCCGATGCTCGTCAACACGTCCGACCCGTACCGCGCCTCGTTCTACTTCAACGACTACCGGTTCTTCTGGCCCGGGTCGAACGTCTGGTTCAACGTGACGGTGGTCGGCCTCAACAGCACACCGTCCCAGATCTTCTCCGCGTGGAACGACAGCATCCCCGTCCCGTACCCCGGCGGGTTCATTGACAACGCGACCTGGGCGTACACCGTCGCGACGCCCTGGGCGTCGACCAATTTCTCGAACGACATCGCGATCTCGACCACTCCGTCCGTGCTCGGCTCGCCCGTGTTCTCTCCGAACCCGAACCAGACGCTGCAGGTCACGCTGCGTGCGATCGATCTCGGCGGGGCGCTGAATCCGATCCCGCAGGCCGCCCTCCAGTTCACCGTCTCCCTGAACGGCACGGTCACCTCGTTCAAGGAGCCGTTCGGGCCGTTGAACCAAACGACGATGACGCTCGATCAGGCGATCGGACCGTACGCCGGGGGGACCGTCGATTTCAACGTGTCGGCGTGGGTTCCGTGGGAAGGTGGCGAGATAGATCAGATCGTGAGTCCGGTCTACTCGTTCCATTGGTCGAGCAACGGCGGCTGGTGGCACCCGCTCGAGGGACTCACCAACAACGTGAACCTCGCGATATCCCCCGCGATCCCGACCGCCCAGCCCGGCGCGCGGGTCCCGATCCTCCCGACGGGCGAACCGGTGAACCTCACGTTGCACGAGCCGATCGAGAACGTGACGATCGCGTCGTCCCAAGTGGACTACACGTTCACCGACAACGGGCTGTCGCGCACCGGCTCGATGGTCATGACGCCGACCTCGGCGAACACGACCGCCGGGGTGCTCCCGGGTCTCCCCGAGGGGGCCCAGATGACATTCTACCTCGTGGCGAAGGACATCTACGGCAATCCGGTCGCTTCCGGCAACTACTCCTATCAGGAAGCCGGACCGACCAACCCCCCGCTCCCGGAGGGACGGGGGCTTTTGTTCGCCGAGGTCCTCGACCTCTCCGGCGGCGGCCTCGTCCCGGGATTTGCCTACACGCTCTCCAACGCGACGTGGTCCGTTACCGGCAACGCGAACTCCTTCGGCTTCGCGGTCCCGCTCCTACCGGGGTCGAACACCCCGATCCAGCTCGCGTTCGGCGCCTACCTGCTCACGGTCCGTGCGTTCGGTACGAACCAGAGCGCGACGATCGTGCTCTCCCCCTCCACCCCCACGCCGACCGTCGTGTTCTACGGCGAGTCGCAGCCGATCGGGATCGCGACCACCGCCTCCGTCCCCGTGGAATCCATCGCGGCCGCCCTCGGCCTGCTGGCCGCCGCCCTCGTCTCGTTGCCCCTCGTGCTGTGGTACGAGGAACGCCGCGCCCGGCTCGAGGAGGAACAGCGCCGGGTGACCTTCTGATCATGATCGACCGACCGACCGACTCCGGCATCGCCCCGACCGAGGGACCATGAGCGCAAACAACCCCACCAATCCGCCGAAGAAAACCACCTGGACGACCGACGCCCCGAATGCCCCCGGGGCGGCTCCGACCACCCCCGGGGCGGACCCGAGCGCCGCCTCGGCGCCCGCGCCCGCGACGAAACCGGTGACCGGCGCTCCGCCGCCGCGCGCCTCGGGTTCGTCCTCGGTGCCCGCTCGTTCCGCTCCCTCGACGGGCCCGGCCGGGGCCGTTCGCCGACCGCTGCCCCCGCCCCCTCCGCCCGCCGCGGCGGGCCGTCCGCCCGCTCGTCCCCTGCCGCCGCCCCCGCCCCGTGCCAAGTCGTCCGGCCCGATGTTCACACGGACGTTCTGGGCGTTCCTCATCGCGGGGATCGTGCTGCTCTCGGCTGGCGCGGGCCTCCTCGTCACATTCTACCCCGACGTGGTGCACGCGACGAACGCGGCGACGTTCCTGACCAACGCCGACGCGGAGGAATGGAGCGCGAATCCGACCGTGCAGGTCGTCAAGCTGACCAGCCCCTCCGTCTCCGCCGGTCAGACCGTCGTGATCCGGGACACGATCGCGACGTCGACGTTCAATTCATCGTCCGATACGACGCAGTTGACGTTCCAATCGATCGAGAACGAGCCCGCGAGCCAGCGCTCGAACCTTTCGACCCTCGCGAGCAACCTGTTCGGGACGATCGCCGGCAAGGCGACGTGGATGACCGCCGGCACGGCGATCGTCATGTCGTTCACGGTCGTGCAGACGACCCTGCCGCCCGGCGGGAACTACCCGTCGACGACCTACGTCACGCTGGACGCCGCCGCGGACGCGACGCAGGCCGCGCTCGCATCGGGCACCACGGGGGCGGGCGCCGTCGCGGTCGGCCAGCAGTACTTCCAGCACTACCCGGCCGTCCTCTACGACGGGCTGTTCTACTTCCTGGTCGCGGTCGGTGTCGCCCTGATCGTCGGCGCGCTCCTGTTCCACCAGCGCATCGAGGACTGGTTCCGCCGCCAGACGCGCGACCCGAAGAACCTCGTCGTCGGCGTGATGGGCGCCACGACGCTCCTCGGCGGCTTCTTCATGCCGTTCTATCCGTGGCCGTACGTCCTGTTCTTCGCGGCCGCCATCATGGGCCTCGCCTGGAAGTTCCCGCACCTCGCGCTGATGGTGCTGATCCTCGTGGTCGTCCCCGAGGTCGCGTACCAATCCGGCGCGCTCGGTCTCGTCTTCCTGTTCGCGATGGTGCCGGTGATGTTCGCGTCGCTCCTCGACTGGCGGTTCGGGGTCGGGACCGTGATGACGCTGTTCCTCGCGCCGCTCGGCCTGTCGTTCTCGGTGCCGATCTTCATGGGTCTGATCTTCTCGCTCTATCTCGGCCTCGCGGTCGCCGTGGCGGGCGGGATACTGATCAGTCTTTTCGTCACGCTCGGGAACCTCCCCGTGCTCGGCTACCTCGTCGGTCCCGGCGGGAACGCGAGCAAGACGCTCGTCGCCGGCCATTCGGCCGCGCTCTTGCCGACGTTACCGATCGAGTACTTCAGCTTCAATTCGATCGGGTCCGCGTACGCGAACCTCCTCTCGCCGAACTTCTCGGTCCTCACTTCGGGGGCGGCGGGGATCGGTTCGCTCGCGATCCCGCTCGCCGAGGTCGGCGCGTGGTGCCTCGCGGTATGGATCATCACGCGGGCCCTCAAGGACCGCGAGCACCAGACGATGAGCGCGCTCACGACGTCGAGCGCGGTCGCCGGGTTCGCGATCGCCGGCGCGACCGCGGGAGCGCTGCTCGCGTTCAACTACGGCACGGGACTCTGGGTGCTCGTCGTCCTCCTGTTCATTCCGGGGGCGATGACGGCGGCGACGGGATCGTTGATCGTCAAGGATCAGTTCGAGGGATACTTCACGTCGAAGCTCGGCGGGACCGCGGTCGGAACGCGCGTCGCCGAGATGAAAGGACTCCAGAACCAGAAGGTCACGTTCGAGATGGTCGGCGGTCTTCACGACGTCAAGGCCGACATCAAGGAGTCGCTCGTGATCCCGCTGATGCGTCGCGACATCACGACGCGCTTCCGGCTCGACCCGCCGAAGGGGATCCTCCTGTTCGGACCCCCGGGCTGCGGGAAGACGATGCTGATGAAGGCGCTCGCGAGCGAGCTCGGCGTCGAGATGATCTCGATCAAGGCGTCCGACCTGATGAGCAAATGGTACGGCGAGTCGGAGAACAAGGTCGCCGACCTCTTGCGGACGGCGCGCGAGCGCGCGCCGTGCATCCTCTTCATGGATGAGATCGACGCGGTGGCGAAGCGCCGCGACATGTACACCGCGGACGACGTCACGCCGCGCCTGCTCTCGATCCTGCTCAGCGAGATGGACGGGATCGACAAGAGCGCGGGCGTCATCGTCGTCGGCTCGACGAACAAGCCCGACCTGATCGACCCGGCGCTGATGCGGCCCGGCCGTCTCGACAAGATCATCTACGTGCCTCCGCCCGACTTCAACGAGCGGATGGAGATCCTGCACGTCCACCTGCAGGGACGCCCCGCGAGCCGCGACATCCAGCTCGCGAGCGCCGCAAAGAAGACGGAACGGTTCTCCGGCGCCGACCTCGCGAACGTCGTGCGCGAAACGGCGACGCTCGCCGTCCGCCGCGAGATGATGACCGGCGTGCCGAGCCCGATCACCAACGAGGACTTCGACCACGTGCTGCCGCGGATCAAGCCGTCGATCTCGCTCCGCATGATCGCGGAGTACGAGACGATGAAGCTCGACTACGAGCGGAAGATGCACCAGTCGACCCGCTCGGAGCGGAAGGTCGTCGTGAAGTGGGACGACGTCGGCGGTCTCGAGGAGGTCAAGCAGGCGATCCGCGAGTACGTGGAACTCCCGCTCACGCGACCGGAGCTGATGGAGAGCTACAAGATCAAGACCGGCCGCGGGATCCTCCTGTTCGGCCCGCCCGGCTGCGGCAAGACGCACATCATGCGCGCCGCCGCGAACGAGCTCAACGTGCCGATGCAGATCGTCAACGGCCCCGAGCTCGTCAGCGCCCTCGCCGGCCAGTCCGAAGCGGCCGTGCGGGACGTGCTGTACCGGGCGCGGGAGAACGCGCCGTCGATCGTCTTCTTCGACGAGGTCGACGCGCTCGCCGGCAAGGACTCGATGAAGACCCCCGAAGTGTCGCGCGCGGTCAGCCAGTTCCTCACGGAGATGGACGGCCTTCGCCCGAAGGACAAGGTGATCATCATCGCGACGACGAACCGCCCGCAGACGCTCGACCCGGCGCTCCTGCGACCGGGCCGCTTCGACAAGATCTTCTACGTGCCCCCGCCCGACACGAAGGCGCGTTCGGACATTTTCCGGATCCACATGAAGGGAGTCCCGACCGACGGAGGCCCGATCGACTACGACGACTTGGCGAACCGGTCCGCCGGGTACTCCGGGGCGGACATCGCGAGCGCGGTCGACGAGTCGAAGCTGATCGCGTTGCGGGAGCAGGTACGGCTCGAGGTAGTCCTGGCGGCGACGGACCTTCCGCCCAGCAACGGTGGGCCCGCGCTGCCGGCGGTGCCCCCCCCGGCAGTCGGGGTACGTATGTCGGACCTCCTCCGCGCTGTCGGCCGCACGAAATC
>Ga0070761_10000583_pt1 | contig 23479 bp, 17 predicted proteins | sample HubBroMetageREF1_FD_66724 | JGI IMG/M metagenome (GOLD analysis project Ga0070761, IMG submission 66724) | Reference soil microbial communities from the Hubbard Brook experimental Forest, New Hampshire, USA - Hubbard Brook CCASE Soil... | ecosystem: Environmental > Terrestrial > Soil >... | reverse complement strand
CGGCACGGCAACCCCGGCGACCGGGTTGTCGCTGCGCGTCGGGCATATCAGCGCGGGGCCAGGCCTTGAATCCGTGCACATCATGCTCGTGCAGCCGGATCACCGCATGAACTTCTATTTAGGCAGCCGCTGGCCCGCTGCGGCTCCGGAGGTGATCGAGGCCCTCGCCGTGCAGACCCTGCGCGCCTCGGGAGCGTGGAGTTCAGTGGAGGATTCGGCCAGTCCGTTTCCATCCGAGTACCTGCTGCAGGTCACGCTGCGGCGCTTCGAGGCCGACTACACCGGCGGGGCGGCCGCAGCGCCGGTCGTGCAGGTGGTGCTCGACTGCATCATCGGCCGACGCGAGGGGCGCGAGGTGCTCGCCACTTTCATCGCCTCTGCCAGTGCACCGGCTGCGGCCAATCGCCTCACCGAGGTGGTAGCCGCCTTCGAGCAGGCCACCACCACCGCGCTCGCGCAGCTGGCGCAGCAGTCCTCGCAGGCGGCACACGCCGACGCGCAGCAGCGTTCTGCTCAGAACGCCGCGAACCCGGACGCCTCCATCAGGCGGTAGAGCCAGTAATCCGACTGGGCCGGATTGGCGAACACGGCGAAGTCGGCCGTGTACTCGATGCCCAGACCCGCGCGGTTTCCCCACAGTGTCTCGAAATACCCGAGCGCCTGCTGTGCCAGCGGGGCCGCGCGCGCAGCTTCGATGGCCGCGTCCGCCTCGAGGTTGTAGTCGCCGAGGCTGCGGCGCGTGAGCTGCGCCGAACCGAGCAGCAGCCAGGCGCGCTGCGGCCCGTAGATCATGACCAGCCCATCGTGGAAGCGCTCGCCGTGGGTGCGGTACCAGCGCACGTGGATGGCGCCGCCGCTGCGCGACATCAGCTCGCTCGCCACCACCTGGTTGGGAATGCCGGCCGCCCCGCCGCTCATCTGCGCCTCGTTCGGATCGAGAATCACCCGCACACCGATACCGCGCCGCGCCGCCGCCAGCAGCGCTTCGATCACGGCGCGGTCGGCAATCCGGTACATCGCAACATCGATCGCGTCGGTCGCGGTTGCCGCATCCAGCTGCGCGATGAGCTGCGCGCCGATGGCGCCCTCGGTCAGTACCTGCACCGTGGTGGCCGACTGCGCCGCGCTCGCGGCGGCGGCCGGCGCGCAGTCCGCGTGCGCGCCGTACGCCTCACTCGATCCCTGCCAGCCGGAGAACCGTGCCACCGCCAGCTCGCTTGCCAGCAGGGACTGCAGCGCGCCGCCGCCGACGCGCGTCGCGAGATTCGACCAGGCGCTCTGGCTGTCTAGAGGGCTCGCCGAGCCGATGACCGCGGCCAGGCCGCCGCGCCCGTCGTCCGCGATGATGAGCTTGCGGGCGTTGGCCTTGAAATTCAGACGCCGCGGGGCGGTGCGGCCGCTCAGCCGCCAAAGGCTCGAGTAGAGGAGGTTGGAGTCGCGCAGGCTGTCAAGGTCGGTGGCCACGAGCTCGACGCCCGCCGCGCGCAACTGCTGCAGTTCCGGCGCAGGCGCGGACTCGCCGCCGGCGCTGGCCGCATCGCTGATGAACAGGATGTTAAGATCAGGCCGGGTGCGGCGCTGCTCGAGCAGCGCCTGCGTCAGCTCGGCAGCGATGCGCCGTTGCGGCTCGGCCGCGACTGCCGCGCCGCCAAAGGCGGCGTAGTCGAGCACGATGAAGCGGCGTGCGCCGCGCACCAGTTCCAGCACGCTGTCGAAAATGCCCTGGCTCACCGTCGCGCGGCCGAACGCATCCGCAGCGCTGATGTCGGCGATGAATGTCACCTCGTCCGCGGCCAGCGCGCACACGGGGGAGGCCACGTGCAGGCCGGCGGGCAGGGGCCTGTGGGCCTGCCGCCAAGCCGTCCCGATCCAGGCGGCGAGCAGACACAGCACCAGGATCCGCCGCCAGCGCACCTTCATGAGGCCGGCTCAGCGGGCCGTTCAGGCCGAGCGGGAGGCGGCCTCGTCGGCGTCGCGCAGCAGATGCGCGAAGGGGGCGGCGCCGCCGCCCTGCGTACCGAGCAGCGCCAGCAGATCCTCGGCGGTGCACGGCTCGCCGAACAGGCGTCCCTGTCCATAGTGGCAGCCGTTGTCGCGCAGGAACTGCAGCTGACGCCGCGACTCGACGCCCTCGGCGATGACTTCCATCCCGAGGCTGCGTCCCATCTCGATGATGGTGCGCACGATGGTGGCATCGCCGGCATCGTCGGTCGCATCGCGCACGAAGGACTGGTCGATCTTCAGGGTGCCGATCGGAAACTGCTGCAGGGCAGACAGCGATGAGTAGCCGGTGCCGAAATCGTCGATCGAAAGGTGCAGGCCCATCGCATACAGCTCATCGAGCAGGCGCACCGTGCGCTGCGGATCGGCCATCAGCGTCGTTTCGGTGATCTCGAGCTCAAAGGCGGTCGGGGAGACGTGATGGCGGCGGAACACGGAGCGGCAGCGCAGAATGAAGCTCGCCTGGCGCAGCTGCTTCAGCGACAGGTTGAGTGAGATGCGGCCCGGATCGCCACCGCGGCTCTGCATGTGGCGGTAGTCGAGGCACACGCGGTTCAGTACCCACTCACCGATATCGAGGATGAGGTTGGTTTCCTCGGCGAGCGGTATGAAGTGCGAGGGCGGGATGTCGCCGTGCCCGGGCAGGCGCCAGCGCAGCAGTGCCTCTGCGCCGATGATGCGGCCGGTGCGCAGGTCGACCTTGGGCTGATACTTGATCTCCAGCTCGTCGCGCTCGAGCGCGCGCCGCAGCTTGCTCTTGAGCATCAGCCGCTCGACCGCGGCCGCGTTCATCTCCGGAGAATAGAAGGCGAAGGTATTGCCGCCGTTCTGCTTGGAGTAGTACATCGCCGCATCGGCGTTCCGGATCAGGTCGATGACGTTCTCGGCATCGCGCGGACAGAAGGCGATGCCGATGCTGGCGGTGAGGAACACCTCGTGCTGGTTCAGCTGGAACGGTCGGCATATGTCGGTCAGAACCCCGCGCGCCAGCTGCGCGATCGGACCGCGGTTGTCGGCATCCGCCGCCAGGCCATCGACGAACAGCGCGAACTCATCCCCGGCGAGGCGCCCGACCACGGTCTCCTTGGGCACCGAGCGGGTCAGCCGCTCGGCCAGCACCTCCAGCACGCGATCGCCGGCGCCGTGGCCGAAGGTGTCGTTCACTTCCTTGAAGCGGTCCATGTCCAGGTACAGCACCGCCACGACCTGGCCGCTGCGCAGGGCGCGCGCGATGGTCTGCTGCAGCACGTGGTGGAACTGCATTCGGTTGGGGATCTTGGTCAGCGCATCGTAGCGGGCGAGATAACGGATGCGGCGCTCGGCGCGCTTGCGGTCCGTGATGTTGCGCGCCACGAAGATGTTGCCCTGGAACTGCGGGTCGTCGCTGTCGATGCGCGAGCCGGTGAAGGACACCGGGATGGTCTGACCGCTGCGCGTGCGCACCACCGTCTCACGCGTTTCCTGCGCTGCCTGCAGCAGGTCGAATTCGGCGCGCTCCTGCTCCTCGAGCACCGCGAGGATGCCGCGGCCGAGCAGCTCCTCCTCGCTGTAGCCGAGCAGCTTGCAGGCCGCGCTGTTGGCAAGCTTGATGACCCCGTCCGGAGAGGTGACGAACACCGCATCGGTCATGCTGTTGAGCACGCTGTGCAGGTAGTCCTTGTTGACGGTGGAGTAGCGCAAGCGCGCACGCATGCGCTCGAGTGCCTGGCTCAGATCGCTCAGCGCCTCGCGCCGTTGCACTTCGAACGGGCGGGTGTAATCGCCCAGGCCGACGCGATCGGCGCTCTTGATGAGCGAGTCCACCGGGCGCTGCAGTCGATTCACCGCCCGCCACACCAGCAGCGCGGCGCCCAGGGCGCCCGCGGCCGCAGCAACCAGCGCCAGCCACCAGGTGAAGCGCGTGCGTACCAGGGTGTCGGCGTCGAGCCGGCCGGCTATGCCCACTCCGGGCACCGCCGCCGCCTGGCGCAGCACCACCGTGAGGTTCGCCAGCGTCTCGGGGGTCACCGCGCCCGGGATGTTCTCGACCAAGCTGCGCACCGGGGCGCTCGCCTGGGTGGTGAGCGTGCCGGGGGCGGCCGCCGTGCCGGCCTGCCAGCTGAACAGACTCTGGCCGGTCCGTGAGGTCACGCTGATCGCCGCGACCGTGTCGTCGTCGATGAACGGCTGCAGCCGCCGTGTCAGGCCGCTCACGTCACTGGCGCGCACGGCACCGGCGATTGAATCGGCGGCGTGCGCGGCGACGCTGCGGGCGCGGGCCTGCAGCTCCGGATCGACTCGCTCACGCGCGGCCCGCTCGGCCAGCGTCGCGAGCGAGCGGGTGTCGGCGGCGTGGCGCGCGAAAAGCAAGAGCGCGACCGTGGCCGCTGCGAGCAGCACCACGATGAAGGTTGCTCCTGCGTATTTTAACTTAAAGCTGCTGGCGGTCACGGTTACGCCGCGGGGGCCGCGCGTGCCCTGGCGGGTGATCCCCTTTATATATGGGGATTCATATTAACCGCCGCTGAGCGGTTAAGGCTACAACGGCCTCAAACGCGCCCGCGCGCTCAGCCGCCGGACCAGACCTTCTTGATGTGGCCGAGCATCAGCCCGCGCATGGTCGACATGGGATCGTCCGTGGCGGCGAAAATGGGTGGCCGGCGCCGCAGCAATTGCCAGTTTTCACTGCGTAGCACCTGGCGCAGGAACTCGATGTTGCGGTCGATCGCCTCCATGTAGGGGTTGCTGCCGCCATACAGGATCTCGAGGTAGCGGTAGGCGGCGCGGAAATCGCCGTCGAGGCGCTTGGCGCGCACATCGCTCACGAACTCCGGCGTCTGACGCAGCAGATCCAGTCCCGAGGCGTACTTGACCTGCGGGTAGCCCTCACTGAAGGGCAGCGCCACGCCGCCGAGCACAAATTCCGCGTACAGACGGTCGCGGCATTTCTCAAGATAACAGCGGTCGGCCATCTGGGCGATCATGTCGGCGGTGCCGAGCAGGTGACCGACGACGATGTCGCGCGGATCGGACACCTTCGCCTCGATGTTGGCGAACGGGACCTCATAACCGGTGAAATGGATGATTTCGCGCGCGACCGGTACCCAGGCACCCAGACCGATCACCGGCAGGTATTCCTCGAGAAAGCGCGCGCCGCGTGACACGTGGGTGCGGGTGAATTCCGCGCCGTTGCATTCGCGGTCATCGGCGCGCCGCAGATACCCTACGTCGTGGAACAGCCCGGTGATCACGCCGATCATCGCGCGTGTCCCGCCCAGACGATCAGGCTCCTCCTGCTGGCGCTCGTAGCCGACCAGCAGGCGCGCCAGCGCGAGTGTGATATCGAGGGTGTGCTGGCGATCGTGGTACACGGTGTCAACACCGTGCCAGCCGGGGACCTCACCGGCGAACAGGCGCTCGAAATGCGCGAACGCCTGGTTCAAAGGATCGAGCGACAGTGCGGGCCAGGTCGGCCGGTACAGCGTTTCCACGGCGGCGAGCACGGCCTGGGGCGAGCTCACCTGAACGCTGTTGGTGACGTCGAAATCGCTGCGCCGTGTGTTGGTCATTGTTGATCGATGGGCATCCGCGCCGCGCTCCTTCCCTTGGGAGCCGCCTTGCCTAGCTTAATCTTCAGTGTAGGTAGTTCCACCGGTCTGGCGCCGCGACACGGCGCACATTTTGCCCTGCCAGGCTCATGCTGCACACCGGTTTGACATTGCACGCGGCCCGGCGCCTCTTCAGTAGATTCGCAGCCCGCCGTACTTGCGGCGGATATGCCGGTCAAGCACCACCAGGCCGAGCGCAAAGCCTGCGCCGAGCCCGATGAGTGCCGCGCCGAGCACCCAGGGCCACAAACGGCGCGGGCGCTCGTCAGCGGCCGCGAACAGACCGGCCGCGGCGGCGCCAGCGGGGTCTTCGCCGCCTGCAACCGCAGCGGGCGGCACGGCTGGCGCCGCGCTGGAGCGGGGCGCGGTGAGCTGCGCCTGCAGGCGGCTCGCGTCCTCCTTGAGCTGGGCCAGCTGCGCATCGCGTTGCGCGAGCCGCACCTTGGAGGGCTCCTCGCTCGAGAGGTAACTGGCGCGGACCCAGCCGTCCTTGCCGTTCGCCAGTCGAACGTGGATCTGATCGCCCTGGCGCTCGAGAACCTCCACGCTGTCGCCGCTTTTGACGGTGGCGATCCGCTCGCCGCTGGCATCGGGGGCGCTGTTGACGTTGACCACGAGCTGTTCGACGACGTAGAGCACATCGGCATGCGCCCAGGAGCTGGCGAGCATGCCCGCCAGCAGCAAAGCCACGCCCGGCCGCCGCGCGCAGCGGCGACTCACGCGGCGCGCCCGGCGGTTGCGGCGATGCCGTGCTGCCTGAGCAGCGCCCGCACGTCGGGGCGGCGGCCGCGGAACTCGATGAATGCCTCGAGCGCATCGCGGCTGCCGCCGCGACTGAGGATGGCCTCGAGGAAGCGCTGCGCGGTGGCACGGTCGAACACACCGCTTTCCTCGAAGGCTGCAAAGGCGTCCGCCGCCAGCACTTCGGCCCATTTGTAGCTGTAGTAGCCGGCCGCGTAGCCGCCCGCGAAAATGTGCCCGAAGCTGTTCGGGAAGCGATTCCACTGCGGCACCGGTATGACCGCCACGGTGTCGCGGACCTCGCCCAGGATCTCGCTGATGCGCCCGCCACGCTCGCTCGAGTACTCGGCGTGGATGCGAAAATCAAACAGCGCGAACTCGAGCTGCCGCATCATGGCAAGTCCTGCGTGGAAACTGCGCGTCGCGATCAGGCGCGCGCGGCTGTCGGCCGGCAGCGGTGAGCCATTCTGGAAATGTCCCGAGATACGCTGCAGGACGTCCGGGTGCCAGGCGTAGTTCTCCAGGAACTGGCTCGGCAGCTCCACCGCGTCCCAGGCCACGCCGTTGATGCCGGCGATGCTCGGATAGTCGACCCGGGTCAGCAGGTGGTGCAGGCCGTGGCCGAACTCGTGGAACAGCGTCACCACGTCATCGTGCGTCAGCAATGCCGGCCGGTCCGCGCCCGGCGGCAGGAAATTGCACACCAGGTAGGCCACCGGCAGGGCCTCGCCCGAGGCAAGGCGCTTTCGGCCGACGCACTCGTCCATCCACGCGCCGCTGCGCTTTTTCGGCCGGGCATAGGCGTCAAGATAAAAGCTGCCGATCGGCTCGCCATTTGCAGTGCTGAGGTCGAAAAAGCGCACGTCCGGATGCCACACCGGCGCGCTGCTGCGCTCGCGGATGCGCACGTCAAACAGCCGTTCGGCGACCTCGAACAGGCCGGCGAGTACCCGCGGCAGCGGAAAGTACGGCCGCAGTTCCTCCTGGGAGACCTGGAAGCGCTCGCGCTGCAGCCGCTCGGCGTAGAACCCCACGTCCCAGGCGGCGAGCTTGCGGCCGGCGAAGGCCTCGAGCTCGGCGAACTCGGCCTGCGCCGCGCCGCGCGCGTGGGCGGCGAGCTCGTGAAGGAAGCTGAGCACTTCCTCGACCGTGTGCGCCATGCGCGTCGCGAGCGCGTATTGCGCATAGTTCGGGAAATCAAGCAGCTGCGCGGCCTCGTGCCGGCGCCTGAGAATTTCCTCCATCACCGCGGAATTGTTCCAGCGGCCCGCATTCGGCCCCTGCTCCGAGGCGCGCGTGCTCCAGGCCTCGTAGAACGCGCGGCGCAGGCTCTCGGACTGGGCATCGGTCAGCACGGCCACGTAGGTCGGCTGGTCGAGGGCGAGGATCCAGCCTGCGGCATTGCGCTCCTGGGCGCGACGCCTGGCCTGTTCGATGAGCATCTCGTTCAGCCCGGTGAGTTCGGACTCCTCGGTGACGTGCCAGCTCCAGTTGTTGGTGGCATCGAGCACGTTTTCCTCGAACTTCGCCTGCAGTTTCGCAAGCTCGAGCATCGAGGTCTTGAAGCGCTCCTTGCGCTCCTCGGGCAGCCCCACGCCCGCGAGGCGAAAGTCCCGCACCGCGTGCTCGATCAGATGGCGCTGCACCGCTGACAGCGTCGCACCCTGGCGCGCGGCGATGGTGCGGTAGGCCCGGTACAGCGGCTCGCTCTGGCCGAGGTCGGTCTGGTAGGCCGACAACAGCGGCAGGCAGGCGTTGTAGCCGGCGCGCAGCGCCTCGGAGTTGAGCACCGCGTTCAGATGGCTCACCGGTGACCAGGTGCGCGAGATCTTGTGATGCAGCTCCTCGAGCGGCTCGATCACCGTGGCGAAAGTGGGCTCGCCGAGTGTCGCGAGCTCCCCGATGCGGGCACGATTCTGCGTCAGCAGCTCGCGCACCGCCGGTTCAACGTGCTCAGGACGGATGCTCACGAAGGCGGGCAGCGCTTCCTGGCCAAGTAAGGGATTGTCCATCCAGGCCTCATCTGACGAACGGGCCATTGTAGCGGCGAGGTGCGTCCTCCAGATAACCGGATAACATGGGTCAGTCGACATATTCGGGGTTGCCATGGCGGAAAGATTCGACCTGGTGGTGATCGGCGGCGGCAGCGGCGGGCTGGCGGCGGCCCAGCGCGCCGCGGAATATGGCGCGCGGGTGGTCCTCGCCGAGCCTGGCCCGCTCGGTGGCACCTGCGTAAACGTCGGCTGCGTGCCCAAAAAGGTCATGTGGAACGCCGCCGAGCTCGGCGGCGCACTGCACGATGCCGTGGATTACGGCTTCAACGTCTCCTCCGCCCCGGTCGACTGGGCCGTGTTGAAGCACCAGCGCGACGTGTACATCGAGCGCCTGAACGGCATCTATGCGGCGAACCTGGCCAAGCGCAGCGTCGAGGTGGTGCGCGCGCGCGCCTCCTTGCTTGATGCGCACACCGTCAGCGCCGGGGAGCGCGCCCTCAGTGCCGATCACATCCTGATCGCCACCGGCGGACGGCCGCTGCTGCCGCAGATTCCCGGTGCGCAGCTGGGCATCACTTCCGATGGATTCTTCCAGCTTCAGGCGCGCCCGCAGCGTGTTGCGGTCGTGGGCGGCAGCTACATCGGCATCGAGCTCGCCGGCATCTTCGCCGGCCTCGGCACCCACACCACCCTGGTGCTCAGGGGCGATGTGGCCTTGCGCGCTTTCGACCCAATGCTGGGGCAGACGATCCTGAAGATCCTGCGCGAGGAGGGCGTTGAACTCGTGACGGGCGCAGCTCCTGCCGCCCTGACGCGCGACGCCCAGGGCGCGCTTGAGATCGAGGCGCGCGACGGGCGACGCCTGGGTCCGTTCGACTGCGTGCTGTGGGCGATCGGGCGCGCACCGGCGGTGGAGGATCTGGCGCTGACGCGGGCCGGGGTACAGCTTGACGGGCACGGCTTCATCGCGAGCGACCTCTACCAGGCGACCAGCGTGCCCGGCATCTATGCGGTCGGCGACGTCACCGGCCGTGCGGCGCTTACGCCGGTGGCGATTGCCGCCGGACGGCGCCTCTCGGACCGGCTGTTCGGCGGCCAGACCGACCGGCACCTCGACTACGAGAGCATTCCGACGGTGATCTTCGGCCGGCCGCCCATCGGCACCGTGGGACTGAGCGAGCCGCAGGCTCGTGAGCGCTATGGTGCGGCCAACGTGGCGGTGTTCCGCTCAGGCTTCGTTTCGCTCTATTACGCCATGACCAGCGCGAAGCCGCGCTCGGAGATGAAACTGGTGACCACCGGTGCCGAGCAACGCATCGTGGGGCTGCACGTCGTCGGGCAGGGCGCCGATGAGATGCTGCAGGGCTTTGCGGTTGCGCTGCGCATGGGCGCGACCAAGAAGGACTTCGATGACACGGTGGCGATTCATCCGACCAGCGCGGAGGAATTCGTCACGATGCGTTAGCTGTGGGCGGCCCGCTGTCTGAGTGCGCCCAGCACCTGGGCGGTGGGCGGCCGCACGCCGCGCCACAGGAAGAAGGACTCCGCGGCCTGCTCGACCAGCATGCCCAGGCCCTGCAGCGCGCGTGCGCAGCCGCATCCCTTTGCCCACTGCGCGAACGGGGTCGCCGCCTTGCCGTAGGCGAGGTCGTAGCAGACCGTCTTTGGGCCGATCGCCGCCGCGGTGATGGGCGGGATCTCCCCGGACAGGCTCGCGGAGGTGGCATTGATGACCAGGTCGAACGGGGCGGCCTCGATGTGCTCGAATGCGACCCCCCGGGTGGTGCCCAGATCGGCGAATGCGGCGGCCAGCGCCTCGGCGCGCTGCGCGGTGCGATTGGCGATCACCACCACCGCCGGCTCGAGCTCCAGAAGTGGCGCCAGCACCCCGCGGGTCGCTCCACCGGCGCCGAGGATGAGCAGCCGCCGGTTGGTAATGGTGAGCCGCTCGTTCTGGCACAGGTCGTTGACCAGGCCCACCCCGTCGGTGTTGTCGCCCAGCAGTCGATTGCCCTTGAGCGCGAGGGTGTTGACCGCCGCGGCGTGCGCGGCGCGGTCGGTCAGGTCATGCGCGGCCTCGACCGCCGCAAGCTTGTGGGGCACCGTGATGTTCAGCCCGCGTCCACCCTGCTCGAAGAATACGCGGGCTCGCTCGGTAAACTCGTCCGGCGAAACGTCGTAGAGCCGGTAGCTCATCTCCTGGGCGGTCTCGCGCGCGAAGATGCCGTGAATGAACGGCGAGAGACTGTGGCTCACCGGGTGGCCGAAGACACCATATTGGTCCGGATCGGGGCTCATGGTGCGGATTCTGACACCATCCGCGCACTGTTGCCTGCGCTATCACCCACCTCAAGGCAAGCCTGCAGCTGCGGCAGCCACACCTGCATGCGCTCGAGCGTGAGCCAAGGCGGGTTGACGATCAGCAGTCCCGAACCGTTCAGTGCCACCCGTGCGTCGCGCGGGTACAACCACAGCTCGCTGACCAGGACAGGGGCGCAAAGAGCCGCCGCGCATCCGGAAAGCCAACTGTCGGTGCTGCGCTGGTCTTTGATGGGGTACCAGGCGACGAGCACGCCGGTCGGGAAGCGCCGCAGGGCTTCCGCGAGTGCGCGGGTGACATGCCCGAAGTCCTGCTGCGTATTCTCATAGGGCGGATCGAGGAAGCTAAGCCCACGCCGTTCCCGGGGCGGCAGCGCTGCCCGCAACCGCTCGAAGCCATCGCCGCGCTCCACCGACATGCGCGCCCGGTACGCGCGATCGCGCTCAGCGAGCGCCTGCTCCAGGGCATGCGCCTCCGGACCCTGCTGCTCGACGAACAGCGCCCGATCCTGTGCGCGCAGTTCGCTCGCGGCGATGAGCGGTGAGCCCGGATACAGGTGTGCCCGGCCGGGGCCGGCGCGGAACTCTCCGAGCAGTTGGGCGTAGTCGCGCAGCTCCTGCGCCTCAGGGTGCGCCTGCCCGAAGCGTCCGATGCCCGAGGCCGCCTCGGTCGACGGACTCGACAGGTCGTAACTGCCGCGCCCCGCGTGGGTGTCGAGGTACAGAAAGCCCTTGTCCTTCTTCTTCAGCGCGCGAAGCAGTGCGAGCAGCACCACGTGCTTGTGCACGTCCGCGAAGTTGCCGGCGTGGAAGCTATGGCGGTACTTCATGATGTGGCAAATTACGGGACTTATATACTTGAGTCCCATGAGTGAGACTAAGCCGTGATCCTGACGTACCGCTACCGTTTGCTGCCGCTCAAGGGCCAGCATCGCGCATTGGAGCGGATCTGCGCAGCGCAGCGTGAGTTGTACAACGCAGCGCCTGAGGAGCGCATCGACTGCTATCGCAAGACCGGCAAGTGGTTCGGAAGGCTCTGGCCGTGCGGACACATGCGTGTCCGTCTTGTGGGCTGGCAATCGACCGGAACTACAACGCCAGTCTCAACATTCTGCGCGCCGGGATTGGCGCGGGGGCGCTTAACGTGAGCGGTTGCGATGAGCGTGCGCCCGGAAACATATACCGACTCGCGCGCGGGAGTTAACTATATAAAATCCCCAGACTACTGGTTCGACAGTTCCGACGGCCTGCGGCTGTTCAGCCGCGTCTACCCGGGTCCCGGCGCCGATGCGCCGGTCGTCCTGTGTCTGCACGGACTGATGCGCAACAGCCGCGACTTTGCCGATCTTGCGCAACATCTGTCGGCGCGCTACCGGGTCATTGCTCCGGACATGCGCGGTCGCGGCCTCTCCGCTTACGACCCGGATTCCAACAACTATCAGATCCCGGTCTACGTGCGGGACTGCCTCGCGCTGCTGGCGGGCCTGGGAGCCTCGCGGGTGGCGCTCATCGGCACCTCCATGGGCGGCCTCATGGCGATGGTGCTCGCCGTGATGATGCCTGAGCTCATCCAACGCGTGGTGCTGAACGATGTCGGCCCGGAACTCGACCCGCGCGGGGTCGAGCGCATCCGCGGCTATGCCGGCAAATCGAGCGGCGTTCGCAGCTGGCCCGAGGCCATTGCGCGGGTGCGCAGCGTTTACGGTGCGGCGTGGCCGGGACTGAGCGAGTCGCGCTGGGAAGAGATCGCTCACCTGACCTACCGGGCCGACGCCCATGGGGTGCCGGTGGAAGATGCGGATCCGCGCATTGCCGAGCCACTCGCCAAGAGCCGCATGGCGCTGGACCTGTGGCCCATGTGGCGGGCCCTGGCGAGGCTGCCGGTGCTCACGCTGCGCGGGGCTCACTCGGACATCCTCAGCAGCGAGACGCTGGCGCGAATGCAACGCGAGAAGCCCGATCTTAAGGTGCTCGAGGTTGCCAATCGCGGTCACGTACCGCTGCTCGATGAGCCCGAGTGCCTGGCGGCGATCGATGAATTTCTAAAGGCCTGAGCGACAGCCTCGGCTGCCGCTTGGAGCGCCGGGTCGAGGCAGCACGCTTCGGAAAGCGGAAAACCTACTTCACGCCGCGCGCACGGTTGGTGCTGGTGCCAGAGCTTCTCGTGCGTGCCTTGGCGGCGGCGCCTTTTCTTGCCGCGACCTTGGCTCCGTGCGCCTTGCGGCTCGCGCGCGCCGAGACTTTCGGTCTGACGTGCGCGGCGGCGGCGGCCTGAGTGCTCGGCGCCGGCTTGCCGTTGGCCGCGCGAGCGCGTGTCGGGCCGCTGCGCGCAGGCGTTGGCGTCGGGGCTGCCGCGCGCGCGGCCGCCGCGGCTGCCGCCGCTCTTGAGACCTTTGGTGTCTTCGCGGTCTTTCCCGGCGCGCCGGCGGCCGGTGCGACCTCGGCACTCGCGCCCGCCGCAGCGGGGCTCGCCGCGGCACGCTTGCCCCGGCCCCAGCGGCCGAAGCGCCCGCCGCGCTCCGGGGCCGCCGCGAGCAGCGCGCGGCACTCCTCGAGCGTGACTGACTTGGGGTCGTGGTCCTTGGGGATCTTGGCGTTCTTCTTCTTGTCCGTGATGTACGGTCCATAGCGGCCGTTCAGGACCTGGATGCCGTGGTCCGGGAAATCCTGAATGAGGCGATTGGCGTCGGCCTCCTTCTTCAGCCGGATGACCTCGAGCGCGCGCTCCAGTGTCACGGTGTAGGGATCGTCTTCCTTCAGCGAGGCGTACTTGCTGTCGTACTTCACGTACGGTCCGAAGCGCCCTACGTTCGCGACGATGGTCTCGCCTTCCGGGGTCTGCCCGAGCGTGCGTGGCAGCTTGAACAGCTCCCAGGCGTCCTCGAGCGTCACGGCATCCATCTTCTGTCCGGGTCGCAATCCTGCGAAGCGTGGTTTCTCCGCGTCGTCCTTGGTGCCGATCTGCACGAACGGGCCGAAGCGGCCCATGCGTACCGTGATGGGCTTGCCGGTGGCCGGATCCTTGCCGAGCTCGCGCGCCTGCGCGACCTGTTCGCGCGTGACGGTGCGCTCGATCTTCTCGACCTGCTGGATGAACGGCTTCCAGAATTTCTCCAGCGGTGTCGTCCATTCCTCCTCGCCGCGCGACACGGCGTCGAGTTCATCCTCCATCGCCGCGGTAAAGCCGTACTCCACGTAACGGTGGAAGTGATGCGTCAGGAAGCGGCAGACGATCTTGCCGATGTCGGTGGGCACGAAGCGCCGGCTGTCCATCTCCACGTACTCGCGGTCCTGCAGAGTTGAGATGATGGAGGCGTAGGTCGAAGGCCGTCCGATGCCGTGTTCTTCGAGCGCCTTCACCAGCGATGCCTCGCTGTAACGCGGCGGCGGTTCGGTGAAGTGCTGATTGGCGCCAAGCGCTGTGAGGCTGACGGTGTCGCCTTCCTTCATCGGCGGCAGCACGTGATCGGTCTCGTCCACCTTGGCATCATCGCTGCCCTCCTGGTACACGGCGATGTAGCCCGGCTTCACCATGGTCGAGCCATTGGCGCGCATGAGGTGGCGCTGCGCACCGTCCGGGCCGGCCAGCAGGTCCACCGCGACGGTGTCGTAGACGGCATGACTCATCTGCGAGGCGACCGCGCGCTTCCAGATCAGCGAATACAGGCGAAACAGGTCCTCCTCTATCTTGCCCTCGACATCGGCGGGCGTGATGGCCGCCGAGGTCGGGCGGATGGCCTCGTGGGCCTCCTGGGCATTCTTCGACTTGGTCTTGTAGATGCGCGGCTCGTCGGCGACTTCCGCCTGGCCATACAGGCGCGCTGCCACTTCGCGAATCTCCTGCACCGCCTCCGCCGCGAGCGACACCGAGTCGGTACGCATGTAGGTGATCAGGCCGACGCTGCCCTCGCCGATGTCGAGGCCCTCGTAGAGCTGCTGCGCGAGGCGCATGGTGCGCCGGGCGTTGAAGCCGAGCTTGCGCGCGGCCTCCTGCTGCAGGGTCGAGGTGGTGAAGGGCGGCGCCGGGTTGCGCCGCCGCTGCTTGCGCTCGATGGCGAGCACCGAAAGTACGCCCGGGCGCTCCGCGCTCGCGCCGGCGGCCGCCTGCAGTGTGTGCTCGACCTCACGCGCCTGCGCTTCGCTGGTGAAGCTGAACTGCTCGACCTTCTGGCCGCGATACTCGAGCAGCTTGAGCGGGAAGGACTGCTCGGTGTGCGCGCCCTCGCCCTCGATGGTCCAGTACTCCTGGGCGACGAAGGCTGCGATCTCCTCCTCGCGTTCGCAGATCATGCGCAGCGCCGGACTCTGCACGCGCCCCGCCGACAGACCGCGTCGCACCTTCTTCCACAACAGCGGCGAGAGATTGAAGCCGACCAGGTAGTCGAGGGCGCGCCGCGCCTGCTGTGCATTGACCAGTTCCAGCGACAGGCCGCGCGGCTGACCGACCGCTGCGCGAATGGCGTTGCGCGTGATTTCGTAGAACACCACGCGATGCACGTCCTTGCCGGCAAGGTCGCCGCGCGACATGAGGATTTCCTTCAGGTGCCAGGCGATCGCCTCGCCCTCGCGATCCGGGTCGGTCGCAAGGTAGAGCGCCTTGGCACGCCCGAGCGCACGCGCGATGGCGGCCACGTGCCGCTCGTTTTTCTCGAGCACCTGGTACTTCATGGCGTAGCCGTTGTCCGGATCGACCGCGCCTTCCTTGGGTACGAGGTCGCGCACGTGCCCATAGGAGGCGAGCACCTCGAAGTCCCGTCCCAGGTACTTCTTGATGGTCTTGGCCTTGGCGGGCGACTCGACGATGACCAGGTTGTCTGCCATTACGGAAAAGAGCTCGCGCCTAAAACGAAAAACCGCGGACGAGCCGCGGACCTGACTGAAGCCGATACACTGTGCGTCGACTCAATGTGGAGCATTGACCCGCACTTCCGCTACCAGGCTGCCGAGCCGCTCGACCGACAGTTCCAGCCCTGGCTGGCTGGACAGCACCATCAGCACGACCCACTTGAGCTGTTCCGTATCGGGCTCGTCCGTGTCCAGCGCCAGCATGCGCTCGATCACCAGCTCGCGCTGCTGCACCGTCAGTACGCGCGCGCGCTCCAGTCTCAGCAGCAGCCCGCGGCACTCGGTCGACAGGCGCGACAGCTCGCTGTCGCTGAACACGCGTAGCCCCGGACACTGCGCATCGCCGGGCAGCGCCGGCGTGCGCTGGTGCCCGAAGGCAAGATCGGTGAGCCAGTCGAGCGCCCGCTCCACGTTGGCCGGCGCGAAACCGGCGTGCTCCAGATCGCGCGCCAGGCTCTCGCGCTGCGGCACCTCTGGCGTCTCATCCAGCATGTAGCGGTCGAAGACGTAGATCAGGATGTCGAGAACGCTGCCAGTCATCATTTCAAGGTAATCGGCCATAGCGGCCGCCCGGGAGAGCCGCCACACGTCCTTCGAGCTCGAGTATCAGCAGCATCGAGGCAACTGACTGGCTCGGCAGGTGCGTGCGGGCGACGAGAACATCAGTGGTCGCGGGTTCAAATGCGAGGGCATCTAACAGCATTTCATACTCCTTGTCCAATGCCGGGGGCTTTTCCGTGACGCTCTGCCGCACCGTAAGTTCATCTTTCGAAACCAGAATTCTGAGTTCCGAAACTACGTCTGCCGCCTCCTCGACGAGCTTGGCGCCCTGCTTGATGAGTTGGTGGCAGCCACGTGACAGCGGGCTGTGAATGGAGCCCGGGATGGCAAACACCTCGCGTCCGGACTCTGCCGCGGCGCGCGCGCTGATCAGCGCCGCACCGTAGCGCGCCGCCTCGACCACGAGCACACCGAGGCACAGCCCGCCGATGATGCGGTTGCGCCGCTCGAAGTGCCGGCGCTGCGGCACGCTGCGCGGGGGAACTTCAGATATCAGCGCACCCTCGGCGCGGATGCGTGCGGCGAGGCTTGAGTGTTCGGCCGGGTAGAGGCGGTCAAGGCCGCCGCCGCACACCGCGACCGTCTGCCCGCCGCCTGACAGCGCGCCCTCGTGGCTCGCCGCATCGATGCCAAAGTTCAGTCCGCTGGTGACGGTGAGACCGGCGCGCGCGAACCAGGCGGCAAATTCGCGCGCCGTGGCCGACCCGGACGGCGTCGGATTGCGTGAACCGACCATGGCGAGCTGCGCAGAGCTGACCGCTGCGAGCGAGCCTTGCAGGTAAAGCACCGGCGGCGCGCCGGCAAACTGCCGCAGCAGCGGCGGATAGTCAGGATCGGTGCACAGCAGAATGCGTGTGGCGCTGTCCTTCAGCCAGGCGAGGTCGGCATCGATCGTGGCCTCATCGCAGGCTGCCAGGAAAGCGCGCGTCGGCGGCGGCAGCGCCACCTCGCGCCAGATGCGTGGCTCGAGGGCGCGCTCAGGCGCGCCGCCGGCCGCGCTGATCAGTGCCGCGAGGTGGGTGCATTCGAGTGCGGGGCTGCGCGCCAACACGGCGCGTGCTCGGGTTGCTTCCATGGCAGGCGAGCATAAAGCAACGGCGCGAAGCCGCCTCGACCGCAGCAGGCTCGCGGGAGGGGGCGCGGCGGCCCGCCGCGCGCGAAAAAAACCTACTGGCCGCCGACCAGGTCGCCGACGTGAATGGAGTCGGAAGCCCCGACCACCAGACCGTAGCTCACCCGGTCGAACACCTTGAACACCAGCATCGTACCGGTGCGCTCGGTGGGCAGTTTGACCTTCGGCGCGAACGAGGTGTTCATGGCATCGCCGATGGTCCGACCGCCGCGATACAGATCGCGCACGTCGTCGCCCGCCTGACTGACGGCCAGCACGGTGCCGGCTTCCAGCCCTTCGCGCTTGCCGCGATTGATGACGATCACGTCGTAGGTTCCGATGAGGTCGGCCCCGTCGATCACATCGAGAATGACCCCGTGTACATCGCCCGGGGGCGCACGCAGGGTGAAGGTGGGCGGGGCTTCGTTGGCGTCGGACGACAGCAGCCGATCGCCCGTGAGCGTTTCGCGAGCCGGATCGATCAGCAGCGCCTTGGCCGGCTGACCCGCCCGCTGCACCAGCGCCGTGGCGGTGTAGACGGCCTCATAACCCACCACCTTGCCGTCGTCCGGATCGACCAGAGGACCGGCCACGTGCACCACGGCGAAGCGCGAGTTCTGCGCGGCCGACAGGTTCTGCACGTACACCTCGCTGCCCGAGCCTGCCACCTGGTGCAGATCACGGAACGCGATCACATAAGGAGCGTGGCGGATCTCATCCGAGGTCATCACGGTCGGCCGCGAAAGGAACGCGGCGATCGCCGCATACGGAATGCTGGGAATGGCATTCTCGAGCGCCTGGCTGCGCAGGCGCGGATCGAGCCGCACCGCGCCGGCCTGTTCCACGCTCACCTGCGGGCGCCCGTCGGCCCCGTACGCCAGCGCCAGTTTGTCGCCCGGATAGATGAGGTGTGGGTTCGGGATCTGCGGATTGATGATCCACACCTCGGGCCACAGCCACGGGTCCTTCAGGTACATCGAGGCGATGCCCCACAGCGTGTCCCCGCGCTTCACCACGTAGTGCATGGGGGCGGTGGGCTTGAGCATGCCGCCCGTATCGTCCGCGGCCGGGGCGGCAGCCGCGGCGGCCGGAGCCGCATTGCCGGCGGCGATGGCAGCTTCGGTCGCCGTCATCTCATCCGGAGCGGCCGTTGTGTTCGCCGCAGCGGCCCCCGAGGCCACCGGGGCGGCAGCAGGACCTGAGGCCTCACTGGCATGCTGGTGCGCGCACGCGCAGACCGTGAGAGACAGGATCAGCAAGCCCGCGGCAGCGCGAGCTCCAAGTACTTGATTTGAGACCATCCTCCACTCCTCAATTGCGCCAGGCGGACCAAGCCTGCGCCCGAGATTCTAGGCGTGATTCTAGGCGTTATACTGGCACGGCGCCCGGCCGGTACACGAATTAATGTCAACTTTGTGCGCTGGATCACGGGCGCCGGCGCCCCCATCTCAGGCAGCACCATGGCCCTACGAACGATCCTCGAATTCCCCGATCCCCGCCTGCGCACCCGGGCGCAGCCGGTGACCCATTTCGACGCAGCCTTGGGCACGCTCATCGACGACATGCTGGAGACCATGTACGCCGCCCCCGGCATCGGGCTGGCCGCGACCCAGGTCGACGTGCACAGGCGGGTGATCGTGATCGATATCTCCGAGCAGCACAACGAGCCGCTGGTGCTCATTAACCCGCAGATCCTCGAGCGCGAGGGGGACGTGAATACCGAGGAGGGCTGCCTCTCGGTGCCCGGGATTTTCGATGAGGTGGCGCGCGCCTCGAAGGTCCGGGTGCGCGCTCAGCAGCGCAACGGCGAGACCTTCGAGCGGGATTTCGAGGACATTCTCGCGGTGTGCGTCCAGCACGAAATGGATCACCTCGAGGGAAAGCTGTTCGTCGATTACCTGTCGGACCTTCGGCGCGAGCGCATCAGAAAGAAGCTCGGCAAAGAGCGCAAGGAGCGCGCATCCAAGTCGAACGCGGGCGCCGATGGCGCCCGGCGCGCGTACTGAATTTGCGCGTCGCCTTTGCGGGCACCCCGGATTTTGCGCTGCCGGCCCTCGCAGCTCTCGCCGCGCACCACCAACTCGTCGGGGTGCTGACTCAGCCGGATCGCCCGAGCGGACGTGGGCGCAAGCTCGCATCCAGCGCGGTGAAAATCGCGGCCGATGCGCTTGGCCTGCCCGTGGCCCAACCGCCGACGCTCAAGGACGATGCGGCACAGGCGCAGCTCGCCGCCTGGCAGCCGGACGTGCTCGTGGTCGTGGCCTACGGGCTGATCCTGCCGCGCCAGATGCTGGGTTTGCCCCGCTACGGTTGCCTCAACATCCACGCCTCCCTGCTGCCGCGCTGGCGCGGTGCGGCGCCGATTCAGCGCGCGATTCTCGAGGGCGACGCCGAGACCGGCATCAGCATCATGACCATGGACGCGGGCCTCGACACGGGGCCCGTGCTGCTGCAGCGGCGCCTTGCCATCTCCTCCACGGACACCGGCGGCTCGCTGCACGATGCGCTGGCCGCACTCGGGGCGTCAGCGCTCATCGAAGCGCTGCAGGGCGTTGCCGGGGGTACCTTGCCCGGGACGCCGCAGCCGGCAGCCGGCATCACCTACGCGACCAAGATCGAGAAGGCGGAGGCACGCATCGACTGGCAGCGCCCGGCGATTCACATCGAGCGCCAGGTGCGCGCCTTCAACCCCTGGCCGATCGCCGAGACGCTGCTCGACGGCGAGCAGTTGCGCATTCTCGCTGCCCACGCGCTGGAAAACGCCGGCAACATGCCGCTATCTGCGCCTAAAAGTGGTAATGAGGGGTCGATCGTCGATGTTTACCGAGACTACATGGTGGTTCAGTGCGGCCAGGGCGGCCTCGCCGTCACCCAGGTTCAACGGCCCGGGCGCCGGCCGGTCAGCGTCGGCGACTTCTCTCATGCCCTGAAGCTCAAGGGCCGGCGCCTTGGCTAGAACACCCTGGGCGCGCGGCGCGCCGGCGCTGGCCACCGCCGCGAAGGTGGTGGACGCGGTGCTCAGCCGGGGGCACTCCGCCGATGCGGCGCTCGCCTGCGCCGGTAGGTCCAGCGAGCGCGCCGCGGTACGCGCCATCGCGCTGGGAACGATCCGCTGGTACCTGCGGATCCTGCCGGCGATCGATGCGCTGCTCGAGCGCCCCTCCGATGTCCCGGCTCTGCTGCGAGCGCTGCTCGCGGCCGCCGCCCATCAGGTGGAGTATTCGCGGCACGCCCCGGAGGCGACGGTGCATGCCGCGGTGGATGCCGCGCGCCTCCTGAAGGTGCCGCGCTCGACCGGACTGGTGAATGCCGTGCTGCGCCGGTTTGTCGCCGAGCGTGCCTCGCTGTTTGCCCGCCTGGAAGCCAGCCTGCCGGTCAGGTCCGCCCACCCCGCCTGGCTGGCCGAACGCATCCGCGCGGCATGGCCGACGGGCGAGGCGGTGCTCGCGGCCAACAACGAACACCCCCCGATGACCCTGCGCGTGGACCTCTCGCGCATGAGCGCCGCCGACTACGTCGCCCGGCTGGCGGCCGCCTCAATTGATTCCCGGCAGATACAGTGGGTCCCATCTGCAGTCATTTTGAATCACCCTACGGGGGTAAACGAGCTGCCTGGCTTTGCCGAGGGGTGGGTCTCGGTTCAGGACGCCGGCGCGCAGGTGGCGGCGGGACTGCTGGATGCCCATCCGGGGATGCGCATCCTCGATGCCTGCGCAGCACCGGGTGGAAAGACCGCTCACCTGCTCGAACTTGTGGGGGACGGTGCGCAGGTCACCGCACTGGATATCGACGCGGCCCGCGTGGACCTGATCGGCGAGAACCTGAAGCGCCTCGGCCGGACCGCACACCTTTTGGTCGGAGATGCGCGCAAACCTGCGACATTCTGGGACGGTCGCCCCTTCGAGCGCATTCTCGTCGATGCACCGTGCTCCTCGACCGGTGTCATCCGCCGTCACCCGGACATCAAGCTCCTGCGCCGTCCGGCGGATATTCCCGCCTTTGCGGCGACCCAGCTCGCCATCCTGCGTGCCGCCGCGGGACTTCTGGCCCCGGGCGGCCGGATGGTCTACTCCACCTGTTCCGTGCTGCCCGAGGAGAATGAGCAGGTCGTTGCGGCCCTTCTGGGGGCAGAGCCGGGCATCACCCTCGCCGGCAGCGCGCGGGAGCTGAGCTTTGTGCCGGGGGCCCTCGCACGGGCGGCCGGGACGCAGCTGCTGCCCGGATCAGAGGCGGGGACCGACGGCTTCTATTATGCTTGTCTCGAAAAGACAACGATCCGAACCTGAGCGCCATACGCTAGCGCTCAACACAGGCGGTGTCCAAGCGAGCTTTCCCCGTTGTATCCATGCTACGCGGCGATCTGACAAGGGAGGGTATGACCCGGCGGGCGCTGGTGACGGCCGTGTTTGGTATCGCCATGATGCTCGCTCGCCTGGCCGGCGCCGACGCACTCGATGGGGTGCTGGAAGTGCGTTCCGCGTACGTGAACATCGACAAGGGAGTATTTCTCCTGCACGCGCGAGTGGAGTATCCGGTGGGTCCCGCCATCCGCACGGCGCTCCAGGACGGCATTACGCTCGTCTTCGATCTTGAGGCGCGGGTGGAGCGCGACCGCCGCTTCTGGTTCAACTCCAACATCGTCGATCTGACACTGCGGCGCGAACTCACCTACCACGCCGTGAGCGACCGCTTCGTCGTGCGCGACGTGCGCAGCGGCGACCAGCTCACCTTTGCGACGCTTGATGAAGCGCTCGATTATCTGGGCCGGGTAGACGCCTGGCCGATCCTGGTGGAGCCACAGCTCGATGGCGGCAGCTACGACATCAGCGTGCGCGCGGGAGTGCGCCGCGGACATCTGCCCACATCGCTGCGCGCGATTCTCTTCTGGACCGACGACTGGGCACGCCTGAGCGAGTGGTACACATGGTCACTGCCGGTGTAAAAGGCCGCCGCCCGCACGGCTTGCGCCGGGTCGCGGTCGGCCAGGTGCTGCTGTGGAGCTTCATCGGCCTTGGCGCGTTCCTGCTGCTCGCGAAGAGTGTGCAGAACTCCTCGCAGTTCGGCCGCTATCAGCTTTGGATCCTGCTGATCGACATCTGCGCCGTGGTCGCGCTCTCGGTACTGATCGCGCGCAAGCTGTGGCGGCTGGTACGCGACTATCGCGCGCACGTGCCGGGCTCCCGCCTCACGGCGCGCACCGTGGGCATATTCGGCGGGCTGGTCATCGCACCGCTGCTGATCGTGTATCTGTCCTCGCTCGAGTTCATCAACGTCGGCATCGACAGCTGGTTCAAGGTCGAGGTGAAGCAGGGCCTGAGCGATGCGCTCGGTCTGTCGCGCGCAGCGCTCGACCTGCGCATGCGCGAGTATTCGAGCCGAACACAGGCGCTGGCCGAAGCGCTCACCGGCGCGACACCCGCGAGCGTGCAGTCGCGGCTCGATGCCGAGCGGCGCACCAGCCAGGCGCTCGAGGTTGTGTTGTTCGCAGGCCATGAGCGCATCCTCGCCGCAAGTCTGGAGAACCCGCTGGAGAGCCTGCCCTCGCGGCTGCCCCCGGACCTTCTGCGGCAGGTTGAGCAGCACGCCCCCTACGTGAGCCTCGAGCCGCAGGCGGGCGGCCGCTACCTGATCCGCACCGCCGCAGCGCTCGGCGATGCCGGCGACCGGGGCGAGGTGCGCTTCGTGGCGGCGATCTACCCGGTGCCCGCGCAGCTGGCGGCCTTGTCGGAGGCCGTGCAGAGCTCGTACTCGCAATACGGTGATCTGGCAGCGCTGCGCGAACCGCTCAAGTACAGCTTCCGCCTCACGCTCACGCTGGTACTGCTGCTGGCGATGCTGGCCGCCATCTACGGCGCGATCTACTCGGCGCAGCACCTGGTGCGCCCGGTGCAGGATCTCATCGAGGGGACGCGCGCGGTCGGCAAGGGCGATTTCGGCACGCGCCTGCCGCTGCCCTCGCGCGATGAGATGGGCTTTCTGGTGCACTCCTTCAACGACATGACCAAGCGGCTGCGCCGCGCGCGCGCCGAGGCCACGCAAAGCCAGCAGGCGGTGGAGCGCGAGCGCGAGCGCCTGTCCATCATCCTGGCGCGCCTCTCGACCGGGGTGCTGGCGATCGACCGCGGCATGACGGTGCGCACCGCCAACGAGGCGGCGGGCGCGATACTCGGCACGGACCTCTCGGCTGCCACCGGCCGCTCGCTGCCCGAGCTGGCTGCGAGCAACGAGCGGCTCGGCCAGTTCGTGGCCGCGCTGGCCGTGCGTTTTGCCGGCGGGCGCGAAGAGTGGCGCGAGCAGCTGGACCTCGACGGTAGCGCGGG